>Ga0208696_1000707_pt1 | contig 21211 bp, 20 predicted proteins | sample Sb_taG_9_FD_187711 | JGI IMG/M metagenome (GOLD analysis project Ga0208696, IMG submission 187711) | Peat soil microbial communities from Weissenstadt, Germany - Sb_50d_b_LC metaG (SPAdes) (version 2) | ecosystem: Environmental > Terrestrial > Soil > Wetlands > Peat | place: Germany... | reverse complement strand
CCAGACCGCGTCGCCGCCCTGGACGGCGGAATCGAACGGGCTCACCACGGCCCGGTCCCGGTGCGTGAGCTTGCCGCCCACGCTGACGATGAGATCGCGGTTGCGCTCATCGTAGATCTGCAGCATTTTTCTCGCCTCCGCTCGCCGCGCTTCCCGAGGTTCGGCCGGCGGTGATCCGGTACTGATGCAGCCGCTGGAAGTACGGCAGGCAGCGGCCGGCGAGCGGTTCGAGCCGCGCGGGCAGCGGCTCGTCCGGGGGCCGGTAGGCGGCGAAGCCGGTAGAGGCGCGCACGCTGCCGTACCAGTAGGGCGCCCACACCCCGTCGCTGTCCCGCGGCCCGGGGGGCCAGGACAGCATCCCGTCGTCGAACGGCACGTCCAGGGCCCGGCACAGGGCGCGCAGGATCCCCTCCGGGTCGGTCAGCAGGTCACGGGCATCGACGACCGGCCCGCCGAAGGTCTCGAAGATCTCCGCCTGCTGGCGCAGGCCCAGGTCGTCCAGGTCCGGCTCAGTGCGTACCCGGGCGTAGGAGGCGAGCAGTTCCCGCGGGTCCCTGATGAGGTGGGCGTGCCGCAGCGGGGCGAGGGCGGCGCGGTCCACCTCCGGCAGCAGGTGATGCGTCATGTGCTTGGCGTAGCTGATGCTCACCCCGGACGGCAGCGGCGCACTGGTCAGCCGGGCGAGCACCACCCGCCAGTCGGCAGGCTGGCTCGCGATCACCTGGTCCCGGCCCGGGTGAGGAAGGCCCGTTCTGAATAGATAGAAGGCATAGAGCGGCTCGTCGGTGACCACGGTGTCCGGCCGGTTCTCCCAGGCCCGCATCAAGGCGGTGGACACGGTCCGCGGCCCCGACCACATCGCGATGCGGGCCGGGGCCTGGGCGGCCGCACCCCTCACAGGGTCACGACGCTGCGGAGCACCTCGCCGCGGCCCATCTTGGCGAAGGCCTCCTCGACCTGGTCCAGGCCGATGGTTTCCGACACGAATTTGTCCAGCGGCAGCCGGCCGGACAGATGCAGATCGACCAGCATCGGGAAGTCGCGGCTGGGCAGGCAGTCCCCGTACCAGGACGACTTCAGCGCGCCGCCGCGGCCGAATACGTCGAGCAGCGGCAGGTCCAGCCGCATCTCCGGGGTGGGCACGCCGACCAGCACGACGGTGCCGGCCAGGTCGCGGGCGTAGAACGCCTGCTCGTAGGTCTCCGGCCGGCCGATGGCCTCGATCACCACGTCTGCGCCGAATCCCCCGGTCAGCTCCCTGATCCGGGCGACAGGATCGGCGCCGCGCGAGTTGATCACGTCCGTGGCGCCGAAATCGCGGGCCCACTCCAGCTTCCGGTCGTCCACGTCGACCGCGATGATCGTCTTCGCGCCGGCCAGCCGGGCGCCGAGGATCGCTCCGTCGCCGACGCCGCCGCAGCCGATCACCGCCACGGTGTCCCCCCGCGTCACGCCGCCGGTGTTGAGCGCCGCGCCCAGGCCCGCCATCACGCCGCAGCCGAGCAGCCCGGCGGTGGCCGCGGGGATGGCGGGGTCGACCTTGGTGCACTGGCCGGAAGCGACCAGCGTCTTTTCCGCGAACGCGCCGATGCCGAGGGCCGGGGACAGCACCGTGCCGTCGGCCAGGGTCATCTTCTGCGTCGCGTTGTGGGTGCTGAAGCAGTACCACGGCCGGCCGCGGCGGCAGGCCCGGCAGCGGCCGCAGACGGCGCGCCAGTTGAGGATGACGAAGTCGCCGGGCGCGACGTCGGTCACGTCCGGGCCCACGGCCTCGACCACGCCGGCCGCCTCGTGCCCGAGCAGGTAGGGGAAGTCGTCCCCGATGCCGCCCTCCTTGTAGTGCAGGTCGGTGTGGCACACCCCGCACGCCTGCACCTGGACCAGCGCCTCACCCGGCCCGGGTTCCGGCACGAGAACCGTCGTGAGCTCCACCGGCTCGCCCTTACCGCGGGCCACCACGCCCTGAACGCTGATCGTCACGGATTCGCCTTCCTGCCTCGCTGCTGGATGTGCGCCACGCCCATCATCCCCGCTGGGCCACGTCGGCGGAAGATTCAGCTGAGCCGGTACTCGCCGCGGGCGACGATGACCGCCGACCCGCCGACCAGCACCCGCTCCACCCCAGCCTCCGACCCCTCGGCCCGCGCGTACAGCCGTGACGGCCTGCCGATCTCCTCGCCCTGCCTGATCTCGATCTCGTCGCCGAAGCCGATCCGGCCGTGCCGGGCCAGGTGGACCGCGAGCGGCCCGGCCGCGGAGCCGGTGGCCGGGTCCTCCGGCACCCCGTGGTACGGCGCGAATATCCGGGTCTTCCAGGACGCGCCCCGGCCGGCGAAGGTGTTCGCGTAGATCGGGAGGTGGGCGAGCGCGCGCTGGTCCGGCCACAGCGCGGCGACCTCGGCCTCGCTGGCCAGCTCGACGTAGACGTGCCGGGGCCCGTTGCGGTACGCCTCGACGGGCAGGCCGGACTCCCTGACGTCCAGCGCGGCCAGCAGCGCCGCGGCGTCCTCGTACGGCTCGGGAACCGGGATGGGCTGCTCCATCCACCCGAACGTGATCCGGTTCCCGGTCCGCTCCAGCTCGACCGGCACCGTCCCGACCCCTGTCTCCAGCGCCACCGCCGGCGTGCCCATCACCTCGCCGAGCACGAACGCCGAGCCGAGTACCGGGTGCCCGGCGAAGGACAGTTCGGCCGCCGGGGTGAAGATCCGCATCCGGACGTCCGCGGAGTTCTCGGCGGGCAGGAAGAACACCGTCTCGGACAGGTTCAGCTCCCGGGCCGTGCGCTGCATCACGTCGCTGCCCAGGCCGCGCCCGTCCGGGAACACCGCGAGCTGGTTGCCCTCGAGCGGGGTGGCGGTGAAGACGTCGGCGATGAGATAACGGCGCCAGCCGTTCCCCGGCTTGTCCGCCCACAGCCGGCCCGTTCGGTGCTTGTCTGCCACGGACCAAGCGTAATGGGGCGCGATCGGTCCGGCCCTTCCATTCCGCGCCGTCTCCCGCGTAATGGCGCCGTGCGGAGTCGACGGTCATCGCGGCGTACAGCAGGGCGATCAACGGCAGGCCGGGAGCCCGCAGCGGCGACAGCCGGTACAGCCGGAGCATGGGCAGGTAGGTCAGCGACATCAGGGCCCAGCCCGCGAGGCCCGCTCCGGCGGCCGCCGCGGCCGGCGCGGCCGCGGCCCCGGCCGCGAGCCCGATGATCGCTCCGGCCGGCGGCAGGACGTAGAGGAAGGCCAGCCCGGCCACGGTCCCGGCCAGCAGCCAGGGAGAGTACCTGAGCTGGATGTAGGCCGACCGGGCCACCATGTGCCACAGGTCGGCGAGCCGGGGGTACGGGCGCACGCTCACCACCGCGGTCGAAAGCCCCAGCCAGGTGCGCCCGCGCTGGCGCTTGATCACCTGGCCCAGGGCCACGTCGTCGATGCGGGCGGCGCTGATCGGGGCCAGCCCGCCCGATCGCTCCAGGGCCTCACGGCGCACGAGCATGCAGCCGCCGGCGGCCGCCGCCGTGCGCGACCGGGGCGAGTTCACCCGGGGGAACGGGTAGAGCTGGGCGAAGAAGTACACGAACGCGGGGACCACGACCCGTTCCCACCTGGTCGCCGTCCGCAGCAACGCCATCTGGGAGACCAGGTCCCGGTCGTCCCCCTCGGCCCCGCGTACCAGGGCCCGCAGCGCGCCGGCCTCCCAGGCGATGTCGGCGTCGGTGAACAGTACGTACCCCACGGTTCCGAGGTCACCGGCCGCGGCCAGGCCCTGGGCCATGGCCCAGACCTTGCCGGCCCAGCCGGGCGGCAGCGGGGCGCCGGCCACCACCCGCAGGGCGCGCCCGGGGCGGCCCGGCGCCTCACCTGGTCCCGGGCCGAGTCCGGCCGCGACCCCGGCGGTGCCGTCCGTGCTGCAGTCGTCGACCAGGATGACGGTCAGCGCGCCGGGATAGTCCTGGCCGAGCAGCGTGGGCAGTACGGCCGGCAGCATCCCGGCCTCGTTGCGGGCCGGGATGACCGCCGCCACGTCCGGCCACCGGGACGGCTCGCCCGCGGCACCGGCCGGGGCCGGGAATGGGGCCGGAGATGAAGGCAGCCGCTGGCCGGTCCGCCAGTACCCGCCGTGCCCGATGACCAGGTAGGCCCAGACGACCGCGGCTGCCGTGCACGCGACACTCAACGCCAGCATCCCGGCAGCCTCTCACAGCCGCGGGACTAGGCGACGCGACGGTAGTCAGCGTCCTGGTGCTCACGCGCGGGCAGGCGGGTGACCGCGGGGGCCGCGGCCAGGGTCGGCTTGGCGTCCGGGCGCTTGAGCACCAGCCACACCGGGATGCCCGCGCACAGGGCGAAGAACAGGACCATCAGGGGGATGTTCAGCAGCAGCCAGGTCATCGTCGGCTCCTCACAGTCGTTATCGGCTTACGTGACCACACTGCCCGGCCGAGTTCTGGGTAGCCGCGGATCACCTTCTGCCGCGGCTATGAATCTCAGCCTTTCCTAAGAATCGCCTCTCAAGGCGGCGCCCAGGCTTGCGCCGAGGTCAGAGCCTGATAGGCTGCGGCGCGTTGTGCTACCCGGTGTGCTACGAGTTCCAGGCCATGACGTTACCGACCACGACGGACGGCGGGCCGAGCAGGTTGGTGAGGTAGTCGCCGAGGACCGAGTTCCTGACCGTCACCGCGACCACGGCCGTCACGTGCCAGGCGGCGATCTGCGCGAGCATCCGCGTGGGGCTCACCGCCGCGATCGGCACGTAGCCCGGCGACCCGGGGTGCGCGCTGGCCGGCACCCCGCCGGTCAGGGACGTGGGCAGCCCGGTCCCTGACTCGGCCCACAGGAAGTTCAGGTAACGGCCCGCCTGCGACAGGCCGCTGCCGTCGGTGTAGGCGTGCCCGTTCCAGGCCGGGCCCATGAAGTACCCGCCGACCAGCGTCGCGGGCTGGCCGGTGTCGGCCTGCCAGCGCAGCGGCTCGGTGAAGGTCGACATCGGGACCGGCACCGTGAGCACGGTGGCCGAGACGGGCAGGTGCAGCGAGGCGAACGCCGCCGACCAGCCGGCCGGCACCGGGGTCGTGGCCGCGGCCGGCAGCGGCCGGGGCACGATCGGCAGGACGGCCAGGACGGCGCAGGACAGGACGATCGCGGCCGGCCTGCCCCCGGACGCGAGCCGGCGCAGGCGGCGGGCGGGAATGGACAGGGCGAACGCGGCCACGGCCGGCCCGGCCGCGTCGGCGCAGCAGGCCAGCAGGGCGGCGGCCGCGCCGTCGGCCAGGATGGAGAACCGGTCGGGCAGCGCCGCGGACAGGACGGGCAGACCCTGCAGCCAGTACCAGGGCAGCTTGATCCAGGCGTGCTCGTGCCCGCTGGCCAGCAGGGTGCCGCCGAGCGAGAACAGGCTGAGCACGGCGCAGGCGACGGCGCAGGCCCGGACCGGCAGCCGCCGCCAGAACCGGATCGTGCCCGCCGTGAGCACCACGATCAGCGGCCAGCCCAGGTAGCCGAGGTACTCGGGCAGTTGTCCCTGGTACCTGAGCGCCTCGGCCGCGCTGCCGGCGGTGTGGAAGAGCATGAACGAGGACGGGACGACGAACCCGGACAGGTCGTTCTTGAAGAAGTCGGCGGTGAACGGGCTGCCGGTCTGGTGCAGCGGGCCGAAGAACTGCACCCACAGCGGGTATCCCGTGATAACAAAAAGCACGCAGGCCGCGGTGCCCAGGCCGCCGGCCAGCGTCCGGATCCGGCCCGGCACGCCAGCGGGCCGGCTGGCGGCGATGACGATCAGCAGCAGGACCGCGGCCAGCGCGGTGCCGAACAGGATCTCCTCGGTGATGAACAGTTGCGCGGCGGCCAGCAGGCCCAGCCAGAGGCCGCCGCGCACGGCGCTGGTGCGCCCGGTCGCCAGCCGCAGCACCGCGTCGACGATCAGCGGCGGGAACACGGCGAACTGCAGGTCGTAGTGGCCGATGGCCGAGTGCACCAGGGCCGGGGAGAAGCCGTACACCGCCGCGCCGAGCGCCGCGGCGGGCACGCTGGCCTGCCAGCGCCGCAAGACGGCAAACATGGCCGTCGCCGACCCGGCGAAGCCGGCGGTCAGCATCACGGTCAGGCTGACCTGCGGGCCACACGCCAGCGTCACGGGAGCCAGGACGATGCCTGGCAGCAGCATGAACGTGTTCCACATCACGTTCACGCCCTGCGGCGCGTTCATCGCCGTGGTCACCAGGGCCGGGAGGTGCAGGTGCGCGATCGCCGTCGCGTCGTAGCGGAAGAACCAGGCGAACTGGTCGGAGTCGTTGGGGTTGCCCGCCACGGTCCTCGACGCCGGGTCACGCCACAGCAACAGCGTGACCGCGAGGGCGGCCAGCAGGTAGTACACGGCGGCCAGCGCCACCGTCCGGCGGCCGCTCAGCGGGCGCGCCCGCTTCACTGTTTCCGGACGGACCGGGACGGCCGTCGACGCTGCTGTCACGAATGCGAGCCTAGATCGCCTGACGCCGGGCCGGGGCGGGTCCCGGCCCGGCGTCAGCAAATCGCCACTTTTTGCGGGACGTCAGGCCGGCGGCTCGGATTGGCCGTCGATGGCGCGGCGGTCGGGCGGGCTGGCCTGGTACTGGCTGGGCATCCCCTTGCGGACCGAATCGAGAATGGTCAGGCCCTGGCTGACCAGGCCGGCGGCGATCTCGCCGAGGCCGTCGGCGCCGTTGAGCACGCTGACGTTCGCGCCGGCCAGCCCGGCCGCGGCCTCCTTGACGATCAGCGGCAGCTGGTTGATGAGCAGCTGGTCGAGGGCGACGCGGTTGTTCGAGGCGGCGGCCTCGGCCTGGATGCGAGTCCGTTCGGCGTCCGCCTTGGCCAGGATCCTGACCCGCTCGGCCTCGGCCTCGGCGGGCTTGATCACCTCGGAGACCAGCTGCTGCTGGCGTAGCTGGGCCTGCTGCTGAGCCAGCTCGGCCTGCGCGTTGATCACCGCCAGCTGGGCGTTCGCTTGCGCTAGCGGGCCTGCCTGGGCCGCCTCCGCCTGCGCCCGTTCCACCTCGCCCTTGTACTGGGCCTGTACCACGGAGGTTTCCCTGGCGAACTCGGCCTGCTTGCGTGCCGACGCCTGCTGCGCCTCCGCCGCGGCCTGGTCGGCCTGGGCCTGCGCGATCTTGGCCTGCCGCTGGATGGCGGCGTTGTTCGGCGCGGCCATGGCGGCGATATACCCGGCGCCCAGGTCGTCGATCGACTGGATCTGCAGCGAGTCCACGATCAGCCCGATCTTGGCCATCTCGCCCTTCGAGCCGTCGAGCACCTCGGTGGCCAGCTTCTGCCGCTCGGTGACGATCTCCTCGACCGTCATCGAGCCGATGATCGAGCGCAGGTGGCCGGCGAAGATCCGCCCGGTCAGCAGCGACATCTGGTCCTGGTCGGAGAGGAACCGCTGCCCGGCGTTGACGATGGACTCCTCGTCGTTGCCGACCTTGAACGCGATCACCGCGCGCACGTTCAGCGTGATGCCCTGGTGGGTCACGCACTGCTCGGCGACCTCAGCCTCCTGCATGGACAGCGTGAGATACCGGACCTTGCGGAATATGGGCGTGACGAAGGCGCCGTGGCCGATCACCACCTTGAACGGCTGGCCCTCCTTGCCGCCCCCTCGTCCGGAAATCAGCATGGCCTCGTCGGGCGCTGGAACACGGTAACCGAACATCGTTCATCTCCTAAGCAGAGGTTAGCCGGGAATGTGCGGGCTCTCGCCGAGTGCGTCCTCCCACTCGATGACGTCGACCGCCCGCGCTCCGCGCGACTCGATGACCAGGACGGTCGCCCCCCTGGGCAGCGGCTTGTCGGACCAGGCCAGGAAGGCCTCGGAGCCGCCGCGGATCTTGATCAGCACTTCGCCGGGCCCGTCGCCGCCCCGCGTCGCCACGGTGAGGACGCCGACGCGGCCGACGCAGGCTTCATCCCTCGCCACCGACAGCCCCTTTACCCGGAAGTGCCGCCTCCAGCCTAGTCCCGGTGCCGAGGGCCGCAGGAGCGCAGAAGGTTAAGCTAACCGCGTGTCCATCCCGCGCGTGAGCCTGCCCGCCGCACCGGCCCGGGCGGCGCCGGGAACGGGACGAACTGGGTTACGATCAAACCGTCATGGACCTCGTCTTCCACACCAACGCGGAACGCGTCCTGGGGTTGTAAGCCCACGATGGCCACCATCGACGATGCGCGCCGGATAGCGATGTCGCTGCCGCGTACCACCGAGCACCTGGTCGGCGGCAATACCAAGTTCCGGGTCGGCAGACTGGTGTACGCCTCGGTCTCGGCGGACGAGGAGCGGATCGGGTTCGGTTTCCCCAAGGAGGAACGTGCCGCGCTGGTGGCCAGCGAGCCCGCCAAGTTCATGATGCCGCTGCGCAGCGACGAGCGGTATCACTGGGTCCGGGCCCGGCTGCCGGTGCTCGACGTGGAGGAGCTGCGCGAGCTGCTCATCGACGCCTGGTGCATGGTGGTGCCGAAGACGATCGCGGCCCGCTACCTGGAGAGCCAGGGCATACGATAGCCCGATGCCGTTGCGCGCGATCGACTTCCATGTGCACCTGCCCACCCCGGACTGGCTGGAAGGCAGCATGGCGGGCTACGTCGAGGCGGCCGAGGCGTACTTCCGCTCGCCGGTGCAGCGGCAGTCGCTGGACGAGCTCGCGACCCGGTACCGCGGGCTGGAGCTGATGGCGGTCCTGCTGGCCTGGGACGCCGAGACGGCCACCGGCCGGCCCCGGGTGCCGAACGAGACCGTGGCCGCCGCGTGCCGTGACTACCCGGACGTGTTCACCGGGCTGGGCTCGGTCGATCCGCACAAGGGCGAAGCGGCGGTGGCGGAGGTGGCGAACATCGCGTCCCTCGGGCTGCGCGGGGTGAAGTTCCACCCGTCCCTGCAGGCCTTCGCGCCCGATGACCCGCAGTACCTGCCGATCTTCGCGGCCTGCGAGCGGCACGGCCTCCTCGCGCTGTTCCACACCGGCACCAGCGGCATCGGGGCGCGCCAGCCCGGTGGCCAGGGCATCCGCATCGACTACGCGCACCCACTGCGCCTGGACCCGGTGGCCGCCGCGCACCCGGACCTGACCGTGGTGGCGGCGCATTTCGGCTGGCCCTGGCACATGGACCTGATCGCGATCGCGCTGCACAAGACCAACGTGTACATCGACATCTCGGGCTGGTCGCCGCGCCGCATCCCGCCCGAGGTCATCCGCGAGCTGCGCGGCCGGCTGGCCGGGCAGTTCGTGTGGGGCAGCGACTACCCGCTCCTCACCCCGGAGCGCGGCCTGGCCGAGTTCGACGAGCTCGGCCTGCCGGACGAGGTCACACGCGCGGTGCTGCACGACAACGCCGCGCGCCTGCTGGCTCTTTAGCCCAGGTCCACGACCACCGGCGCGTGGTCGGACGGCGCGTGGCCCTTGCGGGCCTCCCGGTCCACGTACGCCCCGCTCACCCGGTCGGCGACGGCCTGGCTGGCGTACACCAGGTCGATGCGCATGCCCATGTCCTTGGGGAAGGCGCCGGCCCGGTAGTCCCAGTAGGTGAACGGGTGCGGCCCCTTCATGGGCTTGGGCACCACGTCCCGCAGCCCGAGGGCACGCAGATCGGCCAGCGCCTGCCGTTCGGGCGGGGTGACATGGGTCGAGGCGACGAACACGGCCGGGTCCCACACGTCGGCGTCGGTCGGCGCCACGTTGAAATCGCCGAAGGCGACCAGCGCGGGCCGCGCGGCGAGTTCGGCCGCCAGTGCGGTGCGCAGCGCCGCGTACCACTCGAGCTTGTACGCGTAGTGGGCCGAGCCGGGCGTGCGCCCGTTGGGCGCGTACAGCGACCAGACCCGGATGCCGCCGCAGTCCGCGCCGACCGCCCGGGCTTCCGGCTTGCGCAGGCCCGGCTCGTCCAGCAGGAGCGCCTCCCCGGGCTCGCCTTCGTAGCCAGGTTCACCAGGAAAGCCCAGGCTGACGTGCTCCAGGCCGATCCTGGACAGCAGGGCCACGCCGTTCCAGCGGCCGTCGCCGTGCGCGGCGACCTCATAGCCGAGTTTCTCGATCTCGGCCGCGGGGAACAAGGCGGCCGCGACCTTGGTCTCCTGCAGGCCCACCACGTCGGGTTCGGTCTCGGCCAGCCACTCCAGCAGCCGGGGCAGCCGGGCCTTGACCGAGTTAACGTTCCACGTCGCCAACCGCACGCCGCTAGCCTGCCACCGCCAGCGCGACCGTGCCACCCGTAAGCCCACGCCCAGCCATCGAGCCGGGCTCAGCTCTGTGTGGTGATCTCCGGCTGGTCCAGGAAGTTGAGCAGAAAAGGAAGAGCCCGCCGGAGCGGCCCGGGATCTCCCGCTGCGGCCACGAGTTCGCCGAGATAGTCGCCGTGATTTCCAGGCACGACAAGCAGGCGGGCGTTCGGGATGAGGGAGGCTAGGAGCGCCGCGTGTTCAGTGCCGATCACATCGCGGTCGGCCGCCACGACGAGGGCCGGTGCCGCGACCGAGGCGACCAGGGAGTCGGGCCAGTCGGCAAAACCGGTAAGCATGAGCTCCCGGTCGAGGTGGAACATGCGCTGCGCATGGGCGGGGTCGCCGCTAACCGCCAGGTCTGCCTGGCGGTAGGGCTCGGGGAGATCGGCGTAGGTCGCCGCCGCCAGAGCGGGCCAGAATCCGTCGACCATGCCGTCGCGGCGGAACGGCGCAGACGCGACGATGAGCCGGCGAACCGCGCGCGGATGCCGGATGGCCAACTGCATCCCGACCTGACCGCCGTTGCTGAACCCGAGCACATCGACCGGTCCGGCGGAGAGCTCTTCCAGCAGTGCGGCCACGCCGTCTGCGGAACCCTCAAATGACGCGGCCTGGTCACCAGATCCCGTGCGTCCGTGTCCCTGCAACTCGGCGGCCAGCATGCGCCGTGAGCTTTCGAGAGCCGGGATGAGGCGGCCCCAGTTGGATTCGATCGTCGAACCACCGCCGTGCAAGAGCAGGAGGGGAGGTTGCGAACCGGGAGACTTACCGTGCCATTCGAAGTAGAGCGGGAGTCTGGCCGAGGAGTACCCGTGCTCGTCTCTCACGATCAGGAGCTTAGTGAGTGAGACAGAGCCGACCGCGGCGATGATCGGCTCGCGTTCGGTCTGCGCCGCCGCCCGCTGCCGTGGAACCTGCACCGCGCCTGCCACCACCTGCGCGCAGATCAGTACCCACCGCCGTACCACCCGCGACAACGAACGCCTTCCCACCACCTTTGAAGCCATGATCTTGTGGTTCATGATCACGCTCGTTGATCAGACATTCGCTTACTTAATCCCCAAACGATCTTAAATTTATATTCGACTTTTCTGGTCATTCTGCCTTCAATTAGCTATACTGTTCGTACAAGGTATTTCCGATCTTCTTCCGAACGGATGGTGGCGCGTGCCCCAGGACCCGTTCCCCGATCCCGGGTCAGACGGCGAGGAGCCAGCCAGCTCCCCGCTGCTGCCTGCGGCCGAGGGGGAGGGTCCGGCTGAGGATGGCCCGGGCCTGGGGCAGGGCCTGTATGTGTGCCTGCCCGCCGGGCAGGTGACGCTGGCCGGGTTCGCGCAGAACGGGGAGGCGGACACGATGGCGCCCGGCCCGCTGCTGGCCACGATCGTCGGCACGGTCACCGGCGAGGACGGCACGGGCCTGGCCGGATGCTCCGATGATCAGCTGATGGGGATCATCTCCGCGGCGCGGCGGATGGAGTCCCGGACCGCCTGGACGCTGATGGCGGCGATGTCGGAGTACGCCGCCCGCCATTCCGGGTCCCGGCCGGCCGATGAGTTCGCCGCCGTTGAGCTGGCGTTCGAGCTGCACCTGACCCCGCTGTCGGCCGGGGAGCAGATGGGCTACGCGTCCACGGTCGCCGCCCGGCTGCCCCAGACGTTCGCCGCGCTGGCCGCCGGGCAGATCCATCCGGTCCACGTCCGGATCATCGAGGACGAGACCCGCGTCCTGTCCGATGAGGATGCCGCCCGGGCCGATGAGATCTTGTCCCGGCAGGCGCCGGGGATGACGTTCGGGGAGCTGCGGCACGCCGCGCACAAGCTGATCCTGAAGCTGGATCCCGAGGCGGCCCGCAAGCGCAAGGAGGCGGCCCGCGGCGAGGCGCAGGTGCGCCGGTTCCGGGAGGCCTCCGGCAACGCCGGCCTGGTCGCCCGCGAACTGCCCTCCGACGAGGTGCTCGCCTCCTGGCAGCACGTCGAGCAGCGGGCCCTGGACCTGCGCGCCGCCGGGATGCCCGGCACCCTGCAGGAGCTGCGCGTGCGCGGCTATCTGGATCTCCTTCAGGAACGCGACAGCCGCGACCAGATGCAGGAAGGCGACAGCCGCAACCTGCCCGCCACTCGCGTCTCCGCCAGTAGCGGGGGAGCCGCCGAGGCCGGCGCCCCGGACCAGCCCCCGCCGGACGTCGGGCAACCCGGCGACGGCCCGGGCTCCGGGCCCGAGCGGCCCGGCGAACCGGACGAACCGGATGGCCCTGATGGTCCCGGAGGGAACGGCGGTCCTGGCCACGGCCCGGGCGGCCCCGGCCCCGCTCCCTGCCCGGGCCCTGCTGCCGGCCCGAGCCTGGCCGCGCTGGTCACCCTCACCATCCCCTGGGCCACCCTCCACGGCCGGTCCGAGACGCCCGGGGAGGCCGACGGGTTCGGCCCGGTGGACGGCGACGACGCCCGCGACCTGGCCGCCGCCGCGGCCCGCCACCCCCGCACCCGGTGGTGCGTCACCGCGCTGAATCCCGACGGCACCGCCGCCGCCCACGCCTGCCTGACCGGCCGCCATCCCCCGCCCGGCCCCGCACCCCCCAGCCCCCTGAACGTCACACTGATCCCCGTCGCCCGCGGCCCCTGTGACCACGCCCACGCCGAGGTCGGCTACCACCCCAGCCGCAAGCTGGCCCACCTGATCCGCGCCCGCAGCGCCACGTGCACCGCGCCGGGCTGCCGCCGGCCCGCCGCCCGCTGTGATCTGGACCACACCGTCCCCTGGGACCAGGGTGGGCTCACCTGCGAATGCGGGCTGGCACCGCTGTGCCGCCGCCATCATCGATGCAAGCAAGCCGAAGGGTGGCAGCTGGAGCAGCCGGAACCGGGTGTCCTGATCTGGCGCACGCCCGCCGGACGCAGCTACGCCACAGGTCCCACGGCCTACGCGATCTAGCACCCCGCAGCGAGGATGCCACGGCCGCGAGCGCTGCGGCTTGGGGACGCGAGATGCATCCGGGCCCGGATACTAACCGGCCATGCGGTTTAGTCGGAGTCGTAGCGGAAGCCGTCGAGGAAGCGGCGGAAGACCCCGCCCTCGTGGGCCAGCGGCGGACCGGGCGGCGGGGCCTCAGGACGTTCCCGGCCGACCGGCTGGTCGTAGTCGGCCCGAGCGATGGCGTCCACGATCTGGGCCTCGTCGAAGTTCTCCGAACCGGGGATCTGGGGCACGAAACCCACCAGGTCCCCGTCCAGCAGCACCTCGGCTTCCAGTCCGGTGGTGCCCTCGGCCCCCCAGATGGCCTCGCGCCCCTGCCCGGCGGGTACCTATACCGAGTACGCGTCGATGCCCGACTTCCTCAAGTGCGCCACGATCCCGCGGTCTCGCAGCGCGTCGGTCACCCGACGGGCCCGGTCCTCATCCATGGTGGTCAGGGTACCGGCCGCCCGGTACCGAATCGCAGCCAACCCGGCACGGCTGCCTCTCGTGGCAATTGCTTTTGCTGAGCTAAATTTCTTCATGAGAGGGCATTTCCGGTAACGAAGCGGGGCGGAAGCATCATGTCGCTGATTACAGCGCAGCTCCCGGTGCGGCTCACCCCGCTGGTGGGCCGCGAGAGCGAGCTCAACGACATCGTGCACGCGGTCGCCCGCGCCCGCCTGCTCACTCTCACCGGCCCGGGCGGGACGGGGAAGACGAGGCTGGCCCTGGCCGCGGCGAGGTCGGCGCGCGAGTTCTTCCCGGCCGGAGTGTGCTGGGTGGAGCTGGCCCAGATCGAGGACCCCGGCATCGTCGCTGCGACCGTGGCCAGCAGGCTGGGGGTGCCCGATACGCCCGGGCAGGACGCCACCGACGCGGTGGCCGAGTACGTGGCCGATCATCAGGTGCTGGTCGTACTGGACAACTGCGAGCACCTGGCCGGGGCGACGGCCGTGCTGGCCGAAAGCCTGCTGGCCGCCTGCCCGGCCCTGACCGTCATGGCCACCAGCCGTGAGACCCTCGGGGTGGAAGGCGAGCTCAACTGGCAGGTGCCGCCGCTCTCGCTGCCGGAGGCCGGTTCGGCGCTGACCGCCTCGGCCCTGGCCAGCTCCGACGCGGTCAAGCTGTTCGAGCAGCGGGCGCAGCTGGTCCGGCCGTCCTTCCGCGTCACCGACGAGAATGCCGTCCAGGTGGCCTCCATCTGCCAGCGGCTCGACGGCCTGCCGCTGGCCATCGAGCTGGCCGCGCCCCTGACGCGGATCATGTCCTCGGCTCAGCTGGCCGAGCGGCTGGACGACACCTTCGCCCTCCTGGTCGGCGGCGCGCGCTCCGCGCCCGCGCGCCATCAGGCGCTGCGCGCGACGCTGGACTGGAGCCACGACATGCTCGACGCCGACGAGCGGGCGGCCTTCCGGCGGCTGTCCGCCTTCGCCGGCGGCTTCACGCTGGAGGCGGCCGAACGGGTGGCGGCGGGGGGCGACATCAAGCCGGCCTCGATGCTGGAGCTGCTGACCAGGCTGGCGGACAAGTCGCTGCTGCGGGTGGAGCACTCCCGGGACGACTCTCGCTACCACCTGCTGGTGACCATCCGGGACTACGCGCGGGACCGGCTCGCCGACGCGGGCGAATCCGACTCGGTGCGGCGGGCTCACCTGAGCTACTTCACCGAGCTGGTGGAGACGGCCGCGGCCCGGATCGAGAGCGTCCAGGCGGAGGGCAGCGGCCTGGAGCTCGAGCTCGACCGCCTGGACACCGAGCTGCCCAACCTCCGGAAGGCGTTCGAGTTCGCCCAGGAGCCGGGCGACCCGGCGGCGGCGCTGCGGATCGCGGGCCCGCTGGACCGGTACGCCTACCTGCGCGGCCGCTACGCAGAGATCCGGCAGTGGATGGACGCCGCGGTGACCTCCTGCCCGGACGCGCCCGCCGGGCTGAGGGCCAAGGCGCTGCTCGGCAGCGGCCGGCTGGCCCTGCTGCAGTGCGACTACGCTCCGGCCGTGCGGCGGCTGGAGGCCGCGCTGCGCCTGTACCGCGAGCTGGAGGACCCCCGGGGCATCGCCGGCGCGCTGCAGGTGCTCGGCAGCGTGGCCCGGGAGCAAGGCCGGTACGCCCGAGCCGTGGAGTTGCACGCCGAGAGCCTGGCCGTGGCGGAGGCGGCCGGGGACCGCTGGGCGGTGGCCAGCGCGCACGGTTATCTCGCCTTCGTCTCCTGGCTGCAGCGCGATTTCGACCGGGCTACCACGGAGGCCAGCACCGCGCTGGCCCGCTTCCGCGACCTCCGTGACGTGGAAGGGGTCGCCTGGTCGTTGATCAGCCTGGGCACGGTGGCCCGCTACCAGGGGGAGGTGGAACGCGCGGCCGCGCTGCTGGCCGAGAGCCGTGCGCTCGCGGAGGGCATCGGCTTCCGGGAGGGCATCGCCTGGTGCTGCGAGCAACTCGGCTTGCTCGCGGCGGTCGACGGCGATCCCGCCGCCATCACCCTGCTGCGCCGCAGCCTGGAGTTGCACAGTGAACTGCGGGACCGGTGGCGTATGTCCAGCGTGCTGGAGGACCTCGCGGCGATCGCGCTGGCCCTGGGCCAGGCCCCGTCGGCGGCCCGGCTGCTCGGCGCGGCCGAGGGCATCCGGGAGGCCATCGGCACCGTGATCGCCCCGTGCGAACGTCCCCAGCACCTGCAGACCACGGCGGCGGTGCGGACCGCCCTGGGCGAGGAGGCGTTCGCCGCCGCCCGGCAGCAGGGGATGGCCGCCACCATGGACGAGCTGACCGCCGACCTGCCCTCGGCAGAGGATGCCGCCCCGGCTCCGGCCGGGCCCGTTCCGGTCCGAGAGGAGCAGCCCAGAGAAGATCAGACCAGATCTGACCACCCTCGACAGCAGCCAGAGGCCGGGCCGACGCAGGCCGGGCCGACGCAGGCCGGGCCGACGCAGGCCGGGCCCGATGGTACCGGGGCTGAGGGTCCCGGGGCGGCGCAGGCTGAGCCGGGGCCCGATGGGGAACCGCAGGCCCGGCCGAGGCCCGCCGCGCGGCCGCGCGCTGGCCAGCCGACCGCCCGGACCGGCGCCGCGGCCAGCGGGCCGCTGCGGGTCAGGACCCTGGGCGGCGCGGTGGTGGAGTTCGGCGAGGCGGCGCTGACCGCCGCCCATTGGGGCTACGCGAAGCCCCGGGAGCTGATGTTCCTGCTCGTCTCGTCGCCGCCGATGACCAAGGACCAGATCGCGGCCGCCCTGTGGCCGGACCTGTCCCGCCAGCAGCTCGGCAACGCGCTGCACACCGCGCTGCGCGAGCTCCGCCGCGCGCTCGGCGATCCGGGCTGGGTGATCTACGCGGACGGTCACTACCGGTTCGACCGTTCCCGGCCGCACGAATGTGACGTGACCGAGTTCGAGGACGCGCTGCTGGCCGCGCGGCGGGCCCGCCCGCCCGAGGCGGCCCTGCCCGAGCTGCAGCGCGCCATCGGGGTCTACGGCGGGGACTTCCTCGACGGCATGTCGGCGGGCGAATGGGCCCTGGTCCGCCGCGACGAGCTGCGCCGGGCCTTCGAGTCCGCGCTGCTCGCCGCCGGCCGGCAGCAGACGGCGGCCGGCCGTCACCAGGCCGCCGCGACGCTGTTCCGGCGGGCCGTCGCCCATGAGCCGCTTAACGAGACGGCACACCGGGAGCTGATGAACAGCTGGTCCCGCCTGGGCGAGACGGCCCGGGCGGTCCGGCACTACGAGGAGCTGACCGCGCTGCTGCGCGAACAGGTCGGTGTCCCGCCGGCCCCGGAGACCACGGCACTGTACCGTCGGCTGACCGCCGCCTCCTGACGAGGCTCGCCGTCCCCCCGGTGTTTCCCCCCGTGCCCCCGGTGCCGCCCTGCCACACTCGCTGCACGGCAGATTAAGGACCCGGCAACGGAGGTGACCGCAGGTGTCCGACGTGATCGAGCCTCCCGCCGCCCGCAGGCCGGAGGAGGCCCTGGAACTGGTGTCGCAAGCGCTCAGCGACGGGGATCTCGAGGCGGCGCTCGCGCAGTACGAGAAGGGGGCCCTGCTGGCCTACTGGCCCGACGGCGACGGCAGCGTCCGCGAGGCGCTGACCAGCGTCATGGCCCTGCGGCTGCCGCTATATGTCCGGATCGCCACCGTGCTCGAAAGCCCCGGACTGGCCCTGGTGATCTGCGAGCGGCGGGTCGCGGGGACCGGCCCCGACGGTGAGCAGGTCCAGCTGAGCGGGCACGGCTGCGCCGTGCTCCGGCCTCAGCCGGACGGCGCGTGGCGGATCGCGGCCGACGCGTGGCGTGCGGGAACAGGGCTTCCCCTTGACCCTCCCGAGATTCCCCCAGGGACAGACGGTGATCTTGTTCCAGGTGAGGGACGAGGCGGGCAGCCTCACCACTAAGGCCCCGATGCCCGCCGGAACGGGACACGATGATGAAAACCTCCTTGCGCCGCCTCGGAATGACCGCCGCCGCGTCTGGCGCACTCGCGCTGACCGCCGCGCTGACGCTGGCCGGCCCCGCTTCAGCCAGCATTGCCTCCGCCAGCACCCAGAGCACCGGCGGTTACCAGTTCCGCACCTTGAACGATGCCCGGGACCTGACCTTCAACCAGTTGCTCGGCATTAACAACGCGGGCGTGATCGCCGGCTACTTCGGCTCGGGCGCCAAGGGCCACCCGAACAAGGGTTACCGGCTGTTCCCGTCCTACGGTCAGGGCAACTACCTCAACGAGAACTTCCCCGGCTCCCGCCAGACCCAGGTCACCGGGCTGAACGACCTCGGGGTCACGGTCGGGTTCTGGTCCACCCAGAACAACGCCGACATGGTCAACAACAACTTCGGGTTCTACTCCGTGAGCGGCCGGTTCTACACCGTGAACTTCCCGACCGGCAACAACGCCAGCCCGCAGGTCGACCAGCTGCTGGGCGTCAACGACCACGACGTGGCGGTCGGTTTCTACACCAACGCGCAGGGCAACAACCGCGGCTACACCTACAACATCCGGACCCACTCCCTCACCCGGGTGCTGGTGCCCGGCGCTCCGGGCGGCGAGGCGGGCCCGAGCCTGACCGCGACCGCGATCAGCAACTCCGGCGACGTGGCCGGCTTCTACGCCAAGAGCTCGTCGCCGGGCTCATCTTCGGAAGTTGCGTTCCTCCTGCTGCACGACGGGCACTTCATCACGCTGGCCGTGCCGGGGGCCTTGATGACCCAGGCGTTCGGCGTGAACGACCGCGATGAGGTGGTCGGGGCGTACACCGTCGGCAGCGGCAGCAGCGCGGTCATGCACGGCTTCACCTGGCGGCCCGGCTACGGGTTCCGCACCGTGGACGACCCGCACGGCCACGGCACGACCACCATCAACGGCGTGAACGACCACGGCGACCTGGTCGGCTTCTACACCGACTCGGCCGGCAACACCGACGGGATGCTCGCCCTCCCCCGCGGCTGACCCAGCCGTTTCCCCGGGCCGGCTGCCGCCCTTCCCCCCGCGGCAGCCACCCGAAGCCGGGGGGCCCATCAGGGCCCCCCGGCTTCACCGTGTGCCGGGCGCACGCACCGCGGCCCGTTCGGAATGAAATAATCCCGGTGTGACCGATGCGGAAGGCGGCGCCTTCGAACTGGGCACCGACGGACCTCAGGTCATCCTGGTCGGTGTCGACAATTCCGTCACGTCGCTGCGGGCCGGGGCGTACGCGGTAGGGCTGGCCCGGCGGCAGGGCGCCCGCCTGGTCTGCGTGTACGTGGAACAGCTCTCCGCGATGTACGGCGCCGGCGCCGCCGCCGCCGGCGCGGCCGCGATCGCCGAGCAGGAACGGGCGCTGTCCGAGACCGCGGCGAACCTGCGGCGGGACGCCGAGGAGGGGGCCGTGCGGCTGGGCGTGCCGCTCACGTTCGTCACCGCGATCGGCGACCCGTACCACGAGCTACGGCGGGTGGCGGACGAGGTCCACGCGGACGCCGTCGTCGTCGGCGCGTCCACCAAGGCCGGGCACCGGTGGGTCGGGTCGCTGGCGGTGCGGCTGGTCAAGGCCGGGCGGTGGCCGGTCACCGTGGTTCCGTGAGAAGGTAGCGGGTCATGGGCGTCGCGGTGGTCACCGGGGCCGGGTCCGGGCTGGGCCAGGAAATCGCGCTGGCGCTGCTGGGGGCCGGCTGGCAGGTCGCGCTGGCGGGCCGGCGGGCCGGCGGGCTGGAGGCGACCGTACAGGCCTGGAGCGGGCCTGCCGAATCGGCCCTGGCCGTCCCGGCCGACGTGACCTCGCCGCCGTCGGTGGCCGCGCTGTTCGGCCGCGTCCGCGACCGCTGGGGCCGGCTTGACCTGCTGGTGAACAACGCCGGCGTGTTCGGCCCGGTCGCTGCGCCCGATGAGATCGACCTGGCCGACTGGCAGGCCGTGGTCGATACCAACCTGACCGGCGCCTTCCTGTGCGCGCAGCACGCGGTGCGGATGATGAAGGCCCAGACCCCGCGCGGCGGCCGGATCATCAACAACGGCTCGATATCGGCGCACACGCCACGGCCCGGCAGCATCTGCTACACCGCCACCAAGCACGCGATCACCGGGCTCACCAAGTCCCTGTCGCTGGACGGGCGGGCCTTCGGCATCGCCTGCGGGCAGATCGACATCGGCAACGCGGCCACCGAGATGACGCAGCAGATGAGCCGCGGCGTGCCGCAGGCCGACGGTTCGGTGGCCGCCGAGCCGGTCTTCGACGCCCGTTACGTCGCCGACGCGGTGCTGTACATGGCCTCGCTGCCCCTGGACGCGAACGTCCAGTTCCTCACCATCCTCGCGACTGGGATGCCGTTCATCGGCCGTGGCTAGTGGGGCGCCGCGACGATTGTGCGGTCTGCTGCCGTGGGGCATGCTGGCGGTGAGGCCGTTACGGCCCCGGACCTGCTGACGGATGAGGTGTCATGACCAAGCTCAGTTCCCTGCTGGAACAGACGGCCGCCGAGCATCCCGGCCGCGTCGCGCTGCGCATGGACGGCCTCGCGCTGAGCTACGCCCAGCTGCGCGAGGCCGCCGCGCGGATGAGCGCGCTGCTGGCCAGCCTGGGCGTCGAGCCCGGGGACCGGGTCGGGCTCATGCTGCCGAACGTCCCCGCGTTCCCGATCGCCTTCTACGGCGCGCTGGCCGCGGGCGCCATCGTGGTGCCGATGAACCCGCTGCTCAAGAGCCGCGAGGTCAGCTACTACCTGAGTGACTCCGGCGCCAAGGCGATAGTCGCGTGGCACGCGGCGGCCGGGGAGGCGGCGAAGGGCGCCGCCGACACCGGAGCGCAGCTGATCGCCGCCGAGACGCCGGACCTGAGCGGGCTGCTCGACGAGGTGAGCCCCGCGCCGGGCTCGTCCGGCCGTGGTGACCGGGACGACGCGGTCATCCTGTACACCTCGGGGACCACCGGACGGCCCAAGGGCGCCGAGCTCACCCACGCCGGGCTGGTCCGCAACGCCACTCTCACCGCCCGGACCCTGCTGGAAAGCAACCAGAACGACGTCATCATGGGCTGCCTGCCGCTGTTCCACGTCTTCGGCCTGACCTGCGGGCTGAACGCCAGCGTGGCGACGGCCGGCACGCTGACCCTGCTGCCGCGGTTCGACCCGGGCCAGGCGCTGGACATCATCCAGCGCGACGGGGTGACCGTCTTCGAGGGCGTGCCGACCATGTACGCCGCCATGCTGCACCACCCGGACGATCAGGGTTCCGACCCGGCCAAGGCCGCGACGCTGCGGGTGTGCGTCTCGGGCGGAGCCGCGCTGCCGGTGGAGATCCTGCGCGGCTTCGAGGAAAAGTTCGGCTGCACGATCCTGGAGGGCTACGGGCTGTCCGAGACCTCCCCGGTGGCGTCGTTCAACCAGCCGGGCCGGGTCCGCAAGCCGGGCTCGATCGGCACCCCGGTCGAGGGCGTGGAGATGCAGCTCGTCGACGACGAGGGGAACGCCGTACCGGACGGTGAGATCGGCGAGATCGCCATCCGCGGCCACAACGTGATGAAGGGCTACTGGAACAAGCCCGAGGCGACCGCGGAG
>Ga0208696_1000694_pt1 | contig 21385 bp, 20 predicted proteins | sample Sb_taG_9_FD_187711 | JGI IMG/M metagenome (GOLD analysis project Ga0208696, IMG submission 187711) | Peat soil microbial communities from Weissenstadt, Germany - Sb_50d_b_LC metaG (SPAdes) (version 2) | ecosystem: Environmental > Terrestrial > Soil > Wetlands > Peat | place: Germany... | reverse complement strand
CGAGGACGTGTTCAAGCCGTTCCTGCGGCTCGACGACGCGCGCAATCAGGACGAAGGCGGCACCGGGCTTGGGCTTGCCATCGCTCGCGACATCGCGCGCTCCCACGGCGGCGACATCACGCTCGGCGATTCGCCGCTCGGCGGATTGCGGGCCAGTGTCCGCGTTCCGGTCTGACGCGAACTCACTTCCGCTGCAGATCGGCGGCGGCGCGGGCGAGGATTTCCACGAGATGCGCTTCGGCTTCGGCGTCACCTTCAAGGCGCTTGCCGACGGTTTCCCGCAAGTGATCGAAGGCGGCTTGCGTCAACGGCGGCAAGGGGCGGCGGTTGTCGCGCTCGCCGCGTTCGGCACGCCGCCAGCGATTGACGCGTTCGCCGAGCGCGCTCAGGCGGGCGAGCACGGCGTCGACCAGATCACGATTGGTCTTGAGATAATCGCGGCCTTCCTCGGTGATGGTGTAGAGCTTCTTTGCGCCGTCAACCGAAGCGGTGACATATCCGGCTTCCTCGAGATAGGTCAGCGTCGGATAGACGATGCCGGGGCTCGGGCTGTACCAGTCGGACGTTTTCTCCTCCAACAGCTTGATGATCTCGTAGCCGTGGCGGGGCTGTTCGGCGATCAGAGCCAGCGCGATGAGCCGCAGGTCGCCATGTGCCAGCATGCGCCCAGCGCGCATGTCATCGGGGTTCATGCCCCCATCGCTGCCCATGCCGTGGCGGCCAAATCGACCGCCAAACCGGCCGCGATGATGTCTGCCCGCGCTCCATCTTTCACCGTAACTCTCGCAATTTCCACGCATTTTTCGTTCTCCGTGTATATAGATATATCTTTAGATAGCTCATACTCCGATGTAACGCAAGATATATCTTTAGTACCGCAAGCCGGCGTATTGCGCGCCCTCGTGCCGCGCTCCATCATTGCGGCTCAGCACGAAGCGAACGGATGCGGCGATGTTTGCGACCTTCTTCCAGGAATTGAAGCAGGCCGGCGTGCCGGTGACGTTGCGCGAATATCTGACGCTGATGGAAGCGATGGAGATGGATCTCGCCGGCCGGCGCATCGAGGAGTTTTATTATCTCTCCCGCTCGACGCTGGTGAAGGACGAGCGCAATCTCGACCGCTTCGACCGTGTTTTCGGCCACGTGTTCAAGGGCCTCGATTTCATCGACGACGCGCTCACCGCGGAAATCCCGCTGGAGTGGCTCAAGAAGCTGACGGAGAAGCATCTCACCGAAGAAGAGAAGAAACAGATCGAGGCGCTGGGCGGCCTCGACAAGCTTCTCGAAACTTTGCGCCGCCGGCTCGCCGAACAGAAGGGCCGTCACCAGGGCGGCAAAAAATGGATCGGTACCGCCGGCACCTCGCCGTTCGGCGCGCACGGCTACAATCCCGAGGGCGTGCGCATCGGCCAAGACGGCAACCGCAATTTCCGCGCGGTGAAGGTTTGGGACAAGCGCGAGTTCAAGGATCTCGCCGGCGACGTCGAGCTTGGCACGCGCAACATCAAGCTCGCGCTGCGCCGGTTGCGCAAATTCGCCCGCACCGGCGCGCCCGACGAGCTCGATCTCGACGGCACCATCAAGGGCACGGCGCACAAGGGCTATCTCGACATCCTGATGCGCCCCGAGCGGCACAACACCATCAAGGTGCTGCTGTTCTTCGACAACGGCGGCTCGATGGACTGGCACGTTAAGGCGACGGAGGAATTGTTCTCCGCCGCCAAGAGCGAGTTCAAGCACATGGTGCATCTCTACTTCCACAATTGCCTCTACGAGAGAGTATGGAAGGAGAATGCGCGGCGCTGGTCGGAGACGACGCCGACCTGGGACGTGCTGCACACCTACCCGCACGATTACAAGGTGATCTTCGTTGGCGACGCATCGATGTCGCCTTACGAGATCGCCGCGCCCGGTGGCTCGGTAGAGCATTTCAACGAAGAAGCCGGCCAGGTGTGGGTGGAGCGCGTCACCGCCACTTATCCGTCCTGCGTCTGGCTCAACCCGGTGCCCGAGCGCGAATGGGAGATGACCGCCTCGATCAAGATGATGCGCCAGCTGCTTGGCGGCCGCATGTATCCGCTGACGCTGGAAGGGCTCGACGCAGCGATGCGGGAGTTGGGGCGGTAAATCCATCCCGGGGAGAGTTTCTTATGATGGCGGAAACGACAACAACCGCGCCCGCGTTCGGCACAGTCGTCGTGCGCGAAACGCGGCGCGGGACGTTCCAGCAGGAGATCGTTGCCGGCGCGCATCATCTGCTTGCGGACGAGCCAAAAAACGTCGGCGGGCTCGACAGCGGGCCGGGTCCCTACGATCTCCTGCTTGCGGCGCTCGGCGCCTGCACGTCGATGACGCTGCGGCTCTATGCCGACCGCAAGAAGCTGCCGCTGACGCGCGTTGAAGTCCGCCTGCGCCATGGGAGCATCTACGCCACCGATTGCGCCGAGTGCGAAACCAAAGAGGGGATGATCGACCGCATCGAGCGCGCCATCACGCTCGAGGGCGACCTCGACGCCGGCCAGCGCGCGCAGCTCATGGACATCGCCGACAAGTGCCCGGTGCACCGCACGTTGAAATCGGAAATCGACATTCGCACGGTGGAAGCGCCGGCTGCCTAAATTGCGGCCTTCTGCACGCGGCTCCTTACTGCCGCGATGACTTCCGGAATGGCGGCGTCGTTGCCCGGCGCCATTATGTGGGCGCCGGCGATGCCGGGGATGGTGGCGAATTCTTCGATCAGTTCGACGCAGATGCGTATGCCCTCCTGCGCCGGGTCGGAAGCTTTTTCCATGCGGGTGATGAGCGCATCGGGGATGATGGTGCCGAACAGGTGGCTCTTCATCCATTGCGCTGATTTGGCCGAGCGCAGTGGATTAACGCCGATCAGAATGGCAAGCTGCTGTGTGACGCCGGCATCCGCCAGCACGCCAGCGTAGCGGCGGACGACGGTCGCATCCAGGCAGAATTGCGTCTGCGTGAACTGAGCGCCGGCGGCGGCTTTTGCGCGCAATCCCGTCGGCTGCCAGCCCGCCGGCGGATCGATCGGCATATCGGCGGCGCCGAGGAAGAACGAAGCCTTGCCCGCCACCTCACGTCCGGTCGGCAGCTTTCCCTCGTCGCGCAGCCGTCGCGCGGTCTCCAATAAAGTCTTCGAATCGACATCGAAAACCGGCTTGGTGTCGGGCTGGTCGCCCGCCTTGGGGTCGTCACCGGTGAGCACCAGGATGTTGCGGATGCCGAGCGCGGCCGCGCCCATTAATTCGCTCTGCAAGGCAATGCGGTTCTTGTCGCGGCAGGTGATCTGCAGGATCGGCTCAATCCCGGCGCCGGCGAGGATTGTGGCGGCGGCGAGCGCGCTCATATGGGCGCGTGCGCCGGCCCCGTCGGTGACGTTGACCGCGTCGGCGAGCCCGCGCAGCGGTGTCGCCTTGCGCAGCAGGTCTTGCGCGTCGCAGGAAACCGGCGGCGCCACCTCGGCGGTCATGACAAGGCGGCCAGCCCGCAGCAGATCGGCGAAGGTGCGGGGGAGGGGAACACTGCCATCGTTCATTGCAAGCTCGTTTGACAGGCGTGAGGGACAAGAGCGCTTATATGGTTTGTGGCCCAACCGCAATCGCGCGTTTGGCTGCGCCATTTCTGGACAGCAAACACCCGCCCCGCTAGAGAGATGCGAAGATGAGCGGCGTCAACGACATCAGGTCGAATTTCCTCGCTTTTTTTAAGCGAGAGGGGCACGAGATCGTGCCCTCGTCGCCGCTCGTACCGCGCAACGATCCCACCCTGATGTTCGCCAATGCCGGCATGGTGCAGTTCAAGAACGTCTTCACCGGCCTGGAAAAGCGTTCCTATACGCGGGCGACCACGACGCAGAAATGCGTGCGCGCCGGCGGCAAGCACAACGATCTCGATAACGTCGGCTACACCGCGCGCCACCACACCTTTTTCGAGATGCTCGGCAATTTCTCGTTCGGCGACTATTTCAAGGAGCGCGCCATCGAGCTTGCCTGGAAGCTGGTCACCAAGGAATACGGCGTCCCCGCCGACAAGTTGCTGGTGACCGTCTATATCGACGACGACGACGCGTTCAAGCTCTGGAAGAAAATCGCCGGGCTGCCGGAGCAGAGGATCCTGCGCATTGCCGGGTCGGATAATTTCTGGGCGATGGGCGATACCGGGCCGTGCGGCCCGTGCTCGGAGATTTTCTACGATCATGGCGCGCACATACCGGGCGGACCGCCGGGCAGCGCCGACGCCGACGGCGACCGCTTTGTCGAAATCTGGAATCTCGTCTTCATGCAATACGAGCAGCTCGCCGGCGGCGGCGGGCGGATCGATTTGCCGCGGCCCTCGATCGATACCGGGATGGGGCTCGAGCGCATGGCCGCCGTGCTCCAGGGCACGCACGACAATTACAAGATCGACCTGTTCGGGGCGCTGATCGAAGCGATCGCCGACCTCACCGGCGTCGATCCCGAAGGCGAACGCAAGGCGTCGCACCGCGTCATCGCCGACCATTTGCGCGCCAGTGCGTTCCTCATCGCCGACGGCGTGCTGCCGTCGAACGAAGGCCGCGGCTATGTGCTCCGCCGCATCATGCGCCGCGCCATGCGGCACGCCGAGCTTCTCGGCGCCAAAGATCCGCTGATGTGGCGGCTCGTGCCGGTGCTCGTGCGCGAGATGGGGCAGGCCTATCCGGAACTGCACCGCGCCGAGGGATTGATCACCGAGACGCTGAAGCTGGAAGAAATCCGCTTCCGCAAGACGCTCGAGCGTGGACTGGCGATCCTCGACGAGGCCAGCAAGACACTGAAGAAAGGTGCGATGTTCGACGGCGTAACCGCGTTCACGCTGTACGACACCTATGGCTTCCCGCTCGATCTGACGCAGGATGCACTGCGGCCACGCGGCATCGGCGTCGATATCGCCGCATTTACCGACGCCATGGAGGAACAGCGCCAGAAGGCGCGCGCCTCATGGGCCGGCTCCGGCGAGGCGGCGGACGAGGCGGTCTGGTTCGCTTTGCGGGAAAAATTCGGCGGTACCGATTTCCTCGGCTACGAAACCGAAACCGCGGCCGGTGTGGTCGTCGCGCTACTGCGCGACGGCAAGGAAGTGGCCGGGCTCGAAAAGGGGCAGAGCGGCGCCGTCGTGCTCAACCAGACGCCGTTCTACGCCGAATCCGGCGGCCAGGTCGGCGACAGCGGCGTGATGTCGGGAGAAGGCGTGCGTTTTGCCGTCACCGACACGCAGAAAAAGGCAGGCGATCTTTTCGTGCATTTCGGCACGGTCGAGCAGGGCACCCTGAAAGCAGACGCCGCGCTCGATCTCAAGGTTGATCACGCGCGCCGCAGCGCCATCCGCAAGAATCATTCGGCGACGCATCTTCTGCATGAGGCGCTGCGTCAGGTGCTGGGTGACCACGTGGCGCAGAAGGGTTCACTGGTCGCGCCCGATCGGCTCCGCTTCGACTTCTCGCATCCGAAGCCGATGAGCAGCGGCGAGATCGAGCGTGTGGAGGATATCGCCAACGATATCGCCTTGCAGAATACGCCGGTGATTACGCGGCTGCTCAGCCGCGACGACGCCATTGCCGCGGGGGCGCGCGCATTGTTCGGCGAAAAATACGGCGACGAGGTCCGCGTGGTTGCCATGGGCGAGGGCGGCGGCAACACCATGGGCTGGTCTGTCGAATTGTGCGGTGGCACGCATGTCAGCCGCACCGGCGACATCGGCCTTATTTCCGTGATCGGCGAATCCGCAGTGGCGTCGGGCGTTCGCCGCATCGAGGCGCTCACCGCGGAGGCGGCGCGCGCCCATGCGAACAGTCTGGGGCGGCTGGCCAAGGCGACTGCCTCCGAGCTTCGCGTGCCGATCGAGGAGGTCCCGGCCCGGGTCGCAGCCCTGCTCGACGAGCGCAAGCGTGTCGAGCGCGAACTGTCGGAGGCGAGGAAAAAGCTCGCCATGGGCGGCGGCGGCAAGGCGGCCGATGGCGACGACGGCGTCGAGACCATTGTTGGCGTTAAGGTCATGGCGAAGACTTTGAACGGCATCGATGCAAAGGATCTGCGAAGCCTCGCCGACGAAGGAAAGAAAAAACTCGGCTCCGGCATCGTCATTCTGATTGCCAGCGATCCCGAAGGCAAAGCGGCACTGGTTGTCGGCGTCACCGGCGATCTGACCGGCGCCAACAATGCGGTGCAGATGGTGCAGGCGGGCGTTGCCGAGCTCGGCGGCAAGGGCGGCGGCGGCCGGCCCGATATGGCGCAAGGCGGCGGCCCCAATGGAAGCGCCGCGCCGGCGGCGCTCGCCGCCATCAAAAAATTAGTGAAACCGGCCGCATCGCCGACGACATAGGCCGCGCGGCTCTTACTCAGATATTGACTATCATCCCATCGGCGGCGGTTTCGAACGGCACCTCGGCGCGGCGCGCCAGCATGTCGTTGCTCATATGCGTGAGAATGAGGCGCTTGGGGCGAATCCGGTCGAGATGGCGCTCGAGCGACGACAGCGCCATGTGCGTCGGCACCGGCTTGTCGCGGGTGAAGGCCTCGCAGATAAACAGGTCGGCCTCGTAGCCGATGTCGATGACGGCATCGGTCCATTCGGTGTCGCCGGAAAAGGCGATGACCTTGCCTTCGGCTTCGAAGCGGAAACCGAGGCAAGGCCCGGCGCGATCGTCGTGCTTGACGTGAAAGGCGGTCACATGCAAGCTGCCCGCCTCGCTTCGTTTGCCGATCTCCAGTTCTCTGAGCTGCAGCGGAAATTTTAGCTCGAGATCTTTGGTGCCGGGAAAGCCGACCTCCATGATTTCGCCGTAGCGCGACTTGAGGCTGGGCGGTCCGACGATGGTCAGCGCCCGATCGCGCTTGAGCACGTAGTTCGCTTCGAGGAGGAAGAACGGCACGCCGCCGACGTGATCGCCGTGGAAATGCGTGATGAATATGGTGCCGATTTCGTTGCGATTGATCGCGAGCCTGTTCATCGACACCAGCGAGGTAGCGCCGCAATCGATCAGGACGTTGATATTGCGTCCGACCAAATGCAGGCAGGTATTGAATCGCCCACCGGAACCGAAGGCATCGCCGCAGCCGACGAATTGCAATTGCATGAAGGGGTCCCCGGGCGTTGACGAGATGGCTTTGCCGGCGCTTTTTTCGAGTTCACATTACTGTGCCGCCGACGGAAGCATCAGTCCGTGACGGAGATCACACGCATGCCGGTTCGGCGAAGCCGCAAATCGCGTCCAAATCCCTGTCGTCTCATCGTTTTTTTACCATTACCCGATTCATTCTATAATCTGCAATGTGGCGGCGGAAAAGAACGAGCTTGGTTTATGCCACGATCGCAACACAAACCGCGGCTTGGTACGGACCGATAGTTTCGAAGGGGACGCCCGGGTGTTTGTTGGACCGAATTGCCGCGCCACGCTCGCCGCTCTGACCGTGGCGGTCGCGCTTTGCGGCTGCGCCAATAACGACTTCGATACCAGCGGCGCCTGGTTTTCCAAGCAGCTCGATCTGTTGGGCAGCAAGGGCGGCTACACCTATTCCAACCTCTCGGAAACCGAGAAACAGACACGTCCGATCACGGCGAACGACCTCGTCGATGCCAACGGCGCATGTCCGGCGGCGGCCGCCGCGGCGCCCGCTGTGCCGGCGCAACCGCCGCCCGTCGCGCCTGCGAAAGCGTCGGCCACGGCCGCCAATGCGGGTGACAATGCCGCGCTGTCGGCGGACATGGTGTCGCTGCTCGGCGGCGGCGTTGCCATTGGCATGAGTGAATGCGAAGTGGTGGCGCGCATGGGTCAGCCGGCCGGCATCAATTTTGAGAAAAATCCCAACGGATATCGGAGCGCGATCCTGACCTACAAGAGCGGCCAGCGACCCGGCGTTTATCGCTTCGAAGGTGGTCGGCTGGCGGAGATGGATCGCATCGAAGTGCCGCCTGCGCCCGAGCCGGCGAAGAAGATTGCAAAGAAAAAGCCGGCGAAGCCCAAAGACGCGGCCAAAGCCGACGACAAGACCTGAGCGGCGTCTTCATCCGCTTGCCGTAGCGGCGAGCGGCGGCTATAAGCCGCGAACTTTCGCCCCGCCTTCGCAATTTCTCAAAGGACGATCTGATGGCGATCGAACGCACCTTTTCGATCATCAAGCCCGATGCGACGATGCGCAATCTCACCGGCACCATCAATGCCATGATCGAGAAGGCGGGACTGCGCATCATCGCGCAGAAGCGCATGGTGATCAGCCGCGAACAGGCTGAAACCTTCTACGGCGTGCATCGGGAGCGGCCGTTCTTTCGCGAGCTTGTCGACTTCATGACGTCGGGCCCGGTCGTGGTGCAGGTTCTCGAAGGCGAGAACGCGATCGCTGCTTATCGCGACCTCATGGGTGCGACCGATCCGGCTAAAGCCGCCGCGGGCACCATCCGCAAGGCCTTCGCGCGCTCGATCGGCGAGAATTCGGTGCATGGCTCCGATGCCGCCGACACGGCGCGGAAGGAGATCGCGCAGTTCTTCTCCGGCAACGAAATCGTCGGCTGAAGGACGCAGCGTCGGCTTGGGCGCGATCGCGCAATATTTGAATCCGGCGCTGTGGGGCGAGGGCATTCGGCCGGGCATCGAAGGCTTCGGCGGCGCGGCGTTCTGGCTCGGCCTGCCGCAGATCGTCCTGATCAACGTGGTGCTCTCCGGCGACACCGCAATGGTCATTGCCATGACCTGTCGCGAACTGCCGCCGCGTCAGCGGCTCGTGGGCGTGGCGGTCGGCTCCGGCACCGCCGCATTACTGCTGATTGTCTTTGCAGTGATCCTCACGCCGCTGTTGCTCTTGCCTTACGTCAAGCTGATCGGCGGCCTTGCGCTGATGTATATCGCCGTCAGACTCCTGGTCCCGGAGGCCGCCGGCGAGGAGGGTGTCGAGGCGGCGACGCATCTGTGGCGCGTCGTGAGAATCGTCGCGCTCGCCGATCTTATTCTCAGCCTCGACAACATCATCGCCATCGCCGCGGTGGCGCAGGGCAATTTCGCCCTGCTCATGACCGGGTTGGCGGTCTCCATACCGATCGTGTTTCTCGGCGCCACGCTTATGATGGTGCTGCTCGCGCGCTTTCCGCTGCTGGTTTGGGCGGGCGCCGCGTTGCTTGGCTGGGTCGCCGGCGAGACGATCGCGACCGATCGCGCGGTAGTGGGATATTTGATCGCCGGTATTGGCGAAGCGGCGGCGCATCGAACTGCGATCGCGGCGGCCGGCGTCGCCACGCTCGCGGTGATTGGCATCGGCGTGGTGCTGCGGCGGCGCCGATGAGCGGCTGCCGAAAGCCACGCTTGCGCCGCATTTATCGGATTTTTCTGCGCGGGCAATCGGATTTTGGCCTTTCGGCCGGTGCTGCTTGGCAACGCGATCGTTTCGGAAAGTTTCCCAAAATCTGACTTGTGGCGCGGAGCACAGTATCTGTTGTGCGTGCGGTGGTGGTTCCGCGTTTTCGTTGATATCTGGACTGATTTAGGAGAGGGACGATGCAAAAGGGCACCGTCAAATGGTTCAACCCGACCAAAGGTTACGGGTTCATCACGCCGGCGAGCGGCGAAAAGGACGTGTTCGTCCACATTTCCGCGGTCGAGCGCGCCGGCTTGCGCACGCTCAATGAGGGTCAGGAGATCGAGTACGAACTCGTGACCAATCGCGGCAGGACTTCCGCGGAAAACCTCAAGGTTGCTTAGCGCGTGCCTTCGTGTTTGCCGGCCGAGGCCAGGCTTGCCCGGCCTTCGGCCACCATGCGCAAAGCGCGTGGATAGATCCGGTGCTCGATCTCGAGAACCCGCGCGGCCAGCGTCTCCTCCGTATCGCCGTCGCCGATCGCGATCGAATCCTGCGCCACGATCGGACCTGCATCCATCTCCGGCACGACGAAATGAACGGTGGCGCCGTGCCGCTTCACGCCGGCCGCCAGCGCCCGCCGGTGCGTGTGCAAACCTTTGAACTGCGGCAATAGTGCCGGATGGATGTTGAGCATCCGGCCGTTCCAGCGCGTGACAAACCAGGGCGTCAACAGACGCATGAAACCGGCGAGGCAGATGAGATCGATCCGGTGCGCGCGAAGCTTGTCGTCGAGGGTGCGTTCGAACGCCTGGCGGTCCCCGCCAAACTGCGCGTGATCGACGATTGCAGTGTTAATGCCCGCGTCGCGGGCGCGCGCAAGCCCCAAGGCTTCGGGTCGGTTGGAGACGACGAGAACGATTTCCGCCGGATAGTCCTTCGCCTTGGCCGCCTCGATCAGCGCCGTCATGTTTGACCCACGGCCGGAAATAAGGACGGCGACGCGCTTCTTGCTCATGCCTCTCACCGGGAAAGGTCAAGCCGTCCGCGATAGTCGACGCGAGCCTCGCCGTCGCCGGCAATCACTTCGCCGAGCGGCACGACGGTTTCGCCGTTGGCCGTGAAAAGCTCGCTCGCGGCGGCGGCCGACCTCGCATCCAGCACGGCCACCATGCCGATGCCGCAATTGAAAGTGCGCAGCATTTCCGCTTCGCTGATCTTCCCCGAAGCCGCGAGCCACTTGAACACGGGAAGAATGGGCACGCGTTCGAGATGCAAGGCGACCGCCAATCCCCGCGGGAGCACGCGGGGAATATTATCGGTGAAGCCGCCGCCGGTGATGTGCGCCAGCGCCTTGACCGCCTTCGTCCCGCGGATCGCGGCGAGACACGACCGCACATAGAGCCGCGTCGGCGTGAGCAAAGCTTCGCCCAAGCTCCGCGCCGGCTCGAATGGAGCCGGTGCGTCCCACGGCAATCCGGCCGCGGCAACAATGCTGCGCACCAGGGAAAATCCGTTGGCGTGCACGCCCGCGGAGGCGAGCCCGATGACCACGTCCCCGGGCGCGATATCGCGTCTCGGCAGCACTTCGTCGCGCTTCACTGCTCCGACCGCAAAGCCGGCCAGATCGTAGTCGCCGTCCCGGTAGATGCCGGGCATTTCCGCGGTCTCGCCGCCGATCAGCGCGCAGCGTGTTTCCCGGCAGGCTGCGGCGATGCCTGCAACCACGGCCGCGCCGACCGCGGAATCGAGTTTGCCACAGGCGAAATAGTCGAGGAAGAACAGCGGCTCGGCGCCTTGCACGACGAGATCATTCACCGACATGGCGACGAGATCGATGCCGATCGTGTCGTGGCGGGAGGTTTCGACGGCGATCTTGACCTTGGTGCCGACGCCGTCAGTGGCTGCGACCAAAATGGCGTCGGAGAAACCGGCCGCCTTGAGATCGAATAGGCCGCCGAAGCCGCCGATCTCCGCGTCCGCGCCCGCTCGCGCGGTTCCGCGCACCAGCGGTTTGATCAATTCCACCATGCGGTTGCCGGCATCGATATCGACGCCGGCGGCCGCGTAGCGTGCCTCTTTCACGGACTCACCAATTGGCAGATCGCTCCTTGCCCGGCGGGAAGGTTTTCCGGCGCCTCCTACGTCGGAATCGCCGGGTGCGCAAGCGCACGGGCGCGGCTATAAAGAGGACACAGGGAGGCGCGCCGCAGCCGGCTGCTCCCGGTTTCCGGGCCTTGTTGCCGAAACCGGGCGGCCGCGTTCGGGACCGGCGCGCCGGGAAAGCCGGGGCACGCGTTTGAGCATCCCAAATCTTATCACCTTGGGGCGCATCATTCTCGTTCCGATTGTGGTCTGGGCGATCACGTCGGGGGAGATGCGGGTCGCTTTCTTCCTCTTTCTGGCGGCTGGAATCAGCGACGCCGTCGACGGCTTCCTCGCCAAACGCTTCCACATGGCGAGCGAACTCGGCGCCTATATCGATCCCCTGGCGGACAAGGCGCTGATCGTATCGATCTATGTCGCGCTCGGCATCGCCGGCAGCCTGCCGATCTCGCTGGTTATCCTCGTGGTCTCGCGCGATATCATGATCATCTCCGGCTTCATGCTGTCCTGGCTGGTGGGCAGGCCGATGCCGGTCAAGCCGTTGCCGGTTTCGAAAGTGAACACCGTGGCGCAAATCTTGCTCGCCACCTTGGTGCTAGCCGAGCACGCGTTCGCGTTTAACGCCGCGCCGGTCACCGAGATCATCATCGGGCTGGTCGCGGTCTTGACCTTGCTCTCGATCGCCTTCTATCTCGCCGAGTGGCTCCGCCACATGAATTCGTTCGGAGCCGGGCACTGATCGGCTGGTGCCGTCAAGGGTGCATGCCATGCGGTTCGAGCGGCAGTTCGTTTTCTGGATCGCCGCCTTCCTTGTGCTTGTCGGGCTGCTATGGCTGTTACGCGAGATTCTCCTGCCGTTCGTCGCCGGCGCCGCGCTCGCCTATTTGCTCGATCCGCTGGCCAACCGGCTCACCAAGCGCGGGCTGAACCGGCTTTTTGCCGCGTTGATCATTCTCACCGGCTTTGTACTGGTATTCGCGGGACTATGCATGCTGATCGTGCCGGTGCTCGCCCATCAGCTTTGGGCCTTCATCAACCACATTCCGGGCTATGTGCAGACCTTGCAGTCTATTCTCAGCGACCCAAACCATCCGTGGCTCAAGGGACTCGTCGGCAGTGCGTCCGGCGACGAGTGGTCCGTCGGCGCGCTGGTCAACAAATCCGTCGGCTATTTGACGCAACTTCTTCCCTCGCTGTTGACCAAGGGTGAGGCGCTCCTCTCCATCTTCTCGCTGTTTGTCATCACGCCCGTCGTTGCCTTTTACCTGCTGTGCGACTGGAACCGCGTGGTGAGTGCGTTCGATCAGTTGATCCCGCTGCCGCAGCGCGAGACGGTGCATGGCCTGGTGCGCGAGATCGATACGGCGATTTCGAGCTATCTGCACGGGCAACTGACCGTTTGTGTGATTCTCGGTTGCTATTACGCGTTCGGCTTGACGCTGGCGGGATTGAGCTACGGATTTCTCATCGGCGCTGTGTCCGGGTTTCTCACCTTCATTCCTTATGTCGGGTCGCTGACCGCGCTGATCATTTCTTTTGGGGTGGCGCTGGCGCAGTTCTTTCCCGACTGGACGCGGATTATCTTCGTTGTCGGCGTCGTCCTCGTCGGCCAGTTTCTCGAGGGCAACGTGCTGGCGCCGAAGCTCGTCGGCGAGAGCGTCGGACTGCATCCGGTTTGGCTGATCTTCGCGCTGCTCGCATTCGGCTATTTGTTCGGCTTTGTCGGCCTCCTGCTCGCCGTGCCGCTGGCCGCCGCGGCCGGCGTGCTGATACGGTTTGCGCTGCAGCGCTACCGGGCAAGTCCGCTCTACACCGGAACCCGGCCGAGCTGAGCCGCGATGTTGGGCCCCATGTCCAATCGCCCGCGCCAGCTTGCGCTCGCGCTCGAACACACCGAAAGCTATGCGCGCGAGGACTTTCTGTCCGGCCCATGCAACGAAGACGCGCTGGCGCTGATCGACGCCTGGCCGGACTGGCCGGCGAACGCCATCGCGCTGGTCGGGCCGGAAGGATCGGGCAAGACGCATCTGGCGGTGATGTGGGCGGCGGCGGCCGGCGCGCGGGTTATTTCGGCGCGCGCTCTCGGCGAAGCCGAGCTTCCCGCGGCGCTGGCGACCGGAGCGCTGGTCGTCGAGGATGCCGCGACCAAGACGGATGAGCGCGCGCTGTTCCACCTCCTCAATCTCGGGCGCGAGGAGAAGGCATTTATCCTCTTCACGGCGCGCGCTGCGCCGGCGGTCTGGCCGGTCGTCATCCCCGATCTCGTTTCCCGGCTGCGCGCTTTGCCGGTGATCACGCTGCACGCGCCGGACGATGCGATGCTGCGCGCCGTCATCGTCAAGCTCGCTGCGGATCGCCAACTCGCGCTTGACGAAAGCGTGGTGGGTTACCTACTGCCCCGCATCGAGCGTTCGTTTGCCGCCGCGCGCGCGGCCGTGAGCGCACTCGACAACGAAGCGCTGCGGCAGGGACGGCCGGCTACGCGCGCGCTCGCCGCCGAGATGTTTCGCGGCTAGCCACTCGCGCCGAAATGTCCAGCGCGGCGGTCACGATCTCGCCCAAAAATCATCGCGATAAGCTATGCTTATCGAAGCCCCAAGCAATACGCATAGACATGATTGCGGTCCGCGCTTACATACCCAGCAACCCCCATTTTCGCGTGAAGTTCGGAGACAAACATGGACGCCAAGACTGACGACAAGAGCGCGGGCAAGTGCCCGTTCCTCCACGCACACACGAACCGCGACTGGTGGCCCAATCAGTTGGACGTCAGCGTTCTCCATAAGAACTCCGATTTGTCCGATCCGATGGGCGAGGCTTTCGACTACGCCAAGGAGTTCAAGAGCCTCGACCTGAACGCCGTGATCAAGGACCTGCATGCCTTGATGAAAGACTCGCAGGACTGGTGGCCGGCCGACTTCGGCCACTACGGCGGGCTAATGATCCGCATGGCATGGCACGCCGCAGGCACCTACCGTATCGCCGATGGGCGCGGCGGCGCCGGGGCCGGTCAGCAGCGTTTCGCGCCCCTCAATAGCTGGCCGGACAACGCCAACCTCGACAAGGCGCGCCGGCTTCTCTGGCCGATCAAGCAGAAATACGGCCGGAAAATTTCCTGGGGCGACCTGATGATTCTCGCCGGCAATGTCGCCCTCGACTCGATGGGCTTCAAGACGTTCGGTTTCGGCGGCGGGCGCAAGGATGTCTGGGAGCCCGAAGAGCTCTACTGGGGTCCCGAGGGGACGTGGCTGGGGGACGAACGCTACAGCGGCGAACGCGAGCTTCAGAATCCTCTCGCCGCCGTGCAGATGGGCCTGATCTACGTCAATCCCGAAGGGCCGAACGGTAAGCCGGACCCGGTCGCAGCGGCCAAGGACATCCGCGAGACGTTCTTCCGCATGGCGATGAACGACGAGGAGACCGTCGCGTTGATTGCCGGCGGCCATACCTTCGGCAAGACCCACGGCGCCGGCGATCCGTCGCTGGTCGGCCCGGCGCCAGAAGGCGGGGCAATCGAAGATCAGGGCCTCGGCTGGAAGAGCAAGTTTGGCACGGGCTTCGGGTCCGACGCCATCACCGGCGGCCCGGAAGTCACCTGGTCGCAGACGCCGACGACGTGGAGCAACCACTTCTTCGACAATCTGTTCAAATACGAATGGGAACTGACCAAGAGCCCGGCCGGCGCCTATCAGTGGAAGGCGAAAGGCGTCGCCGCCACGGTTCCAGACGCCTTCGACAAGTCGAAAAAGCATGTGCCGACCATGCTGACCACGGACCTCTCGCTGCGGATGGACCCTGCCTACGAGAAGATTTCGCGGCGCTTCTACGAGCATCCGGATCAGTTCGCGGACGCGTTTGCCCGGGCGTGGTTCAAGCTCACGCACCGCGACATGGGGCCGATTCATCGTTACCTCGGCCCGCTCGTCCCGAAGGAGATTCTGATCTGGCAAGACCCGATCCCTGCGGTGGATCACCCGCTGATCGGGGAGCAGGACATTACGGCGCTGAAGGCGAAGATTCTCGCATCCGGCCTGTCGGTGTCGCAGCTGGTCGCGACCGCTTGGGCGTCGGCGTCGACATTCCGTGGCTCCGACAAGCGCGGCGGAGCCAACGGCGCGCGCATCCGTCTTGCGCCGCAGAAGGATTGGGAAGTCAACCAGCCGAAGCAGCTCGCGACGGTGCTCGCGAAGCTCGAAGGGATTCAGAAAGAGTTCGGCAAGAAGGTCTCGCTTGCCGACCTGATCGTTCTCGGCGGCAATGCCGCGATCGAGAAGGCAGCGAAGGCCGCGGGGCACGACGTGAAGGTTCCCTTCACGCCGGGGCGCATGGACTCCTCGCAGGAGCAGACTGATGTCCACTCCTTCGCGCCGCTCGAACCGGTCGCTGACGGCTTCCGCAACTATTACCGCAGCCAGCACCTCATGGCGCCCGAGGAGGCGTTGGTCGACAAGGCGCAGTTACTGACGCTGACCGCTCCGGAAATGACGGTTCTCGTCGGCGGCCTGCGCGTGCTCGGCGCAAACGCCGGCCAGTCCAAGCACGGCGTCTTCACCAAGCGGTCCGGGACGCTGACGAACGACTTCTTCGTCAACCTGCTCGACATGAGCACGCAATGGCAGCCTGTCGGCTCCGATGGCGTGTACGAGGGTCGCGACCGGAAGACGAACGAGACCAGGTGGACCGGCACCCGTGTCGATTTGATCTTCGGTTCGCACTCCCAGCTGCGCGCGCTCGCGGAAGTCTATGCGTGCGCGGACTCGAAGGAGAAGTTGGTGAAAGACTTCGTTGCGGCGTGGACCAAGGTGATGAACCTGGACCGCTTCGACCTCGCCTGATTTTGGCGCGGAAAGACGGCCGGGTAAATTCCCGGCCGTTTTGCTTTGGTGGGCGCCTTATGATCCGGACTTCGGCAGCTTTTCGGCGATGCCGAGGCGGTCGGCGCGGCGGCGCATTTCGGCCCACACGTCCTCGGAGCCGATACCGGCGCGATGCCACAGGACCGCGAGGTGATAAAGCAGGTCGGCGCTTTCGCGCACGATGTTGCGATTGTTGTGCTTGACGGCCGCAAGCGCGACTTCGCCCGCTTCCTCGATGACCTTTTGCGCCACCTTGCGGCTGCTCGACGAAAGAAGCTTCGCCGTGCGCGGATGGTCTTCCGCCGTGACGGCCGCCAACGCAGCGTAGAGGCGGTCGAGCTCGTTGCCGACCGGCTCCGGGCCGGCCCCGAGATCGGAGGGCGCGATGCGCACCGCGGATTCATCCGCCGCCCAAAGCTCGTCGAGCGCTTCGTGGATCGCGGCAGCCGGCGCCGCGTGCTGGCGCTCGTGAGCCGAATGTTTTGCAGATTTTGAAGCTGTCAGTCTTGCGACCATCGCTCACCTCCTCACCGCACCGGCGGCTTCGGCATGAGCGTTGGCAAGAGATCATCGTCGCGATCGCTTGCCATCGCGCAGCCGTCGATGCCGCGCACGGTCTCCGTCATGGGCGGTGCGATCCACGAAAGCCTTCGTGCCGACCGCGCCGGGGTTGCGCCTGTCCATGGCTTGCCTTGCCGTGGTGCGAAATCGGCGGAACATCATTTTCCGGCCGACCGGGGGCACATAGGCTTCCTTGCTCAAGCCGTCAAGCATTAATCGCCCGTAACCCTTTGATCTCTCAGGGCCGGAAGGCGCGCTCGCGTCCGGCCACCCGATGGCTGGAGGGGGAGGCTTGACGGGGCGACACCCCGCCGCCTTATCTCAGTATCCTGAAGTCATCGAATCGTTACCGAGGACGGCGAGGGTGAGGCTCGGAGAACAAGGAGCAGCCATGGTCGAGCGCGGCCAAGCGACTGTCGTCGCAGTCGAAACCGGCCAGGCGCGGCGTCTCGACACCCCGGTGCGGCTTGCGGAGCCTGCGGAACGGCACGCAGCCTCGGCGCTGGCCTCGAGCCCCGAGCGCTTCATCAACCGCGAATTATCGTGGCTCAATTTCAACCGTCGCGTGCTCGAAGAATCCGCCAACCGCGGACATCCGCTGTTTGAGCGACTCAAGTTTTTGTCGATCTCGGCGAGCAACCTCGACGAGTTCTTCATGGTCCGCGTCGCCGGTCTGCGCGCGCAGGTGCGCGCCGGGATCGGCACCAAGAGCCCGGAAGGGCTTACGCCCGCCGAGCAGCTGGTGCGCATCGCCGAAGCCGTGCTGCTCCTCGTGGAGGACCAGCAGGCGCAATGGCGCGAGCTGCGCGCCGCGCTCTCCCAGGCAGGCATCATGCTTGTGGACGGTCCCGACATCGCCAAGTCGGAAAAGCCCTGGCTCGAAGACTACTTTCTGTCGCACATCTTTCCGCTGCTGACGCCGCTCGCCGTCGATCCGGCGCATCCGTTCCCGTTCATTCCCAATCTCGGTTTCTCGATCGCCTTGCAGCTTGCGCGCGCCAAGGATGGCAAGGCGATGAATGCGCTCATTCGCATGCCCAACCGCATCGAGCGGTTCGTGCGCCTGCCGCAGGCCGGCGAAGGCGGGGAAGTGCGCCTGATCTCCGTCGAAGGCGCGACCAGCCTTTTCATCGGCAAGCTGTTCCCCGGCTATGCGGTCAAGGGTGTGGGTGCGTTTCGCGTCATCCGCGACTCGGAGCTGGAAATCCTCGAAGAGGCCGAAGACCTGGTGCGGCTGTTCGAGACCGCGCTCAAGCGCCGCCGCCGCGGTTCGGTGATCAGGCTCGACATCGAGGCGAATATGCCGACGGAGCTGCAGCGCTTCGTGCAGCGCGCCCTCGACGCCGTCGACGACGGCGTGTTCAAAATCGACGGCGTGCTGGCGCTCAATGAGATGGCGCAGCTCGCCGGCCATGACCGGCCGGACCTCGAATTCGTGCCCTATACACCTCGCTATCCCGAGCGCATCCGCGACCATGGCGGCGATTGTTTTGCCGCGATCCGGCAGAAGGATCTCATCGTTCATCATCCGTATGAGTCCTTCGACGTCGTGGTGGACTTTCTGCATCAGGCTACGCGCGATCCGAACGTGGTCGCCATCAAACAGACGCTGTACCGCACGTCGGCGGACTCGCCGATCGTCAAGACGCTGGCCGAGGCCGCCGAAGCCGGCAAATCGGTCACCGCGGTCGTCGAGCTCAAGGCGCGCTTCGACGAGGAGGCTAATATCCGCTGGGCGCGCGACCTCGAACGCGCCGGCGTGCAGGTGGTTTACGGATTCATCGAGCTCAAGACCCATGCCAAGCTTTCGCTGGTCGTGCGCCGCGAGGGCGACGCGCTGGTTTCCTACGTGCATGTCGGCACCGGCAATTATCATCCGGTGACGGCGCGCGTTTATACCGATCTGTCGTTCTTCACCGCCGATCCGGTGATCGCCCGCGATGTCGCCCGCGTGTTCAATTATGTAACCGGCTATGCGGAGCCCGCCGAGCTCGAGCGGATGGCGGTGTCGCCGATGACTTTACGCAAGCGCATGGTCGACCATATCGACCAGGAGATCGCGCACGCAAAGGCCGGCCGTCCGGCGGCGATCTGGATGAAAATGAACTCGCTGGTCGACCCCGACATCATCGACGCGCTGTATCGCGCTTCCAGCGCCGGCGTGGCGATTGAGCTCGTGGTGCGCGGCATCTGCTGCCTGCGGCCCGGTGTTCCCGGCCTGTCCGAAAACATCTCGGTCAAGTCGATCGTCGGCCGCTTCCTCGAACACGGCCGCATCTATTGCTTCGGCTCCGGTCACCATCTGCCGCACCCGAAGGCGGCGGTTTACATCTCCTCCGCCGACATGATGCCGCGCAACCTCGACCGGCGCGTCGAGGTGTTGTGCCCAATCCTCAATCCGACCGTGCATGAGCAGGTCCTCGACCAGATCATGGTGGCTAACCTCAAGGACAACGAGCAGAGTTGGCACCTGTTGGCCGACGGTTCCTCGTCCCGTGTCAAACCCGGCGCGCAGGAAGAAAAATTCAACGTCCATACCTACTTCATGACCAATCCAAGCTTGTCGGGTCGCGGCAAGTCGCCGAAGGATTCCATTCCCCGCTTGCCGCACCGCTCCGATCGGGCGTAAGCGGAAAGCCGACCGCCCACTTTGGCCTTGTGCTGATTCCGACAGATGAGCCGCGCCACGATCGACGCTCCCGGACGCCTCGACCATGGCCCGCCGCTTGCCGTCGTCGACATCGGCTCGAACTCGGTGCGCCTCGTGGTCTACGAGGGGCTGTCGCGCAGCCCAACCGCGCTGTTCAACGAGAAAGTGCTGTGCGGGCTGGGCCGCGAGGTGCAGACGACCGGACTTCTCGCCGCCGATGCGGTCGAGCAGGCGCTGTCCTCGCTCAAACGTTACCGGGCGCTGTGCACCACCATGGGCGTGAAGCGAATTCTTGCGATTGCCACCGCCGCCTGCCGCGACGCCAAGAACGGCCGTGCCTTCATCAAGCTCGCCGAGCGCATCATCAGGACCGACATCGAGGTGCTCTCGGGACCGCGCGAGGCGGAGCTGACCGCGCTTGGCGTGATTTCCGGCGTCTATCAGGGCGACGGTGTGGTCGGCGATCTTGGCGGCGGTTCGCTGGAGCTGGTCGACATTCATGGCACCCGCACGCGGCGCGGCCTGACCCGGCCGCTCGGCGGTTTGGCGTTGGCCGACATTTCCTCGAAGTCGCTCAAAAAGGCGGAGAAATACGTCAAGAAAACTCTCGGCTCGTTGCCGGTGCTCAAGGGGTGCGAGGACCGCACCTTCTACGCCGTCGGCGGCACCTGGCGCGCGCTGGCGCGGCTGCACATGTGGCAGACCGGTTATCCGCTGCACGTGATGCACGGTTACACCATTCCGGCGGACGACGCGCTGGAGTTCGCCCGGCTCGTGCATCGCGTCGATGTCGACACGCTGGCCAATATCGAGGTGGTGAACAACGCACGCCGCCCGCTGCTCGCTTACGCGGCGCTGGTGCTGGAATACGTCTTGCGTATCGGCAAGCCGCGCCAGGTCACGTTTTCCGCGCTCGGTGTGCGCGAGGGTCTTCTCTACTCGCTGTTGCGGCAACGCGACAAGGAGAAGGATGCGTTGATCGAGGCGGCGCGCGATCTCAATCAGTTGCGCTCGCGCTCGCCGCTGCACGGCGAAGAGCTGATCGACTGGACCGACCGCTTCATGGCGTCTTCCGGCCTCGACGAGCCCGGCGAGGAGCGCCGGCTTCGCCACGCCGCGTGCCTTCTGGCCGACATGGGCTGGCGGGCGCATCCCGACTATCGCGGCGAGCAATCGCTCAACATCATCGCCCATGGCGGCTTCACCGCGATCGACCATCCGGGCCGCGCCTATCTGGCGCTGGCGGTGTTCTACCGCCACGTCGGTTTGGTCGCGGACGACGAGCTGTCGCCGCGACTGCGCGAGCTTGCCTCGACACGAATGATCGACCGCGCGCGCGTGCTCGGCGCGGCGCTGCGACTCGCTTACGTCATCTCCGCGGCGATGCCCGGCGTGCTGCCGAAAACCCGGCTCGGCGTGGAGCGGCACCGTCTGGCGCTGCGCCTTCCCGGCGAATATGCGGCGCTCGGCGGCGAACGCGTGCTCAGCCGGCTGCGGTCGCTGTCCCGCCTGATCGGACGCGAGCCGGTATTGTTGATGGGTTGAGCGCGCAGCGCACACGCGTGCATTGCCCAGGCTGGAATGATAGATTGAATAGCCACGAGAAATGGGGGAGGGGAATCATATGGAAAATCTTAAGCGCTTCCTGGCGGTCATCGCGGTGATTTCGGTTCTGAATGGCATCGGGCTCGTTCTGACCCCGGCCGTCGTGCTCGCCACCTATGGCATCGAACCCTCTGCCGGTGCGATGTTGGGCTTCCGGTTGCTGGGCCTGACATTGATCGAGTTCGGTCTGATCAACTGGTTCGTCCGGAAATCCCACGATTGGACGGCGTTGCGCGGGCTCTTGATCGGCGGCACGGTCGGCTACGTTCTCGGTTTCGTGGTCTCTCTCT
>Ga0208696_1000692_pt1 | contig 21402 bp, 7 predicted proteins | sample Sb_taG_9_FD_187711 | JGI IMG/M metagenome (GOLD analysis project Ga0208696, IMG submission 187711) | Peat soil microbial communities from Weissenstadt, Germany - Sb_50d_b_LC metaG (SPAdes) (version 2) | ecosystem: Environmental > Terrestrial > Soil > Wetlands > Peat | place: Germany: Weissenstadt... | reverse complement strand
GCCCACAACGCGGCCGTGTCGGTCGCCCACCACCACGCCGGGCTGCATCACCTGCTGAAGACCGGGTTCAGCAACCTGCCCGCCGGGAACACCGCGCCCCTCGCCGACGAGCTGCGCGAGGTCGAGGGGATGAACGAGCTCTTCGGGCCGCAGGACTTCTGCGACTGCGAAGAGTGCCACTCGGTACTCAGCCCGGCTGCCTACTTCGTGGACCTGATGCACTTCGTGGAGACCAACGTCTCACAGCCGGTATTCACTGGCCCGGGCCAGGCCGACCACCCGCTGCACCTCAGACGCCGCCGTCCCGACCTGTGGACCCTTCCGCTCAGCCCGGCGAACACCAGCACGCTTATCCCGTACCTCACGATCGTCAACGAGGTCCTGGAGTCTTACCTGGACCAGGCCGGGCACGGCGACATATACACCCTGCTGGCCGACCCTGACCTCAAGGTGTCCTTCCGGGTGCCGTTCAGCCTGCCGTTCGCCGAGCTGAGCCTCTACCTCGGTCACTTCGGCGTCACTCCGGCCGACATCTATCGCGCCCTGGCCCTGCCGGAGGCCCAGGTACGGCGGGCCCGGCTCGGGCTGGCCCCCGACGAGGCCGCGGTGATCACCTCACCTGACCCGGGCGGGGTGACGGCGCGGTTGGGACACCCAGGCGGCACCGGCGACTTCAACCTGCAGGACTTCCTCCGCTCCACCGGCCTGCAGCGCGACCAGCTCGACGCGCTGCTGGCCTCTCGCTTTCACCGCGACCTCGCCGCCGTCACAGTGACCAGCCGGGCGGCTGATCCCGGCGAGCTGCAGAACATCCCGCAGGTCCTGGCCAGCCTCACCCCCGCGCGACTGGACTTCATCCACCGGTTCATCCGGCTGTGGCGCGTGACACCATGGCAGATCGCCGAGCTCGACCTCATCCTGGCCGCCGGCCACGAGGCAAAGCTCATCGGCCGCGACCTCGACGACCGGGTCATCGAGCTGCTCGCCCGGCTGGCCGACCTGCAAAGCCGGCTACGCCTGGATTCGGCGGAACTCTGCGCCCTCATCGACGACCTGCCCGGCTCGGTCGGCCCGCACCTTCCGGCTCCCGCGCAGCGGCACCTTTATGAGCAGGTGTTCGACCTGCCCCGGCTCTTCGCGCCCAGCCCGGATGCCGAGCCCCCCGAAACCGCCGGTCCCGGCCGGGCCCCCCAGCAGCCGACCCCGCAGTCTGCATTCTCGTTCCACCACTACGCGTTCAACACCGCCGATCCCACCGACACCAGCACCGACCCCAAGACGCCGCTACTGCTCGCCGCGCTGGGCATCAGCGACACCGACCTCGAGGTGCTGCTAAACCTGCTGGCCGCCGAGCTGGCCTTCGACGCCACCGGGAACTGCACGATGGACCGGCATCGGCTGTCGCTGCTGTACCGGCACGCGCGGCTGGCGGCAGCATTGAAACTGCCGGTTGGCGATTTCAGCCGCGTGCTGCAGCTGCTGTTCGACCCCGCCGAGCAGGCGCTGACTACCCTGGACCAGATCGAGCACATCACCGCCTTCGTCACCTGGCTGCGCGGCTCGCCGTTCACGATCGCTGAACTGCGCTTCATCGTCAGCGGCGTGCACGACGCCTCCGTCAGCTTCACGATCACGGACGGCAGCAGCGTCCAGCTGGTCCAGCAGGCGCAGGCCGCGCACGCGCCTGACCCCCGCGACGCCCTCCGCGGCCGTCTCGCCGCCATGCTTAATCTGCCGCTGGCCCGCCTGGCGGACCTGCTCGCCTGGATTCCCGCCGACATCAACGGCCCCGGCGTTAAGACCGCGCTGGCAGTCAGCTTCAGCCCGGATGGCACACCTGTCGCCCCGGGTGACCTCATCCCGCTCACTGATCTTGGCCAGCAGCTGGAACGAGCGGCCATGCTGTTCTCCAAGCTCAAGATCGACGACGGCAACCTCGCTTACCTCACCGGTCATCCTGCTGTCCTGGGCATCACCAGCCCCAGGTCACCCACGCTGCCGGATGTCCAGGCGATCGCTTTGTACAGCTCTATGATCACCGTGAGCAGCAACGCTCCCGCTGTCATCCAAGCGGCCCTCGGTGATGCTGCGGCCGGCGTGGTCCCCGCTGCGGCCGACCGGCGCCTGGCCGGCCTGTGGCACTTCGACCACATCCTGCTCAGCTCGCTGCGCAAGATCCTGCCCCGCGCCCGCTCCCCCATCGACGGCCTGCGGCACCTCCGCGACGCCGCCGCACTATGCACCACGCTCGGCAGCAACGCCTACTCGCTGGCCAGACTCGGCAAGGACGGCTCCTTCCGCGACCTCAGCCAGGCCCGGGACATCGCCCTGGGGGCCGTCTCCGCCAAGTATGCCGACGCCGCGCAGCGCGAGCACATCCTCCAGCCGGTCCAGGACAGGATCAACGTCCTGAAGAGAGACGCGCTGTGCGACTACATCATGGGCCGACAGGCCGAACTCGGCTTCCGCACCCACGCTGACATCTACGACTTCTTCCTCCTCGACGTCGACATGGGTGACTGCTTCCGCACCTCGCGGGTGGTCTCGGCCAGCTCGACGTTGCAGCAATACGTCCAGCGCTGCATGCAGGACCTCGAACAGACCCGCCCTCACATGCACCCGCACGTGCCGGCCATCCGCGTCCCCCCTGGATCCATTCCGGCCGGGGAATGGGAATGGCGCAAGAATTTCCGGGTCTGGCAGGCCAACCGCAAGGTGTTCCTTTATCCCGAGTCCTACATCGACCCCGACCTGCTCGACATCAAGACCCCGCTGTTCGACGATCTCGAAGACGACCTGCTCCAGCAGAAGATCACCATGGAGTCGGCCACCGACGCCTACCAGCGCTATCTCACCCAGTTCGCCGAACTCGCCCACCTGCGCATCGCCGGCAGCTATTACCACGCCGATACCCACCATCCCACGTACTACTTCTTCGGACATACCCACCAGGACCCGCCAGTCTACTACTGGCGGTGCTGGGACGGCGCCACCTGGGCGCCCTGGCAGAAAATCGACATCGCCATCGACGCGCATACGGTGTCCGCCGAATTCCACCTCGGCCGCCTCTATTTGTTCTGGGTAGATACCAAATGCAAGGACAAGACCGCGATCAAGGACGGGAATTCACAGCTCCAGTACTACGAGGTGACGATCTCGCTGCAGTATTCGGTGCTTAAGGCCGATGGCAAATGGCTGCCTCCCCAGAAACTGGACTCGCTGCGGCCACTGCGAACAGCCGCCGGCGCCTGGAACAACCGGCTCTACCCAGACCCGAAAGCGGTGGAGAGCGAGGTCGCCCATCTGCACCGGACAGGCATCGACGTGGCGCCATTCCACGCGGCCCAGCAGGAAGGGAACAAGACCGACTCAGCCCACGGGATCATGGCCGAGAGCACCGAAATGACCGAATTCCTGCTGGCCCAGATGGAGGGCGCCAAGCGGCCCAGCAGGAAGGGAACAAGACCGACTCAGCCCACGGGATCATGGCCGAGAGCACCGAAATGACCGAATTCCTGCTGGCCCAGATGGAGGGCGCCAAGACCTACCGCCGGGTCTATCCCGGCGTGGCGGGAGACTCGGTGGTACTCCGTTACATCAACGGTTACCTGCGGGCACCGGACATCACCGACCGTGAACTAGACCTGTTCCACAACAAACTGCGCGCGAGTCGGCCGAACGCCTTCCCGGGCCTCCCGGCCAAGCCCGCGGTGCTGCTCTACCCCGAAAAGGGCGGAAAGGCGCGGCTCGGCATTGCCACCGCCGCCTACCACAGCGCACCAGAATTTGACCTCGCCCTAGAGCAGCTTCCGCTGAATATCCTGAAACCCCCGCCGCTCGCCCGGCCGCACATCTACCTCACCGGGCCGTTCGCACACCACCCGCCCGCATCCGATGAGCAGCGCGCAGACCATGTCCTGGACCTGGTCCACAACCGCTACCCCGAAGCCATCCTGACCTTCGAAGGCCAGCAGTACCTCATCCACGGGACCCCTGCGGCTGCGCCCGCGGCGCACCATGCGGCCACCGCCCACCACCCGGCGACGCACCCGTCACATCATCCGCCACCATCAGGCGGCCACGGATCGACGGGCTCCCACGCCCAGCACGCCAGCCACGACGGCACGCACCCCGCATCCGCCCATGCAGCCGCGGCGCGCAGCCACCGCAGCCAGGCCGCCCGCGCGACCTCGATCTCCCACGTCGCCCAGGCTCACGCGCACTTCGCCAGCCGGCGGCTGGTACGGCTTTCCACCTCCAACGCCGATGACCTCGGCGAGGCCCTGCTGCAGCACGGCCTGGACGAGCTGTTGGCGCTGGATACCCAGCGGCGGCGGGAAAAGCCGGTCGGGTTCAAAATCCTCAGCCCGGCTGAGCTGCAGTACCCGGACGACGACCCGCACCACCTCAACTTCCGCGGCGCTATGGGCGACTACTACCGCGAGCTCTACCTGCACATCCCCTGGCTGATTGCCCGCGCGCTGCGCGCCGACGGAAAATACGAGGACGCGCTGTGGTGGTACCGGAAGATCTTCGACCCCACCGCCGAGGCCGACCCCCACCAGGACGCGAAGCCGACCGACCGTAACTGGCGCTACATCGAGTTCCGCGACCTCACCCTGCCCAGGCTGCAGGCCATGCTCACCGACCGGCCAGCCATCGACGCGTACGAGGCCGACCCGTTCAACCCGCATGCCATCGCCCGGCTGCGGCCCAGCGCCTACCAGCGGGCCATCGTCATGGACACCATCGGCACCCTGCGAGACATGGGTGACGCCCTGTTCACCCAGGACACGATGGAATCGGTCACCGAAGCCGGGATGATCTACAACCTGGCTGCGCAGATGCTGGGCCCGCGCCCGGCCCGGCTCGGCAGGTGCCGCACCGTCCCCGACGCCGCGCTGACCTACGCCGAGCTCGGACCCGTGGTCGCGAAACCCTCCGAGCTGCTGCTGATGCTGGAGAACTGGGCCTACGCCAACCACGCCGCAGGCACCGGCCTGACGCTCCGCCCCTATCACGCCGTCGCCGAGGGACGCCGCCAGGCAGCCGCCCTCGAGACCGCCGTCAAGCATGGCGCCGTGCCCGTGCCCGCTCGGCACGCCCCGGCCACCCATACCGTCCTGCCCAGCACCCTTGCCTTCTGCATACCCCCCAACGACGTGCTCCTCGACCTGTACAACCAAGTCGAGGACCGCCTGTTCAAGATCCGCAACTGCATGAACATCAGCGGCGTCCATCGCGAGCTCGCGCTGTTCGCGCCCCCGGTCGATGTGATGGCCTTGGTCCGGGCCCGGGCCGCCGGGCTCAGCCTGGACGAGGCGATGGCCGCCCTGGAGGCGCCCGTCCCGCCGTACCGGTTCACCCACCTGATCGACAAGGCTCGCCAGGCCGCGCAGACCGTGCAGTCCTTCGGCGGCGCGCTGCTGTCCGCGCTGGAGAAGAAAGACACTGAGGAACTTACCCTGCTCCGGTCGCTGCACGAGCGGGATGTGCTGCGCATGACCAAGAAAGTCAAGACCGACCAGGTAACCGAGGCCCAGCACCAGCTGCAGGCACTCGCCGAGACCAAGACCAACGTCCAGAACCGCATCGACTACTACAGCGGGCTCATCGACGCCGGTCACAGCACTTGGGAAATCACGGAGCAGCTCAGCCGCGTTACCGCCACGGTATCAAGGGGTTTCGAGACCTACTTTCACTTGGGAGCTGCCATAGCACATCTGGTTCCAGATGTTGGTAGCCCTTTCGCAATGAAATACGGCGGCACGCAACTAGGTGACGCACAATCGGCACTTGGTGCTTTCACTGCATCATTGGCTGGCGTACTCGACGGAGTCGCGGCATCCGCCGGTCTCCAGGCCACCTTCGAGCGGCGCGAGCAGGAATGGCACCAGCAGCTTCTCGTGGCCCAGCAGGAGTACAAACAAGTCGAGCAGCAGCGCCTCGCCGCCGAGATCCGGGCCGCTATCGCCGAGAAAGAGCTCGACATTCACCAGACCACGATGGACCAGGCCGACGAGCTCGACCATTTCTACAAGAACAAGTTCACCAGCCTCGGCCTCTACAACTACCTCGCCACGACCCTCACCCGGCTGCATCGCGACGCCTACAACACCGCCGAAGGCCTGGCCCGCATGGCCCAGCGCGCCTACGCCTTCGAACGCGGCGACGACACGACCTTTATCGCCCCGGGCAACTGGCAGTCCGATAAGAACGGCCTGCTCGCCGGCGAGAAACTCACCCTGCAGCTCGAGCAGCTGGAAACCGCCTACCTGCGCGCCAACACCCGCCAGCTCGAGGTGTCACAGTCCTTCTCCCTAGCCCTGCTCGACCCCGGAGCGCTTCTTACCTTCCGCGAAACCGGCAGCTGCGAGTTCACCCTCCCCGAGATCGTCTTCGACCTCGCCTACCCCGGCCAGTACAAGCGCATCATCAAGTCCGCGCGCATCAGCATCCCGTGCGTCGTCGGGCCCTACACGACGGTCAGCGCCAAGCTGACCCTCACCGACAGCAAGGTCCGCAAGCAGGCCACCACCAACCCTGACGACCTCATCGGCCTGCCAGCGCCGCCCACGCCCAGCATCGCCACCAGCACCGCCGTCAACGACGCCGGCGTGTTCGAGCTGACCTTCCGCGATGAGCGCTACCTGCCCTTCGAGGGCGCCGGCGCGATCAGCAGCTGGCGCCTCGAGCTTCCCAACCAGCTGCGCATGTTCGACTACGCCACCATTCCGGACATCGTCCTGCACATCAGCTACACCGCCCGCGACGATGACGCCTTCCGCGCCACCGTGGAGACGGCGATCACCGACAGCCTGACCGCCTACGCCTCCACGGCCGGGATGCACCGGCTGTTCAGCCTGCGCCACGACTTCCCTGACGCCTTCTACCAGCTCGAGCACCCAGCCGGCACCGCCCAGGAGACCCGCGTCAAACTCGGCCGGGAGCACTTCCCCTACTTCCTGTCCACCCGGACCCTGACCATCACCGGGGCCACACTCTTCCTCCAGCCCCAAGGGGCAGATCCCGCCGACACCACGGGCCTGACCATCTCGCTCAACGGCAACCCGGCCGCCACCTGGACCACACCGCCCAAGACCAACCTGCGCTCCGCCGACATTGCCGCCAGCGGACCAGCCCTCACCGACTGGGCCGTCAAGGTCACCGCCGGCCACCTCGACCCCGCTGCCGTCAACGACGTGCTGCTGCTCTTCAAATACGGCATCTCATGACCGGCGACCGTGACAATCGCCCGGCGGCGGGGGGACCGGCGGCGCAGGGTGAGAGCAACGGCGGTTCGTCGCAGGGTCGGCCGACCGGTTCTTCGTCACCGCTTGGCCAGGTGACCGGGGCGCCGGCGCCCGACCCACTGGCGCTGCCGTCGATCACCCTGCCGAAAGGCGGAGGGGCGATCCGCGGGATCGACGAGAAACTCTCGATCGGGCTGGCGACGGGGGCCGCGAACCTCACTGTGCCGGTCTTCACCAGCCCGGGACGCCAGGGCTTCGGGCCCGCTCTGTCCGTCAGCTACGATTCCGGCGCTGGCAACGGGCCGTTCGGAGTCGGCTGGCGGCTGTCCGTACCCTCGGTGAGCCGCAAGACCAGCAAGGGGCTGCCCAGGTACGAAGACGCCGCCGACAGCGACGCCTTCGTGCTGTCCGAGGCAGAGGACCTGGTCCCGCTGCTTCTGAATCAGGCCGGCGCGTGGGCCGAAGACACCTTCGCTGATCCGACCCAGACTTTCCAGGTGCGCCGCTACCGGCCCCGGGTGGAAGGCGGCTTCGCCCGGATCGAACGCTGGACCCACCTGGCTTCCGGCGACGTGCACTGGCGCACCACGTCCCGGGACAACGTCACGAGCCTGTACGGCCGCAGCCCGAACAGCCGGATCAGCGACCCGGCCGACCCGTCGCACGTATTCAGCTGGCTCCTTGACGCGACCGTCGATGACCGGGGCAACGCCGTCGTGTACGGCTACAAGGCCGAGGACGACGCTAATGTCCCGGCCAGCGCGCACGAGGCTGGCAGGCAGGTGACTGCCAACAGGTACCTCAAGCGCATCCGGTACGGCAACAACGTCCCGGTCAGCTGGCCAGCCGACCTGCGGGGGCTCGACGCGGCGGCGGCAAACCCGGCCGCCTGGCACTTCGAGGTCGTCTTCGACTACGGCGAGCACGACCCGGCCGCGCCCACGCCGGAGGAAAGCCTGACCTGGCCCTGCCGCATCGACCCGTTCTCCGCCTACCGGGCCGGATTCGAGGTACGGACCTACCGGACGTGCCGCCGCGTGCTGATGTTCCACCGCTTCACCGAGCACCTCGGTCCCGAGCCGGTGCTCGTCCGCTCGACCGACTTCACCTACACCACCGACGCGCCGGCCGACCCTTCCATCCCCGCCTACACCCTGTTGACGGCAGCCACCCAGACCGGCTACCGCCGGGCCAGCGCACCGGCCACCGGGTACACGATCAAGCAACTCCCGCCGCTTGAGTTCGCCTACAGCCCGGTCCGCGTCCACGATCGCGTCCGCATCCCCGGTCCCGACACGCTGGCCGACCTCCCCGCGAACCTGTCCGCGCCGCACGCCCGCTGGACTGACCTGGACGGCGAGGGCCTGGCGGGTGTTCTGGTCGACGACGACACCGCCTGGTACTACGCACGTAACATCAGTGCCCTCGGAGCGGGTGATCCGATGGCCACGGCCCGCTTCGAACCGCCACAGCTGGTCGCCGCTAAGCCCGCAGGTCCGCAGGCTGGCCCGGGCGTCCAGCTAGTCGACCTGCACGGCGACGGCCACCTGTGCGCTGTGGACTTCGCCCCACCCCACGCCGGCTACTACTCCCGCACCGGCGACGGCGGCTGGGAACCTTTCCGCCCCCTTCCGTCGACGGCGAACGTCGACTGGAGCAGCCCCAACCTGCGCAGCGTCGACCTGAACGGTGACGGCCTGGCCGACCTGCTGCTCACCGGCGATGACGGCTTTATCTGGTACCCGTGGCTAGCCGGGGACGGCTACGGCCCCGGCCAGCGGGTAGCGCCAGCCCTGGACGAGGACACCGGTCCCGCGCTGGTCTTCGCGAACGGGGGCGGCTCGGTGTACCTGGCCGACATGAGCGGCGACGGCCTGTCCGACCTGGTGCGGGTCCGCAACGGCGAGGTGGACTACTGGCCCAACCTCGGCTACGGCCGGTTCGGGCCGAAGATCACCATGGACCGGGCGCCCTGGTTCGACGCCCCGGATCTGTTCGCCCAGAACCGCCTGCGACTGGCCGACCTCGACGGATCCGGCACCACGGACCTGATCTACCTCGGCGGTGACGGCACAGTCCGGCTCTGGTTCAACCTCAGCGGCAACAGCTGGACCGCCCCGACGGTCCTCGCCTGCTATCCGCCATCGCACGACGTCGCCTCGGTCACCGTCATGGACCTGCTGGGCGCCGGGACGTCATGCCTCGTCTGGTCCTCGCCTCTGCCCGGTGACACCGGGACACGGCTGCGGTACGTCGACCTGATGGGCGGCATCAAGCCGCACTTGCTCACCCGCGTGGCGAACAACCTCGGTGCCGAGACGACGCTCACATGGGCGCCGTCCACGCGCTTCTACCTCGAAGACCGGAACGCCGGTAGGCCATGGGCGACGCGTCTCCCGTTCCCGGTCCAGGTCGTCACCCACCGGGAGGTATTGGACCGGATCAGCCGGACCCGGCTGGCGTCCACCTACCGTTACCATCACGGGTACTTCGACGGCGTCGAACGGGAATTCCGCGGATTCGGCATGGTCGAGCAGATCGACACCGACGCGCTGCCCGCCGCGTCCGGCACGGGCACGTTCACTAAGACCCCGGACGCCAGCGGCGGCGAGTTTACCCTGGCGCCCGTGCGTACCCGCACCTGGCTGCACACCGGCGCGTACGTCGGCAGCGAGGACATCGCCGCGGTCCTAGCCCGCGAGTACTACGCCGGCGACCCCAGAGCCGTGCACCTGGGCGGCACCGCCTTCCGTGGCCTCACTACATCGGAGGAGCTGCGGGAGGCCTGCCGCGCGCTGCGCGGCCGGGTGCTGCGCACCGAGGTCTATGCCGACGACGGCACACCGGCCTCTCCGCACCCTTACGTGGTCACCGAGCACCGCTACCAGGTTAGGCTCGTCCAGCCGCCGTCCGGCGCCGCGTACGGTAGCGTCTTCGCCGCCGACCTAGAAACCCTGGCCTACCACTACGAACGCAATCCCGCCGATCCGCGCATCAGCCACGACCTCACGCTCCAAGTCGACGATCTCGGGACGATCACCAAGGCGGCGGCCGTCGGCTACCCGCGTCGTGTGCCGACGTACCCCGAGCAGTCCGCGACCTTGCTCACCTACACCGAACACGATGTCACCCACGTCACCAACCAAGCCGACTGGTACCGCCTAGCCGCGCCCATCGAGACTAGGACATACGAACTCACCGGTGTCTCCCCTCCGCCACCGGCGATCCTATTCGGCCCCGACGCTTTGCTCGCCGCGGCCCGCAGTGCCGCCGCAATCCCCTATGAGACGACGCCCAGCGGGACTGGCCCGCAGCGGCGCCTGATCAAGCGGGCCCGCACCGTCTACCGCAAGGACGACCTGTCCGGCCCGCTCCCGGTCGGCCAGGTAGATCCGCTCGCGCTCGTGTATGCCACCTACCGTCTCGTATACACCCCCGGGCTGCTGGCCGCCTTCTACGGCACCAAGATCAGCCTCGCGGACCTCACTACCCTTCTCGCCACCCAAGGGGCCTACGCCGACCTTGACGGTGACGGATGCCAGTGGTCCCCGTCGCCGCGCCTGTTCTACTCCCCGGACCCCGCCGTCCCCGATCCCATGTTCGCTCGGCAGCACTTCTATCTCCCTCAGGGGGCGGCCGATCCGTGGGGCAACGCCGCGCGGGTCGGTTACGACGACAACAACCTCCTCGTCGCCAGGACCACTGACGCGGCCGGCAACACCACCCTGGCTTCTAGCAACTACCGGGTCCTGGGGCCGTGGCTGGTCACCGACGCCAACTCCAACCGCAGCGGCGTCCGCTATGACGCCCTGGGCATGGTGGTGGCGACCGCCCTGATGGGCAAACTCCAGCCGGACGGCACCGACGAAGGCGACCACCTCGACACCAGCACTGACGAGCCCTCCGCCGGCGACGACCCCACTACCCGCCTCGACTATGACCTGTCGGCCTACCAGACCTGGGCCGCCGACCCCGCCCGCGACGCTGGCCATCCGAGCCCGGTATGGGTCCGTACCCGGGCCCGGGTGCGGCACAAGGACCCGGCGACCCCCTGGCTGGAGACCTACACCTACAGCGACGGCCTCGGGCGGGTCGCCCTGTCCAAGGCCCAAGCGGAAGCAGGTCCCGCCCCCCAGCGTGACAGCGGCGGCCGCCTCGTCCGTGACCCGCACGAAGGCCTGGTCTTCCAGCCGGCCTCTACCCGCTGGGTGGGCAGCGGGCGGGTCGTCTACGACAACAAAGCCAACCCAGTCAAGGCCTACGAGCCGTTCTTCGACTCAAGCCCCGTGTACGACGACGAGACCGACCTCGTCAACTGGGGAGTCACCGCTATTACCCGCTACGACCCGCTCAGCCGGGCCATCCGGGTCGAGAACCCCAACGGCACCTTCCGCACCGTCGAGTTCGATCCGTGGCGCCAGGTCAACTTCGACGAGAACGACACGGTGCTGGCCAGCGGCTGGTACCAGGCCCGCCAGGCGGGGCAGCTCGGCCCCGCCGAGGCCGATGCGGCAGCTAAGGCGGCCGCCCACACGGCCACGCCGTCGGTGTCCGACCTGGATACCCTCGGCCGGGTCTTCCGCACCGTTGTCGACAACGGGCCGGGCGGCCAGTACCCAACGCTCCTCGGCCTCGACATCGAAGGCAACGTCCGTACCACCAGCGACGCTCTCGGCCGGAAGATCCTAACCCAGGACTATAATCTGGTCGGCGCCGAGATTCACTACCTCAACGTCGACGCGGGCGAGCGCTGGCTCGCCACCGACGTCGTCGGCCAGGCCCTAGCAGCGTGGGACAGCCGCGCTACCCATGTCCGGCACGGCTACGACGCGCTGCGCCGACCTGCCACCCTCCTCGTCACGCAGGGCAGCAAACCCGAACGCCTCGCGGAGCAGATTACCTACGGCGAAGGACTGGCCGACGCCCAGGCCCGCAACCTGCGCGGCGCCGCCTACCAGCAGCGAGACGAGGCCGGAGTTGCCACGACAGTCCATCGGGATTTCAAAGGCAACGTCCTTTCCGCCAGCCGCCAGCTACTCCAGGACTACTCCGGCAACGTCGACTGGACTCAGAACCCAGGTCTGGACGCGGAAACCTTCACGACGACGACCACCTATGACGCTCTGAACCGGGTCGTCACGGTCACCACTCCCGATGCCAGCGTGACTAGCCGCGGTTACAACGAACGAAGCCTGCTCGCCCAGACGACCGTCAGGCTCGCCGACACCGCCACCGCTACGAGTTTTGTCACAAGCGTCACCTACGATCCCAAGGGCCAACGGCAGGTGATCACATACGGCAATGGCGCAATCACCAACCACACTTACGATCCCGACACTTTCCGGCTCATCCGAATTCAGACATCCCGGCCCTTGGCGGGCAACCCTCTGCAGGATCTCACCTACAGTTACGACCCGATCGGCAACATCACCCGCATCACCGACGCAGGTCAGCAGACCATCTTCTTCGCCAACCAGATCGTCACCGCCAGCGCTGATTACACCTACGACGCCATCTACCGTCTCACAAGGGCCACCGGGCGAGAACACATCGGCCAAGTCGGCCAGCCGCAAACCAACTGGGACGACTTGGCAACGGTCCAAGTGCCGCTCCCCACTGACGGTCAAGCGATGCGTAACTACACCGAGACCTACACCTACGATCAGGTCGGTAATATCACCGGTGTCGTCCACTCCGCCGCCAACGGGAACTGGACCAGCGCTTACGCCTATGATCAGGCCGCCAGCCCACCGGTCAGCAACCGTCTCACTTCGACGACCGTCGGCTCGACGGTCAGCAGCTACACGTACGATCCCAACGGCAACATCACCAGCATGGCCCACCTCCCGGTCATGACCTGGGACTGGAAAAACCAGCTCAATGCCACAGCCCGCCAAGTGCTTGCCAATGGTCCCCCCCAGACGACCTACTACCAGTACAACTCCGCGGGCGAACGAATCCGCAAGGTCACCGCCAGTCAGACAGGCACCTCGGTGAGCCAGCACAGCTACGTTGGCAGCTACGAGGTCTACCGCGAATACTCGCCAAGCGGGGCAATCAACCTGGAACGCCAGAGCCTGCATGTCTCGGGCGGCACCAACCTTGTCTGCCTCGTCGAGACGACCACAATTGACAGCACCGCAGCGCCCGGCGCCACGCCCTCAAGCCTCAGCCGCTATCAGTTCGGCAACCATCTTGGCTCTGCCGTGCTCGAACTCGATCCGGCAGCCGCGGTCATCTCCTACGAGGAGTACTACCCCTACGGCAGCACCTCCTTCCAGGCCGGGCGCTCAGCCGCGGAGGTGAGCCTCAAGCGTTACCGCTACACAGGCAAAGAACGCGATGCCGAGAACGGCTTCTACTACCATGGCGCGCGGTATTACGCACCGTGGCTCGGTCGCTGGACTAGCTGTGATCCCAAGGGCCTTGCCGACGGCGTTAACCCGTTCTCCTACTGCAGGAACAGTCCCACGAATCTTGTCGACCGGAGCGGGCGCGATTCAGCGAAACCCGACGAATTTGGACCGTACGGGCTGACCGCCGAGGAAGTCCGAGACTACGTCAGCATGACGCGCGGCAGCATGACGCGCGGCGACTTTATGAACAAACATGGTCCCTTCCGGTTCTTCAGCGTACGCTCCGCGGTGCGTAAAGTGCCGACCGAAGTCCTGTCGCACGTGTTGCCGAAGGAGGATCAGACCGTATACATGTGGCCCAGCGGCCGACAAGGCACGGAGTCTGACGAGCGGGCTGCAGTGGTAGCCGATAAGGTCCAGAACTTCGACCCTGGTACGCCGATCGGAAAGGGTGCGGAGGGGGTGGCGCTTCTCGCAGGCGCATCCCCAGAGACAGCCGCGAACATCGGCAAAACGGTTACCCTCGTGGAGACCCTAGCGCCGGCTGTCGTAGCCGGCGCCGCATACTTGCAGAAAAAAGCAGCAACGCCATTGCCGGTGCCTACCGGGGGAACGCCGCCGAGCCCGTCGAGCGACACCGCCGAAACTGATACCGCCCCTCTTGCCAAAGAAGCCGAAGTGCAAACGTCAGCCACACTAGGGAGAGGTGTATGGGATAAGGGATTGCAAAAAAGAGGCCTCGATATCGAGGAGCGTCTCGGCGGCAATCTCCCTCCAGGCTTCCCGACTATTGACCGAGTGGATCGGGACACGGAAGGAGCAGTAACAGAGATCGCTAGCATTAAAAGCATGGATCTCACCCAACCACGTTATGCCAGCTCCGGAAGAATTTACGATACGCTCTGGGGATATGCCGAAAAGCTTTGGCAATTCGAGAGCGCATCCAAAGCAGGGGTACCAGTCGAAGCTAGCACTACAACGCAGCGAGTCCTCGAGCTTGCTATTCCCCCGAACGCCGCCACTCCTGAACAACTCGCAGAGATTTCGCAAGCCGCACATGACATTGCAACCCTCGGCATTAAGCTAAACGTAACGATTATGCAATGATGTCACATAACCTCGCAATCTATCAACGCGAGACGAATGCCTGGCGAAGGTGCCAGGTGAGGTAAGCCGCCAGCTTACACCGGCGTCGGCGAGTTTGATGTTGTGTCTAGCGATCCTTGGTTGCTAGGTGATGCTGTCAGGCTCTCTATAAGCCGATACGTTCTGTCCGGTCTTAAGTTTCTGGTTTGACAGACGGGTACAGTCTTCCACGATCGAATTGGAAAAATCTCCCTCGATGAACCAGGTCGTCCCGGTCCAAGTTTTTCCACCTCCAGCAGCGCGGTGTGGCAAGGGCCAGAGCGAAAGCCATCAAGGGCCAGCGAGGGTGCCAGCCCGGGCGCGATCACGGTACCGCCGCTGGGCATCACGGCGAGGCTGCCTAGGATGTAGGGCACGACTCGGGAGGAGCTTCAACATGCCGGGAACCGAACGCGTGGAGATCACCGGTCCCTACGGTGATCGCTACGACGAGATCCTTACGCCCCAGGCCATCGACCTCATCGCCGCCCTCCACGCCGAACTCGGCCCGCGCCGGTCCGAGCTGCTGGCCGCGCGCCGCCGCCGCCAGGCCGCGCTCTCCGGCGGAGCGATGCTCGACTTCCTGCCCGAGACGGCCGATATCCGCGAGGACCCAGGCTGGCGGGTCGCGCCGCCCGCGGCCGGGCTGGTGGACCGCCGGGTGGAGATCACCGGCCCGACCGATAAGAAGATGACGATCAACGCGCTCAACTCCGGCGCCAACGTGTGGCTGGCCGACTTCGAGGACGCCAATACCCCGCTGTGGGACAACATGATCACCGGCCAGCTCAACCTCAAGGACGCCCTGGACCGGACGATCGACTTCACCAGCGCCGAGGGAAAGGACTACGCGCTGCGGCCCGATGACGAGCTGGCCACGATCGTGGTCCGCCCGCGCGGCTGGCACCTGGACGAAAAGCACATCCTCATCGACGGTGTGCGGGCCTCGGGCAGCCTGGTCGACTTCGGGCTCTACATGGCCACCAGCGCGCAGGCCCAGCTGGATAAGGGCAAGGGCCCCTATTTCTACCTGGCCAAGAACGAGAGCCACCTCGAGGCGCGGCTGTGGAACGACGCGTTCAACCTGGCCCAGGACGCCCTCGGCATCCCGCGCGGCACGATCCGGGCCACGGTGCTGATCGAGACGATCCCGGCCGCGTTCGAGATGGAGGAGATCCTCTACGAGCTGCGGGAGCACTCGGCCGGGCTGAACGCGGGCCGCTGGGACTACCTGTTCAGCGTGATCAAGAAGTTCCGGACCCGGGGCCGCGAGTTCGTGCTGCCCGAGCGGAACTCGGTCACGATGACCGCCCCGTTCATGCGCGCGTACACCGAACTGCTGGTCAAGACCTGCCACCGGCGCGGGGCGCACGCGATCGGCGGCATGGCCGCGTTCATCCCGAGCCGGCGCGACCCCGAGGTCAACTCCAAGGCCATGGCCAAGGTGCGGGAAGACAAGACGCGCGAGTCGCAGGACGGCTTCGACGGCTCCTGGGTCGCCCATCCGGACCTGGTTCCGTTGTGCAAGGAGGTCTTCGACGGCGTCCTCGGCGAGAACCCGAACCAGATCGGCAAGACCCGCGAGGAGGTCAGCGTCACCGCTGAGGACCTGCTCGCGGTGAGCAAGACACCCGGCGTGATCACCGAGGCGGGGCTGCGCAACAACATAAGCGTGGCGCTGCAGTACCTGGCCAACTGGCTGGGCGGCAACGGCGCGGTGGGCATCTTCAACCTGATGGAGGACGCGGCCACCGCGGAGATCTCCCGCTCCCAGACCTGGCAGTGGATCCACAACGAGGTCACCCTGGACGACGGCACCCTGGTGACCAGGGACCTGGTCGAGCGGCTGATCGACGAGGAGCTGACCAAGATCCGCGCGCTGGCCGGAGAGGACTTCGACGCGGAACGGTACGGCCAGGCAACCGCGCTGTTCACCGAGGTCGCCCTGGCCGACACCTTCGCCGAGTTCCTCACGATCCCGGCCTACGAGCGGATGCCGTAGCTGGGTTTCTGTTCACCGGCACGGGAAAGGGGGACAATCACCTCAGGTTTCCCGGCAGGCGACGAGGTGGTGCGGGCATGACGGCGACCATCGGAGCCCTGGTGCCGCGGATGCGGGACATCTGCGGCGCGGGCAATGTCATCACGGATCCGCTCGATCTGCGCACCTACGAGTGCGACGGGCTCACCGCGCACCGCTGCGTGCCCGCGCTGGTGGTGCTGCCCGCCTCGGCCGGGGAAACGGCCGCCGTCGTGGCCGCGTGCGCCCAGGCCGGGGTGCCGTTCGTGGCCCGCGGCAGCGGTACCGGGCTGTCCGGCGGGGCCCTGCCGCACCAGGACGGCGTCCTAGTCGTGATGTCCCGGATGCGGCAGATCCTCGAGATCGACCCGGTGAGCAGGCGGGCCGTGGTCGAGCCGGGGGTGACCAACCTGTCGGTGAGCAAGGCCGCGGCGCCGTTCGGGCTGTTCTACGCGCCGGACCCGTCGAGCCAGGTGGTCTGTTCGGTCGGTGGCAACGTGGCCGAGAACTCCGGCGGGGCGCACTGCCTCAAGCACGGTTTCACCGTGCACCACGTGCTGGGCCTAGAGATCGTCACGCCGAGCGGGGAACTGACCTGGCTGGGCGACGGCACCGGCGTGACCGCCGGCTACGACCTGCTGGGCGCGTTCACCGGCTCGGAGGGCACGCTCGGCATCGTGACCAAGATCGTGGTCAAGCTGATGCCGCTGCCCGAGGTGGTGCACACGCTGCTGGCCGCGTACGCCACCACCAGCGAGGGCGGCCGCGCGGTGTCCGACATCATCGCGGCCGGCATCGTGCCCGCCGCGATCGAGATGATGGACGCGCTGTCCATCGAGGCGGCCGAGGCGGCGGTGCGCTGCAACTACCCGGCCGGGGCGGGCGCCGTGCTGATCGTCGAACTGGACGGCCCAGCCGCGGAGGTCGAGGCCGAACTGGCCACGGTCCGCGCCCTGTGCGAGGCGGCCGGGGCGACCGAGATCCGGGCGGCCGACGACCCGGCCGAGCGCGCGGTCATCTGGGCCGGCCGCAAGTCCGCGTTCGCCGCGGTGGGCCGGATCAGCCCGGCGTTCATCGTCCAGGACGGGGTGGTGCCGCGGACGTCGCTGGGCGCGGTCCTGGCCAAGATCGCCTCGCTGTCCGAAGAGGCGGGCGTCCGGGTGGCCAACGTGTTCCACGCCGGCGACGGGAACCTGCACCCGCTGGTGCTCTACGACGACGCCTCGCCCGCCGAGACGATCGCGGCCGAGGAACTGTCCGGTGCGATCCTGGATGCCTGCCTGGAGCACGGCGGCTCGATCACCGGCGAGCACGGCGTCGGCGTCGACAAGTCCCGGTACATGCCCAAGATGTTCGACGCCGACGACCTGGACACCATGCAGCTGGTCCGGTGCGCGTTCGACCCGGCCAGCCTGTGCAACCCGGGCAAGATCTTCCCCACGCCCCGGCTCTGCGGGGAGGTTCCCGGCCACCGGCGGGCTCCGCATCCCGCCGTAGCGGCAGGCCAGGCGGAGATCTTCTTAGATGGATACCGAACGATCTGAGGTTTCCGCCGTCCGTTCCGCTCTTGCCGCCGCCTGCCCGTTGCTGTGGGATGGGTCTGCTTCCAAAGCAGTGGCCGACGTGGTGCCGTCGTTCGTCGCCTCGCCTGCGAGCACCGAGGAGGCTTCGGCGCTGATGCGGGCCGCGGCCTCGGCCGGGCTCGCGGTGGTGCCGCGCGGCGCCGGGACCGGGCTGGGATGGGGAGCGCCGCCTTCCGCCTGCGACCTCGTCGTGGATCTGCGCTTGATGGACCAGGTCATCGAGCACGCGGCCGGGGACCTGGTGGCGCGGGTGCAGGCCGGCGTGACGATCGGGCAGCTGGCCACGGTGCTCGCCTCGGCCGGCCAGCAGCTGGCGCTCGACGCACCCGAAGACGCGACCGTGGGCGGGGTGGTCGCCACCGGCACCGCCGGGCCGCGGCGGTTCCGCTACGGCGCCCCGCGCGACCTGCTGATCGGCCTGACCGTGGTGCGCGCCGACGGGGTGATCGCGCACTCTGGCGGCAAGGTGGTCAAGAACGTGGCCGGCTACGACCTCGGCAAGCTCTTCTCCGGCTCGCAGGGCACGCTGGGGCTGATCACCGAGGTCACCTTCCGGCTGCATCCACGGCCGGCCGCGGTGGCGTGGGTAACCGGGGAGTTCGGGCCTTCGGACCGGGCTGGCGCGGTCGCGGCGGTGGCGTCGGCGGCGGGCTCGGCGCTGGTGCCCTCGGCGGTGGAGCTGGACTGGCCGGGTGGCTCGCAGCGGGCGCTGCGGGTCGGGGTGCTGATCGAGGGCACGTCCTCCGGAGTTGCCGAACGGGCCAAGCAGCTGTCCGAGCTGGTGGCGGCCGCGGGCGGAGCGGCCGCGGTGGCGGACGCGCCGCCGGCCCGGTGGGGGCAGCTGCCGTCGCCTAGCACGGTGATCCGGGTCTCGTTCTGGGTCAGCTCGCTGGGTGCCGTGCTCGAGGCGCTCACGGCGGCGGGCGACGAGGCCGCGGTGCGGCCGGCGGTGAGCGGGCCGGCCGGGGCGGGCGCGCTGTACGCCTGCCTTGAACCTGAGGCCTCGCACGATGCCGCCGCCCGGTTCGTGACGGTGCTGCGCGAGCGGATCGGGAGTGCCCTGGGTGCCCGGGGCAGCGTGGTCGTGCTGGCCGCGCCGGCGCCGGTGCTCCAGGCGGTCTCCGCGTCCGGGGCGATCCCGGGCGCGGCCTTGATGCGGGCGGTCAAGGACCAGTTCGATCCCGGTCACCGGATGTTCCCCGGCCGTTTCGTGTTCACGGGAGGCAGCTGATGCAGGACGAGAACACGCTGCGCGAGGTGGCGAAGGACTGCGTGCACTGCGGGTTCTGCCTGCCGGCCTGCCCGACCTACCAGCTGTGGGCCGAGGAGATGGACTCGCCGCGGGGCCGGATCTACCTGGTGAACCAGATCCTCGACGGAGCTCCGATGTCCGCCTCGGCCGCGGAGCACTTCGACCGCTGCCTGGGCTGCATGGCCTGCATGACGGCCTGTCCCTCGGGCGTGCAGTACGACCAGCTCATCGAGGCGGCCCGGGTGTGGACCGAGGAGGCGCGATCCTCGGCGCCCGCCGTGGAGGCGGCTGCGCCGGGGCGGACGGTGCGGGAGCGGGTGGCGCGGGCGGCCATCTTCTCGGTGTTCCCGTACCCCAGGCGGCTGCGGGCGCTGACCGCGCCGCTGCGCGCGGTGCAGCGCACCGGGCTTGACCGCCGGCTGGCCCGGTCCAGCCTGCCGGAGCGGGTCTCCCCCGTGCTCGGGGCGGCGCTGCGGCTGGCCCCCAGGGCCGGCGCGCCGGCTCTTGGGACCCGGCCGCTGCCCGAGCGCGTGCCCGCGCTCGGCACCCGCCGGGCCGTGGTCGGCATGCTCACCGGATGCGTGCAGTCGGTGTTCTTCCCGCAGGTGAACGCCGCGACCGCCCGGGTGCTCGCGGCCGAGGGCTGCGACGTGATCATCCCGCGCGGGCAGGGCTGCTGCGGCGCGCTGTCGCTGCACTCCGGCCGGGAGGCCGAGGCGGCCGCCTTCGCCCGGCGCACGATCGCCCTGTTCGAGCAGGCCGGCGTGGACGCGGTGGTGGTCAACTCGGCCGGATGCGGTTCGGCCATGAAGGAGTACGAGCGGCTGCTGGGCCAGGCCGGCCCCGGATGGACCGATCGCGCCGCCGAAATGAGCGGCAAAGTCCGCGACCTGGCCGAGTTCCTCGCCGAGATCGGGCCGGTGGCCCGGCGCCATCCGCTGCCGGTCACCGCCGCCTACCACGACGCCTGTCACCTGGCGCACGCGCAGCGGATCACCAGACAGCCGCGCGAGCTGCTGCGCGCGATCCCCGGGCTGAACCTGGTCGAGGTGCCCGACGCGGGCACCTGCTGCGGTTCGGCGGGGGTATACAACTTGCTGCAGCCCGAGGCGGCCAGCGAGCTCGGCGACCGCAAGGCCGAATCGGTACTGGCCACGGGCGCGCCGCTGCTCATCTCGGCCAATCCCGGCTGCTCGCTGCAGATCGCGTCCGCCCTGGCCAGACGCGGCCAGGACATTGCGGTCGCGCACACCGCCGAGGTGCTGGACGCCTCGATCCGCGGCCGCCCGCTTTAGGCGTTTTTGGGGTTTCCGGGATTTTCGGGGTTTTGGGGCCGGCCCCTCCCGGACCGTGGGAAAGAGGGGCCGGCTGGTGTTGGGCTAGCTGCCGGTACTCGCGCTCCCTGGAGCGCCCTGCATGTTGCCGCGCGTGCCGCCCATGTTCTGGCACTTATGCGTGGCGTTATGCGTCGCGGACGGCGAGGGAGACGGAGTGGCTGCGCTGCTCGGTGACCCGGCGTTGACCGCCGTGGTGCTCGCTCCCGACGACGACGATGTCGCCGAGGACGTGTGCGTGGTCGCGGCGCTGGCGACAGCCATGCTGGCGCCGAACCCCACGCCCAGCGCGCCTGCTCCGATTGCGGTGCCGATCATGATCTTGCCCAGTCTGGTTTTCAACGTGTCCGCCTCCTCGCGGTCGGGTGATGGTCCTGTGCTCAGGACACCCGCGCAGACTGCGGACTTTCTGCAGCGACGCTCTCCCAACCGTATGAAACCCTCTGATTACCGTATGAAATGACTCCAGAGTCTAGACG
>Ga0208696_1000685_pt1 | contig 21484 bp, 22 predicted proteins | sample Sb_taG_9_FD_187711 | JGI IMG/M metagenome (GOLD analysis project Ga0208696, IMG submission 187711) | Peat soil microbial communities from Weissenstadt, Germany - Sb_50d_b_LC metaG (SPAdes) (version 2) | ecosystem: Environmental > Terrestrial > Soil > Wetlands > Peat | place: Germany... | reverse complement strand
ATGCGTCGTAGCCCAACTGCGGTTCACCCCCACGCGCGTGGGGACAAGGCTAAAATTACCCCTGCTTTTCCTCGATTCCGACCAGCCATAGCCCCTCGAAGTCTATGAAAGTTCTCGACGTATCCCCAGCGTATCGTACCTGGAAGCCTTGCTCGGTGTCGCTCGTATAGATCATCACCGCACCGCCCGCGCGCAGCGACTTAGCCACCTTTTGCCAGAGCAGGTCGCGAACCATCGCGGAGACGGTACCCACGAACACTCCCGCCTTGAGTTCGAGGGTCCATCGCGTGAGTTCGCCACGCAGGCTGATGGGGACCTTTTCGAGCACCATGACGACCATCAGAGCTCCTCCTTCGGCGGATCGTCGCCTTCTTCCGCAGGTTCTTCGGCCGGTGACGGTGGTTCGTCCAAGGTGGCTGGCGCCGGGTCATCGGCGCGATTCACCCCGCCCCGAACTCCGCCGCGCTCGTAGTCCCACAGCCATCCTGGCGCCGCCGCATCGGCGTCGAAGTCGGGCTCCGCGTCGGACTTTGCGGCACCGAGTGCGTGCTGGATATCCGGAATGATGCGCTGGAGCAGGCGCGAATCGCGGAAAGCGTCGCGACATCGGCGGCGCACGCGCGATTCCAGGCCGTCGATGCTCTCCGCGGTCGCGCTGAACGCGACCGGAATAGTGATTTCGCACTTGTACAGGTCGGCAATGTCATACACGAACGAGAGCATCTTACCCGTATGCACAAAACCGAGCGTGGGCGAGTAGCCGGCCGAGACGATTGCGGCGTGACAGACACCATAGAGGCAACTGTTGGCGGCTGAGAGTGCGCGGTTGACTGGGTCGGCGGAGCCCCATTGCTCGCGCCGGTACGCGCGACCTCCCCACGGAACCCCCGTATCGGCGCTCGCACGCGCGTAAGACTGGCGCACGCGGGCGCCTTCCATCCCGCGAATCTGTTCGAGCGTTAGTGAAGGGGACAAGGTGTCGTCGAAGCGCATCCGATAAAGTTCGACCACAACTTCGAGCCGGCGCGCACGATTGGTGCAAAGCCACGCTTGACGGAGCAGATTTCGGGCCGAGCGGGTCTCTCCGCTTCCGAATGCATACATCCGCACCCCCTCTTCTCCGGTCCATGCTACCAGACACCCGTTGTCGGCAAGCGCTCGAATCGCAGCGTGAGTAATGGTCGTGCCCGGGCCGAGCATCAGAAGCGTCAGCGCGGAGCATGGTACCGGAATTCGTCCGCGTTGATCGTGAAGCGCGATCGCCTTGGCTTCCTGGTCGATTCGGCAGTGTTCGACGTAAAGGTAAGTGAGGCTGTCGCGAACCTTTGGCAAGATATGTAGGTCGTCCATGTCGTCGCACCTCGCGATCGGTGGCATCAGGAGAGGCTTCGCAGTCGCGCGCGAAACCCTACGATGGCCCCGTGTCAGTTAACGAATAGTTAACTGGATAGCCGATTCGAAGATAGCGGTCGGACGTGCCATTTTGAGTGCCGGGCGCGATGAGGGTTCGCGCGGCGGTGTGCCAACTAACTGTCGGACGGCGCCACCGAAAGAAGACCAAATCCGTAGGCCTTTGCACTGCCGATTCCGTACTCAAGCGCGTCTCGCAATCTCTCTGGATCGGCGACCTCCATGATGCCCTCGAACAGAACCGAACCAAACGTAAGTTTCCGCGCCTGTTCACCGCTCTCGGCGCGAAAACCGGTCAACCGTCCTTGCGGAATGAGACGCACGTTCGGAACATCCGGGGAACATTTGACCGCAAGGATTGCAAAACCGGAGCTGGCGGCTTTGCGTGCAAGCCATCCAAGACGCGCCTCATCTGAGCGAAGATCGACCCGCCGACCGTTGCGGCGGGCGCCGTCAGGCCCGCTCTTAGTATCGATTTTACGAGTCGGGTTTGCGCGTAACCGAAATCGCAGTTTCATTCCGGTGTGCAGCGAAGCATAGGCTTCAGAAACATCTTTGATCTCGGCCGCATGAACGGCGTAGCCGCTCGGCAGATGAGTAAAATCGGGAGTCTCGCGGGATTGGATCATTACATAGGGGCTGCCTGCCGGCGGACATTCGACCCGAAACAAAACGGCGAATTGCCGGCGTGGCGCGAAATCGACGCTGGGGAAGGCGTTTAGGATCGTCCGATGCATCTGCTGGCAATCGGAAAGGTCGCGAAGGGCTTCATGCGAACGGAGATTCAGAGTTAAACGCGAAAGGATCATTTGTTTCCCTCCAGGGAGTCGGTCCAGCTGGTTTTGACGTGACGAATTGAAAAGCGCCGCGGAGAGAAACCCTGCGGGAAATCTCGCCGGGTTTCGGAACCTTCCGAATCGTCGGCAACGATGCGCAATCGCAACGGCTTCGTTTCGCGAGTCCGCGACGTGAGCGCGCCGAGCCAGGGATACGACTTAATCGCATCGATAACACACATTCCGTGGCGCCATCCCGCATCCCACGGTGACGTTCCGGGGAGCAGCATCGGAATCGAAGGCGGGAAGGCTTTGCGTCCAAGAGAGATCTGCCACTTGGGGGCGGACAGCGCGTCCGCGATGGTTTGGAGCAGAGCGGCTTCGCCCTCGATACCGACCAGAAATTCCGCGTCCGCCAAATAGTAGCGACGGGACACTACCGTGCCGCCGGGGCTGCCATCAGCGCGTATAACACCGTAATCGTCGCCAGAGGACCGACTGCCCCCGGAAGTGTGATAATCCAGCCTAACCTCGCCTTCGTGATCGGCGCGGACGGCAAGCCTGAGCGCGGCCAATTCGGAAAGCTGCGGACGATCCGCCGGTCGTTCGTCACGTGGCTTGCCCAGTGCGGCACAAAACAAGCCGACGATTGCGCTCTTGGATGGTTCGGAGCCGGTATCTCGCACCAGAAATCGGCTCTGCGTTCCCCACGATTGCATCGGTCCGGCGAGACGAAAGAGAAAGGTATCGATTGGCACGGGCAAACCTCAGGCGGCGAACTTCGCCGTCTCCAGAGCGCGCGCAATCAGCTTGTCGACCGTGGCTATCGGTTTTCCGAGCGAAGGCAGTTCGCGGGCGTCGAGCGATGCGAACGAAACGTCCTTGATCGATTTGACGCCGTACATTCTGGCTAGCCCGTTCCACTGGGCATCGATCTGGTCGATAGATTTATGCATCAGATCCACGCCGTCGCCGGGCCGCACCGGGCTGAGGAATGCATTTGCGAGTGACCACAAGCCGGAATCGCGTACCACCATCATTACGAACGAGGGAGGATTCTGGGCCGCGGTGCTGTTCTGCTTGCCGGAAGGGACGGCGTCGATGCTCGCGTGCAGGAACGCTTCAAGTGTACGGCGCGCAAGCGCGGAATCACCTTTAAGATTTGCGATGAGCTGGCCGAGATCGACGTTCGAGTAGCGATAAAAGCATGCAGAATTGTATTCGACGGTCCCGATCATTCCCGCGCCAGTTTCCTCCTTTGGATTCAGATCGTCGACGGCTGTGTAGTAGTCGAACTCCGGACTGACCCGGTGGGTCGAGATCGCGTGTGCAACCTGCGCGGCCGCATCAATATTCTTGTGCGGCAGATCGGCGAGCATTCGGCCAAACAGCGCGAGATCGGCCGCCTTTCCGCCGTCGATGATCGCCTCGACCCGCGCGCGGACCTCCTCGGGCACGCCAGCCTGCGCTTCCTTCTTGGATTGTTTGCCGGATTTACCGGAGTCCTTCGCGAGCGCCCCAAAATGTTGATGGCAGGCCTCGATCAGAGCGTCGATTTCGCTCTGGGCCATGAAGAGCAAATATTGCGTTTGCGATTTTTCGTCGAGTTTCAAGCTCACCGAGGCGAAGGCTTTCTCCGCCACCAAGCGTGAGGCTTCAGATGGGTGCCCGCGTTTTTCGAGCGCCGGCACGATTAAATCGAGCACCACGCGCTTGGTGCGTTTTGCGAGTTCGGCGCCGGGAAGCAAGTCTGGAAACCGCATCCTCACAGCGCGCTTGAAACATTGGCTGGAAATGCGAGCGCGCCGGTGGCCGCCGAACTCGCATTCCTTGGGCGAGCCGGTATCGTCACGGTTCAGGTTTGATGGCGCAAAGTTTTGCAGCAGATGCAGTTCGATAAACATCACTCGTCTCCTTCCTGAGATTCAGCCTGGTTGTCTTCCATCTGGACACCTTCGGCGCCTTCCACGAAACGCCAAAAGGCACGTGCCCAGCGGCGTTGAACAGGACGGTCCTCGAGATGCCACCATCCGAGATCGTCGAGTAGACTCAGCCAATCCACAGCTACCTCATCTGCGGCGAGAAGAGTGATCGCATGGCGCAGATGATCTCCGAGTTCTTCGCGAGAGGCCGCCAGCAAGCCGGAGAACCGCCGCTCCACGCCTTCACTCCGGCCCTCACGTTTGAGCTTCAGCTTGTGCATGGAAGCACCGAAATTGCGCGCGCCGCGCGCTTCGTCACTCGCAGGCGGCCAGCTCAAGGGATGCTTCGCGAAAAGCGCAGCGACCAGAAAGCAGTCCTCCTCAGCACGCGGCGATTCGGGCAGGAACCGGCCGATAATCCGGAAGACCTCGGCCGATGCGCCGGGGGGTTTGCCGAGCGATCTGCGGAGAATTGCGAGCTCCGAGCGGTCATTGCGACGGTGCAGCGACTCAAGGTGCTTCACCAGCGCAGAGTACGATTGGTGAGACGCGTCATTCATGGCTGTTCACTCTCCTGCGTTCGTTCCCTGAGCCTGCGAAGGAGAAAACGCTCCGCGATCGCAACCGCGCGCAACTGGCGCGCAGTCAGATCAAGATCGCGCGTCGCCGCGGCGAAGGCATCACGGGCGTTGTCGTTTACGAACTTGCACCATCTCGCGAAATGATCATCGCGCGAATCGGGAGCGGCCTCGGCGAATTGGGTCATAAAATTCAGAAATGCTGGATCGAGCGGCGGCCAGTAGCGGCGCTCGACTCCGAAACTATGGGCGAGAGGTTCGACGTCTTCCTTGCGTGCACGAGACTGCTGTCCTGCCGCTCCTTCGACCGGCGGTTCCAACAATGTTCGGGCGAGCGTCCAAGCGGCGGCGCGAAGATCTCGACCGGTTTGTTCCGCGTACGCAATGGCATTGCTGAGCTTTTCAACTAGCGCCTCATCAGAGAGGAAAGCGATTGGCAACGGCATCCGCTCGTGCCGCCAAAGGATTACGCTGGCGGCCTTACCGATGTCAGTGGCTAGACCAAAAGCCGCCAAGTCCGGCACCCGCGGCACTGAGACTTGAGTCCCGCCCCCGGTGACGATGGCGAGCCAGCCAAGAATTGCGGTTCGAGAATGTGACTGGGCCAGACCCTGAATGAGGGTATGGCTGTCGCGCCATAGCGCGCGTTCCTCGCGGAACGAAAGGGGAACCCATCCCCGCTTTTCATCTTTGCGATAGCACTTGAACGGATCGACTGCCGCAGCGTCATTGCTGAGCTTCAGGTTCTGCTGCAACTGGCACCATCGCACGCCAGATCCGTCGGGCTTCGGGAACAGATGAATTCGCCGGCTCTGCCAAGTCAGGTAGTCCACATATCCGGATGGCGTGGTGCCGTCCTTTCTCGGAGTCGTGGGGCTGTCCTGTTCCCATACCGGCAGGTCCTTTAGCTTGCCAGACTTGGGAATCGGACTCTCGTCGTCATAGCGAATCAGATTAAGCAGCAGTGTCTCAAAGAGATTTCGCCCCGAAACGAGGATGGTGTAGCCACGAATGAGCGGCGAGTCGGAGAAGTAAAATGGACTACTCTTTCCGAATCCGACGGAGAAGGCCTGGCGCGCAACGACGCCCCGTGCTGCGGCTGCAAAACTGAGGCACGCTGGCTGGTCCTCGTAGCTATGATCAAAAAGCGTCGTGTTGTTGCCAGTGGCGAATTGCTGAAACAGCGTCGACACGGGCTGACGTCCGGCATCTCCAATTTCCGGCACCTGGAAGAACGGGCGCTCAGAGTCGAATAGATTGAAGCGCTCGCGCCAGCGCGAGAAATAGGCGTCGAGCACTTCGGGATTCCATCCCCGACGCCAAAGTTCGAGCCACTCCTTTACCCCCGCGGGACCGAAGGTGCGATGTAAGACCGCTAGGAGAAGCCGATGAAGCGACACCGTGACCAGCGGCGATTCGTCGAAGATTTCGCGCACCTCACGCGCCTGTGCAAAGATCTCTGCGAGACCGAGTTCGCGCGGCATTCCATCAACCATCAAGCACGGAATCCACGGCTCGTCGATTAGATTAAATGAGACCGCCATCAGAGCTCCCCTTCGTGCGGCGAATGACTACTCCTAATTCAGAGTGGACTGCAATCTCGTAGGCGCCTACGGTGGCTGCCTTCGACTCTCCAACGATTAGCACGCGATAATGGCGCAGAAGTGCGGAGCGCTCCCATCCGCGCGGTCGGCGCCTGTCGTCTCTTAGCAGCGCGCGCGCAACACCCGCATGGCTTATCTTGACCGAACGCTTCAGCAGATAATGGGCACGTGCGCGGTCCGGCACCGCATCGGAATCGAATGACGCCGCGTCGCACGCCCCGAGCAATACGACATCCACCGAGGGTCCTTCCGAAAGTCGCGTGCGCGCCTGAAGGCTGGCATGAATCTCAGGATTGTCTTCCTCGAAATCCGCCCCGCATTCGAATAGCTCTTCGTCAAAGGGCGCAGGAATCCGCGTGACCTTCGCCATCCGTGAGGCTTTTTCGAGGCTTTGCTGAAGTTCAAGCGCGCTCGCGTTCCAATGTTCGCGCAGTGAGGGACTCGCATTCTGGGGGCACTGAATCGTTCCGGAATAAACAGCCTCGATCATTTCCTCAACATCCTGTGGAATCCGGATTGCTTCGCGATCGCTAAGCACAAACCAGGAACGAAGCAGCACATGAGAATCATAAACCGCCGCCGTGCCCGGCCCGAATTCCGGGATGCCGTCATCTCTGATCTCAGGCTTCAGCACATCAATCAGTGGATCGCTAAGCCGCGGAGGGCGCAGCGGACGCTGATGGCGGTGCAGGCGCCCGGCGCGCTGGAGCAGCAGGTCGGCCGGCGCAAACTCGGAGATCATCGAGTCAAAATCGAGATCAAGGCTTTGCTCGATAACTTGAGTGGCCACGATGATTGCCCGTTGCGGGCGCAAGACTTTCCGATTGTCACCGTCGCCAAGCTCAATGTTTGCCCCCGGCTTTCCAAACCGGATCAGGGCGAGCTTTTCGCGGCGCTCGCGCTCCTCGAACGGAAACCGCGCATGAAAGAGCATCAGCTCCGGCTCGCCGTCGGACGCGACTCCTGCGAAGACAGTCTTCAATGAGGTGTACACATCCTGCGCACGATTGACTGTGTTGCAGATGACGGCGGCGCATCCCCCGTCGGCGAGCAACACTCGAAGATGCGCGCTCAGATCAACCGCGATAGGAATCCACCTGATGCCAAGAGTGCGTCGCGTGCGAGGGCTCGCCGTGACCGCGATCTCGCCGTTTCCACGCGCGCTGGCATATGTGATCCGTGGATATGCTGCGCGCGCAGGCGATTGCGGAGTCGCACGGAGACCGCTCATGTACGCGGTCGTAAGCGCCTCGCGCCGATCCGATGGGAGCGTGGCCGAGAGTAGAAACACGGATGACCCGCTGGCGGCTAGCCATTCGAGCAGCCTCTCCATCAGCGTGGACATGTACGCGTCGTATGCGTGAACTTCGTCAATCACGATCGTCTTTCCGCCAAGCCCAAACATCCGTACGAAAAAGTGACGCGCTCGCAGCACCGCCATCAGCGCCTGGTCAACGGTTCCAACTCCAAACGGGGCTAGTAGCCCGCGCTTTCGGTAAGTAAACCACTCCGCCGCGACAACCGTTGTCGAAGGGTTACCATTTTCGTCGTAGATGGGCGTGAAGGATTGTGCGCCTGCTTTGCGCATAGCCTGAAACTCTGCCGAGAGGTCCGCGTGTCCATGGAGCAACTGAAGATTGACCTCGCCACCGATGGTGCGTGTGAGAAATTCCCGCACGCGCGAGAACATCTGATTGCTGGTCGCCTGCGTAGGAAGCGCAAAGTACGAGCCGGTCTGACCGAGGCGCGTGGCGGCAGCTTCAGCCAGATAGAGGGCGGCTTCGGTTTTGCCCTCTCCCATCGGTGCCTCGATAATCACGAGTGTCGGTCCGTCGAGCGCTTCTCCCACACGCGTTGCGGCGCACTGCAGGTCATTTGGCTCGGCGATCTCGGGGAATAGCAGCATGAACTCTTCAGGACCATTGCGAAGCACACGGTTCACCCAGCGAAGCTCCTTAAGTGCTGCTTCGGCATTCGCCGCTGCGGCGACCGCGTAACCATCCAAATCAAACGGGTCGGGGAGCGCACCGTCGGTGACAGCAAATTGAAACGACTGTTTCATCGACCCGATCCAGTCGGCGACCGAGATGATCCCAGCCAGCGCTATCGCCTCCGGACCCGATGGAACGCGCGGTGGTGAGGCACGGCCGATGCCAGAGAGGCGCGCGACCGTGTCCACAATTTCTCGCCGCGCTTGATCCCATTCACCTGAGCCGCAAGCATCAGGGCCAACTTGTGGTGCTCTGATTTCGCAGAGCTTGGGAATTGCACCGTGGTGGCCGGCGACAATGCGGGCGTAGGACTCGGCGGCGTCAGGAGCGAAACCATAGACTGCGAGGATCTCTGGCAAGACCCTCGCGCCAATCGTGCCGTGGCGGATTAAATCCTTAATGGGATTTTGCCACAGCGGAAATCCCTTCTCGCGTAATCGCTGCCCGACCGCCTGCCTATGGATCTTCGAAAATCGCGGATAGAGCTGGAACGCAGGCGATGCCTTGCCGAGGTCATGAAGTGCGGCAAGGAAGCTGGTCCATGACCGCGTCGACTCGGCGCCGCCGAAAAGTATCTCGAAACGAATTCTGATTGCCGGAGACAGGTTCGCAAGCAGCCGCGTGGCGACTGCGGACACATCCAGCATATGACACAGTAGCGGATGGTAATGCGCGGGGGACTCCCATTTTCCCCAAAACGTCCAGAGTCTCGAGGTTCGCGTGATGGTCATTGCATAAATTTCCGGAACCAAAGTCCGCCAACCCGATCGGCCTCGAAAGCCGAGGCTCGCATTGTCACAAGCTGACGCTTGCTAATCCTCATCGCTAACTAGCAGTTTTCACGAAAGCCACGCCACCCTTTCGCCTGTGCGACCATTGCGTCCGCCATGTACGAGCCGAATCATATCGAAAAATCGTACCAAGCGAGTCGCTATTGGATACGTACAAGCGCCTCATCCTGAGAGCGGAACCGCAATCCGTTGTGGTGCACCCCGCGCATGCACGGCGAGCTACTCATGCTCGGAATTGAGGTCGCGCAATCGACGGGTGGGGTCGAGAAACCGCTTGTATGCGTCCGCCTATACCCGAGAAGATGCTCGTTGCGATCTAGAAATTCGACCAGCGCCTTCTTGACGTAATAGTTCCTCTTGTGCCCCGCGGCAAACTCCGTACCAATGCGGTTCGAGAATCAATCTCAAGCATCCGATGATTTACAGAAAAATAGCAGCCCAATGCGGCTGCTCTTTGTGCGGTACGAATGGACCCGGAGAACCTGATGGGATGGACCGCTCCCTACTGATAACGGCCTCAGTGGGCCAAGGTGGTATGCTCGACCACCAACAATCGAAGTAGGGAGGGTCCGAAGATGCAGGTTACTACGGTCGGGATCGATCTGGCAAAGAACGTGTTTTGTCTTCACGGCCGCGACACGAACGGGAAGCCGGTGTTGCGAAAGCAGCTCGCGCGGCGGCAGCTGCTGGGCTTCCTCGCCAACCTGCCGCGGTGCCTGGTGGCGATGGAAGCTTGCGCGAGCGCGCACTACTGGGCGCGCGAGATTGAGCAGCTCGGCCACCAGGTGCGGCTCATCAGTCCGAGGTTCGTAAAGCCTTACGTCAAAGCCAACAAGAACGACGCCAGCGACGCCGAGGCGATCTGCGAGGCGGCGGGCCGGCCGACCATGCGTTTCGTCGCCGTCAAGAGTACCGCGCAGCAGGAGGTGCAGGCGGTCCATCGGGTGCGCCAACAGCTAATGAAAAACCGCACCGCCCTGGTCAATCAGGTGCGCGGACTGCTGGCGGAATTCGGCATCGTGGTCGCGCAGGGAGTTGGGCGCCTGCGCCGCGCCCTACCGACGATCCTCGAGGATCGGGAAAACGGACTCAGCGGAGTGATGCGCGAGCTGCTCGGAGAGATCGGCGAACGTCTGAGGTTCATCGATGATCGCCTGCACAAGTATGACCTGACCATCCAGCGGCTGTTCCGCCAGGATGAACGCTGCCAGCGAGTGGCCGCAGTTGAAGGCGTGGGCCCGCTGACCGCCACCGCCCTGGTCGCTGCGGTCGGCAATGCCACCGACTTCAAGAGCGGGCGCGAACTGGCGGCCTATCTCGGACTGGTGCCACGCCATCGCGCCAGCGGTGGGCGCACGGTGCTGCTCGGGATCAGCAAGCGTGGCGATCGTTACCTGCGCACGCTGCTGATTCACGGTGCGCGCTCGGCCCTGCTCCGGATCGAGCGGCGACGCAGTGCGCGCGCCATCTGGGCCGCGCGGCTCAAGCTTCGCCGTGGATCTAATGTGGCGGCAGTTGCGTTGGCGAACAAGAATGCCCGGGTGCTGTGGGCGCTGCTCAACCGACACCAGAGCTATCAACCAGCGCCGTTTCCCGCCCGCGTCCCCCAAAGTGGTTGAGGGAACGGCGGGCGGAAAACGGCTTTACCAGCCCTGAGATTGCGCAGGCTGTAGCGGAGAGCATGATGGCGAACCGGTCGGAACCGGCACCTTCTCGAACCTGGCCACACACAAGGCCTTCGAGGCCGTCAACCTGATCAGGCCAAGGTGCGCGAACTTCCATCTGGGCCCGGGGCACAAAATGACGCCCCACTCAACGAGGCCGAATATATGACTGCAACCGGATCATCGCTCATCAGACTCCACAAACAGTCTTGCGCTCGGGAGCGGTCCATATATGTGTGTGGCGAATTACTGATTTCCCCAGAATCAGCAATTCGCCAGACTCACGCTGCGAGCCTACCGCGAATGCGAGGAGAACGGTATCCTTTTCGATCAACAGATGCCAGATTCCTCAAACATTTCGCTGAGTTAGCCGCCCCGCCGGCGACTGGATTTATGCCGCAAACAGAGCGCACATGGACACCTGAGGGAGCTCTCCATGATACAAGCAAGTTCGCGAGCCGCAACAATAAGGCTGCGCCCTGTCGGCGGTTCGGAGGATTTGGCGCGGGAAATTGCAAGCCTTTCCACGCTCGAGGTGGAAACGTTGAGGCAGCGATGGAATGCCCTGATTGGTGCCGAACCAGCGCCGTACCTCGGACGCTCCTTCATTGTTCGGGCGCTCGCCTACCGGCTTCAGGAAAGAGCCCTGGGCGGCCTCAAGCTGGCAACGCAACGGATCATTGACCGTGTTTGCGATTGCCGCGAGGAGGCTGCATCAGAGCGGATTCCGAAACGGCGCGCCGGCGCGGGTACCGTCCTGATCCGGGAATGGCGCGGCGTCCTTCACCGCGTCACGGTGCTCGACAGCGACGTCGTCTACAGGGGACGGCGCTACAAATCGCTGTCGGAAGTCGCGCGCGCGATCACCGGCACCCACTGGTCGGGACCTCTGTTCTTCGGCCTGAAGCACCGGGCCAAGAAGGCGGCCAATGGCTGACACCCCGATCAGGCGCTGCGCCATCTACACCCGCAAGTCCACGGAAGAGGGATTGGAACAGGACTTCAATTCGCTGCACGCCCAGCGCGAGGCGTGCGAGGCGTTCATCAAGAGCCAGGCGGGCGAGGGCTGGAAGCTGATCAAGACCGCCTACGACGACGGCGGCTTTTCCGGCGGCACCATGGAGCGCCCCGCCCTGCAACGCCTAATGGGCGATATCCGCCAGGGACTCGTCGATGTGGTGGTGGTCTACAAGGTCGACCGGCTGACCCGCTCGCTCGCCGACTTCGCCAAGATGGTCGAGCTGTTCGACACGCAGAGAGTATCGTTCGTGGCGGTGACCCAGCAGTTTAACACCACCACCTCGATGGGCCGGCTGACCCTCAACGTGCTGCTCTCGTTCGCCCAGTTCGAACGAGAGGTCACCGGCGAGCGCATCCGGGACAAGATCGCCGCCTCCAAGCGCAAGGGAATGTGGGTGGGCGGCGGGCTCCCGGTGGGATACGAGGTCCACGACCGCAAACTCGTCGTGCATCAGGGCCAGGCCCTGACCGTGAGGCAGATCTTCGAGCGCTACCTGGAACTGGGCAGCGTCCGGCTTCTAAAGAGAAACCTCGACCAGCGCGGGATCGTTTCGGGGGTTAAGGTATCGAAGAGCGGCAAGCAAAGAGGCGGGAAGCCGTTCTCGCGCGGAGCGCTCTACCATCTGCTCTCCAACCCAATCTACGTGGGCGAGATCCGCCACAAGAATGAACGCCATCCCGGCCAGCACGAGGCCATCGTCAGCCGCGAACTGTGGGAGCGGGTTCAAGAACGGCTGCGCAACCGGGCGGTCCGCTGCGGCGAAGGGTGCAAGACCGAAGCGCCGCGAAGTCCGCTGGCAGGCAAGCTGTTCGATGAAAAGGGCGAGCCTCTGTACGTTCAGGGCGCAGCCAAAGGCCGTCGCCGCTATCGCTATTACGTCTCGCGAAAATTGGTCAGAAGCGGACCGGAAGATGCGGAGCACGGGTGGCGATTACCCGCGCCCGAAGTTGAGCGATCGGTCTCAGCCGCCGCCCGACAAATCCTCGCCGACCGCGATGCCATCGCGCAGGCGGTCGAGGAGTCCGGCAGCGGCGCGCATCGGCTGCCGTCGGTCCTCAAGTCCGCTCAAGCGTGGAGTGAGCGGCTGCGCACCAAGCGCGAAGCCGCAGCGGCGCTCGCCGACCTGATTGAGCGGACCGATCTCAGCCGCGACGGTATCCAGGTTACGGTCGAGGTGCCGATCCCGCCGGCCGAAGAACAGAAAGGCGTGCCGCCGCTCCACATCGTTCTCACCAGATTCGTGCCGATGCAGATGAAGCGGCGCGGGGTCGAGATGCGCATGGTGCTTGAGGGCGACACCACAGCCGTCCGGGTCGATCTGCCCCTGCTCAAAGCGGTCGCCCGCGCCCGCCGGTGGTCCCAGGATCTGATCGCGGGCCGCGTGCAGTCGGTCTCGGAGATAGCGAGGCGGGAAGAGCTCGATCGCCGCTCCGTGCATCGGCTGCTCCGGCTCGGATTTCTGTCGCCGCGGATCGTCGAGGCGATCGCCGAAGGCCGCCAGCCACCCGACCTCACCGTGATCGGTCTCTCCCGCCGGATCGATCTGCCCATCCTCTGGCGCGCACAGGAACAGGCGCTCGGCATCCGCTGATTCACATCCCGATGAACGAACGAGGCCGGACTCCTTCGAGGAGCCCGGCCCCAATTCGATTGGTTTGGCGCCGCGAAACTACTTCGCGGCCTTCGTCTTCCGAGTACGGGTGCTCCCCTTCTTTCGCGCGGCCGAACCGTAGCGCTTCTTGAAGCAGGCGCGGCATCGGGTATCGCGTCGCTTCTTGAACGACGGCGCGAGGTCATCGCTGCCACAATATCTACAGACCAACTTATCCACTTTGGTCGCCGCACGCGATGACTGTGGCCGCCGTGCGGCCTTCCTGGGTTTCGAGGGCAGCGCTGGCGTCGGCGCGACGGCGACGGGTTTGGCATTCGCGTTCATCTCGTTCTCCTTCTCGGGCCGGGGCTTCAGCGCGACCGGCCGTCGTCAGCACACATTGCTCTGTCGCGCCGACATGGGAAGGCCTCTCGCCTAGCGTACACTGGGACCTAGCAAAATCACGCCCCGATAGGTTTTGGCGAATTCTGGCGATTCGCGCCGCCGGAGGCGTTCTCCGGGTCCCTGTGCGATCGCAAATCGCGCGCACACGCGCGCATTTCGAGCGATTCTCCGAGATGTCCGAAAACCCAGAGACTGGATGGTCGGGGTGGCCGGATTTGAACCGGCGACCACACGCACCCCAAGCGTGTGCGCTACCAGGCTGCGCCACACCCCGACGCGAGGAACGTCGCGCGAGCGGCAGGCCGCGTCGCGCAAACGTCAGGCCGACACATTATATTTTCGCTCCCGGCAAGACCACACCCGCGTGCGTATCAAAAGCAGCGGCGCGCGCGACTGGCCGCCCGAGTTTTCGTCTTTCGTCTTTCGTGGCTCGCCCGATCAGGTTTTTTTCTTCGGCGCGACGCGCGGACGCCATTGCGCGAACGACCGCAAGTCGACCTGAAACGTCCACGCGCTTTTCGCCTGCTCGATCAGGTGCACGATCTCGTCGCATATCGCCGCGGGCAGAACGAACTGCGAAGGATCCACCTCGGGCATCGACTCCCGCACTCGCGCGCTGTCCACGGCGCCGTCCACGTCGAGCGCGGCAGCATGCACGCCAAGATGCATGAACTCGTAGGCCACCGACTCCGCGATCGCGCGCTGCGCGAGCTTCGACGCGTTGTAGGCGGAGTATTGCGCCGGCCCGCTGCGCGACTCCGATCCGAGCACGAAAATCACGGTGCCTGCCTTGCGCTCGGCCATTTTGCCGATGACGGCTTGCGTGCAGAAGAACGGTCCGTATGCGTTCACCTTGAGCTGGAAGTCGAAATCCTCTTCGGTAATTTCGGTGAAGCGCTTGCGAAGATATGCGCCCGCGTTGTTGATCAACACGGAGATCGGGCCGAGCTCGCGTTCGACGATATCGACCGCGCCGACGACCTGATCGCGGCGCGAGACGTCGGTCGGCGTCACTACTGCTTTGCCGCCCTGGGCGCGAATCAATGCGGCGGTTTCGTCGAGCTGCGACTTGGTGCGGGCGATCAGCCCGACCGCGTAGCCTTCTTTTGCCATTCGAAGCGCGATGTCGCGGCCGATGCCGCGGCCTGCGCCGGTTACCAATGCGACTTTTGCTTCCGCCATAGCGCCGAATCTTAGCCGCTGGCGGCCAGCGTGCAAACCTCCGCGCAAGCGCAGCGCAATCTTTTCTTGGCACTCGGCGAATCGAGTGGTAGTTTAAAATTTATGAGGAGCACGCGGCCGGCGCGATTGATCGTTGCAATATTCGCAGCGCTCGCGATGACCGTCCTGGTGAACGCGCGCGCCGCGTTTTCGCAGGATGCCGAGGATTCCGCCGCGGGGACCGATGCCAGTTCGGAATCCAGCGGGCCCGCCGTCGATGGAGGCGCGGAAACTGCCGACAAGGTCCTGGAGATTCCCCAGTTGACGTGCGCCAACGACGGCATATCCGTTCCGTGCGGCGGCGGCGATGAGGACGCCGACGCCGACAGCCAGGCTATCAACGCACCGTCGCTGGGCGCGCCTCCAACCCTCGATGCCGACACCGCCGACGCCAGCGGGCCGAACCAGGATTGGGGCACGCTCTACGATTACCAGAACCAGCAAGCTTACGGGGTCCCATACGCGGTGTATCCGTACCCGATGACTGTCGCGGTGGGAACGATGAACAGACCGTCGCCGTATCCCGCGTTGGCCTACGTGCCGATGAGCAGCCCGCTGACTCAGGCCGCGCGCCCGCCGCTGAATCCCGGCCCGTGGATGATGTCTCCGTCGCTGTCCATGTTCAGCCACCCGGCGGGCAATCCGATGATGGGGATGACGATGTCGCATCCGCTGTCCGGATTTCATCATTAACCGCGCCCTGCCAGCCGTTTCGTTTACGCTGAGTTCACGCGCTATTATTTTGTCCGGATCGCGTCGCTATCAATGGCGGTGGGCGGACGGAGATTTGTCATGCTGATAACGGTTGACGTTGGCAACACCGATACCGTGATTGGAATTTACGAAGGCGAGCGCTTGCGCAATCACTGGCGCATCTCGACCGTTCCCGATCGCACCAGTGATGAGCATGGCGCGCTGCTCAACACTCTTTTGGCGGCGGCGAGCCTGGATGGCAGCCTCAAGCCTGAAGGGGTTGCAATCGCGTGCGTGGTTCCCCCCCTCAACCGGGTGATGGAGCAGGTCTCTGAGCGCTACTTCCATTGCGCTCCGCTGATAGTGGGGCCTGGGATCAAAACCGGCATGCCGATCCTCTACGAGAATCCCAAGGAAGTTGGCGCCGACCGAATCGTCAACGCGGTCGCTGCCTACGAGCGCTACGGATCCGCATCTATCGTCGTCGATTTTGGCACCGCGACCACGTTCGACTATGTGACCGGCAAGGGCGAGTACGCCGGCGGTGCGATCGCTCCTGGCCTGGGCGTCTCGATGAACGCGTTGATCGAGCACGCCGCCAAGCTCTATCGCGTCGAGCTGGTTCGCCCGCGCGAGGTTGTCGGCCGCACCACGGTCGGCTCGATTCAGTCCGGGGTGATCTTCGGCTACACCTCTCTGGTGGACGGGCTGGTCGGGCGCATCCAGAAGGAGCGCGGCGAAAAGGCGCGCGTCATCGCGACCGGCGGTCTCGCCGAGCTTATTGCACCCGAGAGCGAAACGATTGAAGAAGTTGACGAGTTTCTGACGTTAAAGGGACTCAGACTGATTTTTGAGCGCAACCGGCGCTAACTTTCGAGGAAGGTTCGATGAGCACGCCCGGGCGAGTAGTGACCGATTCGATGATCGGTCTCAAGATGCCGGATTACTCGCGGATATCACCGCGCGTTGCGACCGTGCTCGGCCAGAATCCGGGTCCATTTACGGGACCCGGCACGAACACCTACATAGTGGGCGCCTCGAAGCGGCCGCTGCTGCTCGACACGGGCCACGGCGTCGCGATATACGCCGACCTGCTCGAAGCGGCGCTCAAGGAACTCTCCGGCAGTATCGAACTCGAACGCATCATCCTGACTCATGCACACGTCGATCACCTGGGAGGCGTGCGGCAGGTGATCGAAAGATTCGGCGAGATGGAAGTATCGAAGATGCCGTGGGAGGGCCACGATGCTCCCGCGGGCGCGATGTCCAAAATCGGCCACGACGCCGTAGTTCACACCGAAGGCGCCACCCTGCGCGCGGTATTTACTCCCGGGCACTCCCCCGATCACTTGTGCTATTACTTGGAAGAAGAGCACGCATTATTCACGGGGGACGTTGTGCTGGGCGCAGGTACTACAGTCATTCCCGACGATACTGGCGACCTCGGTGAGTACATGGATTCGCTGAGAAGCTTGCTCGCGCTTGATGTCGAGACGATTTATCCCGGGCACGGCCCGGTCATCCGCAATCCCAAAGAAAAAATCGGCCAATACATCGCGCATCGCGAATTGCGCGAACGCCAGGTGCTCGATGCGCTCGCGCACAGTGCGGGACCGCTCGAGGCGATGGCGATCGTGAAGAAGATCTACGTTGACGTTCCTGAGTATCTGCATCTTGCCGCTGCAAGCTCGGTCCGCTCTCATCTGCGAAAGCTCGAGCGAGAGGGCCGCGTGGTGGAGCATGAAAAGCGCTGGAGTGTTAACTAGCAAAGCGCTGGAGTATCGCGCTTTTGGCGCATCGATTGCCGCGATGCTGCTCGTTCTGTTCGCAAGCGCGCTCGCGGCTGCGCAGTCGGGCGCCGAAACCGCCGCCGCTGAGACGTGGAAGACCGCGGCCGCATCAGCCGCCGCGGCTGCCCCAACCGCGGGGTCCGGCGCTGGCGCCCCGATCGCGGAAGCTGCTGCGCCGTCGCCTCCGAGCACTGCCATCGCGCCATCTGCCGATTCCGTGACCGCCAATAGTCCATCGAACATGGTTCCGACGCCGCCCGATCTCGACGACGTGCAGCCCGGCACCGCAGAGATTCCGCCCGCCAATCCTGGCGACGCGCAGCAGCAGCCCCAACAGCAGCAGCAACGGCAGCAGCAGCAGTTGAGCCCTGCGGATTCGCAGCCATCAAATGAGAGCAGTGAAGTCGCGCGTTATCAGGAGGAGCAGAGCGGGTTGCCGCCCGAGCAACTCAGGAGCTTGCAGCAGTTCGACAGCGAGGGCGAGCTTTCGACTCCATTCGGAATGCAATTGCGTGAAGCAAAGCGCACGCTCAAATCCGGCGAAGAGGCTGACGGCCTGCTGGTCGTTGCCGTCGAAAAAGGCAGCCCGGCAGCGGCAGTCGGCTTGCACCCCTACAGTCACACCGTCCATGACGCGCTTGCGGCGGCTGCTATGGTGGGAGCGGTTTTCTCTGGTGGATTGGCGGTGGTGGTCATTCCCGCGTTGGACTACATGCAATTCGGCGAGAGCTACGACATGATCATCGGCGTCGACGGCTCGCGCGTGACCAACTTTCTCGACTTCCAGGACTGCATGCGCAACCTTCAGCCGGGCGAGGTGATCTACTTAAGCGTCGTGCGCAACGGCAAACGCCTCCAGGTGACGATGCCGGTGTCGGCCGCGGTTATGCAAGCCACCAACTGATCGAGCCTGCCGAGCTTTACGCGCCCGGCGACTTTCTCTATATTTTCTTTAACGCGCCCGTCGAGGAATACTTTTCCCGGCGAGACGGTGTTGAGTTGAATGCCTCCCGTGCGGAGGCGATGACATTTGGCGTCTGCTCGCGCCTGGATCCGATGTTTGGACCGGGACTCCGAGTGATTCGAGCGCTCGTCCCTTCGAGCTTGCTCTGATGCGGGGTTGCCGGGTACGCGGCAGCCCCGATTTTCTTGGAGCGACAGGATCGTTTGGGAGAGAATATGACGCAAGACAAAGTTCGCGTGCCCGATCTCGCGCGCATGAAGGCCGCGCGGCAGCCAATCACGATGCTGACTGCGTACGACTTTCCATTCGCGAGAATCTTCGACAACTGCGGCGTCGATCTGCTGCTGGTCGGCGATAGTCTCGCCATGGCGGTGCGCGGCGAGGCCAACACCCTGGCCGTCACCATCGACGAGGTCATCTACCACACTCGGTCGGTTGTCCGCGCGCGACGCCGGGCCCTGGTCGTCGCCGACATGCCGTTCCTGTCGTATCAGGTAAGTCCCGAAGACGCGTTGCGCAACGCCGGCCGTCTGGTCAAGGAAGGCGGCGCTGAGGCGGTGAAGCTCGAAGGCGGTGTCGCGATTGCCGAAGCGGTGGCGAGAATCACCTCCGTCGATATTCCCGTGATGGGCCACGTCGGACTGACGCCGCAGTCGGTTCATCGGATGGGCGGGCATCGCGTGCAAGGCCGCAAATCCGGCCGCGCGCCCGGATGCCGCGAACGCCTGCTCGAAGACGCCACCGCACTGGAAGCCGCGGGCGCATTCGCGATCGTGGTCGAGGGCCTGCCGCCGTCGTTGGCGCGCGAGATAAATGCCCGCGTCGCTATCCCGACTATCGGCATCGGCGCCGGGCCCGATTGCGACGGCCAGGTGCTCGTCATGCACGACCTGCTTGGGCTTGGCGAGTCGTGCGCGCCGCGCTTCGCCAAGCCGTTCGCGCATCTGTGGAACGAGGCCGCGGCCGCTGCCAGCAGCTACGTGCGCGAAGTGAAGGAACGCGCGTTTCCGGGGCCGGAACATTGTTACGCCGAATCCAGCGGCGCCTCACGATGACCGTCATTACCTCGCCCGACGAGATGACCCGTTATTCCAGTGACGCGCTTCAACGTGGTGAACGAATCGGGCTAGTCCCCACGATGGGCTTTCTGCACGAGGGGCATCTGACCCTGATGCGCGAGGGCCGGCGCCGGTCCTCGGTTCTGGTCGCGTCGATCTTCGTCAATCCCACCCAGTTCGGACCCGGCGAGGACTTCGCGCGTTATCCGCGCAACTTCGAGCGCGACTGCGCGATGCTCCAGACCGTGCCGGTGGACATTGTCTTCGCGCCGGAGCGTGGCGCGATGTACTCGCCCGACGCGACGGCCTTTGTCGACGCCGGCGAGATTACCAGCGGTCTCTGCGGCGCGCATCGCCCCGGCCATTTCCGCGGCGTGACCACCGTGGTCGCCAAGCTGTTCAACATCGTCAAGCCGCATCTGGCGGTTTTCGGCGAGAAGGATTTCCAGCAGCTGCGCGCGATCCAGCGGATGGTCCGCGACCTGAACTTCGACGTCGAAATTATCCCGGTGCCGATCGTGCGCGAAAACGACGGCCTCGCGATGAGTTCGCGCAACGCCTACCTGTCGCCCGCCGAGCGCGAAGACGCGCTGGCGCTGAGCCTCGCGATCCGCGCAGCCCGCGAGAAGCATCGCGCGGGCGCATGCTGCGCTGAAGAAATCGTGTCCGCGGCGACGCATGTGCTCCAACGGGTGAAGGGCGTTGCGATCGAATACGTCGAAGCAGTGGATGCCGAGACGCTCGCCAGCCATCCGTCGCTCGATCGTCCGATTCTAATCGCGATAGCGGCCCGCGTGGGCAAGACGCGGCTGATCGACAACGCCGTGCTCCAGCCGTAACCGAAATGACACGAGGTTAACTCACGGATTTCTCGTTTCAGGAAGCGCGCGGACAAATGGATAGGGAACTGATACCTCGAACGCCGGGTGATGAAGAGGAAAGCGAACGCGAGCACACTCTTTCACTTCCCGAACGCAACCTTCTGTGGGACGCTATCTGCGAAGCAGCAAGACAGCTAAGAAGCCGCCCGATAGTCCGTATGAAAAGGTCGAACAACCCGATCCGTGCATCGGATCCGGTTCCGAGCGTGAAAGACTGGAAACTGGCCGAGGCGCTCACGTTACTCTGCGTTCTACTCGGCACCGGTGCGGTCCATACACAGTCTATCAGTCTGTTCGCTGCGCTTCGCGACTTGACCATTTCAGAAAAAGGCCGAAAACTCCACCTGTGGTATCAACGTCCCACGCGCGGCCACGTAACCAACCTCGGCGCAACGCCAGATATCGCGGTAACCTTCAGGCCTGATTGCGATCCGACCGGTGGAAACATCCAGCGAGTGATCGAGGTCAAACGCGTGCGCCAACTCGGCACCGCGTCGGTCCGCCAGGAATTCGGCAAAGCATTCGATTTAATCGTCTGTAGTTACTGTCTGCTGACTTACTATCCAACACCTCCAAAGATCCGCTCCGGCGCGGACAAGTTCGGCTTGGATGTAGCGGAGCTATTCATCAAGCCCGACATGCCGCCAGCGGAACTCGTTTCTCATGTCTGCGAAAGGTTGAAACGGAGTCGTAACGAAGAACGGTTCGCCACACACCTCAAAACTGGATACGCCGATTACCAGCGCAAGCAATTAGCCTTCAATCCCTAATGCGGTCCCCGTGCGGCTTTGAAAACAAAGCGAGGTCTGTCAAATCAACCTACAGGCCATGACGATTGCCGTCAGGGACCGACACTGCCCGATCGCGCCGGGATTGCGGCTGGACTTTGATCGGCCAGAGCGAGAGGAAAAAGATCCGGGGTCCCTCGGCTTCGCTCGGGATGACACGAATACGCAGAATTCGCTCGGGATGACGGGAAGAAAGCGAGCGGCGCTCGTGTCATATATGGACCCCGCCCGCGTGCAAGGGTGAGAAACGGCTGGGGGGAACTGGTTGCGGTCATATATCCGGCCTATTAGATGGGCGGCATAGGAAGCGGCCCTGGCCTTGATGGAAATCCGCGC
>Ga0208696_1000684_pt1 | contig 21524 bp, 21 predicted proteins | sample Sb_taG_9_FD_187711 | JGI IMG/M metagenome (GOLD analysis project Ga0208696, IMG submission 187711) | Peat soil microbial communities from Weissenstadt, Germany - Sb_50d_b_LC metaG (SPAdes) (version 2) | ecosystem: Environmental > Terrestrial > Soil > Wetlands > Peat | place: Germany... | reverse complement strand
CGGCGGTCTGCACCTGTCCGAGGGCCGGGTCGTGATCGAGGCCGAACTCGACACCGGTGCGGCGGCCCGCCGCCTGCGCGCGAGCATCTCGGAGGTGTTCGGGCACCCGGCCGAGTTCCTCGTGCTGTCGCCGAGTGGCCTGCGTAAGGGCAACCGCTACCTGGTACGGGTGAGCAAGGGGCAGGCCGGCGAGAGCCTGGCCCGCCAGGCCGGGCTGATCGACAGCTACGGGCGCCCGGTGCGCGGCCTGCCCAGGCAGGTGGTGTCTGGTTCGGCGTGCGATTGCGAGGCCGCCTGGCGCGGCGCCTTCCTGGCCCACGGGTCGCTGACCGAGCCAGGCCGCTCGATGGCGCTCGAGATCACCTGCCCCGGGTCCGAGGCGGCGCTCGCCCTGGTCGGTGCGGCGCGGCGGCTGAAGGTGCACGCCAAGGCGCGCGACGTGCGCGGCGTGGACCGGGTGGTGATCAGGGACGGCGAGGCGATCAGCGCCATGCTGACTAGGCTCGGTGCGCATCAGGCCGTGCTGGCCTGGGAGGAGCGCCGGATGCGCCGCGAGGTCCGGGCCACCGCCAACCGGCTGGCCAACTTCGACGACGCCAACCTGCGCCGCAGTGCGCGTGCTGCAGTCGCCGCGGGTGCGCGCGTGGAGCGCGCCCTGGAGATCCTCGGCCCCGACGCGCCGCAGCACCTGACCATGGCGGGCCAGCTGCGGATGGCGCACCGGCAGGCCAGCCTGGAGGAACTCGGCCAGCTCGCCGACCCGCCGCTGACCAAGGACGCCATCGCCGGCCGCATCCGCCGCCTGCTGGCCATGGCCGACCGCCGGGCCAGCGAGCAGGGCATCCCGAGCACCGAGGCCTGCCTCACCGTCGACATGCTCCCCTAGCGCGCCCCAGTCGCCGATGGCGCCCTCGTCGTAGGCGGCGCACATATGTCCGGCCACCGCGCTGACCAGCAGGCCGGCCAGCGCGATAAGCAGCGCGGCAGAACTGGCCTGGCAGCCGGTCCTCGACGACCCGGCCCTCCTTGAGGCTTAGTCCGGACGGGACGCCTGCTGCCTGGCCAGAGTCAGATGGGCACGCTCGATCGCGTTCCCGCTCCGGGCGATCGCGGTCTCGTAGGCGGCATCCGCCTCGGCGCGCCGGCCCAGCCGCCGGAGCAGATCGGCGCGGATGGCGTGGAACAGGTAGTACCGGCCCAGGTCCAGGCGGTCGACCAGGGCGAGCGCCGCGTCCGGGCCGTCGACCTCGGCCACCGCGACGGCTCGGTTGAGCGCCACCACCGGGCTCGGGGCGACCGCGAGCAGTTGGTCGTACAGCCGCAGGATCTGGTTCCAGTCGGTGGCGGCCGCGATGGGGGCGTCGCTGTGCACGGCATTGATGGCCGCCTGGAGCTGGTACGGGCCGGGCTGGCCGCGGCGCAGGCACTGGCGGACGATGGCCTGGCCCTCGGCGATCCGCGCATGGTCCCACCGGGTCCGGTCCTGGCCGGCGAGCAGCACGAGCGCGCCGTCCGAAGACGTGCGTGCCACTCGCCGTGACTCGGTGAGCAGCATTAGCGCGAGCAGCCCCAGCACTTCGGGCTCGTCTGGCATGAGCTCGGCCAGCAGCCGCCCCAGCCTGATCGCCTCGGCGCACAGACCGGCGCGCGCCAGCGCCTCACCCGAGCTCGCCGTGTAACCCTCGTTGAAGATGAGGTAGACGACGGCGAGTACGGCCGAGATCCGCCCGGGCAGGTCGGCCTCCGCCGGGATCCGGTAAGGGATCCCCGCGTCCCGGATCTTGGCCTTGGCCCGGACCAGCCGCTGGGCCATGGTCGGCTCCGGCACCAGGAACGCGTGCGCGATCTCGGCCGTGGTGAGCCCGCCGAGCAGCCGGAGCGTGAGCGCCACCCGGGCGGCGGTGCCGAGGGCCGGATGGCAGCAGGTGAAGATGAGCCGCAGCCGGTCATCGCGCACCGGGCCCTCCTCCTTCTTCTTGTCCTCGTGGGCGTGCAGCAGCGCGGCCTGCGCCTGCTTGCCGTCGCGGGCCGCCTCGCGGCGCAGCCGGTCGATGGCCCGGTTACGCGCGGTGGTGATGATCCACCCGGCCGGGCTCGGCGGCAGCCCGGCCGACGGCCACCGCCTGATCGCCTCGGCGAACGCGTCCTGGACCGCGTCCTCGGCGATGTCGATGTCCCCGAAGACACGGGCCAGGACGGCTACCGCGTGGCCGTACTCGTCGCGGAAGACGCGCTCGATGTCGGCGGGCGCGGGTCCGGGCCCGGGCCCGGGTATGGGCCCGGGAATGGGCACAGTCAGCCCTCTGCCATCGGCCGTACCTCGACGGGCAGCCTGCACGCCACCGCCGCCTTGCGCGCCCAGCCGAGGGCGGCGTCGAGATCGGGCGCGCGGATGATCCAGAATCCGCCGATGTGCTCCTTGCCCTCGGCGAACGGTCCGTCGGTGACGAGCACGTCGCCGCCGTCGGCCCGCAGCACCGTGGCGGTGTCCGGCGGGTGCAGGCCGCCGGTGAACACCCAGGCGCCCGCGGCCTTCAGTTCGGCGCCCACCGCGCTGACGTCCCGCATGATCGGCTCGAGGATCTCCGGCGGGGGCGGATCCCCGTCGGGCTGGTAGATGCTGAGCAGGTACTGCTTCATCTCGGTCACCCTCCTGACGCTACGCCGGCCCCCAGGCCGGCCTTTATCCTCTACACGAATCCATCGGGCGCGGATCGACAGTGCTGTGCTGGCCCCGGGGGACGACCCCCGGGATCCCCCGCTCACGGGGGGGCTCCCCGCCCCCCCGTACCCCCCTGGGATAAGGTCTAGACCTCAGGAGCCCGTGCCTTCCGGTCCGGCACTGGGCCCGCATAGGCTCCGCGCGAGTCAGGCATCAAATCTCGGGCCTAAGGTCCCTGGTGATCCCCGGGGTTGAGTCCGATAGTCTCGGAGCGCTGACGACAGGGGATCGACGAGGAGATTTAGTACTGTGACTATTCGCGTGGGAATCAATGGTTTCGGCCGCATCGGCCGTAGCTTCTGGCGGGCCGCCAACGCTTCGGACGGCGACCGTGGCATCGAGATCGTCGCGGCGAACGACCTCGGCAACGTCGCCACCATGGCGCACCTGCTCAAGTACGACACCGTGCTCGGCACCCTGGCGGACGAGGTATCGGTGTCCGGCGACACCATCCGGGTCGGCGACAAGTCGATCAAGATCCTGGCCGAGCGCGAGCCGGCCAAGCTGCCGTGGAGTGACCTCGGCGTCGATGTCGTGATCGAGTCGACCGGCCGGTTCACCACCGGGCCGACCGCGCGGGCGCACCTCGAGGCGGGTGCGAAGAAGGTCATCATCTCCGCGCCGGCCAAGGAAGAGGACATCACGATCGTGATGGGGGTCAACGACGATGCGTACGACCCCGCCACGCACCACATCATCTCCAACGCCTCGTGCACCACGAACTGCGTCGCGCCGATGGCCAAGGTGCTGCTGGACAACTTCGGGATCGTCAAGGGCCTGATGACCACGATCCACGCCTACACCAACGACCAGGTCATCCTGGACTTCCCGCACAAGGACCTGCGCCGGGCGCGGGCCGCGGCGGTGAACATCATCCCGACCACGACCGGGGCGGCCAAGGCCACCGCGCTGGTGCTGCCCGAGCTCAAGGGCAAGCTGGACGGGATGGCCATGCGGGTGCCGGTGCCGGACGGCTCGGTGACCGACCTGGTGGTCGAGCTGAACCGGGAAGCGACCAAGGATGAGGTCAACGCCGCGTTCCGGGCCGCCGCCGAGGGGCCGCTCAAGGGCTACCTGTACTACACCGAAGACGCCATCGTGTCCTCCGACATCGTGGGCTCGCCCGCGTCGTGCACCTTCGACGCCTCGCTCACGATGACGTTCGGCAACCAGGTCAAGGTCATCGGCTGGTACGACAACGAGTGGGGCTACTCCTGCCGGCTCGTCGACCTGGCCGCGCTCGTCGCCGCCCGGCTGCGGTAATGCGGTCCATCGACGACCTGGAGGTCCTCGGTCGCCGGGTGCTGCTCCGGTCGGACCTGAACGTGCCGCTCGACCTGACCGGCACCGGGGAGATCACCGACGACGGCCGGATCCGGGCCAGCCTGCCGGTGATCAGCAAGCTCTCCGACCGGGGCGCGCGGGTGATCATCCTCGCGCACCTCGGCCGGCCCAAGGGCGCCACCTTCGAAGAGCGGGCCGCGGGCGGCCCGTCGCTGCGGCCGGTGGCGGCGCGGCTGGGCGAGCTGCTCGGCCGGCCCGTCTCGTTCGCCACCGACGTGGCTGGGCCCTCGGCCGAGGAGACCGCGTTCAGCCTGGGTGACGAGGACGTCGCGGTACTGGAGAACGTGCGCTTCGAGCCCGCGGAGACCAGCAAGGACGACGCCGAGCGCGGCGCCTTCGCGGAGCGGCTGGCCCGCTTCGGCGAGCTGTACGTGGGTGACGGGTTCGGCGCCGTGCACCGCAAGCACGCCTCGGTCTACGACCTGCCCGGGCTGCTCCCGCACGCCGCCGGCGACCTGGTGCGGGACGAGGTGGCGGTACTGCGCCAGCTGACCACCGACCCGGCGCGGCCCTTCGTGGTGGTGCTCGGCGGCAAGAAGCCGTCAGACAAGCTCGCCGTGATCGGCAACCTGCTGGGCCTGGCGAACCGCATCCTCATCGGCGGCGGCATGGGGTACACGTTCCTGGCCGCCCAGGGCTACGAGGTGGGCAACTCGGTGCTCGAGGCCGACCAGATTCCCGCGGTCAAGAAGGTCATGGAAGAGGCCGAACGGCGTGGCGTGGAGCTGGTGCTGCCGGTCGACCTGGTCGCGGCCACTCACTTCGCGCCCGATGCGGAGCACTCCGTGGTCCCTGTCACAGAATTCCCGGCCGACCGGGAAGGCGTAGACGCGGGCCCGCAGACCCGGGCCCTGTTCGCGGCGAAGCTAGCCGACGCCCAGACGGTGTTCTGGAACGGCCCGGTCGGGGTGTTCGAGTTCCCCGCGTTCGCCGCCGGCACCCGTGCGGTCGCCGAGGCGGTGGCCGCGGTGGACGGCCTGACCGTGGTGGGCGGCGGCGACTCGGCCGCGGCGGTCCGCGCGCTCGGCATCCCGGAGAAGTCGTACAGTCATATCTCCACCGGCGGCGGCGCGAGCCTGGAGTACCTCGAGGGCAAGACGCTGCCCGGGCTGGTCGCGCTGGAAGCGGATTCGTGATGGCCCGCTCCCGTGGTTCCGGGGTTTCTGGGTCCCGGTTGCCGCTGATGGCGGGCAACTGGAAGATGCACCTGAACCATTTCGAGGCGATCGCGCTCGTCCAGAAGCTCGCCTTCACCCTGACGGACAAGGACTTCGACGCGGTCGAGGTGGCCGTGCTGCCGGCGTTCACCGCGCTGCGCAGCGTGCAGACCCTGATCGATGGGGACAAGCTGCGGATCTCCTACGGCGCGCAGGATATTTCCGAGCACGACTCGGGTGCCTACACCGGCGAGGTCTCCGGGCCGATGCTGGCCAAGCTGGGCTGCGACTACGTGCTGGCCGGGCATTCCGAACGGCGGCAGTACCACGCGGAGACCGACGAAGTGGTCAACGCCAAAGTGCAGGCCGCGCTCCGGTCGGAGCTCACGCCGATCCTGTGCGTGGGGGAGTCGCTCGAGGTCCGCAAGGCCGGGCAGCATGTCGGCTACTGCATCGGGCAACTCGACGGGGGCCTGAAGGGGATCCCGGCGACCGCGGTGGCCGCGATGGTGATCGCCTACGAGCCGGTCTGGGCCATCGGCACCGGCGAGGTGGCCACCCCGGAGGACGCCCAGGAGGCGGCCGCGGCGATCAGGTCGCGAATTTCGGAGTTTCATGACGCCGAAACGGCCGGGAGTGTGCGTATCCTGTATGGCGGGTCCGCCAAGCCCGACAACATCGCGCCGATCATGGCGCAGCCGGACGTTGACGGTGCCCTCGTCGGCGGAGCCAGCCTCGACGCCGGGCAGTTCGCTCAGATCTGCCGGTATCGTGAACTGGCAGCGTAGGCTTACATCGACAGCACCCTTGTCACCAGCAGGAGATGGATAACAGCTATGGTCCTCGGGCTTTCCATTATCCTGATCATCACGAGCCTCGTGATGGTCCTGCTCGTCTTGTTGCACAAGGGTAAGGGCGGCGGGCTGTCAGACTTGTTCGGCGGCGGGGTCACCTCCACCCTCGGTTCTTCCTCTGTCGTCGAGCGGAACCTGGACCGGATCACCATCTTCTTCGGGGTCCTGTGGTTCATCTGCATTATCGCCCTCAACGTGCTGATCAATCGCTAGCCTGTACTTTATCCCGCACCGAAGTTATCCCGCATCGAAGTTCTGGCTTGGTAGCTCTATGGCCTTCAAGGGGTGATCTGTGAGTAGTGGCAACGCCATCCGCGGCAGCAGGGTCGGCGCGGGTCCGATGGGAGAGGCCGAGCGCGGCGAGGCCGCGCCTCGCGTCTGGGTTTCCTTCTGGTGCGCCAACAAGCACGAGACGCGTCCGAGTTTCGCGACGGACGCGGCGATCCCTGACACGTGGGAGTGCCCCCGCTGCGGCAACCCCGCGGGCCAGAACGAGCAGGCGCCGCCCAACCCGCCTCGCGTCGAGCCTTATAAGACGCACCTGGCTTACGTGAAGGAGCGCCGCAGCGACTCCGACGGCGAGGCCATCCTGGCCGAGGCCCTAGCCCGCCTCCGCGGCGCCTGATCCTGATCTCAACGATCGTGGGCCGTTATCCCTGGGGATAACGGCCCACGATCGTTCGTCCTCCAGGGTCAGAGGCCTTCGTTGATCAGGCGGCCGGCTTGCTCGAACTTGGCGGGCCGGTAGCGTTTGAAGTAGAAGGCGGTGCCGACGCCGGCGATCACGACCACGGCGTCGATCGGGCCGAGCCAGTTCGCGTAGCTATAGCCGCCGCCGAGGAACGTGATGTTCGTGAACAGCAGGTACACCACGTAGGCCTGGGAGAAGAACGAGATCAGCGGGGCGAGCCTGGTCTTCCACCAGTGCACTTCGTCCCGGTGGAAGCGCTCGTAGTAGACCAGCACGGCGAGCGAGACTACCGCCTGCACGGACAGGATGATGATCACGCCCATCACCGCCATCAGGCCGTAAAGCTGCAGGTAGGCCTGCGAGTTGGGGTTGTCGCTGCCGGTGAAGATAGCGAACAGCCCGATGATGATGGCGGCGACGACGGACTGGGTGATCGAGGCGATGTGTGGGCTCTTCCACTTGGGGTGGGTCTTGCCGAGCGCCTTCGGGGCCAGGCCCTCACGACCGAGCGAGTACAGGTAGCGCGCGGTGGTGTTATGGAAGGCCATGCCGCAGGCGAACGAGCCGGTGATGATCAGGTAGCTCATCACCGAGGCCACCCAGCGCCCGGCGTACTGGCTCGCCGGCGTGAGGAAGTATTCGGCGGCGTTGGTCTGCGAGACGGCGATGGCCGCGTGCGTGCTGGGGTAGCCGGCCAGCGAGGCCCAGGCGGTCATCGTGTAGAAGATGCCGAGCCCGATCACCGAGATGTACAGCGCGCGAGGGACGATCCGCTTGGGGTCGCGTGATTCCTCGCCGTAGTTCGGCGCCATCTCGAAGCCGACCCAGGACCAGAAGGCGAAGAACAGGCCGATACCGACCGCGCCGGCCGCGAGCTTGCCCTGCGCGGGAAAGCTCTTGAACGCGTTCACGGGGTTGAGCCCGCCGGCGTGGACGTGTCCGCGAGCGAACAGGTAGCCGTCGAAGATGAGCAGGATCACGATCTCGCTGATCAGCCCGATCGCGAGCAGCATGCTGGAGATCCGCACGTCGAAATAGGTGAGGACGGCGATGATCAGCACCATGCCGAGCGCCAGCCAGGGCCAGGCGATGTTCACCCCGAACTGGTTCAACTTCAGGCCGAGGAAGTACGCGAAGCCGCCGGCCAGCGACGCCTCGAACACCGAGTAGGCGACCACCGAGCCGTATCCGGTGCCGATGCCGAGCTCGCGGCCGAGCCCGTGGCTGATGTAGGAATAGAAGCCGCCCGCCGTGGTCTTCTTCCTCGCCATAGCGACATACCCGACCGCGAACACCACGAGCACGACCGCCGCGAACTCGAAGGCGGCCGGCCCGCCGACGCCCTGCCCGTAGCCGACCATGATCGGGACGTTGAACAGCATGGCCGAGATCGGGGCCGACCCGGTTAGGGTCAGGAACAGGACGCCGCCGAGGCCGACCGCGTGCTTGCGGAGCTTGGCTACGTCCTGACGCTGCGAGACGTCATAGTCTTCAGTCGGCGGCCGCACGGGCAGGCGGGGAACTTCGGGGACTTGGGGATGACCCATAGGTACACCTCCAGCGCATTTGCGGGGAGCGTAACAGCCACTGGGAACCATGATCAAGAGTTCTGGTTCAGTTAAATCTGTGCGAAACGGAACCTCTTGACACCAAACGGTCAGTTCGATACTTCTTTGGTTTAGCTGAACGAGCCATATGGTTGCGGTGCCGGTGACAGGTGATGGAGGTCGCGGTGACCGAGGAACTGATCTCTTTCGCCTCGAAGCAGGACATGCTGGCGAAGTCCAAGCAGTTCTGGAACCCGGACAAGACGCAGTTCTGGATCGACTCCGGGGTCCCGCTGGTCATCGACCGCCGTGAGGGCTACTTCATCTACGACGTCGAGGGCAAGCGCCTCATCGACGTCCACCTCAACGGCGGCACCTACAACCTGGGCCACCGCAACCCTGAGGTGGCCGCCGCCGTGACCGCGGCCATGCAGCGCTTCGACATCGGCAACCACCACTTCCCCTCGCTGGCCCGCACCGCGCTGGCCGAGGCGCTGATTAAGACGGCCCCTCGGGCCGTCGATTCTCCCCCGAAGGGGGAGCCGAGGGGGTCTGGGGGGAAAGGCTTCCCCCCAGGATCGGGGGGGTCACCGGGGGGGTCGCCCCCCCGGGGGCTAGCAAAGGTGATGTACGGCAGCGGCGGCGGGGAGGCCATCGACATCGCGCTGAAGAGCGCGCGGCACGCGACCGGTCGGCGCGGCATCGTCTCGGTGGCCAAGGCCTATCACGGGCACACCGGGCTGGCCGTGGCCGCCGGCGACGAGCGGTTCGCGACCCTGTTCCTGGCCGACCGGCCGGACGAGTTCACCCACGTGCCGTTCAACGACCTGGACGCGATGGAGGCCGCGCTGCGCGGCCGGGACGTGGCCGCGGTGATCATGGAGACGATCCCGGCCACCTACGGCTTCCCGCTGCCCGCGCCCGGCTACCTGGCCGGGGTCAAGCGGCTGTGCGGGCGCTACGGCGCGCTCTACATCGCCGACGAGGTCCAGACCGGCCTGATGCGCACCGGCGAGCTGTGGGCGATCAGCAAGCACGGCGTCGACCCGGACATCCTGGTCTCCGGCAAGGGCATCTCCGGCGGCATGTACCCGGTCAGCGTGGTGCTGGCCACCGAGGCGGCCGCGGGGTGGCTCACCGAGGACGGGTTCGCGCACATGTCCACGTTCGGCGGCGCCGAGCTCGGCTGCGTGGCCGCGCTCAAGACGCTGGAGATCACCTGCCGGCCCGAGGTCAGGTCGATGGTGCATTACATCGCGGGCACCTTCACCGACGGGCTGGCGCGGATCCAGGCCACCTACCCGGACTGGTTCACCGGCATCCGGCAGGACGGGCTGGTCATGGGCCTGGAGTTCGGCCACCCGCAAGGCGCTAAGTTCGTCATGAAGCGGCTGTACGAGCACGGGGTATGGGCGATCTTCTCCACCCTCGACCCCCGCGTGCTGCAGTACAAGCCGGGCGTCCTGCTCACCCCGGCGCTCTGCGAGGAACTGCTCGAGCGGACCGAGGTGGCCATCGGCAAGGCCCGTGACGACGCGGCGGGAGACACAGCGACCGGGAGGCGGCGGTGACCGAGGCCATCCCCCAGCCGACGAGCCAGCCGATCAACGTGGCGGAACTGCTCGTCGACCCGGCGGGCGTGCCGCGTGCCCGGGCCATGCTGCAGCGGGCGGAGTGGGCCGCGCGTGCCTTCGCCCGGTACGACAAGGCCTCGGTCGACGCGATCGTCCGGGCCGCCGCCGCGGCCGGCGCGGCCAAGGCGCGCGAGTACGCCGACTGGGCGGTGCGCGAGACCGGGTTCGGCGTGGCCGAGCACAAGGTGCTCAAGAACATCGCATGCAGTACCGGGATCGTGGACTACTACGCGAGCCACGACTACGTGACGCCGCGGATCGATCACGAGGCCAGGATCGTCGAGGTGCCGCGCCCGGCCGGCGTGGTGCTGGCACTGACCCCGTCGACCAACCCGGTCGCCACCGTGTTCGTCAAGTGCCTGCTCGCGCTGATGACCCGCTGCGTGGTGGTGGTGAGCCCGCACCCGCTGGCCAGGGGAGTCTGTGCCGACGCCGCCCGGACGCTTGCCGCTGCGGCCGTGCAGGCCGGCGCCCCTGACGGCGTGATCCAGGTGGTGGACGAGCCGTCGGTGCCGCTGATCGACGCGCTGATGACCGACGAGCGCACCAGCGTCATCGTCGCGACGGGCGGCGTTCCGGTGGTGCGGGCCGCCTACAGCTCGGGCACGCCCGCGATCGGCGTGGGGCCTGGCAACGTGCCGGTGCTGGTGGACGCGACCGCCGACCTGGCCAAGGCGGCGCGGCGGATCGTGGACAGCAAGAGCTTCGACAACTCGATCCTGTGCACCAACGAGTCGGTGCTGATCGTCACCGAGCAGGCGGCGGCCGCGCTGCTGCGGCAGCTGAAGCAGGCCGGTGCCTACCTGCTCGAGCCGGGCGAGCGGGACCGGGTAGCAAAGCTGCTGTTCCCCGGCGGCCGTTTCGACATCCGCTTCGTCGGCCAGGACGCGAGCCGGATCGCGGCCGAGGCGGGCCTGCGGGTGCCGAAGAGCACCCGCGTGCTGCTCGCGCCGTTTGACCTGGTGGTGCCGGAGGAGCCGCTGGCCCGCGAGAAGCTCTGCCCGGTGCTTGGCCTGGTCCGGGTGCCGTCCGCCCGGCGCGGGATCGACGCCGCGCGGGCCGTGCTGCGGCTGTCCGGACGCGGCCACTCGGCAGCCATCCACAGCACGGACCCGCAGGTGATCATGGAGTACGGGGCCGCGGTCGACGTGCTGCGGGTGGCCGTCAACGTGGGCGCCAGCCTCGGCAGCGCGGGCCTGGAGACTAACCTGGCCCCGACGATGACGATCGGCACCGGCTTCTTCGGCCGCTCCTCGGTAGCGGAGAACCTGCACCCCAGCCACCTGGTGCAGTGCACGCGGCTGGCCTATAACCGCGACCCGGCCGAGCCGTTCGGCGACTTCGCCGGGCTGGTGCCCTGGCAGGCGCCGGCCGGCCCGGTTCCGCCGTACCCGGTAGCGTCGAACCAGCGCGGCGACCACCCGCGGCCCGCAGACGGCGACGGACCGGCCCGCACCACGGCCCGTTCGGAACACAATGGTTTCTCCCCTGATGCCTCGGGGCTGCGGGAAGAGATCCGCCGGCTGATCCTCGAAGAGCTCTCCCAGCTGGCCGGAGGCTGACCCGTGGCTGAATTGCGCTCCTTCATCTTCCTGTCCCGGCTGCAGCCGCAGACGATGTGCTACCTGGGCACCTGGATCCGCGGGTCGCTGCCGCGCAGCCACGTCGCCGCGCAGGTCATCGAGGTGGCGCCCGGCCTGGACATCGAGCCCCTCACCGACGTGGCGGTCAAGCACGCCAACGTGCGGGCCGGGATCCTGGTGGTCGAGCGGCAATTCGGCTACCTGGAGATCCACGGCGGGACCGACGAGGTGCAGGCGGCGGCGTCGGCCGTGCTCGGCGCGCTGGGCGCCACCGCGCGCGACGCCACCCGGCCCGAGGTGCTCGCCTCCAAGATCATCACCATGCTCGACCCGCAGCAGGCGTTCCTGGTCAACCGGAACAAGATCGGCTCGATGGCACTGGCCGGGGAGTCGCTGTTCGTGCTGGAGATGCAGCCGGCCTCGTACGCGATCCTGGCGGCCAACGAGGCCGAGAAGGCGGCCCGGGTCAAGCTGGTCGACTACCGGATGATCGGCGCCACCGGGCGGCTGTACCTGTCCGGCTCCGAGGCCGACGTACGCCAGGCCGCCGAGGCCGCCGAAGACGCCCTGCGGGGCCCGACATGAGCGAGCTCAAGGCCCGCCGGAGGCGAGCGGGAGACACTACGTGAACGACTTCGATGAGCTCCGCGCGCTGGTGCGCGAGGTCATCCGGGATGTACTGCCGGGAGGCCTTCCGGTCACCGAAACGGTTAACCTTTCGACCGACGAAGACCTGGCGGCGTTCGTGAAACGGCTGCTGGAACTTGATCCAGACCAGCGCGAGGAGCTGCGAACCGGCCGGAAACGGTTCAGGCTGGCGATGGCCCAGGCCTCGCCGGTTCCGACCCCAAGCCCCAGCCCCGCCACCGGTGCCGGGGTCGGCGGTCCGATGGCCGGCAGTCCGGGAGCCGGTGCCTCGCCGGTACGCCGCATCGAGCGCGGCGCGGTGACCGAGGCGATGATCAATGCGGCGGCGCGGGCGGGCGAGCGGCTCGTGCTCGGCCGCCGCGCCGTGCTCACCCCGCTGGCCAGGGACCGGGCCCGGGCCAGCGGCGTGCAGATCGAGAAGGAGCGCTGATGCTGACCGCGACGGTGATCGGGAGCGTCTGGGCCACGCGCCGCCTGGCCGAACTGCCCAACGGCGCCTTCCTGGAGGTGGAGGCCGAAGGCACCGGCCAGCGGCTGATCGCCTTCGACGTGCTCGGCAGCGGGGTGGGAGAGCGCGTGCTCGTCACCCAGGGCTCGGTCGCGGCGGCCTGGTTTCCCGGCAAGCCGCCCCCCGTCGACGCCCTCATCATCGGCTCCATCGATCCGGAAAGCCCGAGGACCTCAGCAGGAACAGGAGAGTGAGCGATGGCAGACAACGCGATCGGACTGATCGAGACCAAGGGGTACGTGGCCGCGCTGGCGGCCGGGGACGCCATGGTCAAGGCGGCGAACGTGACCATCGTGGGCCGCGAGCAGGTCGGTGACGGGCTGGTGTCCGTCACGATCACCGGGGACGTCGGCGCGGTGAAGGCGGCCACCGAGGCGGGCGCCGAGACCGCGTCGACGGTGGGCGAGCTCGTCTCGGTGCACGTGATTCCCCGCCCGCACCCCGAACTAGCCAGGCACTTCAAGATCAGCAGTGACTAGCACGACGGACACCCAGCGACACGCTGAGCTGCGGGTATACCTGCTCGTCCAGAACCTGCAGCCGCAGTTCGCCGCGTACCTGGGCACGCCGACCCGGGCCCGCGGCTACCCTCCGTTCGCCGGGCAGCACGCGCTCATCGTCGAGGTTGCGCCCGCGCTGGCCATCGAGCGGGTCACCGACTTGGCGCTGCGCGCGGTGCCCGCGGTCGAGCCGGGCATCTTGTTCGTCGAGCGGCAGTTCGGCGTGCTCGAGGTGCACGGCCGGGACCTCGATGACGTGCGCCGGGCCGGGCAGGCGATCCTGGACGGGCTCGGCGCCGACGAGAAGGACCAGCTACGGCCGCGGATCCTGTTCTCCGACGTGATCGAGGACGTGACCGACGCCCACGCGATCATCGTCAACAGGAACCGCTCCGGCTCGATGATCATCCCCGGTGACACGCTGGGCGTCAGTGAGGTCACCCCGGCTCTGTTCGCCGCGGTCGCGGCCAACGAGGCCGAGCGGGCCTCGCCGGGCGTGACGCTGGTCGACGTGTCGATGATCGGCGCGGCCGGGCGGATCTACCTGAGCGGGCGGCCGGCCGACGTGCGGCGCGCGCAGCGCGAGATCACCGAGGTGCTCTCCGCCGTGGCCGGCCGGGATCACGTGACCGGACGGGAGCCGTAGGCGTGGCCGCCCACGACCGGCCCGCCCCGTCAGGCGCGCACGACCTGTCGGCCGGCGGCGGCGTGATGGACCGGGTGCGGGGGTGCGCGCGGGACGCGCTAGCCGCGTACGACGGTCACCCCGAGGCGTCCCTTGAGCTGCTCAACGTCTCGGAGAACGCGACCTTCCTGGTCCGCGACCCCGCGGCGGGGCCTTCGGTGCTGCGCGTGCACCGCCTCGGCTACCACACCGAGCTGGAGATCGCGTCCGAGCTGGCCTGGATGGACGCGCTGCGCGCGGAGGCCGGGGTGCGCACGCCCCGGGTGCTGCCGGCCGCCGATGGGCGGCGGGTCGTCACGGTGCCCGAGCGGGGCGGCGGGGCGGAACGGCACTGCGTGCGCTTCGAGTTCCTCCCCGGCTCGGAACCGGGCTCGCTACCGGGCTCGGAACCAGGCTCGGAATCAGCCGGGGAGGCGGCGCTGACGCACAGCCATTTCGCCCAACTGGGCGAGATCACCGCACGGATGCACCGGCACGCGCGGGAATGGTCTCGCCCGGCCTGGTTCACCCGGTTCCACTGGGACTACGCGGCGGCCTTCGGCCGGGCGGCCCGGTGGGGCCGCTGGCAGGACGGCATCGGCGTCGGGCCGTCAGAACGCCAGATCCTCGCCCGGCTGGACGACGTGCTCCAGGCCCGGCTGAAAGCGTTCGGCACCGGCCCGGAACGTTACGGCCTGGTGCACGCGGACACCCGGCTGGCCAACCTGCTGGTGCACGACGGATCGGTCAGCGTCATCGACTTCGACGACTCAGGGTTCAGCTGGTACCTGTACGACCTGGGCACCTCGGTGAGCTTCTTCGAGCACGCACCCGAGGTCCCCGACCTGGTGGGCAGCTGGCTCGAGGGATACCGGCAGGCCGGCCGGCTGTCCGCCGAGGACCAGGCGGAGATCTGGACGTTCATCATGTTCCGGCGGCTGCTGCTGGTCGCGTGGATCGGCTCGCACCAGGCCGTGGACATCGCCGCCGAACTCGGCGCCGGATACACGCAGGGCAGCTGTGACCTTGCGGAGTCGTACCTCAGCAGACAGCGTAGTTAAGCAGACCGGGAGAGGACCTGCCATGTTCACATCGATCGCCGGCCGCGCCGTGGTAGTGACCGGCGGCACCCGCGGGATCGGCAAGGGGATCGCCAGCGTGTTCGCCCGCAACGGCGCGAAGGTGCTGATCACCGGCCGGGATTCCGACACCGCCCGGGCCGCCGCCGACGAGTTGCACGCCCTGGCCGCCGCGGCGGAAAAGCCCGGCGAGGTCTCGTTCGTGCTGGCCGACGTGGCCAGCCGGGAGGACTGCCGCCGGATGGCCGCGATCGCCCAGGAGCGGCTGGGCGGCATCGACGTGCTCTGCGCGAACGCCGGGATCTTCCCCGAGGCCCGCCTGGAGGACCTGACCGAAGAAGATCTTGACCAGGTGTTCGGCACCAACCTGAAGGGCACAGTGCTCAGCGTCCAGGCGTGCCTGCCCGCCCTGGCAGCCTCGGGCCACGGCCGGGTCATCCTCACCTCCTCCATCACCGGGCCGATCACCGGCTTCCCCGGCTGGACGCACTACGGCGCGAGCAAGGCCGGCCAGCTCGGCTTCATGCGGACCGCCGCCATCGAGCTGGCCCCCAAGGGCATTACCGTCAACGCAGTGCTGCCGGGCAACATCGCCACCGAGGGCCTGGCCGATCTCGGTGAGGACTATGCGAGCGGGATGACCGCCGCGATCCCGATGCGCCGGCTGGGCACCGTCGACGAGATCGGCTACACCGCCCTGTTCCTGGCCACCGATGAGGCCGCCTACATCACCGGGCAGACGATCGTGGTGGACGGCGGCCAGGTGCTGCCCGAATCACCCGAGGCCATGGCGGCGGGCAGCGCATGACGGAGGTTCCCGCTAGGCGGACGCCTGAGGAGGTCAGGCGCGTGCTGGCCGAGCAGATCGGCAGCGGCCGGCTGCGTCCCGGGCAGCGGCTCGGCGCCGAGCGCGCGCTCGCGGCCGAGCTCGGGGTCAGCCGGGCCACGCTGCGGCAGGCGCTCGCGGTGCTGGAGGAGGGCGGGGTGGTCCGCCGGGTGCCTGGGCGCGGCGGCGGCACGTTCGTGGCCAAGGGCAAGATCGAGCGGGACCTGTCCCGCATCGTCGGGGTGCCCGCGCTGCTGCGCAGCCAGGGCGTGGTGGCCGGGACTCGGGTACTGAGCGCGCGGCTGGCCGAAGCGGATGACGTCACCGCGCAGGCGCTGCGAGCCCGGCCGGGGGAACTGGTCGTCGACCTGGTGCGGATCAGGCTCGCGGACGGCAGCCCGTTCTCCCTCGAGCACGCCAAGTTCCCGGCCAGGCGCTTCCCCGGGCTCCTCGAGCTGCCGCTCGGAGGTTCGGTCTACGAGCTGATCGAAGAGCACTTCGGCGTCACACCCACCGAGGCGGTGGAGCGGATCGAGGTCGCCGCGGCCTCGGCGGACGAGGCGGCCATCCTCGACGTCGATCCGGGAGCACCGCTGATGGCCATCACCAGGACGACCACCGACCCCGACGGCGAACCGATCGAGTTCTCCCGTGACCTGTTCCGGGCCGACCGCACCCGCATCGTCGTCCGCACCGAGGCCGGCGCCTCCCGCGCCGTCCCGGGCCGGGCCCGGGTCGTCGAGCTGCGCGCCCAGGCGGCAGGATGAGCGCCCCAGTCGGCCGGATCAGGTTCATGGACCAGCAGCGGGTCAACCTGGACGGCTTCGCCATCGAGGACCCCGAACTCGGCCTGACCGCGCTCCGCTCGCCGCACGATCCCGAGCCCAGCCTGGTCGTGGCGGACGGGCGCGTCGTCGAACTCGACGGGGTGCCCGAGGCGGAGTTCGACTCGATCGACACCTACATCGCCCGGCACGGCCTGGACCTGACCGTGGCGGCGGAGGCGATGGCGCTGTCCGACGTGGCGTTCGCCCGCCTGCTGGTCGAACTGGCGGTGCCCAGGGGTGAGGTCATCCGGCTGAGCGCCGGCGCCACCCCCGCCAAGCTGGCCCGGGTGCTGGCCCTGCTCCGCCCGCCCGAGCTGGTCATGGCCATGACCAAGCTGCGCGCCCGGCGCACGCCGAGCAACCAGGCCCACGTCACCAACCGGCTCGACGACCCGCTGCTGCTCGCGGCCGACGCGGCCACCGCGGCGGCGTTCGGCTTCCGCGAGATCGAGACCACCGTGCCGGTCCTCGGCGACGCGCCGAGCAACGCGGTCGCCTGCCTGATCGGCGCCGCGTTCGGCGCCGACGGCGTGCTGATCCAGTGCTCGGTCGAGGAGGCCATGGAGCTCGAGCTCGGCATGCGCGGCCTGACCTCCTACGCCGAGACCGTCTCGCTGTACGGCACCGAGCAGGTGTTCACCGACGGCGACGACACCCCGTGGTCGAAGGCCTTCCTCACCTCGGCCTACGCCTCCCGGGGTATGAAGATGCGGGTGTCCTCGGGGGCTGGCGCCGAGGTCCTGATGGCTGGCGCGCAGGGTAAGTCGATGCTGTACCTGGAAGCGCGCTGCGTCGCGCTGGCCCGGGCGATCGGCGCCCAGGGCGTCCAGAACGGCGGCATCGACGGCGCCAGCGTGGCCGCCGCGGTGCCGGGCGGGCTGCGCGAGCTGATGGCCGAGAACGTGATGGTCATGATGCGCAACCTGGAGTCCTGCTCGGGCAACGATGCGCTGATGAGCGAGTCGGACATGCGCCGGACCTCCCGCACGCTGCCGATCGTGCTGGCCGGCTCGGACTTCGCGTTCAGCGGGTTCGGGTCGATCCAGCGCTACGACAACATGTTCGGCCCGAGCAACTTCAACGCCGAGGACATCGACGACTTCCTGGCCATGCAACGGGACTGGGGCGTCGACGGCGGGCTGCGGACGGTCTCGCCTGCGCGGATCGCGGAGGTGCGGCGTGAGGCCGCCCAGGCCTGCCGCGCCGTCTACGCCCACCTCGGGCTGGCCGACTTCACCGACGAGCACGTGGAGCTGGCGGTGGACGCGGCCGGGTCGAAGGACCTGGGGGAGACCGACACCCTGGCCGTCCTGGGCGCGGCGCACGCCATCCGCCAGCGCGGGCTGACGGTGGTGGACATCGTGGCCGCCCTGGACGAATGCGGCTACTCCTCTGAGGCCGAACGGACCATGGCCTTCGCCAGGGCCAGGCTGTCCGGCGATTACCTGCAGACGTCCGCCATCTTCGACGAGCACCTCGAAGTGCTATCCCTGGTCACCGACCCGAACGACTACGGCGGTCCGGGCACCGGCTACGAGCCCTCGCCCGAACGGCAGCGGGAGATCGACGCGATCCGCCAGGCGCGCGGGGTATCCGACCTGCGGGCATCGCAGGCCCGTTTCGCGGTGCCCTTGCTCGTTCCGGCCGGCCCGGCCCGGCCCGGACAGGGGCCGCGCGATGTCGTCATCGGCGTCTCGCCCGCCGTCGGCCGGGACGTGTGGCGGTGCCTGTCCGGCCTCGCCGTGACCGACGTGCTGCGCGAGATGCTGGCGGGCCTGGAGGAGGAAGGCTGCGCCGGCCGGGTCGTCCGCTTCAACGACAGCGTCGACCTCGGCCGGATCGGCCTGGCCGCGGCGCGGCTGGCCGGATCTGGAATCGGCATCGGGCTGCAGGGAAAGGGCACCGCGCTCATCCACCGCCGTGACCTGGCCCCGCTGGCGAACCTCGAGCTGTACTCGGTGGCGCCCTCGGTCACTCCGGAGCTGTACCGGCTGCTCGGTGCCAACGCCGCGCGGCACGCCAAGGGCGGCACGCCCGACCCGGCCAGGAACCCGTACTCTGACGAGGCCATCGAGGCCCGCTACCACACCACGGTGATCGCGCTCATGGAACTGGAACGCCGCCAGATGCTTCCCGGGGCTCCGCCCGAAGAGCTCTCCCTGGAGGGACTCACGTGACCAGCCACAAACGGCCTCCTGCCCCAGCTTTCCCGCCTCCCGGCCCGGCCTCCCCGCTTCCCGCCCCAGCCTCCCCGCCTCCCGCCCCAGCCGTACCCGGGACCCCAATGTTCCCGCCCGTATACCCGGCGCCACCGTCTGGCACCCCCGAAAACGACAACGATGCTCCATCGTTGTCGCCAGGGCAACATCAATGCTCCATCGTTGCGGTTGGCTGACATGGCGGAGGCGACTGAGATCCGGGCGCTGTCGGGGAAGCCGGTGGAGAGCCTGACCGTGGAGGAGGTGCGGGCGGGCGAACTCGGCGTAGCCGACCTGCGGATTCACCCGGACACGCTGGAACACCAGGCGGTGGTGGCCGCCGAGCACGGCAACCCGCAGCTGGCCGAGAACCTGCGTCGCGCGGCCGAGCTGACCCGGCTGCCCGACGATGAGGTCCTGGCCGTCTACGAGGCGCTGCGGCCGGGCCGGTCCACGCCCGCGCAGCTGGCCGAGCTGGCCGCCTCGCTCGCCGCCCGAGGACTGCCCCAGTGCGCGGCGTTGCTGACCGAGGCGGCGGACGTCTACGCCCGCCGGGGCCTTTCCGGTTAGGGAGGCCGCCGGGTGACGGTGATCGCCGGGGTCGACGTCGGGAACGCTACGACGGAGGTCGTGCTGGTGTCCGGCGGCAAGATACTCGGTGCAGGCCGGGTGCCGACCAGGGGCCGTAAGGGATCGGCCGGGTCGCTGCGCGGCGCGGCCGCGCTGGTCCGCCGCCTGGAACGCCAGCTCGGCGGCACCGCCGGCGAGGCCAGGATCGCGCCGCTGCGGGCGGTTGACACTTCGGTGGTGACCGTGCCCGACGTCGCCGCCCCAGCTGGCCGGCTGCGCGTGCTGGCGGCGGGCGTGCCCACCCCGGGCGGGACCGGGGCCTGCGTCGGGGCGCCGCTTTCTCTCGCCGATCCGGAGCCGCGCGACGGGCCGGTGGTGGCCGTGGTGCCGTCCGGCCTGCGCTACGACGAGGCCGTCACCCGGCTGCGGGCGCTGCTGGCGGCCGGGACCCGGATCGGCGCGGTCCTGGTGGCCGGCGATGAGGGCGTGCTGGTAGCCAACCGGCTTCCCGGCGGGCTGCCGGTCATCGATCAGGTTGATGCCGCCGCGGCGGCCGCGTGCCAGCTGCTGGCGGTTGAGGTGCGCCCGCCCGGGCACACGCTGCGCCTGCTAGCCGACCCGGTAGCGCTCGGCGCCCGCCTCGGCCTGCACGCCCACGAAGCAGGCGACGCGGCAGTGGTGGGCCGGGCGCTGGCCGATCACGCCAACGCCGTGGTGGGCCTGCTGCAGGCCCTCCCGGCCGTGCCGGAGGTCCCGGCCGAGCCGTGGCTGATGACGGCGGAAGGTGACCGCCTCCCGCTGCGGGCCGCGTGCGCACGGCTGGCTGGCTGGCCGGTCGGCGCAGTACGGGCGTTCGGACCCGGGACCGCTGCCGCCGGGACCGCTCCTGCCCAGGTCGAGGTCGATGACCTGTTCGCGGTGGACCTGGCCGCCGCGGCCGAGGCGGTCACCGCGCGGCTGGGCAGCACCGGCCGGGCGGTGCTGGTCGCCTCGCTGAGCCGCGCAGGCCACGAGGAGGCGGCCCCCGTCCTGGGCGACCTGCTGGACATACCGGTGCACAGCCCGGTCGCCGAGCCGGCCGCGGCCCGGCTGGGTGCCCTCACCACGCCGGGGGCCCGCGACGAGGCGGTCGTAGTCGACCTGGGAGCCGGCACCATCGACGTGATCGGGGCCGGCCCGACCGGCCTTAGCGTGGTGGCCGCGGGAGCCGGCGAACTGCTCACCGCGGCCGTGGCGGAGATGCTCGGCATCCCGCGGGCGGCCGCCGACTGGGTCAAGCGCGGCCCGTGCGTCCGAGTGGACGGCGGGCAGCGGTTCGAGGCCGAGGACGGCACCCGCGGGTTCCTGGACGTTCCGGCGCCCGCCTCCGCGGCGGGCATGCTCGCCGTGGACGGGCCCGGCGGCTGGCTGCCGTTCGACCGCCACCACGGGCCGGGCGAATGGCGGGCGATCCGGTTGCGGCTCAAGCTGGCCGTGCTGGCGGTCAACTTCCAGCGCGCGGTCCGGACGCTCGGCCAGGATCCGGCGCAGGTCCTGGTGGTGGGCGGCCCGGCCGGTGACGAGGAACTGCTCGGCGTGATCTCCCGCATGCTGCCGGACGGTGTGGCCGCAGGCCGGGGCGACGTCGGCGGCACCTGCGCCGGCGAGCCGCTCGGCCACCGCTACGCGGTCGCGCTCGGCCTGGCCCTGGCATGATCGCAGCCGCCCCTAGGCGGGCGGCCACTCCTTCGCGACCAGGGTCAGCACGTCGTAGCTGGCCACAGATTTTCCGTCTTGGTTGGTCACGTCCACGTCCCAGCGCACCTCGCCGTACCCGGCGTCCTCGCGTGGGGTGATCTGCTTGCAGGTCAGCGTCACCGTCAGCTCGTCCCCGGGATAGACCGGGGTGAGGAAGCGCAGGTTCTCCAGGCCGTAGTTGGCCAGCACCGGACCGGGGTCGGGCTGAACGAAAAGGCCGGCCGCGAAGGAGACGATGAGGTAGCCATGGGCGACCCGGCCGTCGAAGAAGGGGTTGGCCCGGGCCGCGTCGGCGTCCATGTGCGCGTAGAAGGTATCGCCGGTGAACTCGGCGAAGTGCTCGATGTCCGCCAGCGTGACCGGCCGGGGCCCGGCCACCACGGTGTCGCCGATCCGCAGCTCGGCGAGCGACTTGCGGAACGGATGGCCGCCGTC
>Ga0208696_1000679_pt1 | contig 21566 bp, 17 predicted proteins | sample Sb_taG_9_FD_187711 | JGI IMG/M metagenome (GOLD analysis project Ga0208696, IMG submission 187711) | Peat soil microbial communities from Weissenstadt, Germany - Sb_50d_b_LC metaG (SPAdes) (version 2) | ecosystem: Environmental > Terrestrial > Soil > Wetlands > Peat | place: Germany... | reverse complement strand
CACGCGGTCGAGGGGTCACAGGATCGCCGTGCCATCCGGGACTTCGCTGAGCAGGTGCTGGCATTGTGGGAAAGCGCGGCCGGAGCCGCAGCCGACGGTGATGATGAGCTGGCCAGGACGCTGCTGCTGGCGGTGGCCGACAGGGTCACCGAGCCGCCCACGAGCCCGGAGGCCGGGGCAGTGAAGGAGATCGACTGAGGTTCCCGTTCCCGTACCGTGATCGTCTGCTGGACTTGAGGTGCGGCCGCGTAGGTGGCGTTGCCGGCCTGGTTGGCTTCGATGACGCAGGAACCCGCCGCCGCGTAGCTCACCCTGTTATCACGCAGAGCGCACACCCCCGCGCTGCCGGCCGGGTCGACGGAGAACACGACCGGAAGACCGAAGCTAGCGGAGGCCAATAGTGTCACCGAGCCCGAACTACCGATCCCACAGTCGTCGACTCTACATTCGAAGGTCCGGGCCAGCTAGGCCAATGTTGCACGGTAGCCACCGTCCCTGTGTCACATCCCGGCCGGCTGCCGGATTCCTCGCCTGGGTTCGGAATGGTGGTTCGCAACCTGTCGACTACGCACCCGGCGGTCGCCCTCTTCGCGATTACGTACGGGCCAGCAGGTCCATCCACCCGGCAGTGATGTGGGCGAGTTCAGTGAGCGCGGTGGCCTGGCGTTGCGCGGGTGGGTGGCCCGCCGACGGCATCCCAGCGGCATACGTCCGCGATCTGCGACAGCAGATGATCATCAGGACCGGGTGCCCGCACCCCGAATACTATTATTCCTCCCTGGCCACTTTCATCATTCAGTGTGATACTGAGGGTGCTAACGGCGGCCATTAGATATCAGCCGCTGGTGAACGGCACGAAAGGATCGGACGGATGCAGGAGTTCACGATTGTCGGTCGGCACGAAGGTCGCGCTGTCTCGCTGCCATTGGGGAGGATGCTGATCAAGAGCGAGGACGCTGGCGTGGGAGAGGGGAAGCTAGTAGGGGAACTTACTGCGGAGCCTGGGTTCAGTGGTCCAGGCCCACACCGTCACGGCGGACAAGCCGAATTGTTTTACGTGCTGGAAGGGGAATTCACCTTCCAGGTTGAGGGCGAGGAGATCCTGCTTGGCCCCGGCATGAGCATAGTCATCCGGCCCGGTATCGAGCACAATTTCGCGAACGATAGCCCGGAGAGCGCCAAGCTTCTCGTCATCGGCGCGTCTGAGGAGATCGATCTTTACGCGAACGCCAATTAGACCTTAGTACGGTCACGCACGAGGTGCGCTGAATTATCATGACCGCTACGACGAGGCTGAAGCGGAGCGGCCATGCTACTGGCTGCGGCGACGCTCCCGCGGTCAGGCACGGAAGAGGTACCGAGTGTTTGACATGCTAGTTGGCGGCGTGGTCGGCTGGCTTGTCTCCGCGGTCGGAACGGCCGTGTCCAAACGGTCAGCAGACGCGGTGCTGGGAACCACAGAAGAACGAGCGCTGCGTGACGCACTGAGCGATTCGGTGGCTGCGATCCTCAACCAGGTCCCGGAAGGCGCGCGTGGCGACTTGGGGGCGGCGCTGCGGGAGCGGGTGACTGTACCCTCCCTTGGCGAAGTCAGTGGTGACGGGCCCAGCGAGATCTTCGCAAACGTGATAGATGAGCTCATCGCGCCGCTGGCACTGCCGGGCCAGACGCTCGCGAACCACCACATCGACCCCGAGTGGCTGAGCCAGTCGCTACTGGACGCCCTGATCACAGCCATCCGTCGCGCCGCCGTGATCTCGGGCATCCTCGCTGATCTGGCCCAGCTGATCGGCATCGAGCGCTTGGAAATCGCGCAACAGCGGCTTGAGCGGCTCATCCTTGCCGAACGTGATGACCGGCGACACGTCATCAACACCCTGCCGCGCGCGCTGCGACGCTTCGCCGACCGCATTGAGGTGCTGGACCGGCTCCGTGCGGTGGCCGGCGCCGACCCGGGGGTTGCGGTGGCCGTGGTCGTCATCCAGGGGATGGCGGGCATCGGCAAGACCGCGCTCGCCGTGCACGCAGCGCACCTGCTTGCTCATGACCTCCCCGACGCCCGGCTCTTCATCGACCTGCATGGGTTCACTTCGGGCATCCCCCCAGACCCGCCAGAGAACGCCCTCGCGAGTCTGCTGATCGCCCTGGGCGTACCGCCCGACCGGGTTCCGCCCACCCTCGATCAGCGTGTAGCGCTGTGGCGCTCAAGGCTGTCCGGAAAACGCGCCATCATCGTGCTCGACAACGCCCTGAACGCCGCGCAGGTCGAACCGCTCATCCCCGGCACGCCAGGTTGCGTGGTGCTCGTCACCAGTCGCCACACGATGGCCAGTCTCGACGGCGCCGAACTGGTGACACTCGGCGTGCTGCCGGAGGAAGCGGCGGCCGAGCTGCTGGGCGACGTTCCTGGCGAGAGCGCCACATCCGAGCCGCTCATCAGCCTGCGAATCGCGCGATTGTGCGGGTGCCTGCCGCTGGCCGTCCGCCTTGCGGCCGGCCGGATACGACAACGCCCACAGCTTCACCTGGAGAACCTCGCCGAAGAGCTAGCCGATACACGCCGTCGTCTAACGTCGCTGCGGGAAGGTTCACGCGACATAGAGGCGGCCTTCGAGCTCTCTTATCAGGCGCTGGAACCAGCGCCACGGGCTACTTTCCGACGGCTGGGCCTTAACCCCGGCCCGGACATCACCGTGGAAACGGCCGCCTCGCTGGCGGATGTCACGTCGGCCGAAGCTGAACGGCAGCTCGAAGAACTGCTGACGCAAAGCCTGGTGCAAGAGGCGGCGCCGGGCCGTTTCGTCCTGCACGATCTCATCCGCGATTACGCCGACGAGCGAGCCGTCACGGAGGACGGCGAGGAGGAATGCGAGGCCTCACGACAAAGACTGCTGACGATGCTGACGGGCAAGGCAATGGACGTGGACAGGGAACTATCTCAGGCCGCACAGAACAATGAGCCAGCCGGGGCAATCTGGGCAAAGCGCTGGCTGGAGTCTGAACGCACCAATATCGTCGCGGCGGCCCGGCTGGCCGAGCAGCGGACCGACCTGTCTGCGGTGAGACTGGCCCGCTCCCTTGGCGACCACCTAATGAACCTGGGATTCATGGACGACACCGAGTTCGTGTTCCAGGCCGCCGCGCGCGTCGGCGACGCCCTGGGAGACATCGAGGCACACGCGCTCGGCCTGCTGGGCTGCGGAAAAGTGCAGCGACTCACCGCACGATATCCGGCCGCACGGGAGAACCTCACCCACGCGCACGCGCTGTCAGCTGAGATCGGGGACCAGGCCATGGCTGCCGATGCCCTCTACCACCTTGGGGAAATCGAACGCGCTACCGGCGACTTCGCCATGGCGAAGTCACAATATGAAAAATGCCAGCGGATCTGCGCGGCCACCGGTGACAGGCGCAGCGAGGCCAACGCATTGGGTGGGCTAGGTGATGTAGCTGTGGTACTGGGTGACCTCGGTGCCGCCAGAGAATACTACCGGAATGCGAACGCTCTGAGCGTGGCCGCTAACGACCGAGGCGGTCAGGCGTTTGCCCTGCTCGCTCTCGGTGAACTCGAACGAGCAGCCGGAGACTTCGCCACTGCGAGAGTTTACTACGAGGCCGGGCGTACCTTGTGCCTGGACAGCGGTGACCGCCGAGCCCAGGCCAACGCCGCATACGGGCTAGGCGAAGTCGCCAGCGCGACTCTCGACAGCGAGGCGGCATTGCGATACTTCGCAGACGCCTATGCGATCTCGTCCGAATTGGGGAATCGGCGAGGCCAGGCTTACGCCCTGCTGGGAACGGGAGACACCGAGCGGGCGACCGGTGAGAACGGGGCAGCGATGAAGCACCTGACTACGGCACACGCCATCTGCCAGGAAATCGGCGATCGCCCAGGACAAGCCCGTGCTCTGGTCGGCCTGGGCGACATCGCCGAGCACGACGGCGAGATCGCGAAGGCTGCCGTGTTCTGGCGTGAAGCCCGGGACCTTCTGAACTCAGCTGGACTGACCCAACGGGCGATCGAAGTCAGCCAACGGCTGTCCCGCCGCGAATAATTTACACGCTGGCCGACAGATGGAATAGGACCGCATCGTCGGCAGTACGACACCAGATGCGCCAATCACAGAAATGTACGTGATTTCGGCCTTCGGCCCGACATCGCGTGGAAAAGCGGCCGAGACAGCGACGCCCCGGCCCCCGACCAGACGATTACGTGTTATCAGTAACGGGCAATCGCCTGCCCAATGCCACGCGCGGAATGCTCGTTATCGCTTTCCCGACACGCAAGGCAACGGTTTATGCTGCGTGAATCAGCGCGGCCCGCGCAGAGTCGGCGCCTGCTGTCGGTCCGGAAGCGGGTCCGTTCAGGACCACGTGGAGCCCAAGCGGATAGATATCCGCAAGGTGCAAGCCGCTGTGCCACACGTTGACACGGCTGCCCTACTAGATGAACGACGAGGATGCGGCCCCGTCATTAGTATCGTGTGCGTGCCGGACATCAACGTTGGCGATGCAGTGCCATTTGAACAGCTTCAGTCGGCGGACCTGGTCCTGGGCTGCGTGTACCGCGGGGGCACGGCTGGGTCAGTTGCCGATGATCCGCTGAACCGGCTTATACCTGTGGGGAACGCTGGCGGGTTTCGCTACAAGGGGAGCAGCGAGGCTCCCCTGCTGATCGCCTTGTACACGACCGGCGCAGAGGACGACTGGCCGGACTCTCTCGATCCGCTGACGAGCACGTTCACTTACTATGGCGACAACCGGACGCCCGGCAGGCACCTGCTCGACACGCCGCGGCACGGAAACGAGATCTTGCGCCGTACTTTCGAACGCGCCCATGGCGATCCCCGAGCACGCGCGCAAGTCGCGCCGCACCTGTTGTTCGCCGAGGCTGGCCAGGGACGGGATGTCGTGTTTCGCGGCCTGCTCGCTCCCGGCGCCCAGACCCTGACTGCCAGCGAGGACCTGGTAGTCATTGCGCATGACAGGCAAGGCCTGGAGCTCCGGAACTACCAGGCCAAGTTCACCGTGCTCGATGCCAGGCATGTGACCCGAGCCTGGCTTAACGACGTGCTTGCAGGCGAACCGCTCTCAGGCAACTGCCCAGACGCCTGGCGGGAATGGGTCACCCGCCTGGCCTACCAGCCACTGGCCCGGTTCCCGCAAGACGCCGAAGAGCGCGCCGCGCGAGCCGAGTTTGACGCCCAGAGCGGGAACGACCCTCCCATCAGCGACGAGGATGCCCGCCGGCGTTTGCAGCGCGAAATTTTCGCCCGCCAAGGACAGTCGGACTTCCGGGAAAGCCTGATCCGCGCCTACCGCGGCCAGTGCGCTGTAACCGGGTGCGCCGTGCTCCCCGTCCTTGAGGCCGCGCACTTGCGGCCCTACCGCGGTGCGCACACCAACGTCGTCACCAACGGCCTCCCGCTCCGGGCCGACATCCACACGCTGCTGGACTACAAGCTCTGGGCACCCGAACCCGGCACGCGAGCCATCGCCATCTCCAGGCTCCTCATCGGCACCCCGTACAACGAGATCTCCGGCAGGAAGATCGTCGAACCCGCCACCCCTGCACAACGGCCCGCAGACTCAGTCCTCGAGAAAGTCTGGCGGGAGTTCCGCCAGGCCGAGACGAAGAGGCAGCAGCACCTGGACCACGACTCGACGCCGACGGCCGAGATGCATGATCGCTGCAGGACACCCCACGGATAACCGCAGTGGTGTCTCCAACGTAGCTGATGTGCGGCGTCCTACGCTGACCAGCGGCTCTCCTCTTTTCGATGCACTTTTTTCTCTTGTTCACGCCCAGAACCTCACGTGGGAGACATGTCTCTCACGCAAGAAACCCTCATGGCCAGGGCTCCTTCCGAACGCGACCCGCGCCATACGTCTTGGATCTTTCAGTGCCGCGTCCTCCGCGCATGAGCCCTGACTGACGCCACAGAACGGCGAGTTCTGTCGCACCTGGCCGACGAGATGCTAGGCACTTGCGGAAGTTAAGTAATCGGCGATAAGGATCATTTTTTAGGGGTGACTTCGGCGCTCATCTTGCGTATCGAGCGACGTCTACGCCTTCGGCTGGTATGCATGCTTCGTCGGATTGACAGGACGGGAGTCTGGCTATGGGGGTACCAGTGCGACCGGGACCGGGCATCGATCCTGGCGAGCTACGGGCCTGGGCTGCCCGGAAGAGCCTGGCCGAGGATACCCGATGGGCCATGGATACGCTCCTATCAGGAAATAAGGTTCCAGAGCTGGCGCCTTATGTGGGCCTCCTCCTTGGGCACCACTTCGTCCGGATTGCTTATGAGGGCGCGATCGCGATCGGCTCCGCGAACCCCTGCATGGGCATTCCCGAACTGGCGGCCTTGCTCAGCGGCAGGTTCGCCCAGGTCACCGAGCGCGCCAGGCACCTGACGAAGATGCTGGACAACACGAAGAAGACCTATGCGGACGTCCTGGAGGAGTTCGCGGCCGAGCTCAAGATCCACCACGATGCGCTGACCGGCAACGCAGTTCGCCTGGCACGGTGGCTGGAGACCGACCTTGGCCTCTTCTACGTGGACGGCGCGCTGGTCGGCGCGACGGTCCCGATCGCCTACCGGCTGGGACTGCACCCGGCCAATCCCGCCACGATGTGGGGAGCGGACCTGAACGCCATCACCATGGAATGGGGCGGGACGCTAGCCGTGCTCGGCGCGGCCACGTTCAACGACAGCGAGCCCGAGGCGACCCTGGACCTCGCGGGAATCCGCGTCACTAGCCGGGACCGGCGGGCTGACCGTTACCTTGCACGCCGCTTCGACCCGCAGTTCCCCCCGGAGCTGAAGATGCTGATCCTCATGATCGAAGGCGACCTCAACACCGCAAGGCTCATCCTGCCGCGCACGGCACGCGGCCACCAGGACGCGGCGTTCCGCGCCCGCACCGGGACCGCCTACCACTGCCTGAGCGCCCTCAAAAGAATCAGCGACCAGCACCCAGACCTGAGCACCAGTGGCCTGGACGGCCTACGGGCGCTTCTCGCAGATGCCGCCGCCCAGAGGCTGCTCTCGCCACCCGGGGAAAAGGTCAGGAACAGGAGCGTCCACTACGAGATGAACGACCCGGCGATCCACCCTGACCTGACCCGCCCCATGAACGGCATCGTCGAGGCGGTCTGCGCTGGACGGTCATGGGAGGAATGGGACCGAGACATCCGCGAGGTAACCGAGCGCACAGCAGAGCACCTCGCCCTCTGGAAACCTTGAGTCGACGCAGAAGTCCCGAGGGAACGGACCGCCACTCTCACTTCCTGCCCGTGGCACACGCTCCTCGCGGAGCGTAGCCATCAGCCTCACGACGCTGGCTCGGTATCCGCCGTTCTGGACGGCATACTAGACATGATGGCGTCGGGGGCGATGCGTTGAGAACTGGATGATCGGTTACTTGGTTGTCCGGGCGATGGGGTGTTTCTTCGTGGCGGCTGGCTCATGCGGCAGCCGGGGCACGCTTCGGTCACGGCGCTGTTGCCGCCCGCGAATCCGGGGTCTGGGACGAGACCGGGATGGTCCTTGCATGTGCGGTGTGGGTGTGGGCCGGGAGTCTTCGGGTGCTGCGGTTGATCGTGGAGCGCGGCACCGGACGTGTCACAGGGTGATGGTGCCGCGGATGTAGGCGGTGGCAGCGCCGCCGACCCAGACGGTGCCGTCCGTATCGGCGGTGATCTCGATGGTTGCGGCCCGGCCCATGCGCGTGCCCTGGGAGACCCGGTAGGTGGAGGGTGCGGCGCCGGTGGCGGTGAGCCATTGTCCGACCGAGGCGTTCATGCTGCCGCATGCCGGGTCCTCGGCCACGCCGACGCGGGGGGCGAAGGTGCGCATCTCGAAGGCGTGCCCGGACCCGTCGGGGTAGGCCCCGATCGCGCCGAGCATCGCGGTCGGGATGAGGGAAAGGTCGGGTTCGAGGGCGAGGACCTCCTCGGCGGTGGGCAACTGGACCACGGCCCAGCCGGGTCCGTTGTCGACCCACTGGTGGGCGAGGACACGGTCCCGGTTGATGCCGAACGCCGCGGCGATCTGGCCGACGGACTGTTCCCCGAGCGGGCCGTCGCGGACAAGCGGCGGGGCGGCGAACGACAGGATGCCCTCGCCGTGGCGCACGCTGACCAGGCCCGCGGCGCACTCCTGCACGATACGGCCGGCGCGCTGTGGTGTGCCGCCGTTGTCCAGCCACGCGCGTGCGGAACCGAGGGTGGGGTGCCCGGCGAACGGCAGTTCACCTCCAGGGGCGAAGATCCGCAGCCGGTAGTCCGCCTCCGGCGCGGTGGGAGGCAGGATGAACGTGGTCTCGGACAAGTTCGTCCAGCGCGCCAGGCGCTGCATCTCCTGGTCGGTCACGTCCGTGCCGTCGAGGACGACGGCAACCGGGTTGCCGAGACAGGGCGTCGTAGAGAACACGTCGACCTGCATAAACGCACGTGAGCGCGGCATAGTTATCAAGGGCCTTTCCACGAACGGATTCCGGGACCGCCGGGTGGTCAGGTGCTCGCCGCTGCGGCGGCCACCGCGCCGGCCGCGGCGAGCGCGTCGGCAACCAGGTCGGGCGTGTCCTCGGTGCCCGCGGCCAGCCGGACCAGGCCCAGCGGAACCCCTGACGCGGCGATCTGGTCTTTGCTGAGCATCCCGCGCCACATGGACGCCGGATGTACGGCCAGGGATTCCACGCCGCCGAGGCTGGCCGACCGGCGGGCATAGCGCAGCCGGCCGAGGAACGCGTCGGCGGCCTCGAAACCGCCGGCGAGCTCGAGGGCGAGTACCCCGCCGAAACCGCTCATCTGGCTGGCCGCCAGTGCATGCTGCGGGTGGGTCGCCAGGCCGGGATAGTGCACCCGGGCCACGGCCGGATGGCCGTTCAGCGCCCCGGCGAGAGCCTGGCCGTTGGCGTTGTGCCGTGGCACGCGCAGCGGCAGGGTGCGCAGGCCGCGCAGCAGCAGCCACGCATCGAAGGGGCCGAGCACGGCGCCGGTGAGCAGGGCGACGTCCCAGATCCGGTCCAGGATCCCGGCCGGCCCGGCCAGCACCCCGGCGGACACGTCGGTATGGCCGTTGAGGTATTTGGTCGCGCTGTGCCAGACCAGGTCGATGCCGAAGTCCGCCGGCCGCTGGTTCACCGGAGTGGCGAAGGTGTTGTCCGCCACAGTCAGCACGTCGTGCGCGCGGGCCAGGTCCGCGACGGCGCGCAGGTCGGTGACCTGCAACAGCGGATTGCTCGGCGACTCCACCACGATCAGGCGGGTCCGCGGGGTCAGTGCCTTCTCGAACGCCTCCGGGTCGGTCTGGTCCACTTGGGTGGCCGACACGCCCAGCCGCGGCAGCAGGTTCAGCAACACCGACGCCGTCCCGCCGTAGGTGGATTTCTGCCCGATCACGTGGTCTCCGGCGGACACCAGGGCCAGCACGGCGGTGGTGAGCGCGGCCATCCCGGACGCGGTGACCATTGCCGCCTCGGTGTGCTCCAGTTCCGCGACCACGGCCGCGACCTGCGCGTGGTTCGGGTTGCCGTAGCGGGTGTAGAAATCATGGCCCCGCCGGTCCACGGCGACCTGCGCGAACTGCTTCGCGTCCTCGGCCCAGAACGCCGCCGTCTGGTAGATGGGCCGTGCCACCGCGCGGCTGGGATGGACGTCGCGATCGGCGTGAATGGCAACCGTGCTACTGCCCGGCATGGTTCCCTCCCGGTGGATCATCTGATGTGATGCCACAAGCGTGACCGGCCGGCACGCCGACACGGGCCGATCCCGGCAACTTTGGCAGCAAGTAGCGTCCCAGCCGAGGTATCCGAGTGTGGCAGGCACCGTAATCGAGCAATAATCTGCCAACGTGGACGATGTGGACCGGTCAATACTGGCCGTGCTCGAGAAGCACGGCCGGATCAGCAACGCCGAACTCGCCGCCCAGGTTGGCCTGTCGCCATCGCCGTGCCTGCGGCGCGTGCGCCGGCTGGAGGAGACCGGGGTGATCCGCGGCTACCGGACGCTGATCGATCCCGCCGCAATCGGCCGCGGCCTGCGGGTGTTCGCCGGTGTCCGGCTGGTGCGGCACGCCCGCGCGGATGTGGTCGCGTTCGAGCGTGCGGTCATCCGGCTGCCCGAAGTGGTCCACACCCACCACGTCACCGGCAACTACGACTACCTGCTCCAGGTCGAGGTCGCCGACCTGGCCGCCTATGAGGACTTCCACGCCAGCCGGCTGGCCAGCCTGCCCGGCGTGGCCATGGTGACCAGCTACGTCACCATGAAGACGCTCTCCGCCGACACCGCGCGACCGGCCGGACGACGCCGACTTGAACGGCCCGCCAACTGATGCCCGCAGGACGAGCGTTCAGGTCATCTCGCTCACCGGTGCGCCGTTCCAAGTCACCCTGCATGTCAAGCACAGATCAACCCACCGGCTGCCGAGCCGCACGCCACCGCTACTGACCAGCCGCGTAGCCGGGTATAGCAAGCCAAGCCCACGGAAGAGATATTCTGCGCGCATGGGCTCGCGTATGCCTGATGTTCCAGTAGGCATACGTAATCGGCGATCTGATTCCCTACCAGAACGATAGAGAAGACTCCGCGGCGATCGCCCGCAAGGGCCGGGAGAACGTGAGCGAGTATTCCACTTCGTGCATGGATATGCGTACGGATGAAGCGCTCATTTTCGGCAAGGCCGGACGTCTTTGAAGACCTGGCGGTGACGGCCAGACGTGCTCGGGTGCCCGAGGCCGCGAGCCCAGGCTTTGCGCCGCCGGGCCGGGCACGGCAAAGCCGCTATCTCGCGCCGCGCGGGCAGGCATGATGGATCAGTGGCCGATGATGGCGACACGGACTGGGCTGGATACTACGCGTGGTCGGCTGGCCGCGAGCCGCGGCCGCTGCTGCTGGCCGCATGCGAGGAGCTCGGGGCCGGCCAGGACCGCCTGGCGATCGACCTGGGCTGCGGCGAGGGCACCGATGCGCTGGAGTTGCTCGCTCGCGGCTGGTCAGTCCTGGCGATCGACGCCGAGCCAGCCGGGCTCGCGCTGCTCCGGGCACGCATCCCGCCCCCGGCTGCTGGACGGGTCCGCGTTCTCCGCGCGTCGTTCGCTGAGGCGGACCTGCCGTGCGCTCACCTGATCCATGCCGGATACAGCCTGCCGTTCTGTCCCCCACGGGAGTTCCCGGCCCTGTGGGCGCGGATCCGCCAGGCGCTCGCCCCCGGCGGGGTCTTCGCCGGCCAGCTGTTCGGCACCCATGACACGTGGGCCGGTGACCCTGACATGATCTTCTGCACCCGGCACCAGGTCGAGGTGCTGCTCGGCGGCCTGGACATCCTCCGCTTCGAGGAGACCGAACGAGACGGGCACGCCTTCAGCGGCCCGAAGCACTGGCACACCTTCGACATCCTCGCCCGCAAGCACCATCCGGCACCGGCGACCCGCTAGGACTTTCAGCCAGCCACCCCTCACCGGCATCATAGACGTTCTGTACGCGGCATGTGCGGGCGTTCCCTGCGCCCAGAAGCGGTGCATATGTATACAGCACTACCGGATCCGCGCGGACCTTGAGGCCTTGCCCCGCGATTGGCATTGCTCCCGGAGGGCGCACGCGTAGCCGCCGATCTGACGCGGGGGCCAACCCTCTGTCGCGGCTGAGCCCAGTGCCCGTATAAGGGGTGGTCTGCACGTGAGCCGGTCCAACATAGTGCAGACTAGAATGAAACGGTGCGAAGCCGAGCAGTCATCGTGCTTTACGTGCTCGCGATGGTAGCCGTCGTGGTCGGCGTGGACGTCCTGTTCTTCAGGCACCGCCTCTGGGATCGGCTGATCGTAAACATCGGAATTGTCCTGGTATTTGCGGCGTTCTGTTTCAGGTTCCTCAAGCGTCCATGAGCGCAGCCGCCGCACCGCGGGCCGGCGGCAGCCGCGTCACGTCGCCGACGACGTAGCTGAGCCCGGCCACGCCCCGGCGCTTCGCCGACGCCTCGATCGCGGCCGGCACGTAGTCGATGCCCACGGCCTCCCACCTCCACCGCACCAACTCGGGGGGTGTACTGGTCGCGACCGCAGGCCAGTGTGCATCAGCTCAACCGTCAACGGCCGACCCGCGCCAGCCGGACGGACCACAGCCTTGGCGCGCCACCTCCGTGACTGGCGGATAAGGCGCAAGCGGAGGATGATTTCCCGCGGGGAGCTGCAGTCAGATTCATGCGGAGGGGGACATGACCAGACGCCATTTGGCCACTGCGCCGCCAGAGCCGGGGAAATCATGACGTCCCCGGGATCGGATCAGCCGGCAGAAGCCGCCCGGCCAGCTGCTGGCACGAACCAGCCGCCCGTTCAGCGGCCTGTGGTGAGCCCCTTGCTGACTTCGGCGGTGGACGACGCGACACGGGAAAAGCTCGTCTACACCATCGACGACCGGCAGGCGGTCCTTGTCGAGCTCAGCCTGTCAACGGGTGCGCCCACCGCCGACATTCGCGACCAATTCAGGGACGTTTTCCACGCCGCCTTCGCACAGGACCCGCAGCAGCCACCTGATCCCATACCGATCTCCGCGAATTACATGCGGTGCCTGCTCACGCCGGACGAGGTCACGAAGCTGGCTGACCAGGACACGGCCCGGCCGACGGCCACACCGCCACTGAGCCGCACCATCTACCGGATCTGGCCCGACTACGTCGTGCGGGCCCACATCGACCGCTCGGCGACCACCATCAAGGCCGACGCCGCAACCCGTACCTACGGGACGGCGGGAATCGGCGTCGTGTGGGCGGTCATCGACTCCGGCATCGACAAGGATCACCCGCACTTCGCCGGGGGGACCCTTACCGATGATTCGGTGGCGCACCTGCACCGTGACCTCACCGGCCTGCTCTCGGCGGGTGGCACGGTGCCCGATGACCCATCGACGGCCCTGACCGACCCGGTCGGGCACGGCACGCACGTGGCCGGCATCATCGCCGGCGCCGCTCCCACCGACCCGAGCAAGGTTCTCATCGCGGCGAACCAGCCCACCAGCGGCGACCTGCCGTCCTGGGTCAGCCGGACCCTCGACCCCGGGCGGACTCTGAGCGGGATGGCGCCAAAGGCTCACCTGGTCAGCCTCAAGGTGCTCGACGCCAACGGCATCACGGCCAGCAGCGTGGTAATCGCCGCGCTCGCCCAGGTGCGGACGTTCAACTCGGACGGCCGCCAGCTGCTCATCCACGGGGTGAACCTGTCCATCGGCTGCGAGTGGTACCCCGACGAGTTCGCCGCCGGGCAGAGCCCGCTGTGCCGCGAGCTGGATCAGCTCGTCGGGACCGGGGTGGTGGCGGTGGTCTCGGCCGGCAACGATGGGGCGGGCGGGACGATCACCGGCGGCAGCTCCGACGTGCACGGCCGGCTGTCGACCATCACCGACCCGGGCAACTCGCTGCACGCGATCACCGTCGGCTCGACGCACCGCTACATGCCGCACACCTACGGCGTGACCTACACCTCGTCCAAGGGCCCGACGCTGGACGGGCGGCTGAAGCCGGACCTGATCGCGCCGGGTGAGCGCATCACGTCGGCGGCCACCGGCGCGCTCGTCGAGGGCGTCACCCCGCTGCAGAGCACAGAGGAGGGCGTCGCCCGCTACATCGAGGACAGCGGCACCTCGATGGCCGCGCCGCACGTGTCCGGAGCGATCGCGGCCTTCCTGTCGGTGCGGGACGAGTACATCGGCCAGCCCGACGAGGTCAAGCAGCTGTTCATGAGCAACGCCACGACGCTGGGCCGGCACGAGTTCTTCCAGGGCGCCGGGCTGGTCGACCTGATGCGCGTGCTGTCCAACGTCTGATCACACACCACCGGGGAGGGCGATATGACTGATATTGCGGGGCTGACCTACTATGAGCTGGACTTCAACGCCGACGGCACGCTGAGCTCCGACGGCGGGCTCCCGGCGGCCGTGCAGGGAGGCGGCATCCAGGACGTGTACGTGCTGTCGCACGGCTGGAACAACGGCGTCGACTCGGCCCGCAACCTGTACCAGGCGATGTTCACGCTGCTGGCCGGGATGATCCCGGACAAGCTGGACTCGAGCTGCGCGGTCGGCATCATCTGGCCGTCGCTGCTGTTCCCCAACGACGACCCGGCCACGGCTCAGCCGATCCCGTCCACGGGCCAGCAGATAGCCGCCGCTATCGCGCCGGCGTTCCCGGCGCAGCAGCAGAACGTCGCTACGCTCGGCCAGCTACTGGACCAGCGGCCGCAGGACCCGGCCGCGCTGGAGCAGTTCCACACGCTGGCATCCAGCCTGGTCACTACCCCCCCGCTCGCGCCCGAGGACTCCGGTCAGGCGGCCGCCATCACCGGCGACACCGCGGCAGTGTTCGGCAACGCCGCAGCCATGTCGAAGACGCCCGGCTCCAGCGCGCAGGGCCTGCCGAACCCGTTCAGCGGCCTGTGGAACGGCGCCGAAGAGGTGCTGCGCAGCATGTCCTACTACGAGATGAAGAACCGGGCCGGCGTCATCGGGCAAAGCGGCCTCGGGCCGATGCTGGGGAAACTCGCCGCGGCCGCCCCCGGGATCCGCGTCCACCTGATGGGGCACAGCTTCGGCGCCCGGCTCGTCTCCTACTCGCTGTCGGGCCTGCCGCCGGCGGCGGCCGGCGCGAACAGTCCGGTCAAGACCCTGCATCTGATCCAGGGCGCGTTCTCCCACTTCGCGTTCGCGGCCCCGGTGCCCGACCCGCTGGTCCTCGGTCCGGGCGCGCTGTCGGGCTTCATCCACAACGTCAACGGTCCGCTGCTGTGCACGTTCAGCGCCGCCGACCGGGCCGTGGGCTGGTGGTACCCAGCCGCCAGCATGCTGGCCCACCAGGACACCGAAGCCGCCGCCGACCTCACCTACCAGTGGGGAGGCATGGGCCACGACGGCTACCAGCAGCCGCCACCGGGCGGGATCCAGATCCCGCTCGCGGCGCAGGGAACAGAGTACGGCTTCCAGCCGGGCCAGTTCTACCTGCTCGACTCCAACGCCGTCATCAAGGCCGATCAGTCGCAGTTCAGCGGAGCCCACAGCGATATCCGGCATCCGGAAGTGGTCTGGCCGGTGGTCGACGCCTCGCGCTGACACCCGCCGACGCCAGGAGCTCGGGCCCGGACCGGCGCCCCCCACATCCGCCGGTCCGGAGGCCCGAAGCTCCTGTGTGCCGATTCGGAAGAGCCAAGGCGGCAACTGATACATCCAGCGGGCAACCCGCCCGGGGAGCGCCCGGCTGGCCTGATGCGCAAGCCAGCCCCCGCCGATACACCCTGTGCGGCTTACGTGGCCCCAGGGCTCCTGACATTGTCGCTCACTGACGGAGCGTTACGAGGCTGTTGGCCTGGTTCTTTCTGGTGTTTCCCGGCATGCGCCTACCTGTCGTCACGTCCAGAGCAGTAAAAATAGATGCAATGACATTATGTAAAGCTGCCACAGCTGCTAGCAAGTGACCTGCGGAAACGCGCAATCAAGGTCTGATTTCTGGCTCTCTCACGCCGAAGTATCACATCGACTTTCACACCGTGTCAGTCAGTATGAAACGGCCGGCTCCGGTTGCTGTCTGAAGCCCTTGGCTCGTGGCGCGGGTCGCCTGACGCTGGAAGGTGCAACGTTCCCGTTGCCGAGGCGGAGCCGCAAGGCAGGAAGGAGGCCGGCCGTCATGACCAGTGTGGCACCGGCAGGAGAACGGATCTACCTGGGGATGGACGTCTCGAGGGACAAGATCGCGGTCGCGGTCCTGCGGCCGGGGCAGGATGTCCCGGCGGTCGAGATGATCAGCCACGACGGGGAGATGGTGCGGCGGCTGATCGGCAAGTTCGCCGACCGGTCGGTGCTGGCGGCCTGCTATGAGGCCGGGCCGGGCGGCTATGAGCTGCACCGGCTGCTGACCTCGGCGGGCGTGGCCTGTGATGTGGTCGCGCCGGCGCTGATCCCGAAAGCGGCGGCCGACCGGGTCAAGACCGACCGCCGGGACTGCGTGCGCCTGGCGCTGTCGCACCGGGCCGGCATGCTGACCGCGATCCGGGTCCCCAGCGAGCCGGAGGAGGCGGTGCGGGACCTGGTCCGGACCCGGGCTGACCTGGTCGATGACCGCAAGCGGATGATGCAGCGTATCGGTGCGCTGCTGCAGCGGCACGGCCGCGTCTGGCGGGCTCCCCGGTGGACCTGTCAGCACCGCGCGTGGCTGGACCGGCAGTCGTTCACCGAGCCGGCGCTGGAGGCCGCGCTACGTACCTACCTGGCGGCGCTGGATGCCCGCGACGCCGAGCTGGCGGTGCTGGAACGCCAGCTGCGGGGCTGCTGGGCCAGCGTGGACCCGCTGGCCTCGATGGTGCGGCAGCTGGGCTGCTACCGCGGGATCGCCGAGCTGACCGCGCTGACCCTGGCCGCTGAGGTCGCTGACTTCCGCCGGTTCGCCTCGGCCCCGGCGTTCATGGGCTTCACCGGCCTGACGCCCTCGGAGTATTCCAGCGGCGCGCGCACCCGCCGGGGCGGCATCACCAAGGCCGGCCCGCAGCTGGTCCGCGGCGCGCTGGTCGAGGCGGCCTGGTCCTACCGGCACCGGCCGGCGATCGGGGCCACGCTCAGGCGCCGGCAGGCCGGGTGCGCTGCGGAGACGCTGGCCCGCTCGTGGAAGGCCCAGCAGCGGCTGCACGCCACCTACGCCAAGCTGACCCGGCGCGGGAAGATCCCCTCGGTGGCGGTGACCGCGACCGCCCGCGAGCTGGCCGGGTTCGTGTGGGCCGAGATGACCAGCTGACCCGATGACCCTCACGCTCCCCCAAGCCGGGCGGTGCGCCGGGACGCACGCCGTGGCAGGGCCGATCCCCGCGGACTCCTTGGGCTACCCAACGCCCGATGTCAGTGCGGGGCCCCGCCCTGCCGAACACAGACCTGCGATCCCGACACGCGTATATGAGGCTGGCAGTGGCGCACGCCACCATCCCGCCCCGGCGCACCGCCCTCACCCGCCGCGGCCGCCACCGTCCCGCGGTGGGCCGCTGGCCGGGCCGGAAGCGTAACGGGGCCGCCCCCCGGCGTCAAGGCTGCTGCGCATCGCCTGCGGCGACGGCCCTGCGGGCCGGCCTGGACGCCGGAGCCTCTGCGGCCCCCCGGGCAGGAAAAGCGGGCAGGCCCAGGCCTGCCCCTGCCGACCCGGCCCGGCCAGCGGCGGCCGCACGCACCCATCCCGCCGGAACCGCCAGCCCCGGGCGGGCAAGCGGACCACGCGCAAAAACACCCCATGGAAACGGACATTAAGTGATCAACCACCCGGCGACCTGCAAAAGCTTGACAGGGCCGTTTCATATGAGGAGTCCTGGGCCCCTGCGCCCCAATTTGTTATATATAGGATGGCGCAGTAGATGCGGGATGGCTATAATGTTCCGCGCAGTCGGCGAAGCGGATGAGTTCCTGCCCCGAATGGATTTGCCGGACTTGGCCACACTGAGGCAGTTTCCGCGTATCCCATTCATCACATCGGTCCGGCTCAGGGGGGCGTCATGCTGAGTTCAGGGATCATTGATCTAGCCATCGGGCTGGCCTTTTTCTTCGGCGTTACCGCCGCCCTTGCCTCTGTGGCCACCGAGTTGATCTCACGCTTCCTCGGGCTGCGCGGGGCATACCTGCTCGGTGGCCTTCGTGAGCTCCTTGACAGCGAGCAGGTCGGGACGGACCTGACCAGAGCAGAGAAGGACTACGACGCCTGGAAGAACATCGTGACTGGGACCTCCACCGAAGAGAAGCCGCAGTCTGCAACCGGTGCGGTGCTCGGCAGCCCGATCCTGCGCAGCCAGGGAATGGTCGGCGACATCACCAGCCGGAAGCTGCTCGTGCAGGCAAGCAAGCCGGACCGCCCTAGCGTGAGAAACATCGAGCCCAAGAAACACGCGCCGCGCAGCAACCGCCGGAGCCCGCAGAAACGCGCGCCGCTCAGCGATCTCCGGAGCCTGCCCGCCTACATTTCCCCCACGGCGTTCGCTGATGCGGTCATCGACTTGCTGGTGCCCAAGCCCACCGCGCAAACCACTCCCGCCGGCCAAACGACCGCCACCGGCCAAACAACCTTGGATACCGTCAGGCAGTCCCTTCAGAAGATCATGAGCCAGGACCCGATGCCTGCATACATGGCGCCGCTGATGCCGCTCATGACTTCGGTCAACACGCTGGTCACCACCGCTGAGGACGACATCACGTCGGTCCGCACCTCGATCGAGAACTGGTACAACGACCACATGGACCGCGTGTCCGGCTGGTATAAGCGGCACGTCGCCTGGTTCACGATCATCGCCGGCGCGATCCTAGTCATCCTGCTCAATATCAACGCGATCACCATCGGGCGCGCCCTGTACAGCAACAGCGTCATCGGCTCGGCCGTGGCCACCGCGGCGGGGAATCGCCCACCCTGCACCACGGCGGACTCGACATGCCTGGGGCAGCTCCAGACCGACCTGGCGACCGTGGCCCAAGCCGGGCTGCCGATCGGCTGGGCCACGGTCTCCGCCTGCGCCGACGCGCGCCCGGCCTGCAACTGGTGGCAGGCGCGGGGCATTACCAGTACCACGGGCAACTCCGCCTGGCAGATCCTGCTCGTCGTCGTCGGCTTCCTGATCACGATCGTAGCGCTGACGCCCGGCGCGCGGTTCTGGTTCGACCTGCTGGGCAAGCTGGGCACCCTCCGCTCGACCGGCCCTAAACCCACCTCGTCCTCGAGCTGACCCACCCACATCGGCCGACGTTCAGCCTTGAGCGCTACCACCTCGTCCAGCCCGGCCGCAGGTCGTCGGCGAGCCCGCCGGGGTCGGTGACGGCGAGGGTGTCGGTGTTCATGCCGATGCAGCACGTCCCGTCGTGCGAGAGCAGGGTGATCATCGGGCCGCACCCGGGCAGCGGGCCGAACGGGTACATCCCCGTGATCCGTGAGCCCGCGATGTACACCGGGTAGGGCACCCCGGGGGATGCTGGACACCTGGACGTCGTTGGTGCTGGTCAGCCGTCCCGACACGACTCTGACCAGCCGCGCGGGCAGCCAGCCGCGGTCGCGCCCGAGCTGGCCTGCAGCTGCCAGCCTCTCGCCGCCGGGCAGAAAGAATGATCTGCACGCCGCCACTCACGCCGTTGAGCCGACCCGGACAACGCACCGAGTCGGCGATCGATCTGATTTCCCTACCAGAACGTTGGAAAAGGCTGCACGGCGATCGTCAGCAATGTCGAGAGCATGAGTGAGTATTCCATTATGTGCATAGATATGCACGTGGATGACGCCCTCATTTCGGCATGCATGTGAGTGAAAGCGCCGTGACTCTGGCGGCCGTAACTTCCGAGTCTATCTGGCGGTGGCCGCCTTGAAACCTGGCCACCAGCCCAGCCGACACCCGTGCGCAGTCTTTCACCTCGATGCCCGCGCCCTGGCCCACTCCCCGACCGCAATGGTTCAGCCCGCTCACCGAGGCCCTGCGCCCAGCCGGCCGCCTGCCGCCGCCTGCCTGCTGAGCGGCAGCCACGCAGCGCGCCAGACTGTCACGCAGCGCCCGGGCATGCCCGGCGGTCCGGGCGATCTCATACCCGGTGCCGTCCAGGCCGGCGCGGACGGTGCCGTCGCCCCGGACTGCCATCACGGTCATCGATCAGCAGGACCTCCACCCGCTGAGCCATCCCTGCCTGTTCCCTTTCACTGGCCTGGCGCTGGCGCACCGGCCTAGCCAGGTCAGGCCGTATAAGCTGCAGCAACACCGGAAGGCCCGGGCGCTGAAAGCCGACCCTGGTTGTCGCCGATAGCGGCACGCGCCATGACCTGAGGCTAACGACTGCTCGCCAACGCTAGCTGCGCCACCGGGAATGGCACGAGGCTCAACGATACGAGGGGGAAGCCCACGTGGCTGTGCCCCGTTTCTGCGGGCCAGAAGGGTGGCTGTGCGGCGGGCCGGGCGTTGACTGCCCGGCGGCCCGTCATCGACCGGCGTGGTCACCTCGCCGCCGCCCGCCCCGCACCGCTCGGCCGCGAACCGGTGCAGCGTCCGCTCCGCCACCACCACGCCCTGCCGGGCCAGCAAGATCCCGATCTTCACCACCGGCACCCCGCCCTTGACCCACGCGGCGATCTCCTCCTGGCGGGCCTCCAGCTCCGCCCACCCCTGCCCGTGCCCGTCCGGCCGCACCGGCCGCGCCACCGACACGACCTGCCCGATCAGCTCATCGGTGAGCTGCCCCTCACCTCCCTCGCGGGACAGGCCGGCCGCCACCGCGGCCCGCACATACCGTCTGCTCGTCTTGCGGTCAACGCCTGCCTGCGCGGCCACCGCCCGCTCGCTCTTCCCCGCGAGCCAGGCCCGCAGCGCTTCACGGATCTCGATCACTGATACCTCCCGGAACACCATCCCGGCGACCTCCAGTCGCTCGACTGGCGAAGATCAAACCGGGATGACACCGGACAAGCGGCGCACCACGCCGCTGGTCCAGTTACTGGCGACCGGGTGTTCCCATGCTCATGGCGGAAAACCCCTCAACCTGGTCCCATGCCGCTGGCGGATGACAGCAGCGCGGCCGCTCCGCTCGGATGCTGCGCGCCGACAGCTGTCCGTGATCGACCTGAGTACCCAATCGCGCATGGTACTAAGGGTTGGGTTGTTCAGCCTCGGTTGTCTTGTGGCCTAGCGGACGCAGCAGGCCTCCCGGCACGCGAAGGTGCCGACTTTCGTGCCGACAGGAGGGACGTCGGGCGTTGCACACGAAGGGAAGCGTGATGCGGTACTGGGAGCGCGTGCCGTGGACCTGGGTGGCAGTGATCGCTCTTGCCCTTTGTTTGGCAGGTTTTGCACTCTTTGCCGTCCCGTCAGCGCGGGCAGCTGGCCTGTCAATGTTCTCTGCGGGGCTGATACTTCTCATGGTCGTTGGCTTGTCCACTTCCCGGCTCGCCGTCAATCGCGTGCTGATACAGTCACGGCTGCGGCTTGTCTTGACGTGGGCATGGCGAACTGCCGTGGCTGGCCCCGTTTTGATACTTGCGGCCTATTCGATGCGCGCTACTCACCTTGCCCGCCCCGTGGGGCCGTACTTCTTTCTGGCTGGCCTAGGCTTCTTTGTGGTTGGCTTGTCTGTTTGCGGATTGGCGTTCATACGCCTGGCCCGAGGCTCGGAACGGCTATCCATATTGTGGGCTTGGCGTGTAGGCATCCTGGGTGGCCTGTTGCTCTGGGCCGGGGCTGTGATTTACGTGACCACGGGAGCTCATGGTTTGGGCGCAGGAATCTCTGCGGCGGGATTGGGGATTATATTCTCTTCATATTACGTATACAACGCAGTCGATTTCGCGGCTAGGCTCAGCCAGGCTACTAGTTGGACAACAACCTGGCTGCTCATCCTTTTGTTTATAGGTTTTATTGTCCTGTTCCCGCCATTTATGATCTTTCTGGCTACTAACGGGAAGGCAGCATCCTTTCCTGCCAGCCAAAACATGGGGGTCGTGGTTTGTAGTATCTTGCTACTGGCGTTCATCCCGTTTCTTCTTGTTGGTCTTCCAGAAATCTTGCGTAGAAGACTATCCTGGGATCAG
>Ga0208696_1000671_pt1 | contig 21757 bp, 19 predicted proteins | sample Sb_taG_9_FD_187711 | JGI IMG/M metagenome (GOLD analysis project Ga0208696, IMG submission 187711) | Peat soil microbial communities from Weissenstadt, Germany - Sb_50d_b_LC metaG (SPAdes) (version 2) | ecosystem: Environmental > Terrestrial > Soil > Wetlands > Peat | place: Germany... | reverse complement strand
TCGATCACGATCGCCCGGCAGCCGCGCTTGCGGGCCAGCCCGGTGACCGCCGAGATGGCGGCGCGCAGCCGCCCGTCGCGCTGTGAGGCCGGCAACCCGGAAAGGGCCAGAGAGACGGTCACGGGCGGCCCGGCCGGGTTCCCGTCCGGGGTGACCGCCCACACGGCCAGGTGCCCGTGGTTGAGGTCGACCGCCAGCACCGGGTGCGCCCGCAGCTCATCCAGGCACGGCGCGGGTGCGGGCGCGGCCTTCCACGATGCGTCTAGATACCACCGGCCCCGCACCGGGTCACAGCTGATGTCATAACGGACCGCCCCGGTGGCCGCCTGGGCGGCGACCTCGCTACCCCGGTAGGAGAACCCGACCGGGGCCGGCAGCCGGTAGCGGCTGCGCGGCCGGTTCGCGAGATGAGCGAGCGGGGCGGGCAGCCGTATCTCCAGCCAGCCCTCGCCGGGGTTCCAGCGGATCGTCTCGTTGCCCCACGCCTTGTCCTTCTCCCCGTCGGCGGTCAGGAACAGGCGGGCCGCCTCCCACTCCACCCGCCACTGTGCCTGGGTGAGCCCGGCGGCGGCGAGGTTTCCGCGCTTGCGCAACAGCGCCTTCCCGCCCCGCACCACCCGCACCGACCCCGTCCTCATCCGCCGCTCCACCTCGGCCAGCCTGGCGCGCAGCACCTGCAGGCGGACCATCTTGGCGTGCCGCTCCGCCCCGGTCGCGTAGCCGCGCACCCGGCCAGCCTTTCCGCCAGCCGGGACCGGCAGCCGTGCCTCGATCCTCCGGATCCGGGTCCGCAGGCCCGACGCCTCGGCACGCAGGTTCTGCCCAGCCAGCCGGACCTGGTCCTCGCTGGTCCGGGTGATCGCCCCGGCCCACCGCGACGATGATTCCGCCGTCAGCGCCCGCTTCCGCCGCGCCCGGGAGACGGCCCGGCCCTTCGCGTCCAGCCGCCCCTCCGCGCACCGCGCGGCCAGGTCCCGCCCGGCCAGCGACCCCAGGTGCCTGCCGACCGCCCGCAGTACCGCCTCGTCCTGCGCCGACACGCGCAGCCGGGTCCGCACCCGCGCCCCTGCCGGGGCAGCCGCCACAAACGGGGCCGCGACCGGACGCAGCGACAGGCTCACCCGGCACCGCCCCGCACGATCACCTGACCTATCAAACACACACCATAAGCCTGCCATATAGAACATGCTTTTGCCTTGCAGGACACGCTGAACGGCGTAACCGTTAGAACCCCACAGGGCAAGGCGTTACGCGGCCTTCGCCTCCTGGCCGGCCTGGTAATGGTGTCCGGCCTGCTGTTCTCCCGGCTCCACCGGAGTGAGAGTGGGCTGATGCCGTTGATGCGACCGGAACCACGTGGGCGAGAACGTGGCGACCAGCAGTGAAAGCATCACGGTCACCAGCGCGCCAGCACCGATAATCGTCCAGAACAGCGGCCAGAAATCCGCAGCGAAGGTCAGCATCGCCGTCTCCCTTTAACGCATCTTCTCTTGCTTTAAGAGTATGACCGCGGAAGTGTTAACGCAAGATGACTTGCTGTAAGATAGGTCACATGGCGGTGATCACCCCCCGGCCCAAGGCCACCCGGACCGGCGGCCGCAGCGCACGAGTCCGTGCCGCGGTCCTCCGCGCTACGCTCGAAGCCCTGCTGGCCGGCGAGGCGGACGACCTGTCGATCCGCGACATCGCCGAGCGGGCCGGGGTGCACGAGACCTCGATCTACCGGCGCTGGGGAACCAAGGCGAACCTCATCCTCGACGCCGTGGCCAGCGAGACCCAGGCCGCCATCCCCGCCCCCGACACCGGCTCACTGCGCGACGACCTGCTCGCCCTTCTGGGCTCCATCGCGGCCTTCATCACCACGCCCGTCGGCGAGATGCTGCTGCGGCTCGCCCTCAGAAACGACCTGCCCGAGGACCGGACCGCCCGCGAGCGATTCTGGGCCGAGCGCTTTACCACCGGCCAGACGGTGCTCGAACGAGCCCAGGCTCGCGGCGAACTGCGACCCGGCCTGGACTACCGGCTCACCATCGAGACGCTCATCGGCGCGATCTACGTCCGGCTGCTGCTCACCCGCGAACCCATAGACGACACCCTCGCCGAACACGTCGTCGACCTCATCCTGGCCGGCATCACAGCTCCAGGCATGAACCGGCCGTGACAGGTATCACTGGGATCCGCCTGAGGATCAGTTGACGGGCCAGGCCATCACCGGGCCCTCGACCGAGAGGCCCACGGAGGCGCCGGCCGGGTAGGAGGCTGCACCCATGACCCGGGCCACGAGGGTCAGGTCATCCTCGGTAACGTCCGGACGTATCCGGACCACCGCGTCATGTCCGTAGTATTCGTGATCAACGACCCGGCCGGTGAGCCCGGCCTTGCCGGCGTGGCCGTTCCCGTTACACTTCCGCAGCCTGACCTGCTCCGGGCGAATCAGCGTGAGCACGTCGACCGGTCCGGAACCCCGGTCGGCCGTGTGATCCAGCGTCAGGTCGCCGAGGAACGTCCGCACGGATGTCCCGTTGAGCACGCCCTTGATCAGGTTGGCGTCACCGAGGAAGTGCGCGAGCGCGGGATCGGCCGGCCGGGTGTACAGGTCCTGCGGCGTGTCGCACTGGCCGATCTGGCCGGACTGCATGATGGCAACCTCGCCGGCCAGCGACAGCGCCTCGTCCTGGTCGTGCGTCACCAGCAGCGCGGTGGCGCCGGCTTCGCGCAGCACCGCCCGGACGTCGGCTCGGACGCTCGCGCGGAGTGAGGCGTCGAGCGAGCTGAACGGCTCATCGAGCAGGACGAGGGTGGGCTTGACGGCAAGCGCGCGGGCCAGTGCGACCCGCTGCTGCTGTCCGCCGGACAGCTGATGCGGGTAACGGTGGCCGAGACCGGTCATCCCGATCATGTCGAGCAGCTCCGTCACCTGGCGGCCGCGGCGCTCGTTCCTGGGCAGGCCGAAGCCGATGTTCTTGGCCACGGTCAGGTGCGGGAAGAGGCTGCCTTCCTGCGGTACGTAGCCGATCTTTCGCTGCTCGGGCGGCAGGTAGCACCGCCCGTCGTCCACGACGCGGCCGTCGAGGGTGACCGTGCCCTGGTCTGCCCGCTCGAAGCCCGCGATCACTCGCAGCAGCGTGGTCTTGCCGCTGCCGGACGGGCCTAGCACCGCGGCCAGCGTGCCGGACGGAACGGTGAGATCGACTCCTTTCAGCACCGGCTCGGAGCCGAACACCTTATGGAGCCCTTTGACGCAGAGTTCAGTCACGAGAGTTTCTCCGATCGTTTGGGTAGCCGGTCGAACCACCGGCCCATGACGTAGCTGGGCACGGCCGCGACCGCGATGATCACCAGGGCGAACGGCGCGGCCTGCCCGTAGGACAGGTTCTGCTGGTACGCCCAGAACTGCGTGGCCAGGGTCTGGACCCCGGTCGGTATCAGAATCAAGGTGGCCGTCAGTTCGGTCACGCCGGACAGGAAGACGAGGCAGAAGGCGGCGGCCAGGCCAGGTATCACGATCGGCAGCGTCACCCGCCGGAGCACCGCGAGCCGCCGTTGGCCCAGTGCGCGCGCTGCCTCGTCGAAGGTCACCGGAGCCTGCGTGACGGACGCCCGCACGCCGGTCAGCGCCAGCGGGAAGAACAGGACCGCGTAGGCGATGATCAGCAAGGCCTGGCTCTGGTAACCGATCCCGTCGGCGTATCGCTCGGAGAAGTACGACAGAGCCAGGGCGATCACCAGCCCGGGCGCGGCCAGCACGAGGTACGTGCTGCGCTCGAGGAGCCGCCTGGCGCGGCCGGGGTGCCGGACGGCGAGCAGGGCCAGGGGCAGCGCCATCAGCGTCGACAGCGCGGCGGCCGCGCCGCTGTAGCACGCCGTGTGCCATGCCGCCGAGGCGACCGACACCCCGCTGAGCGCGGCCGACGTCCGCGCGAACATCCAGTAGAGGCAGGAGCCGACCGGGACGCCCAACGCCAGGACGGTGAGCAGCGCGAACCCGCACAGCACCGGTATCTTCGCGCGGCCGAGCGGGTGTCGCCTGGTCATCCGCCGGGCCATCGGCCCGGCCCGCATCGTCCGGCCCTGGCCCCGCGCCGCCGTCTCCCCGCCGAGAACGAGAACGCTCAGCAGCACGAGCACCAGCGAAAGGGCGCACGCGGCCGGCACGCTGAACCCGATGGTGAACTCGGTGAAGATCTCGGTGGTGAAGGTCTGGAAACCGAGGATCTCGAAGGCCCCGTATTCGGCCAGGATCATCAGCGCGATCAGCAGGCAGCCGCCGAGGATGGCGCCCCGCGCCTGGCCGAGGGTGACCCGCAGGAAGGTGCGGACGCGGCCGACTCCCAGGGCGCGGGAGACTTCCTCCTGCACGGGGTCCGCGCCGCGCAGGCTCGCCACCACGGGCAGGTACACCAGCGGGTAGACCGCCAGCGTCATGACCAGCACCGCGCCGTGGAAGCCCTGGATCCAGGGGGACAGCGACGCCCAGCCGAAGCTCACCACGAAATCCGGGATCGCCAGCGGTACGACCACGAAGACGGCCCACACCCGCCGCCCCGGCAGATCGGTCCGCTCCACGCAGTAGGCCGCCCCGATGCCGATGACGGCACAGCAGGCCGTCACCACCACGGTGAGCCGGACCGTGTTCCACAGCAGCGTGCCGGTCAGCGGCCGGAAGATAAGACGGCCGATGTTCGCCACCCCGGCGCCGTGCGCCTCGATCAGCAGGAAGACCAGCGGCAGCGCGAGCACAGCGGCCACCGCGACGCTCGCCGCCAGCATCGCCCACGGCCGCGCCACCCGGCGTTGCGGCACCAGCGGCACCAGCGAGGCCCCCGGCGCGACCATGAGCTGCGCTCCGTCATGGCCGCGGGCCCGCACCAGGGTCGGCCGGCTCACAGCAGGCCGGCCTTGCGCAGCAGCGCGACCGCCGTCGATCCGTCCGATAGTTCCGGGATCGTGATCGAGTTCGGCTGGAGCTGGTCGAACGGGGTCTCCGGCTGGACGGTGGTCACGCCGGAGGCGATCGGGTACTCAAAGCTGATCGAGTGCCCGATGATCTCCTGGCCCTGCTTACTCGCCAGGAACGCGAGGAACTTCTCCGCTGCCGCCTGCTGCTTGCTCGACTTGAGCACGGCCGCCCCGGAGATGTCCACGACGTAGCCGGGGTCATGCGGAGCGAAGAAAGCGATCTGCGAGTGGGTGCCCGCCGTACCGACCTCGGCGCGCAGCCGGTACCAGTAGTACTGGTTCAACAGGCCGAACGCGGCCTGGCCGCGGTTGACCTCATCGGCGAGCGTCTCATTGTCCGGCAGCATGTGGCCGGCCGCGTTCGCCTTGAGTCCCGCCAGCCAGCTCAGCGCGGTGGCCTGCCCGTAGGTGCGTGCCACCGACGTGACGACGGGCTGGAAGTCGGTCTCGCCGGCCGCCAGTGCCAGCTTGCCCCGGTACTTCGGGTTGGCCATCTGCAGGACCGTCGCCGGGAGCTGGCTCTTGCTGATCAGGCTGGGGTTGTAGATCAGCACGCTGACCCGGGCGGACACGCCCAGCCAGTCGCCTTGCGGCGAATCGTAGCGGGCCGGGGTTTCGGCCAGGGTGGACGGCGCGACCGCGGCCAGCAGGCCCTTCTCCTGCAGGAACTCCAGGGCTTGGGAGTTCTCGGTGAAGAAGACGTCCGCCGGAGAACGGTTCCCTTCGGCGACGATCTGGTCGGCGAGAGTGTCTTCGTCGTCGCTGCGCACGTTGACCGTGATGCCGGTCGCCTTCTCGAAAGCTGAGACGAGTGAGTCTGTGGTCTGCACATGCTGGCCGCTGTACAAGGTGATCGCTATGGAATCGGCGGTCGCCGCCGACCCGCACGCGGCGAGCATGGGGCCGGCTGCGAGAATGGCCGCGACCGCCAGCCCCGCGCGCCACCTGCGCCCGGCTTGCCGCTTTCTCTGCTTTCCCGGTGCCGTCCGTCTCATCGTCACCTCACTGCCTTCCTGGTTCTAGGTCATGGCCTGGGAGCGGGGATACGCCCGCGGTGCCGCATGTGGCCCCGGCACGGGCCGGTGCGGTCCCGGTGCGGGAGGTCACGACGCGGCACCGGGGCACAGGGAATTGATCTTTTTAGCGGCACTGGTGACCGCTGCCTTCGCGGCATCGCCGTGGCCGCCGACGTTGTAGAAGCCCTGGTAGGCGGCCGCCAGGTCGCTGATCGCGGCCTGCAGGGCCTTGTCGGGTGTCTGTAGCTGCCGCAGCGGGAGGATCTGGGCCTCCGCGTAGCCGACCGGGTCGGCGCCGGGATCCGGGCCGTCGCTGAGTACCGCGGCTACCTGCTGGCAACCGGCCTGGACGCTAGTCAGGCTGGCCGTAGACATCCCTGTTGCGGCTGGTGAACTGCAGGCGGACACCAGGGCCAGCAGCAGCACCGGGCCGGCCGCCAGGCCCCAGCGGCCCGCTGGTCGGATGGCTCTTGCCATCGCTAGACACCTCCAAGATCGACTATTTGTTCGATAAATTCCGGGTTAGGCAGATCTGCTGAGGCCGGGCTCACCTGACAGGGACGGGAGCATGCTGAGGTCGCTGAGGACGTAGGTGGCCCGGCGGTCCGTGCACTCCGGACCGCAAGCGTCCAGCGGCGCCCGCGTGACGCCGATCCGGTACCGCACTGGGCCGAGCCGGATGATCACCTTGCTGACCGGGGCTTCGGTCACCGATTCCATCGCCAGGGCGTCGATCCCGAGCGTCCCGGTGTGCAAGCGCAGGAAATGTTCGGCTGCTTGCGCGGGTTCAGGCAGGCCGGCTCGGCCGCGATAACGGTCCAGCCACACCTCGCGGCGGAGATACGCCGACACGGCCGCGAATCCGTCGGCGGGAGAAAGATCGCCATAGTAAAGGCCGTGCGGAAGGCATACGAGGTTCGCCGCGTACCGGTGGCCGCCTACATGTGTCGTCTCCCACACGGCGTCGCCGAACCGGTCGTGCAGCGCCCGGACGAGGGGCCTGCCGACGCGGGCGCAGCAGGCATTGTGCCGGCCGTGCGTGCACACGAGGAGCAGGTTCTCGCCGAGGGTGGCGCCGAAGCCCGGGCGCTGTCCCGCGGCGACCGCGGCAAGGTCGAGTTCGCCAAGTTCCGCCGGATCGGCCAGCTCCCGGCCCTCGAGCCACGCGGCAGCGCCGGACCAGCCCGCGTATACCTGAACCGGAGGGGTGGCACGCCGCCGCCGGGGACGCCGGATGAGCTGGACTCGCACGGCATGCCGCCTGGCCAGGGCCACTGCCTCGGCGATAGGGCCGGGGAGATCGGTTTCGCCGATCTCCGCACCCCAGGGGCCGGGATGCTCGATCAGCAACCATGCCCGGGCCGTGGTGCTGGCACTGGCCAGACATGGCAGCTGGCCGGTGTGACTGCCGGGGCAGTGCGTGCAGTGATCGGAAGCCAATGGATGTCCTTCCGCGAAGTCAGCTCTGGTTACTGTTTCCTGGGCGTTTCCTGACTGCCTACGCGAGCTGGGAGCCCACCAGGTGCCCGACAAGGAAGGCCATGCCAGTCGCCAGCAGCGCGGCGGTGAACTGACGCAAGCCTCCGGTCAGCATGGAGCGGCCGGTGAGCTTCGCCACCGCGGCGCCGCCGACGACAGCGGACACCCCCGCCAGCCCGAGCGCCGCACCGAGTACCGGGTAGCCGACGAGATAGGGGCTGAGCGGGAGCAGCGCGCCGACGGTGAAGGAAGCGAACGACGCCCCCGCCGCGGTCCACGGCGATGGCAGGTCGTCCGGGTCGAGCCCCAGCTCCTCGCGTACGTGCATGGCGACGGCCGTGTCCGGATCGGCCGAGATCTGCCTGACTACCTCCCGGGCCACGCCGGGGGTGACGCCCTTGTCAACGAAAGCCTGCTGCAGCTCCAGCCTCTCGGCGGCCGGGTCAGAGAAATGCTGCACCTTCTCGCGCTCCACCTCGGTTTCTGTGAGCTGGTTCTGCGAGCTCACCGAGATGTACTCGCCAGTGGCCATCGAGAAGGCGCCGGCGATCAGGCCGGCCAGCCCGGTCAATACGATCGTGTGAGCGCGGGCACCGCTTCCGCCGATTCCTGCGATGAGGGACGCGTTGGTCACCAGGCCGTCCATGGCACCGAAGACGGCGGGGCGCAGCCAGCCTCCTGAGACGTCCCGGTGATCGCGTTCCAGGAGCTGGTGGTACCGGGCGCCGAAGGCTGATCCCCCCAGCAGGCTCCATTCGGGCCTCCAGGCTCCCGGCGGGCTCGATTCAGGCCTCCGGGGTGCGGGCGGGCGCCGGTCAGGCCACCCAGCTCCCGGCGGGCTCCAGTCAGGCCTCCGGGGTCCCGGCGGGCGCCGGTCAGGCCTCGGAGGTCCCGGCGGGCTCCAGTCAGGCCTCGGAGGTCCCGGCGGCCGCCGGTCGGGCCTCGGGGCGCCCGGCGGGCTCCAGTCAGGCCTCCCGGCTCCCGGGGGACGCCTGATCGGTATGACGTTGCCCTGGTTATATGGGCTATATGGGGCGCCGCCCGCGCGAGTACCTCGCTGGAACTCGGCGGACCGCTGCGCCCCGCCCAGACCGCTCCCCCCGGGCTGAGCGTAGGGCAGGGGCGACGGCACCCCATAAAAGTCGGATGGCGCCGACCGTGGCTGCGCATGACGTGGCGGATAAGCGTCAGGCGGCGGATAATATTCGCTTGCGGCCTCATCCATGCGTGATTTCCCTTTGCTTAGTGCTAACGCCCGGCTGGCGTCAGGTCACGAAGGAACAAGAATTTGTCCCGGCAGGCGCGAAGAATCAGGCTCGCCCGCCGGAGCACTAGCCTCAGGCTGCCCGGCTGCCATCAGCCATCCGGGTGCGTGAGGCGACAAGCTGGGTAAACAAAGCCGGAAAAAGGTGACCGGCAGCCCTTTCTCAAAGCTATGCCGAAGCCTTCTAGAAGCTGACTTTACATTCACAAGGCGGCCTTGCCGACCACATCCGCCAAGTCCTGCGTTACAAAAATATTATCTGACGTAATCCTAACGAGATAGCCTGTCGGCCCGCTTTCATGCTCCGCTGAAGGTTTACCAGGTATTGCGTCTGGGCAGCGGGGCGGCCGGCCAGCTAATGGCACGGACCAGCCAAGGCTACCGACTAGATAATTCACGGTCGTGTCGAATTGCCGCGCGACAATCGTGGTTAGGTTAACCTAATCTCCGCCTCGGCCAGAGCCAATCTGGCCAGAGCCAATCTGCTGAGCTCATTCCAGCGGCGGCAAGATCCAACGGCGGCCGGCGGAAGGTCACCGGTGCCGGTGAGCGCCCTGCCTGCCTGGGTCCTTCGGCCGGGACTCGCCGGCGTTATGCCATTCGCGGTAGGCCGCCGCAGGAGGCTCATCCGGCTTTCCCCCGGCCACCGCGGGCAGCACGAGCTCGAACTCGCTGCCCTCTCCCGGCGCGCTACGGACGTGCACGTCCCCTCCGTGCGCCTCCGCGACCGCACGGACGAGGGCAAGCCCGAGCCCGGTACCCCGGGTGCCGTTGACCCTGCTCCCGGTGCGGAACCTGTCAAAGACGTGCGGGAGCTCGTCGGCGGGGATGCCGCTACCGGTGTCACTGACGACCATGCGGATTGTGCCGCCCTCGCCGCGGACAACGGACAGCCGGATGACACCGTCCGCGGGCGTGTGCCTGATCGCGTTTTCCAGCAGCGCGTCCACGGCCAGCCCGAGTCGTTCGGGGTCGGCCCGGACGATCGCCGCGTCGAGCCGTCCAACCTGCCAGCGACGCTGCGCGGTCGGCCGCCAGCGGCGGACGACATCCAGTGCGAACCCGTCGAGCGCGACCAGCTCGGGATTCAGGAAATCCTGGTCCTCGGAGGCCGCGATGACGAGCAGCCGTTCGCTCAGGCGGCGGAGCCCGTCCATCTCGGCGACTATCACCTGGACGTCGCGCAGTTCGTCGCGGTCGGCCAGGTCACGGGCAAGCAGCTCGGCGTGGGTAAGGGCGATCGTGACCGGGGTGCGCAGATGATGCGAGGCATCCTGGAGAAACCGGCGCTGCGCACTGAGCAGGCGGACGTTCTTCTCGCCGATGAGGCGCCGTTCATAGTCGGCGGTAACCCTGCGGTTAGCGTGCCACACGATCGCTACGAACATCGCCGCCATCAGCGGTATCTCGGCCACCTCCTCGACCGTTTCGTCAACGTGCAGCACATCCAGGCAGATCCCGGTGAAGGTGGCGATGATCACGACCCCGAGCCCCCACACCATCGGGTCGACAGGCCAGATCCGGAGCCCGTAGAGCGCCGCGAAACCGATCGAGATGAGGTGGAAAGGGACCGTTTCCCAGGATGGCCATACGACGATCGCGGCCAGGTTCAGCAGCGACAGGATCACGCAGGCCAGGTCGAGCCATCCGCGCCGGATCCCGGGACGGTCGCCAGACCGCGAGCCCGGGTCATCCGGTCGCGAGCTGGTATCCCGCACCGCGTACCGTCTTGATTACGTGGTCACCGATCTTCGACCGGATCCGTCGCACGCACACGCCGACGATATTGGATCCCGGGTCGTAGTCGTAGCCCCATACCGACGTGAGCAGCTGACCTTTCGACACTGACTGGCCCGCGTGCTCCATCAGCTCTCTGAGCACCAGGAACTCGAGCCTCGTGAGCGGCACGGGACCGTGGCCGATATCCGCCTCCATGCGGCCGACGTGCAGCCTGAGCCCCCCTACCCTGATGATCGCGCCGAGGCTGTCGCCGCGCAGCTGGATGCGCACCCGGGCGAGCAACTCGGCGAGCGAGAACGGCTTGGTCAGGTAGTCCCTCGCGCCGAGCTCGAGGCAGTCCACCTTGGACCGCACGTCGGAGAGACAGGACAGCACCAAGACTGCCTGTGCAGGCCGGTCGCTCAGCAGCTGCCGCAGTATGGCGCGACCGTCTGTGCTGGGCATCACCAGGTCGAGGATGACCAGGTCATAGACTTCGGCGAGCGCCCGCCTGAGCCCGTCTGAACCGGTCTCGGCAGAATCGATCCTCAGGCCCTCGGCGGCCAGCGCCCGGCTGAGTGCGGACCGTATCGCCTGCTCGTCGTCGATGACCAGGATGCGCGCCTGGGCCCCAGCTCCGGCCTGAGCTCCCGCCGCGCCGTCAATCACCCGGTGCGTGATCATGGCGCGCTCGCCGGCACGGACGAGAAAGCCCAGCCGCACCGCGGCCCAGGACCATCGTGCTCCTCGTACCGGGGCCGCAGAGCTTCCCGTGCGGCTACTGCACTCCATGACGGTGGCAGGGTGCGGGACCTGCTCACCCACCAACAATTGCGCCGGGCCGCACTGCCACGGAACACCAGACCCATACCCAATGGCACGGATCTGCGGTCATCCGGTTCACAGTCGATCGTAACATTTTTGTCATCCATGCCAACGACGCCGACTGGGTCTCGCACATTAACGCCGGGCGGCGGCGTAAACCCTCATTAGATTGTGAGTTATTCCTCCTTGCTTTAGACATTTCTCACCGAGTGTCCGTATTTGCCGCCGGCCGGCATGGCACGCTTGGGGCACGGTCGCCGCGGGGCTGGCGGGGCAATGTGCTCACAAGAGCATGCATCCGCCGCGGGCCCGGTGACGCCGACGGCACGGCGCCGCTCACCGCAACGGCGCCCGCTGTGGCCGGGGCCGTAACAGCATGGCCGTTCGGGATAATTTAAATATTGTGCCGAACGAGCTGCGGTTCACGCACTCCGTCCGGTGCGTGCCTCAGCCGGGCCATCGCCTTCCCAATTATCCGCGATCGCTTACCTGCTGGCGCTGACCGGTGAGAATGGCCACCATCCGCCTCAGGACTGGCCGCCGGAGTCCGGCCGGACCGCTGCATCAGCGGGCAAGAATGTGCTCGGCGCGCCGGTCCCGGACACGAACAGATGGTCCCGGGCCCGGGTACAGGCCGCGAACAGGACGCAGCGCTCCCGTTGCAGGTCCTGGGCATGGATGACCGGGTCTTCGCTTTCCGGGGTGATCGCCGCTGGTTCCGGGACCACGCCCTGCTCCACGCCGATGACCGCGACGGCCTGGAACTCCAGGCCCTTCATCGCGTGCATGGTGCCGACCCGGACGGCCTGCGTGTCGCCCCGGATCCCAAGACCCCGCAGGGGGACCGTCATGATGCCGTCGGCCTTCAGTGCCTCACGTGCCTCGCGAACCAAGCTGGCCGAGCGGGCCGCCACCCCGATGGCCTGCGGCTCGATGCCGGTATTCAGCCAGGAGCGGATCCGTTCGGCCAGCGCGGCGAATTCTCCGGCCCGGGTGGCCGCCACCTCCAGCTGCGGACGCTGGCCACGCATGGGAGACCGGTAGCCGAGCAGCGAGTCCACCTCGCCGTCCAGGCCGACCACCGGATCGGCGCCGAGCAACGGCACCGCCCAGGCCAGGATCTCCTGGGTGGTCCGGTAGCTCAGGGACAGCCGCCGGCTCCGGCCCCGCACGCTGATCTGCAGGCTGGCGAGCGAGACCCGGTTGTCGTAGATGCGCTGGTGCGGGTCGGCCGCGATGAACAGGTCGTCCGGGCCCGGCGCCACGGCCGCGCGAAGCAGCCGCCACTGGGCTAGATGCAGATCCTGGGCCTCGTCCACGAGAATGTGCCGGTAGCGCGACTCTCCCGCCTGCCGGAGCAGCTGCGCGGCCTCGTTGGCCAGTTGCAGATGCGTGGACTCGCGGGCGGCGGCGAGTTCGGCGGTGACCCGCTCGGCGGCCTGCCAGACCTGGCTACGCTGGGCCCTGGTGAGCGGCCGCCCCCGGCCGGTGCGCGGGCAGGCCAGGTACGCCTGCTCGGTGCGCAGGTCCTGGGCCAGGATGACCTGCTCCCACTCATTTTTGCCGAACGCCGGGGTGAAGGCCAGCCCGGCGTCAGCGGCAGCCTCCGCCCAGCGGGTGCGCAGCACCCGCTCATCGGCGATGACGGGGGTACCGCGAGCCTGCTTGACGACGCCGTACGCCAGCCGGTCCACGTTGAGCACCTCGATCCGGCTGCGTACGGCGGCATCCGGGATCAGCAGGCCAAGCTGGGCCTGCAGGGCCTCGGCCAGGATGCCGTTAAAGGTAGTAACCAGTATCTGCTGGCCGGCTTCGGGCGACGTCGCGGCGCGGGCGGCGAGGAACGCCGCGCGGTGCAGCACGGTCACCGTCTTGCCGGTACCAGGGCCGCCCGTCACCTGAGCCGGGCCGGCATAGCTCGGCCGGTAGGCGATCTCGCGCTGGCTCGAGTGCAAGAACATGCGCCACGCCGCGAACGGGTGGGCGAGCATGAGCGGCAGTTCCTGCTGCCCGGACACGAAGGTGACCTGGTCGGGACTGCGCTCCATCGCGGCGACCAGATCACCGTGGTCCACCTGCTCAGGCGGTGTGCCGACGGGAAAAAGCCGGGCTACCTCAGCCCGGGCCTCATCCACGGTCATCCCGCAAGACAGCGCGTAAAGCGCGGCGTACTGAGCGTCCGGCAACGCCATCTGCAGCCTGTCCAGGTCTGCCTCATTGGCCAGCAGCCGGACCACCGGAAGGACCTGCGCGTCGACGCCGAGCCGGGTCAGGTCGGCGTCGGTGACATCCGCGAACAGCCGCCTGTCATCGGGCTCGGCGGCCGGCTGAAGGGAGGGCCGCAGTTGCTGGATGGTCTCCTCGTCACGGGCTTCCAGCCCGCCGAGTGCCTGGTTGACGCTGAACCGGTGACCGGCAGCGTAGGCATAGGCCTTGTCATGCGGCAGGATCGTGACCAGGCAGTACGTGTCACCGGTATCGGGAGCCAGCACGACACCGCGCCAGAGGCTGTTCACCCGGAACAGGCGGATCCGGTCATCCAGGCTCTGCCGCGGCTTCTCCAGGTACCGCCAGGCGTGCGGGCGCTGGGCAAACTCGGTGACCACGGCATCTACCGCGCGCCGCGCGTCCTTGTCGAGCTTCGCGTACTCAGCCAGGAAGCCTTTCGCGATCGCCAGGCGAGCCACTGGCTATGTCCTCCCCCTGCCAGTTGTCCCCGAAGCTAACCGTCCAGAGGGGTCATCTTAGACCGTCCGGCATGGCGGGCGTTGCCGAACGAGTGGTTCACAACGCGGCGCTGGTGAGGGTCGTCGCGGTGTGCACGATGCTGGTGACGGCATCCTCAGGGTCCAGCCCGTACAGGTCGAGCAGGCTGAACAGCGCTTCGGCGCTGACGACGATCGCGAGATCGCGTTTGAGCTGCGCCAGCGCGGCGGGATCGGAGGCGCCGAGAGTCCCGGCCAGGGGGGCGAGCGCCTGGTCGATCAGCCCGAAGCGCAGGCCCGGCCGGACCGTGGCGTCGCCGGGCCTGGTTACCGTGGCCGCGATCAGGGCGCGGACCACGCCCTGCCGGGCCAGGACGTGGCGCAGCAGGAATTCGGTCGCGGCGGCGACGCGCTCCACCGGGTCGTCGCTGTCCGCGACCTGCTGGAGTGCTTCAGCCGCCGCGGGCAGCTGCCCGGCGATCGCCTCCCGGAGCAGGCTGGCCAGGTCAGGGAAGTAGCGGTAGGCCGTGGCCTCGGAGACCAGGGCCGCCTTGGCGATCTCGGGCATGGTCACTTCCCGGCCGGTCCGGCTCAGCTCGGCCGCGGCCTGGACGATCGCGGTACGAGTGCGCAGTTTCTGGTTGGCCCGCCCCGCGATGCTCTGTGAGGTCATCGATCCCCCCTTATGCAAGTCCAATCTTTTGATGCGAATTTACTCTCGCACGAAGTCCGGCGGCCCGCCGCGGGCCGCGCGCGGGGCGCCGGCCCGCGCGCGGCAGGGCCGCCGGTCAGTCGCCGTCGGGCTTGACGACGCTGTCGACGAAGTCGCCGATGGCCGCCAGCACAGCGCCGGGCTGCTCGATGTGCGGGAAGTGCCCGGCGTCCGCGATGGGCTGATAGTGGCCGTTAGGGAAGCACGCCGCGTAGGTGCGGCCGTACTCCGCGGTAGCGATGCCGTCCTCCTCGCCCCAGGCGGCCAGTACCGGCACGGTGACGCGGTGCAGGCGCCAGCGCAGTTTCGGCGCGAAGGTGAACCCCTCCCCCGCGTAGGTCTGCAGCGTCTGCTGGTTGGCGGCCATCGTGGCGAGCTGCTCCTCGCTCATCGCGGCCGGGTTGGGCCGGAAGGCCGGGTTGACGAACGCGAGCCGTCCGATCGCGGCCGGCGGGAGGGAGCGTATGTCGACCAGTTGCGTCCCGTTGTCGGGGCGGATGCCGACCGCGTTGAGCAGCACTATCGACGCGACACGGCCGTGGATGTCACGCAGCGCCATCTCGGAGGCGATCCAGCCGCCGATGGAGTTGCCGATCACCATCACCGCGGTCATGCCGAGCTTCTCGAGCAGGTCCAGGTACGCGTCGGCCAGGTCGGCGACCGAGTCGGCCCACGGGACCCGCGGCGTGCCGTCGAAACCCGGGTGGGTCGGGGTGATCACGTACGCGTGCTCGGCGAGCGCGGCCGCCAGGCCGCCGACCGACTGCGGCCCGGCGCCGCCGTGCAGGATCAGCACGCCGGTACCTCCGGCGGTGGCGGCGTCGCCGTACTCCCTGATGGTGACCTTCAGGCCGATGCCCAGGTCGATGGTCCGGGAGGTGCTCGCTGCCTGAGTAGTATTCATGAGATCAAATTCCCTTCGTAAGAGTTGACTCTCAAGAGAGTAGCGCGCTCTCGCGCTTCATGCAAGTCGGCTCTCATGATGAGAGTTTGGCGGCGGCCCGGATCGGCGCCGTGATGATTTCTCAGGCTGGGCCGTTCACGGCGGCGGTTCTCGCATGGCGCCGGCGATGACCGTGGCCACCATCTTGCGGACGGCTCCGGCCTCTGGCGGGGCGGCTGTCCGGTCGGCGAACAGCAGGTGCCCGGCTCCGATCAGGGTGGGCGCGAGCGTGTCGACGTCGGCGTCCGCCGCGATGCGGCCCAGTTCCCGCTCGGCGCCGAGGTAGGAGGCGATCATGACCGCGGCGTCCGTCAGGACCGGGACGCCGGCCGGCCAGGCCCGGCGCAGGCGGGCGCGCAGCTCATCCCGGAAGGTGATGAGGGGGACGATGGCCACCGCGACCGACCCGAACAGGGCCGTCAGCGCGCCGGTGAGGTTGCCGGCGACGGTGCCGGTCCCGGCGGACTCGCGCAGGGCGGCGGCCTGGGGGTCCATCCGGCCGACGCGGTCCAGCACGAACTCGGCGAGGAAGGCGTCGAAATCATCGAAGTGCCGGTGCAGGACGCCTTTGGCGCAGCCTGCCTCGGTGGTGACCGCCCGGCTGGTCAGCGCGTTCGGCCCGTCCCGGAGCAGGACGCGCTCGGCGGCGTCGAACAACTGCTCGCGCACGTCGCGGATGGCCACCCCGGTCGGCACCGTGCATGCCTCCTTCGCTGTACGCGAACCCGGTTGAGAAGTGGGCACACGCCCACTTAGAGTGGGCATGTGCCCACTGTACCGCCGGAACGAGCGCCCCTTGCCGCACCCGAGCCTCGTGAGCCTCATCAGGCCCGGCAGGTAGCGGAGTCGTTCGGCTCGGACGCCGAACGCTACGACCGGACCCGGCCCCGCTATCCCGACGCCCTGGTGGAGCGGATCGTCGCCGCCAGCCCCGGGCCCAGCGTCCTCGACGTCGGCTGCGGCACCGGCATCGCGGCCCGGCAGTTCCAGGCGGCCGGCTGCCAGGTGCTCGGCGTCGAGCCCGACGCGCGGATGGCCGACTTCGCGCGGCGGACCGGGGTCGAGGTCGAGGTGGCGAGGTTCGAAGCCTGGGAAAGCGCCGGCCGGGCATTCGACGCAGTCATCGCCGGGCAGGCCTGGCACTGGGTGGACCCGGTCGCAGGAGCGGCCAAGGCGGCACAGGTGCTGCGGCCTGGCAGTCGGCTGGCAGCGTTCTGGCACGTGTTCGAGCCGCCGCCGGTAGTGGCGGCAGCCTTCGCCGCGGTCTACCAGCGGGTGGTGCCCGACTCGCCGTTCAACTTCCAGGCGATGCCGAAGCGAGCCCTGGACGTGTACCAGGTGATGGTGACCAAGGCCGCCGACGGGATCCGGGAGGTAGGCGGGTTCGGCGACCCGGAGCAGTGGCGATTCGACTGGGAGCGGTCTTACACCCGCGACGAGTGGCTGGACCTGCTGCCCACTACTGGCCCCCTCACCCAGCTCCCGCCGGACCGGCTGGCGGAGGTGCTGGATGGCGTCGGGGCCGCTATCGACGCGATGGGGGGCAGTTTCACGATGTCCTACACCACGGTGGCGGTCACCGCGGCGCGTCACGACAAGCGCGACAGGTAGGTCGAGCCGAAGGCCTCGAGGAACTCGAGCGTGGCTCAACCTGGAAGGATTCGCCGCGGCAAGCGCTGCTGCCCGTGCCACCGCTGCCGAGCGGGAGGCGCTGCGGAGCCTGCGGGATGAGATCAGGCGGGTGACGGAGGACACCCCGCGCGTCACGTTGATCAGGCTGGACCAGGATGTCCACCGGGCGATCTACGACGCGACGCATAACGCATTCCTAGAGGACTGCCTCAACCGCTACCTCAACCTCACGCTACGAGCATGGATTCTCGTGCTCGACAGCGTTGGCGGGGTCGCGGAGATGGTAGACGAGCACGCCAGCCTGATCGAAGCGGTCGTCGACGGCGATGCCCAGAAGGCGAGCGCCCTGGCCCGTGAGCACATCACGGACTTCGAGAACGATATCCGCGCCGCGCTGGGGAATCCGGCGGTCCGCTTGTCAGTGGACCGGCACCCCAGCTCGGGAATCTAGCAGCCTCCGCCGTGCGATGAGCGCGGGGAGCGGCAGCGAAAGGAACACCGTCATGGCCCGACAGGGAAGACTCTGGTGGGCAGTGCGGCGCGCCGTGGACCTGCTCGCGCGGGTCGGCTTGGCTGACAAGGCGCTTGAGCTGCCAACCCGGCTGTCGGGGGGGCAGCAGCAGCGGGTCGCGATAGCCCGGGCGCTGGCGCTACGGCCCGTCGCATTGCTCTTCGACGAGCCGACCTCCGCGCTCGACCCTGAATCCTCCCAGGAGGTGCTCGGCGTCATGCGCGAGCTCAGCACGGAGGGAATAACGATGCTGGTATCGACCCATGAAGTCGGCTTCGCGCTGGACGCCTCGCATCAGATCGTCTTCATCGACCGCGGGAAGGTGGTCCACGCCGGGCCGCCGCGCGAGGTCGTGTTCGGCTCAGCCAGCGAGCGCACACGCGAGTTCTTTGCCGGCTTCGTCCGCTACGGCAGCGGGACCGGGTAGACGGTGGTTCTTTGATTGCCGTCGTCGGCGGGGGGGTCATAGGGCTGTCGGTCGCGTACTACCTGTCCCAGGCCGGCGCGGAAGTGGTCGTCTACGAGCGAGGAGCTCTCGGACGGGGCTGCACCTGGGGCAGTGCGGGCTGGATCACCCCCAGCGAGTCGGCACCCGTCGTCGGACCCGACGCCATCCGCCAGGCCTTGTCCTCTCTGGGCCGGCCTGACTCGCCGCTCTACGTCAGGCCGACGCTGGATCCCGGCCTTTACCGCTGGCTGCTGCAGGCGCTCCGCTACTGCAATTCCGCGGCTGCCGCCCGGGGCCTTCGGGCGGTGGCAGAACTCGGGCGTCCGACCTTCGAGCTCTATGACGAGCTTGAGCGCGCCGGACTCGGCGCCGGCATGAGCTCACAGGGACTGCTCCACGTCTTCAGCCGACGACGTTCGGCCGCCCGGTCGCTAGCGTCGGCGGCGGTGATGCGTCACTACGGCTACACGGTGCCTGGTGACCTCCTTACCGGAACCGAGCTGCGGGAACTTGAACCCACCCTCTCCCGCCGGGCCGAGGCTGGCTATCTGATCAGTGAGGAGCGGCACATCGATCCGGCCCGGCTGACCGCGGGGCTGGCCGTGCTGGCGCGGAAATCAGGTGCCGAGATCTGGGAGCAGACCGAGGTGAGACACCTCGACCACACGGCCCGGCGGGTGCATGCGGTCGCGTCAGCCGACGGCACCCTGCCGGTGAAGAGCGTAATCCTCGCGGGGGGTGCGTCATGCGGAACGCTGCTGCGCCCCCTCGGAATCCGGCTGCCGCTGACCGCAGGCAAGGGATACAGCTTCCTGCGCCGGCTCCGCACGTTGCCCGGCCGACCGATCCACCTAGGGGACATCAAGGTAGCCGTCACGCCGTTCGCCAGAGGGCTGCGAGTGGCTGGCACGATGGAACTGAGCGGCAACAACGAGACCCTCCGCCGGTCCCGGGCAGACGCCATCGCACGGGGCGCCGCGCAGTACTTCGACGGCTGGGATGACCTTGATGCAGACGGCACCGGCCCCGAGCCGGAAGAGCTCTGGGTCGGGAGGCGGCCACTGACCCCAGACGGCCTGCCCATCCTGGATAGCGTGCACCCCTTCGAGAACCTCTTCATCGCGACCGGGCACTCGATGCTCGGCATCACGCTGGCACCAGCCTCAGGCCAAGCCCTGGCCGGCTACGTGCTATCCGGCAAACGGCCGGAGCTGCTCGAGCCCTTCCGCCTGCAGCGCTTTAAGAGTCGTCCGGCGATACGCGGATGGGCGCGCACGCTTGCCCGGAGTTAGCGGCCCTAGCCGGCGGAGCTGGCGGAAGTCGCCAGGCACAGCCCGATCGGCGCGAGCACGCTACGACGGAGTCCAACGTCGCCGTGCCGCACGGCGAATACCAGCTCCGCTGACCCGCGCGCCGGATGCAGGCGTCATCGTCGAGTGCCCAGCAGGCCCGCCAGGTCCTGGCTGACCGGCTGCGTGAGCTGCGGCTTGGTGCCGGGCTGACGGCCAGGGAGCTGGCGGTCCGCGCGGGGTGGGAACGGACGAAGGTCTCCAAGATCGAGCACGCGACCCGAGGTTGAGGGAGAGCGGGCGGCGACGGAGGACGCTGCCGGGCAGCAGGAGGCGGCAGGCGCCACGCGTACGGAGCACGCCCTCGAGGCGCTGCGGAGCGGGTGGGGAGACGGCTACCGCATCGGCCTCGATGACGGCGTGTGGTGGTATGAGCGCCTCGACGCCAAGGGCGGCAGGCAGGAAGCTACGGCCCGGATGACGTGGCGCGGATGATCGCGGACGACCACGCGTTCCTGCCGGTGCGGACGGAGGCCGGCCGGTGACCGGCTGGGGCGGCACGCCGCTGCCCAGGCGGGAGGTTCCCCCGCCGGGCGTGCGAGCCCCGGCGCGACGGGAGCCCGCCGCGCAGAGGGCCGGGCTGGGTGACTGACCCCAGGACGCTACGCAGGGTCCGGGACGCCCTGGCATCCCTGCCGCGGAGGCAGCCGTGACCAGCCGGACCCGGTCGGCGCTGTCGCTGACAGTGGGCGAGCCGGATCAGGTAAAGCGCCTGGAGCGGTTCGACGCCAGCCGACCGAACATGGGCCGCGTGTATGACTACTGGCTCGGCGGCAAGGACAACTACGCCGCCGACCGGGAGGAGGCGGAGCGGCTCCTGGAGATCTACCCGCAGCACGCTCACCAGGGCGGGAACGGGGTTCGTTCGGGATGAAAAGACCGGATACGGGCTGCAGCCAGACTACGGCGCCCGGCCGCAGCCCGCAGCGGCATCAAGATCCCGTCCCGGGTTAACGGATCGCGGGGACTGGGACGGGTAATGCGGACAGTGCTCGTCATCGCGTCAGCTCCCGGCACGCTCGGCGCAATCCGGGGCGATTTCGATATCCCCGTTTGGATCCCGGCGGACTGGCAGCGGGTCGGTCAGCTCCCCCAGACGCCAACCGCCGGCACGGGCGGCCGCAGACGGGCCGGGTAGTGCGGCTGACCGCCCAGCAGCGTGGAGGGGATGACACGGGTTTCGTGTCATCCCCTCCACGGGACCGGCCACGGGCTAGATCACTGTGGCGCCTTCGGTGGCGTGGCCGCTCTTGGCGAGCAGGGCGATCAGGGCGCCGGCCAGCGCGACGATCGAGGCGACCAGGAACGCCGCGGTCATGCCGCTGACGAACGTGGTGTGGGTGACGTTGGTGACCAGTTCGGCGACCTGGGCCGGCGTGCCGTGGGTCACCGGCGCCACCCCGACCGACGTCGCGCTCTTGACTTCGGCGAGCTGCGCCGGGGTCAGCGAGGGCAGGTGCGCGGCGGCCCACCGGGCCGGGAGCAGGCTGTCCACGCGGGCTGCCATGATCGCGCCGAGTACGGCGGTGCCGATCGTGCCGCCGACCTGCATGGCGGTGGACTGCAGGCCGCCGGCGACGCCGGCCAGCTGGACCGAGGCGTTGCCGACGATCACGTCGGTCGCGCCGACTATGACCGGGCTGAGTCCGAGGCCAAGCAGCGCGAACCAACCGATCGTGTCGTTGAGGCTGGACGCGATGCCGATGCGGGACAGGCCGAACAGCGCGACCGCGGCCAGCAGCATGCCGACCACCAGCGGGATGCGCGGGCCGAACCGGGTGATCAGCTTGCCGGAGATGGGCGAGGCGACGATCAGCATGCCGGTCAGTGGCAGCAGATGGATCCCGGTGGCGACGGCGCCGAGGCCGTGCACGTTCTCCAGGAAGAAGGTCATGAAGAACATCGCGCCGAACAGGGCGAACATCAGCGCTATGACCAGCACCACGCCGGCCGACAGCGGCACCGAGCGGAACAGCCGTAGTGGCAGCAGCGGCTCCTTCGCCTTCGACTCGCGCAGCACGAACAGCAGCACCGCCACCACCGCGACGGCGAAGAGCGCCATGGTCCTGCCGCTGCCCCAGCCGTAGTCCGCGCCCTTGATCAGGCCCCACACCAGGGCGAACAGGAAGGTGGTGAGCAAGGCGATGCCAGGGATGTCGAAGGACCGGGCGGCCGGGGAGGGGTCGGTCTCGCGG
>Ga0208696_1000668_pt1 | contig 21789 bp, 16 predicted proteins | sample Sb_taG_9_FD_187711 | JGI IMG/M metagenome (GOLD analysis project Ga0208696, IMG submission 187711) | Peat soil microbial communities from Weissenstadt, Germany - Sb_50d_b_LC metaG (SPAdes) (version 2) | ecosystem: Environmental > Terrestrial > Soil > Wetlands > Peat | place: Germany... | reverse complement strand
AGCGGGGGACAAGCAAAAAGAGCCGCGCCAGCGCGAAGGGAGCAAGCGTGGGAAGGGTCCACCGTAAGGTTTTGTTCAACGGAATTCATTCCGTTTTTTGCGTTCCGTTGATTCGTTTGAGCGCGCAAATCGATCAGCGGGGAACAAACGGAATGAATTCCGTTCCACGACGTCCAGTCGCCGGATCGCACGAGGGGAGATGTCCAGACGCCGCGCGATCCCGGCCTGCGGAATCCACTGGCGAGCAGTCTAGAACTTCATGATCCCCCGAAAGAACTGTCATCCACTATCAGCATACGCGATGTTCTGGCGGCTCGTTTCCAAAACGAAGTCTTGCAGCGTCATTCCTGGCGAGGACATGGTTCCACCAGCCAGGTCGTTCGGTCAGAAAGAGTAATGCATTGTCATAAATGATTATATGCTGTGATGTCCTTTAGTCTCTGCCAGAGAATCGACTCTATACCTTACGCGGCAATGAGTTAGCGTCGTCGAATTGGAGGAGAATTCGTGTCGTCAAAGAGGCCGGTTGCTGGAGGTGCGTGGTTTGACGTAGCGCCGAGAGCCCCTTGGATGGCGGCTTGAAAGCACCGGAGAATTCGGGTGGCAGCGACCGCATAGACGCAATGCTTCGTGACCTTCCAGCGTCGTTCGATGAGGTTCAGGTCGGGAGATCACGTCGACAGAAACTATAGCGCGATGCCCAGCTTCGCGGCCAGCGGCTGCACCACTTTCGGGTATTGATGGTTGACGAATCTCCAGAAAGCCTACTTTCACCCACCAAACGCCCGTTCAGTAGAGGTGGGAAGTTGGTCTTGTTCAAGCTGGTTCGGGCAGTGGTGTCCTGGCCCGCCGTCCACTGCGACAGCCGGTCTCCCAGTCCCCGACCATCGGCGCGTCACCTGGAAACCTGCCGTCAGCCGAACGGCGGGGTCTGGAGACCCTGCCCGAACCAGCGCAACAAATCCGATAGGAAAGAAAACACGCGTCAACCGCAACTTTGCAGCATGCCAGCGTCAGCTTGCCCGGCCCCACAATTTCGGCTTTCCAGGAAAAAGATGCATTCGGCCGCGTCCCTTCCAGGCATAATGAGTCAGAGACGAGGATTCTCTGAAAGGATGCGGGAGTTGATTACCGAGCCCATCAGCGATGCGGGCCTTCTCGAGCGCTTTGCGAGCCAGCGGGACGAGGCCGCATTCGGGGAACTGGTGAAGCGGCATGGGCCGCAAATGCTCAAGGTCTGTCACCGGGGTCTGCCGAACGAGCACGACGTTGAGGACGTTTTTCAGGCAACCTTTTTCGTGCTGGCCCACAAGGCGGCAGCCGTCTCCTGGAACGAGTCGGTGGAAAGCTGGTTGTGTGCCGTGGCCCGCCGCCTGGTCTTGCATGCGCGTGCCAATGCGTGGCAGCGGCAAAGCCGGGAACGACCGATCACTGCCCTGGGAGGAGCCCGGGCTGCGGAATACGGCGGCTTTCTGCCCGATCAGTATCATCCCCACTACGATCCCCACGAGGAAATGGAGCGCAGGGACATTCGTCGGGTACTCCATGCTGCCCTTGGCCAGCTTCCGGAGAAATTGGCCGGGCGGCCAGGATCGGCGATCGGGCTGCCCTGCTGGGTGCGGCTCGACAACTGGACACCACCTGCATCGGCTGCCACGAAATCTTCCGGCACTAGATCGAGCCATGGTGCAGTTCCCCGCCCGGAGAAGCGTCGAGAGATTGGCTCGCTTCCGGCGTCGGCAGAATTCCACAAGCTGCAACTGTTTCAAGGTGTTTGGGCGACCATTCGGGCCAGCGCGTCTGGTTCCCGGCTGCTGTTACGGATAGAATAACTTTGTTGCCTCGCTGAACCGAAATGGACCGACCCCAGCCCGCCCGGTCCGTGCTCGGAACGAAACCCTCTGGGTAGGTGTAAGATCATGGCGACTGCCACCAAGAAGGCTCCCGTCCCCGCTCCCGGTCCCGGGAGATCTTCCAAGGCCGCGGCGCCGCCCACCTCGTTCCTGGATCGGCTCTTGCGTTGCATCGATGCTGTGTATCGGTTCCTGGCCTCACTGAAGCTAGCCGTGTTCAGCTTGAGCACTCTGGCGGCGTCACTTGCCTTTGCCACCTGGTTCGAGTCCAGCTATGGAACCACCGCGGCCCAGGACTATGTTTACAAAAGCACCTGGTTTGCCGTGCTGCTCGCTTTCCTGGCGATTAACATTCTGTGCGCGGCTTTGATCCGGTTTCCCTGGAAGAAGCGGCAGACGGGCTTCGTGATCACCCACGCCGGACTGCTGGTCCTGATCTTCGGATCGTACTGGAGCATGCGGACCGCCGATGAGGGTCAGGTCGCCATGCTGGAGGGCGAGACGCGATCCGAGATGGTGCGCAGGAATGACCCGGTGATTCGCGTTCGTGAGCTCGACCCTCATACGCAGGAGCCCGGGCGTTCTTACGAGCTGCACTTCAAGCCCGGGCCGTTCCCCTGGGGTGATGGACAGGCACACCTCCACAACCTGTTCGACCTGGCGCTCAGCACGCTTTCCGGCGGCAGGATGCCGGTGCCATCGCGCAGCGGTGAGATACTCAGCCAGCCGGGCGAACCCTTCACGCTGGTCGTGAGGCAGCACATCCCCGCCTCCGCACCCGCCGTCCTGCACCAGGCGGACCCCGGCGGTGATCCGATGGCTCGGATTCAGCTTCAGTTCAAGGCGCCCGGGATGCCCCAGGCCCGGAATGCACTCGCCTCCGAGGATGACCAGTGGTTCAAGGTCGATCGCCCCTTTTACCGGGTCGCCCGCAGCGTCGATCCAGCGCTCCTTGCCTTCTCGTATGTCGATCGCCCCGAACTGGTGGAAGACTTCCTCAAGCCCCCCGTCAATGCAGGACCGGGCGGTCTGGCCCGGTTCCGGTACCAGGAGAAATCGGGGCGGACCGGGGTCTATGATTTGCCGCTCGAGGGACAGGAGGGCAAGACGGTCAAGCTGCCCGCAAGTGATCTGACCGTGAAGGTGGAGAAGCTCGCCGATTTTCCCACCAGCGAGGGAGGTCTGTCCCGGATCGTCGGCGAGGCGTCCATGCCGGTCGGCATGTTCCAGATACGCAGGGGGAACGAGCCCGAAATTGAGCACATCGCCATGGGCTCGCTGCCGATGTTCCCCAACGTCATTCCCAACCCGCGGGACCCCTCAGCCAAGCCCCCCGCGCCACTCGTCTCGATCCACCTGATGGTTCCTCCCGTGATCGATCCCAAGACCAACGGGCGATTCGGCCAGATCGAGGTCCTGGCCGGGCCGGATCGCGCGCTCTATTACCGGGTCTTCGGCCGGGGCAAGGACGGCAAGACCGAAGTCCGCGCGTCGGGCCCGGTCACTCCCGGCAAGACGATCGATGCCTTCGGCGGCGGGGCCAACATGCCCATGACCATCAGCTTCCGCGTTGAGGACTACCTGGCCGCCGGAATCGAGAAGCAGATCTTCGAGCCGGTCTTCCTGCCCAAGAACCAGATGGAAGAGGCCATACCCGCAAGCTTGATCGAGATGACCGTCGGGGATATCACGCGGGAGATCTGGATCCAGCGCGGCGAGTCGCCGGATGGTCCCTCTTTCAAGCCGGTTCCGTTCGGCGACCGACTGTTCGAGATCGCCTATGACGTGGACCGCAGGCCGCTCGGGTTCGATCTCAAGCTCGACAAGTTCGAGGTCGGCTTCGAGCCGGGAACCGAGCAGGCCACCAAGTTCGCGAGCAATGTGCGCCTCATCGATCCGGCCGAGGGCATCAAGGATAGGCCCCACACGATCTCGATGAACGATCCGATGACGCACCGCGGTTTCACGTTCTACCAGATGCGCTACTCGGCGCTCCAGGACCCCCACACTGGTCAGCGCACCGGACAGTTTCAGTCGGTCTTCCAGGTGGGAGTTGATCCGGGCCGCCCGGTCAAGTACGCCGGATGCATCGTCCTCGTGCTGGGTATCTTCGCGCAGTTCTACATGAGGGCCGGCGTCTTCAGCGACGGCGGCAAGAAGCAACGCGAACGAGCCGCCCGTAAGAACACGTCGGAGGGCGCCCCGGTGAAGAACCTCGGGCCGGTACCCGAAGACGAGCGACTCTGATGGATTGTTCCGGACCGAAGCCGGTTTCGCGCCAGTTTCGTGAACAATTGCAGTAGAATTATCATCGTACACTTGTGATGCTGATCCGAGGCAAAGCTGAGCGAGCCCTGGAGATTCGATATGAAACGATTCCGCAGGCTTCTTGTCGGTCTAGGTTTGGTCCTTGCCGGTTCCTTTCAGGCCGGGTTTCCCGTCCGCGGCGAGGAGAGCAAGGTCAAGGTGCTGGGCGAAGGCCCTGCCTATGACCAGGTAGGGAAGCTGGCGGTGATGCACGCGGGCCGGGTCAAGCCGCTTGACACGGTGGCCCGCGAGGAGGTCAAGCACGTCTTCGGCCGCGAGACAATCAAGCTCCATGACGCGTCCAATACACTGGTCGAGACCTGGGCCCCCGTCGCCGCGTTCCTCGACTGGATGGTCCGGCCCGAGTTCTGGGACGATCAACCGTTCGTCCTGGTGGATTACCTACCCTTGCGGCAGGCGATCCTCGTTGACTCGACCCGGTCGCGGCTGAAGGACGTCGCCGCCCGGGAATCCACCTCGGCCCAGGATCGAATTGCGCTATCCAGGCTGGCCGAGAGCACCGAGCTCGCCACCGCGGCGATCACGGCCTATCTGAATGGCAGCAAGCTTCCCGAGGCCGATCGCAAGATCGTCGCCGAGCTCGCTGCCAGGCTCGGAGAGGAGCACAAATGGCTGACTCCCCGAGAGCTGGAAGATGCCAAGATCAATCACAAGGGGCAGACCACTGCCTTCATGGAATGGGTGGCCAGCCTGGATGAGCAGAAACAGAAGTTCGACGCGAATCCCAGATCGGCCGAGCGGCTCACGGAAACCGAGCGCCGGGCCATCGATGCGGGCCGGCGGCTGATGACCTACAAGGCTTACAGCGGCGACGAGATGCGTTCCGCCGGGATCGTCCGCGTCATGCCCCGTCCGTTCCGCTTCAAGGCGCTGGGTTATGTGACCCAGGTGATCAAGAAGGCACGCGAGAGCAAGAACCTGCGCGAGCTGGCTCCGATCGAGCTCGACACGCTCAAGGCACTCGATACCTACTGGAACGACATCCCTCGCGACCAGCGCGTCGATCCGGGTGAGAATGCCCAGTTGGATGAGAAGTTCTCGACGTGGCTGCGCGACAGCTCGGTCTGGGTTCCCTTGAAGGTCCTGCTCAAGGCCAAGCCCGAAAACCTGGTGGAGGCCGGCTATCCTGAAGCCGAGTTGAGCGCGTTCCTGGCGGCCTATCGCGAGCTCGAGCAGGCCGAGGACCATTACCCAGGGCAGATTCCCCAGGCCGCGGCCGATGCGATGCTCGCCAGCTCGCGCAAGCTCGGCGCGGGCGTGAACCCCACCAAGTATCCCACCGTTGCGATGATCGAGCGGGAGACGCACTTCAATGCGATGAACCCGTTCTGGCAGGCGCCGATCGCCTACGGTACTGCGCTTGTCCTCCTGGCGGTGAGCCTCGGTTTCACGGCGGGACGAAAATCCTTCACCGGCCTGCTTGGCCAGGGATTCTACCCGATTGGTATGGTGGCTCTCGCCACCGGTATCGCGCTGGAAATCTACGGTTTCGCTCTCAGAATCCAGATCTCGGGGTGGGCGCCGGTGACCAACATGTACGAGACCGTCATCTGGGTGGCCCTGGTCGCCGCGGTCCTCTCGTTCATCTTTGAACTGATCTTCCGCAGGACTTACTCAGCCCTGGCCGGGTCGGCGGTGGCGCTTCTGGGCACGATCACGGCGGTCAACGTTCCCCTGCTGGACCCGAGTATCAAGAGCTTGCAGCCTGTTTTGCGGAGTAATTTCTGGCTGACGATCCATGTGCTGACCGAGGTTTCGAGTTACGCCGCCTTCGGCGTGGCCTGGGCGCTGGGGCTGATCGCAATGGCCTGTTACCTGACGGCGACCTACCGCCGCTCCCCGCGCCTCGCCGAGCTGGCCCTCCCCCTGGTTCCCGGGATCCCTTTGCTGGCGACGGGTGGTTTTGGTGTCGCCGCCTCCTATGGTGCGTTCGGCACGCAGTGGGTAACCGGCGACCTGCTCTTCTACATTTTCGCGATCATGGGAGGGATCGGAGGAATCATCTCGCTGGGCGCCATTCTGGCCCTGGCGGGTGAACTGGTGAACCGGCTCAGGTTCCGCGAAACTGTCGAGGGGGAGGATACTCTTGCGCCTGAGGACGAGCTCTCGGCCGAGGCCGGCGCGCCCGACTTCAGAGCGGCCTCGTCCGCCGCTCACGAACAGCGAGACGCCCCGGCCGCGATTCGCGCCCGGGCGGCCGCTACACCCGCCAAGCTTGATGCACGCGGTCGCGCCATGCAGGAAACGGCTCTGACGATCAAGCCCCTGGCGAACTTCATCTATCGCGCCATGCAGGTGGGCGTGCTGCTGATCGCGGCCGGTACGATCCTGGGCGGCGTTTGGGCCGACTATTCCTGGGGCCGGTTCTGGGGCTGGGATCCGAAAGAGGTCTGGGCCTTGATCACCCTCCTGGTCTATCTCGTCCCGCTCCACGGCCGATTTGCAGGCTGGGTGAACACGTTCGGACTGGCGGTGGCGTCGGTCGTCTGCTTCCTGTCGGTGGTGATGGCCTGGTACGGCGTCAACTTTGTGCTCGGCGTAGGGCTGCACAGCTACGGCTTTACCGAGGGCGGATCTCAAGGCTTGATGAGCATGATCATCGCCGGTGTGCTGGCGATCCCCTGCGCGGCTTACTGGCGGAGACATCTTGGTTACCGCCAGGTCTAGAGATGAGTGATCGAATAGCGAGCCGGCTGGAGCCGGTGACGGCCTGGACCATCGTGACCGAGGCTCCGCTCAAGGGTCTGGCCTTCGCGCGGGAGGCCGGTCGGATCCTCGCCTGGGATGAGGGGAACCAGCTCTACCTGCTGAACGCACAAGGGGAGTCGCTGTCGTTTTCCCGGGTTCCCCAAAAAATCATGGCAGGGGCGATCAGTGATGAAGGATCGTTGATCGGACTGCTCGGGGAAGGGGATGATGCCGGACTGCTGCTGCTCAATGCCGATTTCGATGTCGGCGTCGAGCGGCCCGCTCCCAGCGAGTCGTCGTTCCTGACGATTGATCCTCACGGTCGCTATGTCGCGATCGGCAGCCGGCTGGGTGCCGTGAGCTTTCTCGACCGCTTCGGCCGGGCTGCCGGGCGGCTGGAGACCATCCAGCCGGTGGCCCACCTTTGCTTTCTGGCGGACCGTCCTTTCCTGGTGGGAGCCGCGGCTTTCGGCATGCTGGTCGGGGTCGAAGTGCTGGCCTCGCGGTCTGCGGGCCGGCTGGATCCTGAGATCGTCTGGCAGGACCGCTTGATGTCGAACGTCGGGCGGCTGGCCGTCAACGGCGATGGAGCGATGATCCTGGCCAGTTGCTTCACGCACGGGATCCAGCGGTTTGATCTCAAGGGACGCAACGAAGGCTCGTACCACCTGGGGGGAACTGTGTCCCATGCGGTTCCCGACTTTCCTGGCCGGACCATCGTGGCGGCGACGCTGGAGGGTGAGCTGGCGATCATGAGCTCGGCCGGCAATGTCCGCTGGCGGACACAACTTTCCCGGCCCGCGATCGCGCTTGAGATCGACCCGTTGGGGCGCTATCTCATCTACGGGCATTCCACGGGCGAGATTGTCCGCCTTGACCTGTTCGGTCCCGGTCCAGGGACGGGGCTAGCGGAGATCGCCGGGGCGGAGCGGGTGGCGAGCGTCCGCAGCGCGGGCGCGGCCCAGCGAACCGTGACCGGCTCGGTGCGGCGCCCCGACTGGATGGTTCCCGCCGTCCAGTCTGATGAGCAAGCCGAGACAGCGGTGCTGGCAGTCACCGAGGATCCCGCATGCGTGGCTTTATTCACCAGCCCGCATCGCCTCGAACTCTACTCGGTTGCTGGGCAAAAACTTGGTCAGGGACCCCAGATGAGAGGCGTCGGACGGATCTTGCGCACCGCGCCGGGCTGGCTCGCGGCGGCAACCGACCGCCAGATCGTCCTCTACGATTTGCGTCGCAACATGCAGCGGAAGCTGGATTTGAGCCTTGTCGAGCTTACCCATCTGGCCATCCGGCCGGACTCGTTCGGCCTGATTCTCGTGCAGGAGCGGGACCGGATTGGACGGGTTACACCCTCGGCCCGTTGGGTCTGGAAACGCGAACTACGCAGCCCCGTCGAGGACCTGGCGATCGGTTCGGAGGGTTTTGCCGCGGCGACTACGAACGAGGGCCAGCTCATGGTCTTCGACCCCGTCGGTGAGCCGACGGTCGGTTCCCGGTTCGATCCGAGCGATCCCCCGCTGCTCATCGAAGCCCCCGAAGGGTCGCCTCCTGGAATCGCGTGGCTCGCTCTATCTCGCAGGCTGCAACAACTCAGTGGACACGATTTGCGTGGCAAGGTGGTCTGGAACCGCCAGATCCCTTGGGAAGGATGGTCCATGGTCAAGTTGAGCCGGTTCGCAATCGTCGCCTCGGCGGATGGCCGTGTACTGGCCCTTGACGGTTCCGGGAAGACGCGGTTTGATGGGACCGCGAGCGGCAGTTCCAATGACGTTTTCAGCATCGACGAGCATGGCGAACCACTACGGATCAGCCGACGAAGTGTACACCTTATCTGCACGGCGCTGGATGGCCGTGTCCGGTGGCGGACTGTGGGCGACGAGATCCTGGGTCCATTTGCCGCCGGCTTTGCCGGGATCGCGATTTTGATCGGTCGCTCGATGGCCTGGTTCAAGACCAGTGAGATCGCCTCATCTTCGAACGATGAGTTGGATTGAAATTGCAGTTCGATGATGTGTGAGAAATTTGACCACCTGAAGACACCTTTCCAAGGAAGGGCGAAGATGTCGGAGTTCACCAGCGAGGTGGCAATGGTTCTATATTGGAGTTAGAGAAATCCGTGGAAACGGCGAATGAGGATGCAAAGTGTACCGTCTATGCACCTTCCTGTGTTGACAATCGCACACTAGGTAGAAAGTGCTTGCAAGATCTCAGTTCGTGAGCTAGGCTGGGCGAATGAATTAATCGTAAGAAAATCTTCCACGCAATTAACACCCCGGGTCGAAATCGAGTAAGAAAGATTAAGGGCATGCTTCTTGAATTGCCACGGAGTCACGCGGATCGAGAAATCGAGTGCCATCCTCGAACTACCAAGGACTGGAGCGGCTTTCTTGCCGGGAGGTCTCGATGCTTTCCAGTATGTCAGGACAATTTATTGCGACATTCCCCGAAGCTCAGATGAGCTTGCAGCGGTATGGTCAGGAAGAAGCCCAACGTTTCAAGTGGATTCAGAGCGAGAAGGAAGGGTGGGACCTGGGGGACCAGGCGATCAAGCTGTGGGTTCTCCAGCACTGGAACGGGTTCCTCCGCCAGCGATGGATCGAGCATCTTCAAGGGAAGACGTGCTGGATCGAGCTTCAGAAAGAAGACTTCGGATTGCTCCAGAGGAGGTTTCGCACTTCGTCGGTGATCAACCCCATCCTCGACCGCTTGAAAGTTCTCAAAGAGAATCTGGACATCATCCTCTGGGCCCAGGATGTCTTTTCCCTGAACGAGGTGCAGGAAGTGTTGGATATCCTGGAGGAGCTGGATGTGAACAGTTGCCGGATCCGGTGTGAGTTCGAACCCAGGAAAGAGCAGGCCGGCGGCTCGAAGCAACTGGCTGAATCACTCAGATAGTCAGGCTTTCCAGAAGCGTCACCAAGGTTCTCACAAAGCAGCCAGTTCCGCCCACGTCTCGACTCGCGTTATCAGATTCGCTCCAGCTTGGGCCAGCGATGTCGAGGTGGATCCAGGATTTGCCATCGACGAATTGTTCGAGGAACTTCGCGGCCGTGATGGCCCCACCCCACTTTCCTCCCACATTTTTCAGATCGGCCACATTACTCTTGAGCAGCTCCTTGTAGTCGTCATCAAGCGGCAGCCGCCAGGCTCGTTCGCCGGTCGACCGGCAGGCGGAAAGCAAGCTCCGGCTGAAATCCTCGTCGTTGGAGAAGAGTCCGGCGACCTTCGGCCCCAACGCAACCATGCAAGCTCCCGTCAGAGTGGCCAGGTCCAGAATTCGCGCGGGGCGGTTCTCGGCGGCGAAGCTGAGGGCGTCAGCCAAGATCAGCCGGCCTTCGGCGTCGGTGTTCAGAACCTCCACGGTCTTGCCATTTCGCATGGTCAGAACATCGCCCAGTTTCATGGCCTTGCCGCCGGTCATGTTCTCGGTCAGCGCGAGGTAGCCTGTGAGATTGACAGGCATGCCGAGCCGTGCAACCGCCTGCATGGTCGCTACCACGACAGCGGCCCCGGTCATGTCGCTTTTCATGTCTTCCATGGAGGCGCTGGGCTTGAGGCTCAGACCCCCGGAATCGAAGGTGACTCCCTTTCCAACAAGTGCGAACGAGGGCGTCTCCCCGCCACGGTGATAATCGAGGATCACGAAGGACGGAGGGTTTTCAGAACCCGCGGCCACGCCGAGCAGGCCGCCGAACCGCTCCTGGCGGATCCGGGTCTCATCCCAGATCTGGACGGCAATCCCCGCGTCCGAGGCCACGGTACGGATCTGCTCGGCCAGCCGGCTCGGGCATTTCTCAGATGGGGGAGTGTTGGTGAGATCGCGGGCGAGGTTGATCGCTTGGCCTACGATCTCGCCCCGGCGCACCTGCTCTTCGATCTGGTGGGCGAGGTCCTCGGTCGTACCGGGGCCGACGATGACGTTCAGGGTCTCGAAGGGATGCCGGTTGGGCTCGGTCTTGCGCAATCCAGGTCCACGGGTGCCGGCGACCACCCCCGCGACCAGAGCCGAGATCCAACCGACGACGGAGCGATCGACGGCATCGGGAAGTGCCAGCGCAACGCTCTCACGGGGCGTCCCCGCAAGGCGCTTGGCCAAAGCAAAACCCGCTGCGTAGGCCGTGCCCGCATCGAACTTACTGGTCGGGCCGAGGCCCACAATCAGCACCGAACCCGCGGCGAATCCGGCCGGTCCATGAACGACAGTCAATTCGCCCACTGAGCCAGTGAGCTCCTTTTGGACGATCAGCCGGCTCAGCAAACCTCCCAGGGCGGTGTCGCGAACCTCCACTGCCAGTTCGCCTTGCTCTTCCAGGAGCAAGAGGACGAGCCAGGGTGACGAAATACCTGCCAGGGGTTGGCGGAGTACATGGATGATCATGGCTGGCGTAGCCGGAAGCTCGGATGTCTCAGTTCGAGCGAACGAATTCTTGAACGCAAGGGAGATTCATGATGGCAGCCAGCCAACGTCGCGCCAAGCCGACTTGTCCATTCTGGCACTCGACGTTACAATCCCGCCGCTCGCTGATCCAGTGCTTCGAGTCAGTGAGCTGGGAGAGCCAAGGATGGTCAAGTCTCTCGTGTTGGATCGTCGGCTGGCGGCCTGCCTGGCCATCGTCGGGGCTGCGCTATGCACGGGTTGCGTGGAACGCCGCTACACCTTGCGCACCGAACCACCCGGGGCGCTCGCCATCGTCAACGGTGAAGAGGTCGGCCAGACGCCGGTTTCGCGTTCCTTCTACTACTACGGCGACCGAGAAATCACCTTCATTCTCGATGGTTACGAGACCAAGACGCTGATCCAGCCGGTCAAGGCACCGTGGTGGGATAACCTCTTCTTCGAGTTCTTCACGGAGAACCTCGTACCCTTCAACCTCCGCGACGAGCGCGAGTTCAAGTATCAGCTCACACCGGCGTCGATGCCGCGGGCCGGTGATCTCCGCGACCGTGCCGAGCAGCTCCGCAGTGAGGCTCAGGCCCTGCCCAAACCGCGCCGGGGCGGCTTCCTGGGTTGGTTGGGCTTCATCGACTGAGACTGGGATGGGACGGACTCTCCGTGGCGTATCGACAAACCGCCCGGATGAGGCTCACAGTCGAGGCCCGAGTTCCGCCCGGGGAAAAAAGCCGATGATGTGAAGCAGACCCTGCCGATGAGTCGATGAAGAAGAACTGGATCTGCGGTCCAATTCCCCAGGGTGAAGGAGTCTTGCAGTCCGAACCCGGCCGGATGGAACCGGCCCGAGAATCGGACCCATCGCGGTCGGGGCCCAATGGTGACCTCGGTTCGCCATCCTCACGGACGCGGAGGTGAACTTGCATGAAGATCCAGGCGGCCGCGATTCAGATGCCTTGCGCTATTCTCGACCTTCCGACCAACCTCCAGCGCGCCGATGAATTGATCCGGACCGCGCGCGACGCTGGGTCGGAGCTGGTGGTCCTGCCCGAACTGTTCAACACCGGCTATAGCCTCTGCCCGGACTTCGGGCCATGCAGTGAAACGGCTGAAGGCCCGACACTGTCCTACCTGCGGCAACGAAGCAGGCGTTGGAAAATGGCGATCGCCGCGGGCTTCGTCGAGCGCGCGGGAAGGCACCTCTTCGATTCCCTGGCATTCTGCACGCCCGATGGTGAGATGCAGATCTATCGCAAGCGCAACCTGGTTTTCTGGGAACGATCTCGGTTCCATCCCGGACGCGCGCCTCTGGTAGTTCCCACGCCTTTCGGGCGCGTCGGCTGTGGGATCTGCGCCGACATGATTTACCGCCGGGTCTGGGACGATTACCGCGGGCGGATCGACTTGGCGGTGGTCGCGGCGGCTTGGCCCGACTTTGCCAGCCGCGATACCGGTCGACGCCACTGGCTGCTCGGACATATCGGTCCTCTCTCTACCGCCATTCCTGAAAAGGTTGCACTCGATCTCGGAATCCCGGTGATCTTCGCCAATCAGTGTGGCGAGACCCAGACCACCATTCCGGTTCTCCGAACGACGATCTCGGACAGGTTCGCCGGCCAGAGCAGCATCTGCGATGGCCGCCACGGTACTCCCGTCCGCGCCGACCGCGAACTCTCGGTTCTGGTCGCACCCATCACCCTCCATTCGAAGCGAGGTTTGAAATCGTGGAGTTCTATGTCCCACTCGGCGTCCGCGGGTTCCTGCTGCGGCTCGGAACGTTCGTGATCGGTATTTTCGGTGGTGTGGTCTACCGGCAGGCTGCCCGCCGCCGTGAACTCATTCCATCCAATCCTTCCTTGTCCGTCACCCTGACCGAGATCCTGGCGACCGAGTGACCGTGCTCGGTCACGGCCGCGTCCCGGTTCCGCTGAGCCAACCAAGCGCGGTTTCGTAGGTCAGGCTTTCCAGCCTGACTCTGAGCCTTGTCAGGCTGGAAAGCCTGACCTACTTCCTTGCCGGCGTAATAGACCTTGAGCCGTTAGCCTGCTCTACTAGAGGCGGGGCGGGAGCACTTCGGCGATACGCGGTCTCTCGTCTCCCCGGCAGGTTTGACGAGGTCACGTCATGTGCGGTATTGCAGGTGCTGTGGACCTGAGAGGCAGCCGGGAATTCTCCACGCGACGACTCCTGGCCATGACGGCGGCGATCGCTCATCGGGGCCCGGATGACGAGCAGGTCCACATCGAGCCAGGAGTTGCCCTGGGGGCCCGGCGCCTGTCGATCATCGATCTGGCAGGGGGCCGTCAACCGCTCGCCAATGAGGACGGATCGGTCTGGGTTGCCTTCAATGGCGAGCTGTTCGAGTATCCCGAACTGCGGCAGGATCTCCTGGCGCGGGGGCATCGGCTGGCGACCCGCTGCGACACCGAGGCGTGGGTCCACCTTTACGAGGACTTACGAGAGGGGATGTTCGCCCGGGCGCGTGGACAGTTTGCCGTCTCGCTCTGGGACCGGACCAGCCGGACCCTGATCCTGGGTCGGGACCGTGTGGGCATCTGCCCGCTCCATTACACAGAGGTTGACGGCTGGCTGCTCTGGGGCTCGGAGATCAAAGCCCTGCTGGCCTCGGCAATGGTCCAGGCGAAGCCGGACGTTCGCGGCATCGATCACCTGTTCACATTCTTCTGTGCGGGGACGACTCGTACCTTCTTCGAAGGTATCCACTCGTTGCCGCCGGGGCATTTCTTGAAGGTCCGGGACGGGCGGGTCACCAAGCACAAGTACTGGGATCTCGACTTTCCGGACGCCGGTCAGGAGCGCCGGCTCGCGGACCCCGCGCCCCTGGTCGATGAGCTGCAAGCCCTCTTGCAGCAGGCCGTCGAGCGGCGGCTGCGCAGCGATGTGCCGGTCGTGACCTACATCAGCGGCGGGCTCGACTCCACGGTCGTACTCGGCCTCTGCGGCCGCCACCGAGGCGAGCCGATTCCGGCGTTCACCATCGGTTTCGAGGGCGCCGGGCCCGACGAGCGTACCCATGCGACCGAAGCCGCCTCGGTCATGGGATCGCGCCTGACCATGGTCATCATGGACAAGTCGAAGATCGGTGAGACCTTTCCCGAACTGGTCCGCGCCGCCGAGGGGCCCGTGCTGGATACCTCGTGCGCGGCGCTCCTGCGTCTGGCACAGGCCGTGCATCAGCAGGGCTACAAGGTCGCCCTCACCGGTGAGGGGGCCGACGAGGCCTTGGCGGGCTACGTGTGGTACAAGACGCAGAAGTTCCGGGACGGTGTTTATCGCACCGTGGGCCGGTCCGCTCCGCGTCTGCTGCGAGACCTGGTTGCGCGCTCGGTTGCCGGCCGCCGCATGGTAATCCCCCCCGAGCAAGCCATCGGCGGCGTTCGCCCGGCGCAGCAAGATCTGTACGAGATGATCTCGCAGTCCAAGCCGATTCTCTACTCCGAGGCGATGTGGCAGCAGCTCGGCGATCACAGCCCGTATGCGGATCTTGACATCACGACCGACCGGATGAGCCGCTGGCACCCGCTCAACCAGTCGCTTTACGTCGGCTACAAGGTCATGCTGGCCGGCCTGCTGATGATCTCCAAGGGCGACCGCATCGCCATGAACGCATCGGTGGAGACCCGCTATCCGTATCTCGACGACGACGTGATCGCCTTTTGCGCGGCCATTGCTCCGGAATACAAGCTTCACGGCATGACCGAGAAATGGATCCTCCGCCGGGTGGCCCGGAAGATCCTGCCCAAGCAGATCGCCAACCGCCCCAAGACGATGTTTCGCGCCAGCCTGGCGCAGACCTTTCTCGGCCCGCAGCGTCCTGCGTGGGTCGATCAGCTTCTCAGCCCCGAATCGCTCCGCGCAACCGGCTATTTCGATGTGACTTCGGTGCTCAAGCAGCGGTCTCTCCAGACCGTTCTCCCCCGCATCACCCCGGCCCGCTTCATCTTCGACGTCGCGCTCACCTGCGTGGCCTCGACCCAGCTCTGGCACCACATCTACTGCGGCGGCGGACTCTGCGACTTGCCCACGTGGGAGCCACCTGTCGTCGCGGCCACGACGGTCGGCGACGCGATGACGAGTGGAGCCTGATTCTAGATCGCCAGATCGATCGCGGAGGAGATCGCACGCGATCAGTGATGGCGTTCGTGGCCCAAGCCACCCACCCGGCGGCTGCTCTCTTAGGCGACCGCCAACCTGCTGCGTGACGCGGCCGAGAGCATGGTCCCGAACATCCATCCTGGACAGGTTCGCAAGCTTGCTGGCTGGGGGCTGACTCAGAAAGAGATAGCCAGCTTCGTCGGCTGGAGTCCCCAGCCTTCGGCTGTGGGCCCAGTCCCTCATCAGCCTGGGTTTTTAATGTTTTACGCCCTTAAGGCGTCTGGCGATTAAAAACGGGGTTGAACAAGGTCATGGGACGCAACCTAATCGCTTGGGTATGAAAGACTTGTGGCCATCGGCAAGCCGATCCGGGCTGACGGCCATTTCGCTCTTCTGAGCGACCATTTCGCCCTTCTGAGCGACCATTTCGCTCTTCTGAGCGGCCATTTCGCTCTTCTGAGCGACCAGGGGGACCGCGACGCACTGGAAAACCGACCATCCCAGGTCTCGTGCAAACATTTCGTGGTCCCAAGCACCATGAGCCCGCACGCCCACCTTGCCCGCAGTCCAGTGGGACTTGCAGACAAGGTCTGGCTGGAAGCCATGGGCCGCGAGCCAGGGGGCGATTGGTACGTCTGGCATGCCCTGACGGCCTCAGGGCGAGAGCGGCCACCGGACTCGGATGCGTGCAAGCAGGCGCCCAGAAGTTGGGTGTCATAGAGGCAAGTTACGCCTCCGCGAAAATCGGCTTTGTAGGAATAATCGGTCGCGTACGTGGCCTTGGGCAAGACGTTGAGGCCCGCGAACAGCCCCGCGCCTTCATCACAACACAAGTGTCTTGCGGCCGGGCCTGGAGGCGGCGAAGAACGCGTTGACGTCGGGGTCGCGGGCGAAGTCGCGGACGATCGCACGAACGGAACCGACATGGAGCTGAAACGGCTGGGCGATTTCGTCGGCGGTTATCGCTTCGTGGAAGTAAGAGCGACAGATCTCGTAGTGACGTTGGGCGGGGAGGTCCGGTTGCTGGATCAGGCGCGCGAGTTCTGGGGAACGAGCCATCGCAGCCGTGGAAAAACCCGCCTGACCACCCAAGAAAATGAATGCGAAAAAGGCAAATTGGGACCTCACGAAATCAGAGCCGATTTCGATCGTGAAGCCGGAGCCACCTGTGGCGGCTGGGCAAGGTTCAGGATGCCCGGCGCATACATCCAAACCGCTCGGCACGCAGGGGAGTGCGCGGAGTGACGTTGAGAGCGGGATGTGGCGTGGCGGCGTGTCACCGCTCGGTTCCGGGGCACGGACGATCCCGGTGAAGGGTCTCGTCGTGGGCAGGGCCACCGCCGAGTCGCCCGGTGCAGGCTGCGGTGCGGGCCGCGACAGGATGACCAGCGTGCTCAGTCGAGGCTCGTCGGTAAGCCGCTGGCGGCGCTGGATCAGGGCCTGGGGCCGTGATGAGCGTGCATCAGACGAGCCGGCCGCTTGAGCAGGCGACGATCCGCTCAAGGGTGGGCCGGACATCCCAGCCGTTCACGACGGCTGCTTTCACCGTGTTCGTTCGCGCGGGTGCCGGCACATCGCCGGATCGACGACGCCACGCGCTGAGCGAGTCGGACGGCTCGCTTCACATCGCTGGCTCCTTTGAGAAGACGCGCCGCCCGTGGTTCCTCCGTCCATCGAACCAGGCCCTGGTCGCAGCGCCGTTCCCCTCAGGGATAGTCGGCCGTTCTCCTGAAGCCCCAATTCTGCGATCGACGCGAAAGGCCGGGCTTACCGACGGCTCACGACCACATCGAACGATCTTTGGGCCGCGCTGGTTGATGAGCCGATGGCCCAGCTCCACGAGTGCGCGATGCCGATCTGGAAGTTCTTCGGTTCAGCATAACGCCTGGGCGCCCGGGCACAAGGCGTTGTGATAGTCAATGCACTGACACACAGGATCACTTGTGATCCCCCGTTCAGTTGTGCGCGCTCTGCGTACGAAGACGCACGGACTTCGAGGTAACGCCGATCAGTCCGACAATCGCCGTCCAAGATCACCTCTCGGAAATCCTGCTTCGGTCGATCAGACCGACGCGCGCAAGGCGGCTGGGTCTGGGTCGGGCCATCTCTGCTCAGCCAAGGTCGGGTAGTCCGTGTAGCCGTGATCGTCCCCGCCGTAGAACGTCCGCACGTCCCAGGAGTTCAAGGGAGCGTCGAGCCGAAATCTCTCCACGAGGTCGGGATTGGAGATGAACGGCCTGGCATAGACAACGGCATCGGCCCGGCCCGCCACTATCGCCGCCTCCCCCGTTACCTTGTTGAACCCGCCAACTGCCAGCAGCGTGCCGGCGTACACCGGACGGAGAAGGTCGATGGGGTTGAACGGCGGGGCGGTCCCTCGCCCGTAACCGCTGTCGTAGCCGACGTGAAGATAGGCCAGCCCCAGCGGGTTCAGACACCGGACGACGTAGGTGTACGTCTCAGCAGCGTCGTCGTCGAAGGTGTCGTTGACCGTGAAGCCGGGAGCGATCTTGATGCCGACCCGATCCGCACTCCGCACGTTGCACAGAGCCTCAATCACTTCCAGGGTGAAGCGGGTCCGCCTCTCCAGCGAACCTCCGTAGGCGTCGGTACGGCGGTTCGACCCCGTTACCTGAAACTGATTGGGAAGGTAGCCGGTCGCCGCATGGAGTTCCACGCCGTCGAAGCCCGCCGTGATCGACAACTCCGCTGCCCGGCGATACTCTTCGATGACAGCGGGGATTTCTGCCGTTTCCAGGGGGCGGGGCGTCTCGAAAGGCTCTTTGCCGCCGAAGGTGTGAATCTGCCCGGAGACCGCGATGGCCGAAGGTGCGACGGGCAGGGCGTGGTCCGGCAGGAAGGACGAGTGGGACACACGCCCGGCGTGCATGAGTTGAACGAAGATGCGGCCACCGGCAGCGTGGACCGCATCGGTCACTTTTCGCCACCCCGCCGCTTGTTCGTCCGTGTGCAGGCCGGGCGGGTAAGTGTACCCACGCCCCATCGGGCTGGGGTGCGTTCCCTCGGTGATGATGAGGCCCGCCGAGGCTCGCTGCGAGTAGTATCGGACCATCCTCTCGGAAGGGATACAACCCTCACCGGCCCGGATACGGGTCATAGGCGACATGACGATGCGGTTGGGCAATTCCAGCGGCCCGACCTTCACAGGCGTAAACAACCCTTCTTGCTCTCGCATCTCTGATCCCCTCAGATACTTCCCGTTATCACCCGTTACTGCGAGCAGACACCACCATCGACGGGCAGCGTGTGGCCGGTGACAAACCGGGCCTCGTCGGACAGCAGCCACACCACGGCGTCGGCGATCTCGTCCGGCTGGCCGATTCGTCCCATCGGCACGAAGGCGGCGTAGCTGTGCGGGTCGCCACCCGTACCTTTTGCCAACAGCGGCGTCTCGACCGGGCCGGGGCCGACCGCATTCACCCGGACGTTCTTCTTGGCGTAATCCAGCGCCGCCGCCTTGGTCATTCCGGTGACAGCGTGCTTGGTGGCGACGTATAGCGACCAGCCGGGGTAGCCGTTCAGCCCGAAGATAGAGGACGTGTTCACGACGGCCCCGCCGCCTGTCTTGAGCATCTGTTCGATCTCGTACTTCATGCAGTAGAACACGCCCATGATGTTCACGTCGAACAACATCGCCGCCTTGTCGATGTCCATCTCATGCAAGGGACGTTGCTCCCCGTCCATACCGGCGTTGTTGAAGGCCACGTCGAGCCGCCCGAACTCGGCCACCGCCCGCTCGACCAGCGCCTTCACGTCGGCGTGCTTGCTCACGTCCGTCTTCTGGAACACCGCCCGGCCACCAGCCTGCCGGATCAGTGCCACGACCTCCTCGCCCTTGTTGGCGTCCCGGTTGCCGATCACCAGCGCGGCCCCGGCCTTCGCCATCGCCAGGGCGGTAGCCCTGCCGATGCCCGTCCCGCCGCCCGTCACGATCCCCACCTTGCCCTTCAAGTCAGCCATCGTCGGTCCCTCCTGCGTATTGTGCCGTTACCTGTCGAACTGCGAGCGGTTGCCGAGCCGCTGGCCGTAATCCCGCAGCCGTTCACCCAACTCCATTTGGTCCGGCTCGCAGCCGGTAGTCCTTCAGTCGCAATAGCATAAACGCTTGGGTCTTGAGACCCCAATTATGGCGTTTGAAAGCGACCTGGGCCAATCGGGGAGAATGGCTTCGGTCGATGTGACCGACGCGCGCAAACAGACCCGGAATCGGGATAAGCCATCCCGCCAAGCCAAGGTGAAAATTGCAGCAAATCGTCGATCGTGATTTGCGGAAGGGTGGCTCGCGGCGCATGGAGCGCGACGGCTGGGTGCTCATGCAGGAAGGAGCCTTTCATTCCACAAGGGACGGCCGGAGGACCGAGCGGCCCGAAATCTGGGAGCGGCGAAACACGGACGGCTCCATCCTACTTCGGCGAAGCACGGACGCCATTTCCTTCCGGCATCCCGGCGGTCCGTACGTGGAGTCGTTTCGGCTCGTGTTGAGTTCGGGAGCGGAGCTGCCCCTGCCGGGCGCCGGTTGGGCTGACTGGGATCAAGCGGGGCGTTTGGTCTTCGCGAGAGACGGCCGATTATTTGCCGCCACCGTCGAGAATGGGCAGCTTGCCGAGAGAGAGTTGCTCGACCTCAATGCCAACGTCCCAACTGAGGTCGAAGCACTGGAATCTGCCAGGCAGTGGTAGGCTGGGGGTAACCCGAGCGATACCCGAACAGGTACCACTCCAGTCAGATCGCATTAGCTGGCGGCGTAACGATACTTCAGCCTTTTGGGAGACCAAGCACCGTCGTTTTGAAGACACTTGCCGAGGCCAGATTTCGTACACTCCCAACAGAGGAGGTGTTTCCATGTGGCGCAACTTGATTCTGACGGCGGGCCTGTTTGCGTGCCTGATCCCGGCCGGCACGTTCGCGCAGGAGTATCGGAAGACCGTCACGGTCGAGGTCTATCTGCCGGAGGGCGCCCGGCTGTTTATCGAGGGTCAGGAGACGAGGTCCAAGGGGCCGATGCGCCGCTTCGTGTCGCCGCCGCTGCCGCCGGGCAAGTACACCTACACCATCAAGGCGATCATTCCCGGCCCAAACGGGCCGCGAACTGTCACACGCCGGATCGACGTTCGGCCGGGCGACTTCGAATCGATCGACCTGCGCGAGCCGGGCAAACGGCCCATAACCGACGTCGAATATGAGCCAACGCCACAGAAGGTGGTCAATGCGCTGCTGCGGCTGGCCAAGGTAACCAGCAAGGACGTGGTCTGGGACCTCGGCTGCGGCGACGGACGCATCCCGGTGACGGCGGCCAAGGAGTACGCCTGCAAGGCGTGCGGTTTCGACATCGATCCCGAACGCGTCAAGGATTCCCTCGCCAACGTGCGCAAGCACGGCGTAGAGCGGCTGGTCACGATTGAACAGCGCGACATCTTCACGCTCGACCTGAGCAAAGGGCCGACCATCGTCACGCTCTACCTGCTGCCGCGCCTCAACGCCAAATTGTTGCCGCAACTCCGGAAGCTGCCGCCGGGCGCGCGCGTCATTTCGGTCGCGCACCGGATGGCCGACGTCAAGCCGGACGAGCAGATAGTGGTTGATACTGAGCTGGGCGAGTTCGACGTCTATCTGTGGAAGGCGGAGACGCTCCGTGGCAATTGACTTTTCATGTTCTCTCGTCGGCGCGGTTCTCGCTCAGGTCTGTCCGGCGGCTCATTTTCGCTGAGCGCATAACGCCGAGCTGCTCGACGAGCAGGCTGCTGGCCGCCAGCGCCTGGTCGCGGACGGTTTCACTCAAGCAGCAAGGGGGTAAGGATGAGGATCGGCGATGTAATGGTTTCGACAACGAAGCAAAACCCGGCTTGCAGCACAATGACCTGAAGCCGCCAACCGACGCTTCGGTCGATGTGACCGACGCGCGAGAGTTTAGCTTGTCGAACCGTTTTGGCAGATGGACGAGAAAGTTGAATTCGTCGACCCCACCAATTGTTGACTCGAATCATCGCTAAGGTGCTAAACTCGCAAGCGGTTGCGCCGAATCGCTAGCCGAATGGAACGGGGCGCATCGGCACCTTTTCCCACCATTCCCGCGCAATTTGTCCACAACTCGTCCATTGCTCGCACGGCCCGAAGTTCAGCGCACTCCCCCACCCTAGGGGGTGGCGAAAATTAGCAGCAATGCCCGCGTTCGTTACGGCTCACGCAGCGCGTGGCGGATCACCTAAGCTCGAAAAATCACAATTCGGAAAAGGTGGCGCGGATGCAACACATTGCGTTTTTGAGAAGATGCCCATTGCTAAAAATCAAACAGGCGTTTTAAATAGAGTAATCTGGCAAAGACAACATAGGGACCAGGCCCGTTCAAAAATGCGCATGAATTTGCGGACCGAGGAGTGCCGTCGGCGCGCT
>Ga0208696_1000663_pt1 | contig 21905 bp, 13 predicted proteins | sample Sb_taG_9_FD_187711 | JGI IMG/M metagenome (GOLD analysis project Ga0208696, IMG submission 187711) | Peat soil microbial communities from Weissenstadt, Germany - Sb_50d_b_LC metaG (SPAdes) (version 2) | ecosystem: Environmental > Terrestrial > Soil > Wetlands > Peat | place: Germany... | reverse complement strand
CGCTTGAACTGGTTCATGCCGGCCGGCGTGAAGAGCACCGTCGGGTCATTGGGAACGAGCACGTCGCTGGGTCGGCGGACACAGCCCTGGGAGGCAAAGTACTCGAGATAGGCTTCGCGAAGGTCGTCGGTTTTCATGGAAATTGCGGCATCGAGGGCCGGAAAAACTGGGTCGCTACGGATCGTCGCCTGGTCATCTTGCGGTACGATCGGGCCCGGCCGGCCCGCGCCGGCCGCGGCGCAGGGCATGGTGCGAAAGGCAAGGACCGTGCCCGCCATTGTGCAGGACGAAGAACCCGGCGGCAACCCGGGATCGGTCCGCACCCCCGGCGGTTTTCTTCCCGCTCAACTAGATTTCCTGCCGGAAGTCAAAAACCCAGCCACGAACCAATCCGCCGCAAGAGACCCTGCCGCTGGGGCGGAGCGACGCGACCCACGGCAGAGTCAGCGACGCTGTCCTGCAACTCGGGCCCGCTGCCCTGGAACCTGATCAGGCGGTCCTGAGACGGAGGCTCCGGCTTGCGCGCCAGAGCCCGCGACTGGACCGCCTCGAGGTGAGTCACCAGGGTCTTCCCCGTCGTCCCGTGTGCGGCCAGGATCTGGTAGAGCGGCTTCCGCCGCGGACCGTTGCGCCCCTGGTTCAGATAGTCGATCAGCAGAGACTTTCCTTGCTGGCTGTCGCCGAGCATCAGGTGCACCCATGCCCACGACTCGCGATAGTCTCGCGGGGTCATCTCATGGATGTCGGTCAGGCTTTCCAGCCGGGGCAGGTCGGGGATCCATCCTTTCTTGAGATCCTCGGGAAACTTGGCCATATGCTCATCCTGGACATCGAGCGTATCTGTTCTGGTCTCGAAGTATTCAGCGAGCCCCTCATCGAGCCAGAGGGGAAGATCGCCATAGCATCCGCGGACCAGGGCATGGGTGGCCTCGTGCCGGAGGTCCTCCTCGAGTCGGTCGCTCAGGTACGTGTAGACAACCCTCCGCTCACCCTGAGAGAGGAAGAAGGCCCGGCGCGGCGGCAGCTCGGGGTAATAGAACTTGAGGAAGTGCGTGTAGGCATTGCGATCGTTGAGGACATAGATCTCGACGGGCTCCTCGTCAGGTCGGGCGTGGTAGTTGAGCCGGCTGCTCAGGTCCGTCTCCAGCGAGTGCAGGCAACGGATCGCCGGTGAATCGGCGGGGATCGGAGTGCTGGAATAGACCAGGAACGGACCGGTCCTGACCTGATACCTCGTCGGTACGAGGGCCTGGCCGCGATCTCCCAGGGTCGCGCAGCCGATCGGCAGCACGCACAAGCAAGACGCCAGGAGCAGCCAGGCCGGACAGGGCCGGTGGGTCTTGCCGATCGGTCGGTCCCAGGTTCGCTTGATCATGCTTGGGCTCTCAACGTCTCGGGTTCAAGAAAGCGGCCGTCCGCGCCGTTGGTTTCGTGCCCGCTTTGCCAATACGGCTCGTTCCGTGCTCTTCCAGACGCTCTTCCAGTCCGAAAGTGGCGACAACCCCCAGGGAAGATAGGCGCGGAGGAAGCGCAGGGTCTCGGTTCGGGTGCGTCCCACTGCACTTGACAGGGAGACGCTCAGGCGGGCCAGGTTCTTGATCCGCCGCTGCTGGGGCACGGGATTCATCAGGCGGACCCCGACGAGGTCGATCAGGCTCAAGAACTCGCTCGTTTCCAGGCGGTCGAGATGGACCAGGATGTTACTTGTCTTCAGATCGCGGTGTGCGAGCGATCGCTCGTGGAGGGCCCGGATGAGATGGGCCAGAGCCAGGTTGAGGCGGCGACTCCGGTCCCTCAGAGCCGACTGATCGAGCGTCGGGAGAACCTTGCGAACGTACTCCGCCAGGCTCATGACGTTGCCTTGCTGGATCGTCACCAGGTAGGTCTCGTGCGGCAGGAACCAGGAGAAGGGGCTGGACCGGACGGCCCGTTTGCGGGCAAGGAAGGCCAGGTTGCGGGGTGTGGGAATTCCCCGGCTGGCCAGGTGCTGGCCGGCCTGCCACGAGCGCCAGGCGCGCGACGGGCGCACCAGGTTGAGCCAGGGATCGATCCACTTCTTGCGGTTGAACCGCTTGTAAATAACCCGCGTTGGCTGGCCGCCCACCAGCATCGTCGTCTCGGCGACTGTCGACGTCCGCGAGTTCTTCAGCATGACCGTCTGTGGGCGGGAGAAGGGGGCATCCGGATCAGCCAGCAGCGACTCGACCTCGGCGGGATCGAGATCGCGGGCGGCGATCGACCAGCAGACATGGCCCTTATAGACCTGAAAGTACTTGTTGGTCGAGCGGCAACGCCGGCCCCATCTGCGCCAGAGCCGCTCGGCCCAGGCCCGAGTCGAACTCTCGATGCCCGCGGCGAACCGCCGGGCGTCGGCTACGGGTTCCGACCGGCTCTCCAGGTAGGCTTTCAAGAAACGATGGCGATCGGACCGGCTGCTCCGCAGCCAGAAGTAGTGATCGAGCAGGGCCAGGTTCTGCTGGGCCCCAGACCAGCTCAGCCGCGAGTTCTTGCGCAGGGCGTCCAGGTCAATCATGGTCAGCACGGGCATCTCTTCGCCGTTCAGACGGACGAGGATGTTCCCGGGATGGAAGTCGATATGGGTCATACCCGCGTTGTGCAGCCGTGCGGTCAGGACCGCCAGGCTCGTCGCCAGCCGCTGGCGGATCTGGGAACGGAGCGGCTCCGGGTGGTCGTCGAGACGCTCTTCAAGGAACTCGTCCAAGGGAATGGTTCCAGGAATCTCCCAGGTGATCAGGTAGTTCTCGAAGAGGAAGTTTCGCTTTCTCTGCTCACCCAGGGCGATGGGATGGATGGTCGGTACGCCGATCGCCGCGAGGACCTCGGACCGCTTGCCCTCGTTGCGACCCTTGCCCCTGCGAAACCACTGGCGAAACATGGCGCGGTAGTCGGGCACGAGGTAGTGCTTGACGTAGATCGCACCCTCGGGAAGATCGACCCGGTAGACGACCCGGTGCGGCCCCGACTTGACCGTCGTGAGCCGGCCCTCGCCCCGCCACTGTTCCAGGCGAAGACCCTCGGGACCGAGCAACGTCGCATCCCAAGGGCCGCGCAGCCACCAGCCGACCGGGCCAGTCTGCACCCACCGCCATTCCGGGGGCTGGAACATCCGTTGCACCCCCGGCGCTGTCGGTTCCTTCTCTACCATGGATGTCATGAGCATGTTCTGGAATGGTCTGGACGGGTCGGGTCATCGTTGTCGCGGTTGCCGTCAAGTCGACCGCCGAGCGCGGCGCGGTGGAATCGGCCCAGCCGTCTCAAACGAACGAAAAACGGGTCGGGAATGGACCCCTGAGCGGGGCGGCGAGACGGCGTGCTCGGGCCGAAGCTGGGTTTTTCCGTCGCCGCAACCGAGGCCACGAAGGTCTCTGCCCAGGCCGCGACGGAATAGCCCGATTCCACACGTTGCCGGGCGGTCCGTCCCATTCTCCGGCGCAGCTTCTCATCGGCCGCGAGCGTGCGGACCGCCTCGACCCACTGGTCGGAGGTCCGCGGTAGAAAGCCTGTCAGACCGGGCTCGATGAGTTCCGCGTGCATGCCGACCGGGTTGGCAACAACCGGCAGCCTGGCTGCCTGGTATTGCAGCACCTTCAGACCGCACTTGCCCTGGCTCCACGGATCCTCGGGCAGCCAGCTAATTCCGATCTGGCCTGCTGCCAGGTCGCGAGCCTCCCACGCTTGCGCCCACGGAACGGGGACGACTCGAAGCGACTCGAAGCCGGGAAACTTGTCACAGATCACACGCATCCTGAGGCCGGGGATCTCCCGGCCCAGCCGATCCCAGAGCGGTTGCTGTTGCTCTAGTCCCTGCAGCGTGCTGGACGAGCCGATCCAGACCAGATCGCATCGACCAGCGTCATCCTGCCCGGCCGGCAATGGTGCCGCTTCGGGATAGAGGGCGGGTTCCACGCAGGTCGGGATCATCCGGACTCGCGAGGCGGGCGCTCCCGCCCTGAGAGCACAGTCAGCCAGAAAATCGTTGCCCGCGATGACCGTATCGGCGAACCGGACCGTGGCGGCGAACCGCTCTTGCCGCACCAGCGAATAAGGGCCGCGGCGCGCGTATGAGTCGCGAAAGAGGACGGCGTCATCGAAATCGAATACCAGGTGACGCGCGCTCTTGCGCAGGATCGCAAGCTGCCAGACAGGCAAGAGCTTGCGCTGCAAGATGACCGATTCGTAAGACGAGGCCGCGAAGAGTTGAGCAAGACGGGAAAACGTTGAGCGCTTCAACTCCTGGCAGCTAAGCGACCACCCGGCGCTTTTCAGAGCAGGCTCGAATGCCCGGATTCGATATCGGCAGCAGACATGGTCTGGCGAATCAACCAGGGCAAGAAGTCTCATACCGTCCTCCGTGACGGCTGGGCGGCCATTGCGTCGCGTCGCGCATCAGCTCGGACCCTCACGCCGCGACGATCTTAATCATCGTCACCCAAAAAGCAAGTGGGAATGAATGATAAATTGCGGAAATCAGGGAAAGCCCAACTCGGATTGCCGCTGACTCGTGATCATGGTAAAGATACCGGCGCTCGATGATCGGAGCTCGCCTCGACGCTCCGAGCACGCAAGGACGCTCATCGGGCGACCTCTCGGCGACACTGTTCCTCATGAAAAACTTCGTACGGCTGGTACGATTCGCCTGGCCCCATCGCACTCGCTTCGTGCTCTCCATCGCCTGTGCGGCGATGGTGGCTCTTTTCTATTTCACCGAGCTCGCGGCAGTCCTGCCTCTCCTCAATATCCTCTTCAAGAGCGAGAACCCCCAGCGCTGGATCTCGACCAAGGTCGATACGATCGGCGAGCAGATCATCGTGTTGGACGCCCAGGCCGAGGAAGCCCGGAAGTTCCTCCACGCCGCCGAGCTGGGAGATCTTCAGGCACCGGAAATCGCCAAGGACTACCAGCGACTCGACGTCGAGTCGGACACGATCAGAGAGCAGTTGAAGGAGCGCCAGCGCGCCGTCGACCTGCCCGATCTGAAGGGACTCTCGCCGGAGTTCGTCAAGAAAGAACTCGCCGAGATCGACGTCAAGCAAAAGCAGCTCGATATCGTGGAGGGCCGCCTCTCCGAGCTGCGCCGCGGCAGCGCCTGGCTGAAGGCTCGCGATCTTGCCTCGATTCGCTATCGCCTGGCACAGATCCAGAAAGACAAGGACAGCGAGCAGGCCTGGCTGGCCCGCTACCAGCGCCTGAAACCCTTCATCTACCGCTACTTGCCCTCGGACGCCTTTCGCAATCTACTGCTGCTCATTGGCCTGGTCATCCTGGGCGTGGCCATCAAGGGCTTCTTCATGTTCCTTCAAGAAGTCCTGGTCGCGGACGTCATGCAGCGGACGCAGTTCGACATCCGCAACCTGTTCTTCCGCCGCACGATCAACCTGGACCTGGGCAGCTTCTCCGATCAAGGTTCCGCCGAGCTCATGGCGCGGTTCACCAACGACATGGATTCCTTCGGTCAAGGTCTGGTCACCCTGCTCAGCAAGCTGATCCGCGAGCCGATGCGGGTCGTCATGTGCCTGAGTGGTGCGCTCTATCTGAACTGGCGGCTGACCTGCCTCACGCTTGTGGTCGTGCCGATCTCGGCGGTGACCACCCTCCGCGTCGGCCGGATCATGAAGCGCGCCATGAGGCGCTCGCTGGAAAGCATGTCGTCGATCTACAAGATCCTTCAGGAAAGCTTCCAGGGGATCAAGGTGGTCAAGGCCTTCGCCATGGAACGCGTCGAGCGCAGGCGATTCTTCATCGAGACCAAGAACTTCTACCGCAAGGCGATCCGGGTGGCGATGATCGACGCCATGTCCGACCCGGTCCTGGAAATGCTGACCCTGGTGACGGTGGCGATCGCGCTCTTGGCTGGATCGTATCTGGTGCTCAAGAAGACCATCTTTCTCCAGCTTGGCCCGTTCCAGATCCAGCTCGCGTCCCAGGTCATGGCCATCGAGGAGCTGCTCACACTTTACGCCGTGCTCGCCGGGGCGTCCGACCCGATCCGCAAGCTTTCCAACGTTCATTCCAAGATCCAGCGCGCCGCGGCGGCGGCCGACCGCATCTGCGCCATGATGGATCGCGAGCCCAGGGTGGTTGAACGTGCCGCGGCGATCGACCTGCCGCGACAACCCAAGGTCATCGAGTTCCGGGACGTCCACTTCAGTTATCCCGGCCGCCCGGCCTTGCTCAAGGGCATCACGCTGACGGTCCACCACGGCGAGACCATCGCCGTGGTCGGCCCCAACGGCTGCGGCAAGACCACGCTCATGAACCTGCTGCCCCGGTTCTGGGACGTGGACGAGGGGTCGATCACAATCGACGGCCACGACGTCCGCGACCTGCGAATCCGCAGCTTCCGCAGGCAGATCGGCATCGTTCCCCAGGAAACGCTCCTGTTCCAGGACACCATCGCCAGGAACATTGCCTACGGTGACCCCGGCGCCAGCCGCGACCGGATCATCGAGGCCGCCAAGCGCGCCTATGCCCACCAGTTCATCATGACCCTGCCTGCGGGCTACGACACCGTCATCGGCGAGCGCGGGCACGGCCTTTCCGGTGGCCAGGGCCAGCGCATCGCCCTGGCGCGGACGATGCTTCGCGACCCCTCGATCCTGATCCTCGACGAGGCCACCAGCGCCGTGGACATCCAGGACGAGGCCCTGATCCGCAAGGCCATCGAAGAGTTCTCCCAGGGCCGCACGACCTTCCTCATCTCGCACAGCCTGGGCACGATCCAGTTCGCCGACCGCATCATCCTGCTCGACGACGGCTGCATCGTCGCCTCCGGCACCGACCACGAGCTCAGACGCACCTCCCCACTCTACCGCCGCCTGCACGAGATCCATTACCACCGCGAAACGGCTTGAGCGGCTTGTGCCGAGTGGTCCACCGCTGACTTCGGTCTGGCCGGAACGCCGAGCACAGTTCCTAGTGGTTATGCGCGAAGTACCGGCCTGCCTTGAACCTCACAACCCGCAACTGCCATTTGGCGAACCGCTGTCCCGTGAGCCGGCGATAGTGCTTCCAGAAGCGGAGCCGATCCCGGTCATCTATTCCCTCGACGCCGAACGTCGAGTACAACAACTGTGCCAGATCCTTCCAGCGCCAGCGCGCCCCCCAGAGGCGGTGCTTGCCCAAGCGATGAAAGTCGATGAGGATCAGGCGGCAACCCGATCTATCCACCTCGGACATGTCGAGAAAGAAGTGGCAGAGGTAGAAGTCCTTGTGAAAGACTCGGGCGAGATGCAGTGTAGAGGCAATGCGAGCCATCTCCAAGGCCAATTCCCGTTTCAGGGCGGCGAACCGCTGCGCGTCGAGCGATCGCTTCAGGTCAGGTAAAGCCTCGTTTAACTCCAGGCACCCGACCAGCTCCTCGACCATGAGGAATCCCCGCAAACGCCCCCACGGTCCGATCTGCTCGCCTACAGCCACGACCTCAGGCACCAAGATGCCAAGAGCGCGGACGCACTCAAGATGAGCCCACTCAACTCCGGCGGGTGAGTGACGACCGCTCGGGTTGAGGAAAGCCGCCACGCGGGTGATCCAGGGCAGGTGCTCGTGCCGCTTGAGGTAGACCGAGAGCGGTGTTCCATGTGGTGTGTCAAACCGGACGCGTGCTGTCGAACGGCCCTGTTTGGCATGGTAGCGATCGGACGATCGGAGCGTCATGACGGTCGCGGCGATGTTCGCAGGCAGCGCGGTGCGATATCGCTCAGAGAGCCAGATCCAGCCTGTCCCCCGCACCAACCGCTCCCAAGCCGATCCCTGACTCATGGTAGAAACCCTCCCGCGACCCAGGTACAGCCATACTCCGCCGCCTTTCTATTTCGGCTGTCCTCGGTTGGTGCGGTTGATGAATTCTCAACGGCGTCAACTGGTCGCGCCTGTTCCAAAGCGTTCTCCAGGAGCTGCGTAACTTAGGCTAAACCCGGCGAGTGCTGCGGGACGATAGAGATAGAGATTCTCGAAAAACTTCCTAGTCTGGGCAAACGCAGGCAGGAGACCGGGTTCTTGTAGACACGCACAAACAAAAATCCGTCTCGCGATCTCGTACCAATCTGCTTCTGCTGGCAACTCGCCATGACGCATTCCCGGGGATGGGGGTCTATTCCATGCGTGTTCAGAATCTACACGATCAAAGAACTATTACGCCGGCAAGGAAGTAGGTCAGGCTTTCCAGCCTGACAAGGCTCAGAGTCAGGCTGGAAAGCCTGACCTACAATGCGTTTCTTTCGTGCCGGGGTAATAGGAGGGTCGTCACATATTTTTTCTATGTACTTGTCACTTCCGCGCAGGGACTCCGCAACAACTTCGTGAGGTGATTCGTCATGCTGCGACGAGTGCTCAAGCGGATCGACGCCGAGAATCGCAAGAAGATCAACAAGGTTGGCCGATCGAACCGGGCTCCGCGAGATTCCCGCAAGGCTTATGTCACAAGTGCCACGGTGAGTTGTGGGACGTGCCGATGAACCCCTCCCCGTGCCAGAAGGGATCACACGTGAAAACTCAGGTCACTCGGACTGTCTACAAGCTGTATGACTGTGACTCGCAGCGCCTTAGCAGCCCGGCCACCGTCTGGCGGCTTTTGAGGGAAGTGACCCGCGAGTCTTGGAATACGCGATTGGGTGATTCCGTCTCCGGGCTTCCGGGCGGCGGAATTAGCGGGTTCGTCTGGTTGCGCGAGATGCACATCTCGATCCACACGTGGCCCCTGAAGAGGTACGCTGAGATCAGCTTTTCTTACTGCAACAGTCAATCCGTACCCGAAAGAATCGACCTCTTCTTCACCAACCGGCTGGGCGCCGCTTGGATACAGACCCTCAATGCGTCACGGTCCTCGGCCTGCGCGGAGGACGCACTTGCGCAGCGGGCGTAGCTTATTACCCCGGCAAGGAAGTAGGTCAGGCTTTCCAGCCTGACAAGGCTCAGAGTCAGGCTGGAAAGCCTGACCTACAATGCGTTTCTTTCGTGCCGGGGTAATCGCATCGTATACACGACGGCGGAGAGGACATTTCTCTTTGTCTGGAGTCCGGGGAGAGTTGGATGCGGATCGCTGTCTTCTGCCCGAACTGGATTGGCGACGCCGTCATGGCGACCCCTGCCCTTCGAGCTCTGAGGAGGAGATATCAGGGTGACCATATTACGGGGATCATGAAGCCGACTGTGGCCGACACGCTCGAGAATGGACCCTGGTTTGATGAGGTGCTCCTGTTTGACCCGAGGTCTCGCCGGCCCGATTGCGGGATGAATTCGTTGTTGAAACGGCTGCGCTCGAATCGTTATGATCTGGCCATCTTGCTGCCCAATTCATTCCGCTCCGCCGCCTTGGCCTGGCTTGCCGGAATACCGCGGCGAGTCGGCTATGCCCGCGGGTGGAGAAACTTGTTGTTGACCGACCAGCTCCCACCTCCGCGAGATGCGAACGGGAGACGGCACCCGACGCCGGCCGTCACGTATTACCTGGAAATCACCCGGCATCTGAGGTGCCGCGTCGATTCAATACGGACCGAACTTTACACAACGGCGGCCGATGAGCATGCAGCCGACCTTGTCTGGTCGCAGTTCGGCCTGCCGTGGGACAAGTCGGTCGTCTGCCTGAATACCGGAGGAGCATTCGGTCCGTCCAAGAACTGGCCGGCAGAGCACTTCGCGGCCCTGGCACGCCGTCTCGCCGTCGAGGCGGGGGTCCCAGCGCTGGTGCTGTGCGGGCCGGCCGAGAGGGCCGCAGCCCGGGAGATCGTGGCACGGGCTGATCATCCCGACGTGGCTTGCCTGGCCGATGCGGGTCAGCCGCTGGGAATCGGGCTGACAAAGGCATGCATCCGACGCTCGGCATTGCTTGTGACGACGGACTCGGGGCCACGCCATTTCGCGGCCCCGTTCAACATACCCGTGATCAGCCTGTTCGGCCCGACGCATATTGCCTGGACACTCACGTTTCATCCCCGAGCCCTCCATCTGTACCGCCCCGTCCCCTGCGGTCCGTGCCAGAAGCGTGTATGCCCCCTAGGTCATCACCGGTGCATGCGCGAACTGTACCCCCGGGATGTCTATCATGCCGCCCTCCGATTCTTGCACCCCAAGCGATCGCCGCAGCAGCCCACTGGAGCGGAACTTCCCATGATGGTCTGACTTCATGAGGGCGCAACCCGTATGTCTTTTCTTGAAGTCGGGGCCAAGTTTGCGACCCGTCTGCGCCCGGAAACCTCGTCCCCGTCGATCACGACCTCGAGGTGGTCCTGCATCTGATTCACCGCGGCAGCGAACTCGTGGTCTTGATGAGGGACCTGGCGAGGACCCACTTTACCCGCTCGATGACCATGGTGGCCGTGACGTTTTGCATGCAGATGTGGTTGTTGGGGCAGCTCCGCATTTCCCGCAAGTAGCACGGTGCGCAGGGTAAGTCGACACGAACGACGGCATGGGGCCGTCCGTAGGGTCCGATCCAGATCGGGTTGGTCGGCCCGAAAACACTGACAACGGGGCTGCCCACGGCCACCGCCACGTGCATCGAGCCGGAGTCATTGGTCACGCAGATGGCCGCCCGCCGGATGAGGGCGACCAGCCCGGCGACGGTCGTCTGTCCGGAAAGGTCATGGGCGCCGGGGCAAGCCGCGATGATTGCCTGGCTGCGGGGTCGATCCCGGGTCGTCCCCGCAATGACAACCTCGTGGCCGGATTCGATGAGGTGCCGGCCGACCTGTGCAAAGCCGGCGACAGGCCAGTGCTTCGTTTCCCAGATGGTCCCGGGCACCAAGACCGCGAGGGGCTTTCCACCCAGTCCTTGGGACCGCAGCAACTCCTCGATCGTCCGCGTCGCCTGGGGCGGCAGGTGGATCGCGAAATCCGGAGGGCGGTCGTCGAGCCCAAGCATCGGCGCGAGCCAAAGATACCGGTCCACCGCATGGACATCGAGGGTGGGGATGGGGATCCGGTGGGTATACGCGATCCAGGACCCCTCGCGGGCCCCGGTCCATCCATGTTGGCCGGCCCCCCCGGGGGGACGCCCGCCTCCTTCCGCCTCGGTCTGACCGCGGGGCCGGTCGAATCCGATGCGGACAGGCGCGCCGCTGACCAGGGTGAACACCGCCGACCGGAACTGGCCATGCAGGTCGATGACCAGGTCGTATCGGTTCCGCCGGATTGCGGAGAGCAGTCGGAACGGGCCCATGGTCGCGGACCAGTTCTGGCCAAAATGGGAATATGCCTTCCGGGGAAACAAGATCGTGCCCGATAGGTCGGGATGATGACGGACCAAGTCGGCATTCTCCGGCGTGATCAACCAATCGATCCGCGCGTCCGGATATCGGGCGCGAAGCTTGGCAAGAACCGGCAGGGTGTGAACAACATCCCCCAACGCCGAGGGCTTGATGAGCAGTATCCGCTCGAACTGCCTGGAGGGCATGTGAGACATCATCGTGAATTCGGGGATTGGAGGGGAGTTCGAGCACGATGGCCTTGCCGGACAGCGGCCCTGACCCAGCGGGAAACCAAGTACACGACCGTGACCTCGCTAGCCCGCCCGGCGCACGATCCTCTTGACGACCGCCGAGATGCGATGCCGCGTCGTCTCATAGCGCAAGACCTTCTGGGTGTTGACCCAGTTCATCTGAATCGCGCGGCGCGGCCCGACAAATGGCTTATGGCCATGCCAGGAATTGTCGCTCCGCCGGAAGCAGACCAGAGTCCCATCTTCTGGAGGCACTTCGACGACGAAGTCATCGAGATCCGTGCCCGAGCGGAGCAACCTGAGGCGGCCGCTTGCCCCCTCCCATCTCGGGTTCATGTAGATCAAAACGGTGATGACCTTGCTTGCCGAGTCGGTATGGATTTGACCGTCCTTCTCCGAACAACGGCTCCGCACCGTGAGCATGATCGGCCGGCCACTCAGGTCGATTCCGAACTTGCTCTCGAACGACTCCCGCACGACCTCCCCTCGCAGCTCATCGATCAGGGCAGCGAACGTCGGACCGTAAGGTAGTCCGCTCAAAGGGAAGCTACCGGGCAGGTCCACCCGGGGGAAGTCGGCGTTGATTGCAGCCCGTGCCTCGACCTTCACGAAGCCCGGCACCACGAGAAAATCGAAGGGGTCCCGACAGAGTTTCGTGGCATGAAACGTTGCGAGATCAAGCATCGACATGCTGCTCTCATCCTTTCCCTCTTCTTGTCCCTCCGCACTGCCCCCGTCCACAAGGGGTAGCCAGTACGGGCAACTTTCTCCGCACTCGAAAGCCCGTGTAAGACATCGGTCGAATTGGGCAGTACAGAGAATGATTCTGGACCAGACCGGTTTCTCTTTGGGTGCTACCCCGGGTCAGCAGGGAGAGCAGAGACAGTTTCTCTTGAGTTCGGGCTGAGGAGGGTGCCATAACGAGTCTCCGTCGCGAGTTGCACTCGGCCCCGGCTTTTCGCCTCTCCTGGGAAAATACGCAAGATCTGACGTGTGGCCGTCCGAAGAGAAAAGGAGACATGCCAAGTCGTGCCACGATGGCGAGGTTACGATCGCCGTCGTTCGTCCTCTGAACCACGATCGTCTGTTCCCGCCCTTGGCTCGACAGGTGCATGCTGGGACCATGGTATCAGAAGACCAGTGATTCTCGGGAAAACGGGGCTGCCCATGATGCCTTCGTTGAATACAGTTGAAAGTATCAATGAATACAGTTGAAAGTATCAATGATCTTTTCTCAGTTGTCGTCGGAATGATCCGCATCGTCTCCGCGAAGGCCAGGCCGATGGAGATCACGCCCCAATCCCTCCTGCTCGAAGAACTCGCTCTCGATTCATTGGACCTCGTCCGCGTGATCATGCTGATCGAGGACCGCTATCACACCACGGTCGACCTGGACGAGATCCCCAAGATGAAGCGAGTCGACGACCTGACCAGAATCCTGAGCCGGGAATTGCGATCGGCGGCCTGATCTCCCTCACCGAGACTTCGGTCGCGGTAGGGAACGCCCCTGCGGGCGTCCCCCCGCGCGGATCCGGGCGTGCAGGTTTTCCTCACCCGGCTCGTCATCTCGTGAACTCGCGACCAGCGCGATCCGCCGCCGTTACGTGGACATGAGTCAGGTTTCTGGGTACCTGCCATGTTTCCCTTCAACGGCTCACCACACGGTGCCCCCTTCCCTCCGCAGGGTCCCTCGGGATGGTGCCCCTGGTTCAGGGTAACTGAAAGAACCGAAAGGGGCCACCCACTTTCTGGCACCCGGGAACGTGGGTGGCCCCTTTCGCCCCTTTCGCCCCTTTCGCCCCTTCTGTATTCTGTAGCCCGATCGATGATCGGGTGGTCGCACGAAGTCGTGGATATACGGAAGTTCCCTGGTTTCTCGATAATGCCTTCAGGCTGAACTATAATCACCGAGAGAGGCTCTTGAAGGCTTCTCAATCCCTTTGCGATCCGGACCTCGAAGTCGAGGTCAGGAATGAAGGAGTTCCTCATGGGTCTGCCGGAGCCCACCTACTTCGCCCCTCCCGAGAAGGAGGAAGAGGTCGTACTGGCGCGCCAACTGGAATCCTTGGTGGCCGACCCCCTCGTCGGTAGGCTCCTGGATTCCTTCCCGGAACCGACAATGATCCTCAACTCCAAACGTCAGATCGTCTTGGCCAACGAGCGAAGCCAGGGGCTACTGGGAACGTCTCGGGATCGGCTGCTCGGATTGAGGATTGGCGAGGCGATCCAGTGTCCGCGCGCTCATGACGAACCCGCGGGTTGCGGGACCACCCCAGGCTGCCAGTACTGCGGTGCGGTTCGCGCGGTCATGAATTGCCAGACGGCCCATGCTGCGGATGTTCAAGAATGTCGCGTTGAAAGTCGGTTGACCGGCGAGCCCGTATCGCTCGACCTTCGCGTTTCCGCCGCCCCCTTTTGCTGCCAGGGAGAAGAGTACACCGTTTGTTCCCTCCGTGACATCACGGACGAGAAACGCCGGCAGGTCCTCGAACGCATCTTCTTCCACGACATCCTCAACTCGGCTAGTAGCCTCAAGAGGATGGCCGAGATTCTCGGCCAACTCCACGGAGAGGAGGAGAAAGCGGTCAAAGAGACGGTCCGCAACCTTTCCGGACAGCTCGTCGAGGAGATTCGGTCGCAACGAGACCTCGTTGCCGCCGAAGCCGGTAATCTCGCGGTCACGATCCTCGATGTCAATGTTTCTGAATTGCTCGACCGCATTTGCACCCTCTACCGGCGATCCTCGGTTGGCCACGACAAGAAAATCGTCCTGGCCCCAGTCGAGGAGCAACCGGTGATCTGGACCGATGAAGTCTTGCTCGGACGGGTGCTCGGTAACCTGATCAAGAATGCGCTCGAGGCGTCGGCTTGTGGCCAGACGGTCACCCTGGCGTTTGAGAACAAGAGACAACCGCTCTTCTCGATCCACAACCCCTCGGTAATGCCCGAGGCCGTGCAGCTCCAGATGTTTCAGCGATCGTTCAGCACCAGGGAGGGAAGAGGCCGGGGCATCGGCAGCTATAGCGTCAAGCTGCTCACCGAGAAGTACCTTCAGGGAAAGGTGTGGTTCGTCTCGCGCGAGCCTGAGGGAACAACCTTCTTTGTCGCCTTGCCTTCGCCTTCCAAGGATGTTCTTTCCCAGGCTTTCGTTTATCAACCGTAGCTCGTCATCCGCGTACCATTGAGCTGAAGTCCAGCCGCTCGACGAACTCGGGAGCCTGGCAGGGGCAAGACGAAGTCGACCAGTTTGCGCCCAGGACTCATCAGGAAATGCCTGGTGTACGCGCGTGGCCGATACATAGGCACTAGAGTTTCAGGGGGTAATCCGAGGATCTCCGATACGAGCCTCACTCGATCGCATCGGCCTTGGATTCACTGGCAGCACCCAGGGTCGAAGCGGGAGTGATCCGGATTCCCCCCCACACATGCTCTGAAGCAAATCTCAAGAGAGTTCTGAGGAACTGGCCTTTCTGGTCGGTGGAGTAATGGACGCGCGTCCCACATTCACGGGGTTCGGAATCGATCGCGAGCACAGCAGATATCACCACGCGAGTCCCGATGACGCTCCCATTCTCGATGGGTTCTTCAAGAAGATGCTTGACGAACTCTATGACGGCGTCTACTTCGTGAACTCGGAGCGTCGCATCCTTTACTGGAACGCCGCGGCGGAGCGGCTTTCCGGCTACACTGCCGCCGAGGTCGTGGGCAGCCTCTGCTTCGATAACATCCTCGACCATACCGAGGCAGAAGGATGCCACCTGTGTCACGAACGCTGCCCACTGGCCGCGACCATGCAGTCGAGAAAACAGCTCTGCAAACGTGTCTTTCTCAAGCACAAGGAGGGAAATCGGATCGCAGTGGAGGTGCGAGTCTCACCGGTCATGGACGCTCCATTCGCACCGGTTGATATGACTGGGTCATGGGCCGGGTACGAAGATGGGCCATCGAGTGGCAATCCGGGCAGAGGATTGAGGGTTGATGCGGGTCGCTGCCCGGGATAGGCTGGAGGTAGGCTTTTTTGGCTTGCCCCATCCTCCTACCGCCTCATCTGTCGGGCAACGAATCAGCTTCAGCAGGGCGTGCCCGTACCTTGGATTCTCTCCTTGCTCCTGGCGGTGAAGCCATGATCGCATCCCGGAACCGAGAACCGGACACACGTCGCGCACTCATGATCAGCCTGACTTACGCCGCGGCTGCGACCACCTGGATCGTCGTGACTGAGTGGGGCCTTGAACTACTCGTGAACCCGGCTCACTCCCTGGGTTGGTCGATTGGAAAGGGCCTCCTTTTTGTCGCGGTCACCACCCTCGTGCTTTTCCTGTCGCTGCGTACTCAAACCGGGGCAAGCCGCCCGCTCAAGGATGAGGCCCAGAAACCGCGCCTCGACTCCAATGGTTCCTCGGTCAGCACCGAACTCGATGTGACCCGGCGGAAGCGGGCCGGTGCGACCGTGGTCGAGAGCGAGCGAAGGTTCCGCAGTTTGGCCCGCAACATCCCCGGGGTCGTCTTCCAACTTCGGGTGACCGCCGGGAAGGCGTATAGCTTCGATTACCTGAGTCCCAAGGCGGACGAGATCTTCGGCGTCACTCCCAGCGTTCAGGGCGCCGACTGGAGAGACTTAGGTGCACTGGTCCACCCCGACGACCGGTCCGCCTTCTTGGCTTCGGTGAACGGCGCGATCACTCGGCGGGCGGACTGGGAGTTCGAGGGTCGACTGGCCGGGCCCGAAGATCGGCCCAGGTGGTTCCAGGGGCTCTCCAGCGTCCTGGAAGACGGAGACGAAATGCTCTTTTTCGGCGTGATCCTCGGCATCACCCAGCGCAAGCGCATCGAGGAGCAAATGCGCAAGCTCTCGCTGGCCGTCGAGCACAGCCCCGTCTCGGTCGTCATCACCGACCGCGAAGGATCCATCGAATACGTGAATCCCAAGTTCACCGAGCTGACCGGCTACACTCTCGAGGAAGCTCGCGGCCAGAATCCCCGCATCCTCAAGTCCGGGTACACGTCCGACGACGTCTACCGGAAGATGTGGGAAAGCATCACTTCGGGGCAGTTATGGCATGGGGAATTCCAGAACAAGAAGAAGAACGGCGAGCTCTACTGGGAATCGGCCTCGATCTCGCCGGTTCTCAACGAACAGGGGGCCGTAACTCACTTTGTCGCGGTCAAGGAGAACATCACCGAGAGCAAGGCTCGCGAACGGGAAATCGAAAGGTTGAACCGGCTGTACGCGACGTTGTGCGGGCTCAACCAGTCCATTGTGCGAGTCAAGTCGCGAGAGGAATTGTTCCGGGAAGTCTGCCGGATCACTGTCGCGCACGCCGGTTTCGAGGTGGTGTGGGTGGGCTGGCACGATCGCGAGACGCAGGAAGTTTGTCCCGTTGCACGCGCCGGAGACAGCGCGGGCTATCTCGACAAGATCAAGGTTTACGCCGATGACCGGCCCGAAGGCGGCGGTCCCGTTGGCCTTTGCATCCGCTCAGCCAAACCCTGCATCTTTGACGACTTCGTTCACGACCCACGGACGACACCGTGGCGAGTGGCGGCGATCGCTCATGGTCTCCTATCGGTCGCGGCCCTGCCCATCCAAGTGAACGGAGAGGTCTGCGGCGCCTTCGTGGTCTACGCCGGTGAGAAGGGCGTCTTTCAGGACAAGGAGGTCGCCTTGCTCCAGGAAGTCGCGGCAACCATCTCCTTCGCCCTGAATCACCTCGAACAGGAGGAGAAGCGACAGCGGGCGGAAGATTCCCTGCGCGAGCGTGAAGCTCAGTATCGAGCTGTGATCGAGACTTCTGCGGATGGTTTTACAATGAGCGACGCGGAGGGTCGCTTTCTGGAGGCTAATGACGCCTACATCCGCCGCTCCGGCTACAGCCGCGATGAACTCCTGGGCATGCGCATCCCCGACGTCCTTGCTCTGGAGCAGCCACAAGAGGCTGAGGTCCGGATGGCCCAGGTTCGCCGCGATGGCAGCGCTCTCTTCGAGGCTTTGCACCGATCCAAGGACGGCACCGTCTGGCCCGGGGAGGTTAATGTCGCCTACTGGCCCAACGCCGGGGGCCGGTTTCTGAGTTTCGTCCGCGATGTTCATCGCCGCAACCGTTCCGAGGCCCTGCTTCGCACTCGTCTCCAATTGTCGGACCTTGCCTCGCGGACCAGTCTCGATGAGCTCTTGCAGACGGCCCTCGATACCGCGGAGCTCTATACCGGCAGCCGGATCGGCAATTTGCACTTTGTCGATGCGGAACAGCAAAGCCTCACCCTCCAGGCCCGGTCGACCAATTCCTTCGGCAACAAAGGACCGGAGGAGGTCACGGGGAAACCTCTGCCGATCAACCAAGCCGGCGCCTGGGCGGATTGCTGCCACGCCCGGGCGCCCGTGATCCATAACGACTTCAGCAGCCGGTCCCAGTCGGGGTTGCCGGAAGGTTCTGCACCGATTGCCCGCTACCTGAGCGTGCCCATTCTCCGTCAAGGCCAGGTGGCCGCAATCCTGGGCGTCGGCAACAAGGCGTCCGACTATAACCAGGACGACGTCCAGGTTCTCCACGAACTGGCATCCATGGTGATGGAGATCGTGGAGCGGAAACAAACGGAGATTCTGATGAGCTTGCTGGTCACCGCGCTGGAGGCCTCGGCCAGCGCGATCGTGATCACCAGACTGGACGGAGTGATCGAGTGGGCCAATCCAGCATTCTCGCTCCTGTCAGGCTACAGCGTTGAGGAGGCGGTCGGCCGGAAGCGCGGTGATCTGGGGGGCTCGGGAGTACAAAGCCGGGAACTCACTGCAGCTCTGAGCGAGACCGCTCTCGGAAGGCGAGTCTGGCGTGGGGAGCTCATCAATCAGCGCAAGGACGGCTCGCTGTACTATGAAGAGATGACGATGACCCCGGTTGCCGATGAAGCCGGGATCATTCGACACTTCGTGGCCGTGGAGCAAGACATCACCGAACGCAAGAAGTCGGAAGAGGCGATGCGCCAGCGGATCGAATTGCAGGAGCAATTCGCCAAGGTTGCCGCCTGCGTGCCCGGCGTGGTCTATTCGTTCCGGCTCCGACCGGACGGGACCGCCTGCATCCCGTTCGCCGTCCCGGCCATCGAGGAGCTGTTCGCCATCCCGCGGGACGTGCTCGCCCAAGATGCGGCTCCCCTCTTCGAGAACATTCATCCTGATGACCGTCAACACACGTTCGAAACCATTGAGGAAGCCTCCCGCCTGCCGTCCCCCTGGCATGACGTCTACCGCTATGTTCACCCTGTCGAGGGCGAGCGCTGGATCGAGGGGTGGTCCGCGCCCCAGGTCGAGCCCGATGGCAGCATCCTCTGGCACGGTTTCGTCATGGATGTCACAGCGCGGAAGCAGGTCGAGGAGGAGATTCAAAGCCTGAATGTGAGCCTGGAGCGGCGCGTGGCCGAGCGGACGGCCGAGCTGGAGTCGATGCTGGCGAACGCCACGATCGGTCTGGCCTTCTTCGACCGTGACATCCGCTTCATCCGCATCAACAACTGCCTTGCCCGGATGAACGGCGTCCCCATCGCCGACCACATCGGACGACCGCTTCGCGAGGTGCTGCCCACGATCGCCGACACAGTCGAACCGATGCTGCGCCGGGTCTTTGATACGGGCCGACCCGTCACGGAGATGGAACTCGAGGGTACGATCGCGGCTCATCCGGGGGAGAGACGATTCTGGCTCCACAGCATTTACCCGGTCCCCGGGCAGGATGGCACCGTCATTTCCGTCGGAGCCGCCGTGACCGATATCACGGAACAGAAGCGAGCCCAGGAGAAGCTGGCCGACTTGAACCGGATTCTCCAGGAAGAGATCGCCGAGAGAGAACGGGTCGAGCAACAGGTGCACCGGCTCGCCGCCGTCCTGGAAGCTTCCCCCGACTTTGTGGGGATGGCCGATCCCGAGGGCCGGGTCTTCTACCTCAACCGGGCGTTCAGCGAAGGCCTGGGACGGCCGCCCGAACGGAAGCCGCTGGCGGTAGCCGATTGCCACCCCGCAGGCTCTGTCCGCCTCATCCACGAAGAGGGCCTTCCCACCGCCGCCCGCACCGGCGTGTGGAGAGGCGAGACCGAGTTCCTCACCCATCAAGGCCGGTCGATCCCGGTCTCCCAGTTGATTCTTGGGCATTCGAACTCTGAGGGCAAGCTGGAGTTCTTCTCGACCATCATGCGCGACATCTCCGAGCGCAAGCAGATGGAGCTGGCCCTCCGGAGACGTGGCGAGGAGCTGGCTGCGGCCAACGCCGAACTGGCAGGTGCCGCCAGGCTCAAGGATGAGTTTCTCGCCAGCATGAGCCATGAGTTGAGGACTCCCCTCAACGGCATTCTCGGCATGTCTGAAGGCCTCCAGGAACATGTCTATGGTCCCTTGAACCCGCAACAGCTCAGAGCCGTGAGGGACGTCGAGGAGTGCGGCCGTCACCTCCTGGCCCTGATCAACGACATCCTCGACGTCGCCAAGATCGAGGCCGGCAAGGTCGAGCTCGAGCTCGCCCCGGTGGCGGTCGAGGACGTGTGCCAGGCATCACTTAGACTGGTCAAAGATTCCGCCCTCAAGAAGAAGATCACCGTCTCGTTTCACCTCGACAAACTGGTTCGCGTCTTGACCGCGGACGAGCGCCGTCTCAAGCAGGTTCTGGTCAACCTGCTTTCCAATGCCGTGAAGTTCACGGCCGAAGGCGGCCGGATGGGGCTCGATGTCGTGGGTGAGGGGGACAAGGGACAGGTCCGTTTTACGGTTTGGGACACCGGCATCGGCATGCGTCCCGAAGAGCTGCAACGTCTCTTCCAGCCGTTCGTTCAACTTGACTCCCGACTCTCACGGCAATACGAGGGGACAGGTCTGGGCCTGGCATTGGTCAAGCGGTTGACCGAGCTGCATGGAGGCCGCGTGCTGGTCGAAAGCCAGCCCGGAACGGGAAGCCGGTTCACTGTGGTTCTCCCCTGGACCACGGAACTGCCGGTTCCCGTCGCCAGCGACTCCTGGGAGGGACATCAAGAGCAGACAGGTCTTCTCGAGAACGCACCGGAAGCTGTCGGGGGACCGCTCATCCTCGCTGTCGATGACAACCCCCAGAATGCCCGAGGTATGGTGGACTATCTCATTTTCAAGGGGTTTCGGGTGGTGTCCGTCGCGAGTGGCGCCGAGGCGATCGAAATGGCAAAGAAGCTCCACCCCCGGCTGATCCTCATGGATATCCAGATGCGGGAGATGGACGGGCTGGAAGCCATTCGTCGAATCCGCCTCTTGTCCGGGCTGCGCGAGGTCCCGATCGTCGCTTTAACAGCCCTGGCCATGGCTGGAGATCGCGAACGATTCCTGGAGGCCGGAGCGACCGAGTACGTCAGCAAGCCCCTCTCGCTCGATCAGTTCCGCCGGACGATAGAAGCGCTCTTGAACCGATGATGGAAGGTCGTCTCAGATCCAGGAGTCGCCTGCGGGACTTCCCGGCCGGGTCGCCCCACCGAGAGGTTATTGGTGTCAGTGCTTTTTTCGCCAAAAAAAGCACTGACACCAATAACGGTGCGATCAAGTTGGAGCGCGTTGAGTCCCCGGGCGCAAAGGTCAAGGCCCCGCGCATTCTTGAGAGCCACGGCACTGCGCCCGCGCAGTATCCGGACTGGGAGGGGTGACCAGATCCGGGTCGACGGATCGATGCCAGCCTGGGTGCAGAGTCAAGCGCTCAGTTCATGACCCGCGGCCGAGGACCGTGCCGGTGGGACGATGCCCGAGAGCCAGGACGGGCCAGGCCGCAACGGATCTCGGCGTGAGATACGGTCGAGAACCTCAAGAAGAACCGGTGTGGCGCCGGGTCTTCTTGAAAGCGGGGGTCCCGGACTTCGAACCCGGTTCCGTATCCACCGCGGAACCCGGCAAAAGCGCTGGAGCGATGCTGCAACTCTCTTTGTGTTCTCGATTTAGCACCGCAATCGAATCCGTTCACAGCTCACTGACGCGAGGCTGACACGGCCGGTCCGCTCAGAAAAGTGCCCATCCCCCTCGCGTTTGCTGGCTCGTGCGCCAAGACGGGACGGGGCCGAGAGACCCCCATTATCAGGCACAACCGCTGTAACTTGCCCAGGCGGTGCGATCTACCTAGCGCCTAAGAAAAACTCTCTAAGTAGGAAATTTTCGTTGACTCAGATGTATGGGGGCTGTAACTAATGTAATGTCGATGTGGAGGATTGAGTCCGAGCTATGAACTGGGTGGGTGAAATGGGATGCACGATATCGTAGCCTTGTAGGGGAGTGCGGTACTTTCTTGCTTGATTTGATTGAAGGGGCGCAGACCTTGAACGTTGTCCTTGCGGGTCCTGCCGAATGCGAGGGGAGATGGGGAACGGCTCTCGGTGCCTCGGGTGGTCTCCCTCCGAGGCATTCCATCGCTTTCCGCCTCGATTGTGATCTTGCGCCTGGGGCGACCTTACGGTCTGGCCG
>Ga0208696_1000651_pt1 | contig 22155 bp, 19 predicted proteins | sample Sb_taG_9_FD_187711 | JGI IMG/M metagenome (GOLD analysis project Ga0208696, IMG submission 187711) | Peat soil microbial communities from Weissenstadt, Germany - Sb_50d_b_LC metaG (SPAdes) (version 2) | ecosystem: Environmental > Terrestrial > Soil > Wetlands > Peat | place: Germany... | reverse complement strand
GCAGTTCTTGGCGACAAATGCAATCGTAAGATGCCGGCAGGGACGCCGGCGCCACCCAGTTGCAAATTGGAATTGCGGCTGGGCGGTGAGACGGATTCGTTTCAGTGTGAGACGGTGCGTTGACGGCAGGCTTCCGATTCCCCTCACAAACTGTGATGTTTCAATGCTTTGCAATTGCGGCAGCTTGCCGGGCTTTGGCCGCGCGCGTGCAAACTAGTGTACTCGGACGAGACTATCTCTGCGCTGGAACGCGGTCTGAGGACCTGAAGCGACGATGAGCTCACGAACTACTTTGCCACTGGATTCGGCGACGCCAGCCGGGCCGGCCGATCTCACCACTGCGTGGGCTGAGGCGCGCCGCGCTTATCCGATTTATGCGGCGCTGGCGCGGCAATTTGAGATTTCCGCGACGCCTTACTCCGAAGGCGAAGCCGTGCCGGAAGAAATCGGGCCGGCAGTGGTCCAGCGAAATCTGCGCTGGTTCGATGAAATGGATGCGCAGGTCAAGGCTTACCAGATCCGGCAGCTTCCTCCAGCGACGCTTAACGCAAAGGAAGAAGGACTGCGTGCATTCATCCAGCGGCATTTGAGGAAGGCCGAAAAAACAACCGCGGATCGCGACAAGATCGACTTTCTCCTGGTGCAATATTTCGCGTTGTGCGCGCCGGAGAGTTTTTACCACGACGAAATTTCTCTGGCGGACGTGATCCGCATTCTGCAACCGGTGGTTGGAGTTGCAGATGCGAGGACTCCGGATTGGTGCGCGACACTGGAAGCGACGCTGGACTTTGTGAAGGATTGCCGCAGCCTGCGGGATTTGCTCGAGAGCGGGAAGCTCGATCAGGCGCGGCTGGTGAAGGAATCTTCGGGGAATTTGTTCTACGATCCGGCGGCGCTTGTGACCCTGGCGCGATTCAATTTTCTTATGCGCCGTGCGTTCATCCGGCTGCTTCATGCGGATCAGGAAGCGGTGCTGAAAGCGCTCGGCGAGTTGGATCGTGCGGGCGTTCGCACGGTGGATTGCCGGCGTGCCGGTTTTTCGGCCGCGGAACCAACCTCCAATCTGCGCCAGTTTGCAGAAAACTGGCGGCCGCTTTATCACAAGGATTATTCCGAATCGGTTGTGGGCCGCACGTTCGAGCAACTGCTCGCGCTGCGCGCCGATCTGGAAGACGGTGTGGCCAAACTTCATGCACCGGCGGGGGAGCCTGCGGCAGGGGAGACGCCCTCATTGACGCTTGTGCCTGCCGCGCCGTTGCAGCCGCGCGAACTGGATCCAGCGACCGAACATCCACGCATTCATGTGGAACAGACTGGCTATCTGCGAAAGACCGGTCAAGATTCGAGCTACAAGAAGTCCGCCGAATCGCTGGCACAACTGGGCGCGCCGGTGGAATTGCCGGCGAAGGGATCCGAGGAGAAACTTGTGCCCGCCGGCGCGCCGGTAGTTACGCCGGGCGCTAGCGGCGGTTCGGCCGCACCATCGGCCTCCGGCGCGCCGAAAACTTCGAGCGCCCCTCCGGCCGACGCGCAGCCTCCCGCTTCTGCGGACATGGAAAGCTGCCTCGAGACGATTTGGGAGCAATTGATCGCCACGCCGCCGACGCGCGGCCGCTCGATGTCCACGATCACGCTGAAGAATACGAAAGTATTGCTGTCGTCGTGGGAAGTGGCCGCATTTGTGGATAAGGGCGGGCAGGAATCGGAAGACCTGCGGCGAGCGGTCGTGGCGCGCGCGATGCTCGCAGTCGCCATGGATTCGCGGAAGCAATCGGGTGAAACCGTTTCTTTGCAGGCGGCGCTGGTGCAAGCGCGCGCCGAAGTTTCCTATTTCCAGGGACGCGTGGAAAAAGCGAAGCAGGCGAAGAACACCGAGGCTGCCGTCAATCTCGGAATCAGCACGAAGCGGCTTTTGTCGTTCATCGAAGAAGCGGAAAAGCTCTCTCCCTGATTTTTTTCTGCGCTCAAAAAGCGCAGCTTCATCGGCGAATCGTTCCTCCCGGCGGTTTCTCAATGAACATCATGTGAGCCGCCACTGCTGAGAATCTATCTCAGCGTGAGACGTCGCCGCGCGGCTTGCATCCATTTTCCGCTTGGCGCGCGCTGCCACCGATTTGCAATTCGTTGAAAATACAGAACGTTGCGATTCGTCACGGGATTCTGCTGCGGCTGCGCTGGTGGCTTTCTACTTGCATTCCTTCTTCGTGGATTTCCCTCGGGGAGAGGCCTGTGTTGAAGAAGGTGCTGGTCGTCGACGACTCGGCGTCGGAATTGAAGCTGATGGAGACCGTGCTCGAGCAGGGCGGCTTCCGCACGGTTGTGCTGAGCGACCCCGCGCGGATTGAGGAGACGATCGAGAACGAGCGTCCGAACCTGATCCTGCTCGACGTGGTGATGCCCGGGCGGAATGGATTTCAAGTTTGCCGCGAGCTGAAAAATCACGCCACGTTCGCCGCGATTCCGGTGATTTTAGTCAGCTCGAAGAAATCGGCAAGCGATAAATATTGGGGCGAGCAGCAGGGCGCGAACGCCTACGTGTGCAAGCCGTTCACGCCGGAAGAATTGATTCAGGCGGTGAAGAAATTCGCATGAGCCTCGACGACGCAGCTTCGACAGCTTTGCCGCAGGAATTTGACGGCGGCGACTACGACGTGCAGGACGAAGTGCGGCTGCTCGAAAAGCAGTACTGCGTATTTCGCGCGGGGCGCGAGCGATTCTGCCTTTCGGTGCTGGAAGTAGAAGAGGTCGTGGACTGGCCGAAATTGACGCAGATTCCGCTGGCGCCGGCATTTCTGATGGGGATTTTCAATTTGCGTGGAACGATCGTGCCGCTTGTGGATATCGCGTTTACGGAAGGGCGGCGGCCGGGGCTTTTGCCGCGGCACGTGGTGGTGGCGCTGCTGAAGGGCGATGGGCAGCGCGATGATTTGCGCATCGGCATCGCGGCGGACGAAGTGGTCGGAACTTTTGGCGCGAACGATCAATCGTTTCTCGATCATGCGCCGGATGTGCCGTATTGCCGCGGAATGTTGCGGCACGAGGAGCGCTTGGCGCTGGTGGTGGATCTGGAGAAATTGATTGAGGTGTTTCCAGTTCCGGTGATTTGAAATTGCGGAAGTTTCCCGGCAGCGACCGGGCGGGCGCGAAAATTTTGGGGAGGAAGTCATGAAATCGCGATTGAGTTCAACGGTGTGGATGCTGGTGATCTGGGTGGCCGTGGCCGCGGGAGGTTCGGCGTTGCTGGCCTTCTATGCCGGCGCGCATTCGAATGGCGCCGGGCTCGGCGACGCGGCAGGAATGCCGGTGAACGCCAGCTCGGCGTTGATCGCCGCGGTGGGGCTTGCGGCGACGGCGGCGCTATCGCTCGTGGTCGTGCTAACGAAGAGCGTGCTGACGCCGGTGGAGAAGCTCGCGGAATTTTCCGAGCGATTCGCCGCCGGAGACAACCGCGCCAAGATTGAAATCAAGGCGACCGATGAGTTCGGCGCGATTGCAGAGAATTTGAATCGCAGCGTCTCCAAGATTTCCACCGCGGTGAACAGCCAGCAGGTCCAAGAATCGCTGCAGCGCAGCATCACGGATTTGCTGAACGTGATCAACCAGGTGGCGCGCGGCGATTTGACGCTACGCGGCAAGGTGACCAACGACGCGCTCGGCAACGTGGTGGATTCGGTGAACTACATGCTCGACAACTTCTCGAAAGTGCTCGAGCGCGTACGCAAGGCCGCCGTCGACGTGAATGCCAGCGCGGGCGCGATTCTGGTGGCCGCCGATCAGATGACCACCGGCGCGACGCAGCAGGATCAGGAAATCACGAATACCTCATCGGCCGTGGAAGAGCTGACGGTTTCGATGAAGCAAGTGTCGAACAACGCGGAAGCCAGCGCAGAAGCGGCGCGGCGCGCGCTCGATGCGGCCGAGCAGGGCAACCGCTCGGTGCGCGATACGCTCGAGGGCATGCAGCGGATTCGCGCGTCGGTGCAGGCTACAGCGAAGAAGATCAAGTCGCTGGGCGACCGGTCGCTGGAAATTTCGGAAATCATCAACGTAATTAACGACATCACCGAACAGACGAACCTGCTCGCATTGAACGCGGCAATTGAAGCAGCGCGTGCCGGAGAAGCGGGTCGCGGATTCGCGGTCGTCGCGGACGAAGTGCGCAAGCTGGCCGAGCACTCGCGCGCCGCCACGAAGGACATCGCGGCGTTGATCAAGGCGATTCAAGCGGAAACGAACGAGGCCGTGGTCGTGATGGAGGAAGGCACCAAGGAAGTGGAAAGCGGCGCGGTGCTTGCAGATCAAGCCGGCAAGGCGCTCGAAGCGATTTCGAGCGTGGTGCGGCAATCGGCGGAGCTGGTGCAGGAAATTTCACTCGCTTCGAAGCAGCAGGTGCGCGGAACGGAAGGCGTGGCCAACGCGATGCAAATTATTTCCGGCATCACGCGGCAGACTTCGCAGGGCGCGCGCCAAACCGTTTCGACCGTCGGCAACATGGTCAAGCTCTCGGAACAACTGAACGAAGCTCTCGCTCAATTCCGCTCGAATTCACGTCCCGCGGCCGAAACGCAGCGCGACAACGACCGCGCGCTCGCGCCGGTCGGGGCAAATCGCTGAGGTCTGGTTTCGTCTTTTGCGAGCGGTAGGAGCGCGATCGCCGCTCGCCCTGGCCGAACATGAGAGAGAAACCAGCTACGGTGACAGGTTACGAGTTCGATGAGCTGCGAGGGCTCATCGAGAGCCGCTCCGGGATCTTGTTCGACGCCTCCCGCGAGCGATTCTTCTCGACGCGCGTGCGCGAATTCGTGGCCGAGCGCGGCTTGCAGGGCGGCACGGATTTGCTGCGGCTCGTTTCGGGTAGCAACGTCGAATACAACGCGCTGCTCGAAAATCTCCTCACGCAGGAAACTTCGTTCTTCCGCTATCCGGCGGTCTTCGATGCGTTGGCGAAGAAAATCCTGCCTGAATTGCAGGAAAAGAAATTCTGGGACAATCCGCGAACGCTGCGCATCTGGAGCGCCGCTTGTTCGACGGGCGAAGAGCCTTATTCGATCGCGATCGCCGTGGCGGATGCATTGCCGTTTGCGGAAGCGTGGCGAATCGAAATTCTCGCCACCGACATCAGCCGGCGCGCGCTGCAACATGCCGAGCGCGGCGTTTATTCAGGCCGCAGCCTCGACAATCTGACGCCGCAGCAAATCGAGAATTATTTCACGAAGACGCGGCACGGCTACGTGGTGAAGCCGCGCATTCGCCGCATGGTTTCGTTTGCGCCGATGAATTTGACGCAAGCGGTTTACGTCGGGCGCATGGACTGCATTTTCTGCATGAACGTGCTGATGTATTTCTCCGAAGAGCGGCGCAATTCGGTGATTCAACGCTTCAGCGAATGTCTCGAGCCGGGCGGATATTTTCTTCTCGGGCACGCGGAATCGTTGAGCAGCGTGCCGGTGCGGCTCGAGGGATTGGTGCTTGGCGATTGCCGGATTTATCGCAAGCCTGCAAAAGAATCGGCAGTGAAGCAGGCGGTAATGGCGGAGGGCAGCCTGTGAGCGCAGCGGAATCGCTCGAACTATTTCTGCAAGAGGCGTCCGATCACCTGCAATATTTGCGGGAATACTCGGGGCTCGTGCAGGAACCGCAGGCGCGCGCTGAGGATTTCGAAAAACTCTACATCGCGGCGCATACGCTGTGCGGTACTTCGGCGAGCTATGGCTTCCCTCTCTTCTCCGAAGTGGCCGGAAAACTCGCGCACATTTTTCAGTACGCGATGAATGCGCGCCTCGGCCCCGATACTCACGGGCCGCTGACGGAATTTCTTGCGGATGCCGTGTCGGTTCTCGAATTCGATCTGCTGCAAATGGCCAATGACGGAACGGAATGCGCCCCGGACATCGCCGCATTCAAACAGCGTTACAGCTTCGCGTTTCCCGCAGCGGCCGAAGAATTGGCTGCGGATGAAAATGCAGCGAGCGGTGCGACAGCGCAGATCTCCGCAGCGGGACATGCGGCAAGCGGCGCGTCCTTCGTCGATTCCCTTCCCGAGGACAGCGATATTCCTGCGGAAGTCCTCGAGGTTTTCGTCGCAGAAGCCGAAGAACATTTCCAGACGGTAACCGAGTGCCTGCTGGCGCTCGAAGGCAATCCCAACGCGGAGGACATCAACCGGCTTTTCCGCGCGATGCATACGGTAAAAGGCTCGGCGGCGCAAGTAGGAGTGCACCGTTGCGCGGTCGTAGCGCACCGCGTGGAAGAACTAATCGGGCGCATGCGCGACGGCCGCTTGAAGCCGAGCGCCGAAATTGTGGACTTGTGCCTCGATGCGGTGGACGCGCTCAAGAAGCTGCTGCATCACTCGTGGGCGAATGACGCAGAAATGCGAGCTAAACTCGAGCCGCTGCTCGCGCGAATCGATGAGCTGGCCCCGGCAGGAACCGAAGAGCCGCTCACGGAACTGGCCGAGGCAAGCGGCTCTGTGGCAGCGGCGGAGCAAATTTCGGCGACGGAACTGGCTGTCACTGCCGCACAGTCCCCACCAACGCGGCACGCCACTTCAGCAGCGGCTGCGGCGCCAGCCAAATCCGTCCGCATTTCGCTCGACCGGCTCGACCGCATGATGAACGCGGTGGGCGAATTGGTGATCAATCGCACGCGCATGCTGGGGCGCTTGAGCGAGCTATCGAAGCTGGTCGAAGTTCTCACTTTCTCGAAGGCGCGGCTTTCGCTTAAGGTTTCGGAATTTCAGGATAAGCATGAGTTCAGCCGCATCAGCTCCAGCTTGATGCCGGGCAGCGCCCCGCCGCAGATGGATACTTTCCGCGGCTTCTCGGGCCTGCCGGGGATGCACAGCGAATCCTCCAGTGGATTCAGCGAACTGGAGATGGATCGCTACGACGATTTCAATATCCTCTCGCGCTCGCTTTCCGAAATTTCCGCCGACGTCACCGAAGTCCTTTCGCAGCTCGAAGCCTTCATGAATCGCGTGGATTCGGACATCGACGAATTCACCAAGCTTGCGCATCACTTGCAGGATGAAATCACGCGCGCACGCATGGTGCCGATCGGGAATCTCTATACGCGGCTATCGCGCACGGTGCGCGATGCCGCAAAGGCCACAGGCAAGCGCGTCGCGCTGGTGCTGGATGGCGCGGAGACCGAGCTCGACAACAATATCATTCAGCAGATTTCGGATCCGCTGATTCACCTGGTGCGCAACGCCGTGGCGCACGGAATCGAGAAGCCGGAAGTTCGCACGCGCAGCGGAAAATCGGACGAAGGCCGCCTCACCGTGCGCGCCTATCATCGCGGCAATCACGTATTCGTCGAGGTTGAGGACGACGGCGGCGGAATCAATTACGAAAAGATTCGTGTGCGCGCGCTCGAGACCGGCCGCGTAACTTATCTGCAAGCCGAGCAGCTCACCGAGCGCGAATTGCGCGAATACCTCTTCCAGCCGGGATTTTCTACGGCCGATAGCAAGACCGAGCTGGCGGGCCGCGGCGTAGGTCTCGACGTCGTTCGCGCCAATATTCACACATTGAACGGCGACATCGAAATTCGCTCGGACGCCGGCGCCGGCACAGTCTTCACGCTCAAAGTTCCTCTGACGCTGATTATTTCGCAGGCGCTCTTCGTGCGCAGCGGCACCTCGGTCTTCGCATTTCCGCTGGCGTTCGTGGAAGAAATTCGCCGCTTGAAGCCTGAGGAGATCGAAGAAGTCGGCGGAAAGCTGATGACAAAGGTCCGCGGCGTGGATATGGAAGCCGTGCGCCTCGACGCACAGCTCGGCCTGCCGCCGATCGAGCCGATCAACGGCTATTACCGCATGGTGATCGTAAAGATTGCCGGACGCTCCGAAGGAATCATCGTCGAAGACGTGCTCGGCAAAGATGAAATCGTCATCAAGAATCTCGGCGAATACCTGCGCCGCGTGAAGCTCTTCCCCGGAACGTCGATCGCCTCCGACGGCAGTTTGATTCTATTAATCGATTTGAACCGTCTCGTCGCGGCCGAAGCCGCCGAGCGGCGCCACCAGGTCGCACCCGCAGGCGCAGCGCGGATTTTTGCTCCAGGCTCAGATGCTGTCGCTGCCGGAACCATTCCGGCGGAAGCCGTGGACGCAGTCGGCAACGACAAAGTGATTGTGGTTGTAGACGATTCGATCAGCGTCCGCAAATTCGTCGGCCGCATGCTCGAAAAAGCCGGCTACCGCGTAATTCTCGCAGCCGATGGCCTCGAAGCCTCGGAAGTCATCGCCCATTCCGGCTGCCATCTCGTTCTCACCGACCTCGAAATGCCGCGAATGAACGGCTACGAGCTGATGGCGCATCTCCGGCAAAACCCGGTGACGCGAGAAATTCCGGTGATGGTGGTGACCTCGCGAGCCGGCGCCAAGCATCGCGATCGCGCCATGAAAGACGGCGCCGTCGCTTTCCTCACCAAGCCGGTGCAGGAAGATCTTCTGATCGAAACCGTGGAACAACTCATCGGCGAAGACCGCGGCGCAATCACGCAGCCCGCGGGCGGCCTTCATCGAGCATAGGGAACATGACGGGACTCAAGAAAAAAGTGCGCGTGTTAATCGTCGAAGACTCGGCGTTCATGCGCAAAGTGCTGCACGACATCATCGCCGCTGATCCCGCCATGGAAGTCGCGGGACAGGCGAAAGATGGGCGCGAAGGTGTGTCGCTTGCCGAATCGCTGCAGCCCGACGTGATCACTATGGACATCAATATGCCGCGGCTCGATGGCCTCGGGGCCACCGAAGTGATCATGTCGCAAAATCCGCGGCCCATCGTGATTGTGAGTTCGGAATCGCGCGACGGCACGGCCAGCACCCTGCGCGCGCTGGAGCTCGGCGCGGTGGATTTCGTGCCCAAGCCGACGAACGGCATTGATCTCGACATGCGCAACGTCGGCGAAGAACTGACGCGCAAGCTAAAGATGGCCGCGAAGGTGCGCGTCGTGCGCACCGCGACGCTCTCAAGACTCGCAGGCGTCGCGGCACGCGCGCCCATTCCGCGCGTGGTTCCTTCGAATGGAGCGCCCGCGCGTACGGTGGGCGCCGGAAGATTTCCGGTGGTGGTCGTCGCGGCGTCGACCGGCGGCCCGGCTACGGTGATGGATCTCGTGTCGCGGCTTCCGAAAGATTTGCCGGCCGCAGTCGTCGTGGTGCTGCACATGCCGGCGAGTTTCACGCATCAATACAGCCTTCAGTTGGCTGAGGTCACGGCGCTGCGCGTGAAGGATGCGGAGAACAATGAGTCCGTTCAGCCCGGCACAATTTACGTTTGCCCCGGCTCGCATCATCTGCGCTTCGCGAGCGGCGGCCGGATCGCGCTCGATGGCAGCGATCGCATCGGCGGCTACAGGCCCTGCGCCGACGTAACCCTCGAAACAGCGGCGCAGTATCTCGGCCCGATGATTGTTGGCGTAATTCTGACGGGAATGGGCAACGACGGTGCGAAGGGCGCGAAGGCTGTGAAGGAAGCCGGCGGCTACGTGATCGCGCAGGACGAGGCCACTTCCGTCATTTTCGGAATGCCGGCCGAAGCGATCAAAACGGGCGCCGTGGATGAAGTCCTGGCGATCGAGCAAGTCCCGGCAGCCATCGAACGGCGGACGGTGCAAATTGCCAAGCCGGTCACGGTGATGTCGCGATGACCATTCCTTTGCCAGATCAGAAGGCACTGCGGCGCGGACGCGCCAGGGAATCTGCGATTCTCTTCACCATTTCAGGCTTGCCCTTTGCCATCGCGTCTTCGGCGGTGCACGAAATTCGAAGCGCAGATAGCCTTTCGGGCTCGGCCATGGAGATCGGCCAGAGCGTCGTGCCCAAAGTGAAGCACCTCGTCCATCGCGGCAACCGCAGCTACTTCGTGGTGAACGGCTGCGCGCATTTCGGATTGAAATCCGCGCGCCCGACGCTGGTTCTGATCCTGCGAGATTCTCCAGTAGCAATTCTGGTGGACAAGATCGAGCGCATGGCGGATATCGCCGCGCCGTACGCCCTGCCGCTTGCGTTTGAAGGCGAAGAGCGCCGTTGGTATCGCGGCCTCACATACACGGACGATTTGATCATGCCGGTCGTGAATCCCGCGGGCTTTTTGACTCGCCATGAATTGAGAGCGCTGGAAGATGCGTTGCACGCCGCGCAGGCCGAAACGCCGGCCGAGCTCTCAGGAACGGTGTCGCAATGACGGCCGCAGCCGCGATCGAGAAGAGTTCCTTCGTTCTGCTGCAATTGGGCCGGCGTAGATTTGGACTTCCAGCGGCAATCGTCACCGAGCTTGCGCCTCCGGTGAAGCTGCATGTGTTTGCGCACCAGACCCCGATGGTGGCAGGCGTGATCGTGCGCCGCGGGCGCGTCATTCCTGTGTATGACGTTACGCCTGTGCTGGTCGGGAAAAAGCTGCCGGACCGGCGATTTTATCTGGTCGCATCGCGCAACATCGAAGGGCAAGAAGAGCTCAGCGCGATTCCCGTGGACGGCGAATGCGAGTTGGTGAACGCGGAATTATTTCCGACGCCGGAAGATTCGCCCAAGTATGTCGCGGGCGTGCTGGCCATCGGCGAAGAGACCATCGAGATTCTGGACTTTGAGAAGCTGGTGCGAACTTCGACCGCAGCGCCGGCTGCGAGTCCGGTGGAATTGGGGCCATTCGCGTGAGCGCGGCGATCAGTCTTCCGAAGATTCTGATGATCGAGAGCAATGTGTATTTCGCGAAGCGGTTGAGCGATGCGCTGAAGCAGCAGGGCTTCGACGTGGTCACCTGCGCGCAATCGGCTTACGCGCTGACCATGCTGGAGTGGAATACTCCCGCGGCCGTCCTTTGCGCCACAAACTTGCGCGAAATGAACGCTCTTGAGATCGCGCCGATTCTTCGCTCCGATCCGAAATCGGCGAACATTCCCTTGGTCGCCATCGGCGGCGGAGAAGGCGAGCAGGCGCTGCTCGAAGCTTTTCGGGCCGGCTGCGATGAGTTCGTCGATCGACGCAGGCCCGTCGCCGATATCGCGCGCCACATTCGCAATTTCCTGCTCAGCCGCCAGGATGGCTTCCAGCCCACGCAGATGCTGCAAAGCGCCGAGACCGACTTGAGCGGCAAGCTCTCGCATCTCGATCTTCCGGGCGTGATTCAAATGCTCGGGCAGGCGCATCAGACCGGAGCGCTGCATCTCAACGCCGGCGAAACCGACGGCGTAATTTTCTTCGATGCCGGGAATCTCATGCACGCGGAATGCGGCACGCTCTTCGGCGATGAAGCCGTGTATCACATGGTGAAGAATTGCCATCGGCGCGTCGAGGGCGTCTATAAATTCGTTTACGGAGCTACGGCGGCGCAGCGCACCGTGCTTCGCTCGGCCACCGATCTCTTGCTCGACGCGTTGCGCGAATTCGATGAAGCCGAGCACGCGGGCGTGGAGGAACCCTCATGAGCGACGCGGCCATCCCGGGACCACCTCGTGTCCCAAACATCTATTTTATTGACGACAGCGCAACCATGCGCGAAGTGATTAAGATTGCCTTCCGCAAGGAGAGCATTCACGTGGTCGCATGCCACGATGGCGCTTCCGCGCTCGCGCTTTTTGAGGAAGCCCGGCCTGATGCCGTGATCACCGACGTGATCATGCCCGATAAGGACGGCTACGAAGTTTGCCGCTTGGTGAAGCAGAACCCGGAATTCAAATCGACGCCGGTGATCTTGATGTCGGGCGTTGTGAATCGCGAAGTGGCGCAGAAGGCCATGGAAGCGGGCGCCGATGAATTGATGCGCAAGCCGTTTCAACCGCAGGAACTGGTAGCGCGCGTGAAGAGCTTGCTGAATCCCAAGCCGCCGACCGCGAATGAGAACGTCGGAGCTGGATCGTCCGCGGCGACGCCGGCGCCATCGCTGAGCAGCTTGTTTGCGCCGCCCACGCCGAGCGCGCACGCTGTGGCGCCGCACGTCGGCATTGTCGCCGAACGGCCTTCGGCCTTCCCGGCGCCTCGCTCAACTGTCGTCCCGAATCCTCTGGCTCAGGAACCCGCGCGGCCCGCCACCGGAATTGCGCCAAGCGTGGAGCTGTTGAAATTGCGCGCGGAAATCCGCCGCCTCGAAATGCTCGTAAAGAAATTGCAATCGGAGTTAGAAGCAGAACGGCAATATTGCTCGGAACTTGAATCACAGCTTCGCGTCAATCAGGAAACTTCCTAGCGTCCGCGCTCGGTACCGCTGGCGTCCCGCCGGCATCTTACGATCAAATTCTCCGCCATAGGCAACACACCCGCGCGGACTACATACCACATCGAATTTATTTTGCGATTAGCTCCGCGCGCAATTGCGAGATTTAGCGAGGCCGGAAGTCGCAAGATGCCGGCGGGGACGCCGGCGGTACGATCTTCCTGAAGAATACTGCCGGGGTTGGGAGGGCGGGGCTCAGCCCGCCTTGCGGTATGAAATATGATCTATGAATCGGTCTAGCCCGCGGCGGGATTTAAACCCCGCCCTCCCAACCCCACTGCTTCGAGGATCCCCGATCCTCGACTATTAATTACCGATGTGGATGACCACCACCGCCGCCGGAACTGTGGCTGCCGCCACCGCCACTGCTACCGCGCGATCCGCCACCGCTGGGGGCGTGCGATCCGCCACCGCTGGGGGCGTGCGATCCGCCCCCACTCGGTGCGTGATAGCTCGGTGCGCTCTGCCGCGGCGCGCTGTAGCTCGGCCGCGACGGTGCACTGTAAGTCGGCCGCGACGGCGCACTGTACGTCGGCCGTGACGGCGCACTGTACGTCGGCCGCGAAGGTGCACTGTACGTCGGCCGTGACGGTGCGCTATACGTCGGCCGTGATGGCGCGCTGTACGTCGGCCGTGACGGCGCGCTGTAGCCCGGGCTGCTGCTCGGACGGCCGGCGTTTCCGCCAAATCCGCCGTTCGGCCGCTGCGTGACGATGGGCTTGTTCATGTTAAGCGGCGGCCGGTAGCTCCCGTTCGGGCTCGTGGTCGAGCGTCCAGCGCCGGAGTTCGAAGGCTGCGAAAACTTCTGCCAGCCTCCGTTATTGCCGGTGCTGTTCGGACGCGTGCTGGGCTCAACGCTTGGCCTTGTTGGAGCCGAGGTGCCCTTTGGCGCGGACCCAAACCCAGGATTCGTCGCCGGCGTTCCTGAGCCACGCACCGTGGCGCCCGTTGACGGCCGATCGTTGGCCGGGCCGCGATTCGACGTCGCTCCCGCGCCGTTGTTGGTTTCGACTTTCCCGGAGCCTGCCACTCGCGCACCGCTCGATGGGCTGGCCGCGCCGCCGCGATTCTCAGAAGTGACGGGAGAGAAGTGCCCATCCTTCTGAATTGAATTCTGAAGGCGTGACGCCTGTTGTGAGAAAGGCTCAGACTTCGCGCCAGGTTGATTCTTCGCGAAGAAGTTCTTCGCGCCGCCCGCGCGCGCTGCGCCCGAGCCGGGGCTCTGGAACTTGCCCGAAGCGCTCAAGCTTTCACGCGACGGAACAACCGGAAGATTGCCGGTCATGATCCGTCCGCCGTGGAATGCTGTAGGACTCACGGCTGTTGGCCGGCCCGCGGCGCCGCGGCCGAAACGATCACCGGAAACTCCGGAGAATCCGTTCCGCAGCCGGTTGTTCGAGTCAAAGTTCCGCAAGTTCGAGAACCGGTCATTCCTCAACAGCGGACGGAAGCCGCGGCCGCGATCGAAGTCCCGGTCGCGGAAGCCGCGATCGTGGAATCGATCGAAGTCCGCAAATCCGAAACCGAATCCAAAGCCGCCCCACCACGGATAGAAGAAGTCACCCGGCCCGCAGGGGAACCAGCCGAAGCCGACTCCGAAGCCAGGGCCGAATCCGAAGAACGATACATAAGCCGGCGACCAGTATGGGTAGTAGCCAAATCCCACCGGTCCGGGCCACCATGCCCAAGAACCGCCCGTAACGAACCAGCGGCCGTAGTGATATGGCGCCCAACCCCAGGGTTCGCCGCCGACCCAGGTCCAGCCCCAGTAAGGCTCCCAGACCCAGTTGCCATCGCGGTAAGGCGCCCAGTCAGGACCTTGCTCGGGAACCCACACGCGGCCCACGTCCGGAACTTCGCTCCAGGTGCCGTAAGCATCGAGATCTTCGGTGCCGGTGTAATAGCGATTGGTGTTGCGCCACGATGACGCCTTTTGGATCACGCGGTCGCGATCATCGTTGAAGGCGTCCCAATCGTCTTTGCCTTGCGCCGCGGTGATTTTGTATTGCGCGTCAGTCGTGGTGCCCTGCACGGTGATCAGATCGCCCTTCTTGACGCGCGTGCTGCCTTGCGGAGTGGAAATCTCGGCTTCACCATTGCGGACGGTTATTTCTGTCTGTCCGCCCGGATTCACATAAATTCGGTACGCGCCGCTATTTCCGATGGGATGAATGGAAACATTCGGCGTGTCGATTTCCACGTCAGCCTCGTGGCCCTTGTACATGCTGAAGTAGGCGAGGCCTTCGCCGAGCTGCAATTGAATCTGCGTGCGCTCGAGCGTGGAGATTGTCGCCTGCGAGCTATCTGCGAGGCGCAGAACATCGGCGAAGTCGAGCTGTACTTCAGCGCGGCCCTTGTCGCCGGTAGAGATTTTGTCGCCCGGAGCTAATGGCGTATTCAGCGTGGCCGCAGACCAATCGCCGGAATCGCCGCGCTGCGTAGAGACGTCGCCATGGACCAGGCTAACGCGCGCCATGCTGGGCCCCGGCTTGTCAGGCGTGCCAGCAGCCTGCGATTGCGGCGGCGCGCCATCAGGCTCAGATTGCGCCTGCGCGATGCCGCTCCCGAATAATGAGAATATGAGGACTCCAAATCCTGTGAGTATCTTTGATCGTGTGCTTCTCATGGCCCACCTCATCTGTGTCGCAGCCGGAAGAAACCCGCTTCGACACCGCTCATAAATGCATGGCCCATGCCAAATGGGCTGAGGGTGGACATCCCAGTAAATTACGCCATATCAGTGGGTTACAGCGAGTGTAGGCGGCAGTCCCGGCCATCGGCTGGCCTCGAACTGGTGGATTTCAACCACCCTCGGTGGTTCTGCACCGCTTCGCAGTGCGGCAAACTGGGCTAGAAGTGTGCGCCATACGCTATATGTGTCCCGATTGTTTGTCGTGTCCCTCCTTTGGAATCAATGAGTTAGGCTCTGCAACAATATTTTGGTGTCCCGATTGTTTGGGGAGGCTTGGCTGTTTCTGGAGGCTGCGAACTGGAGGCTGGAAGCTGGATGCGGAGCTGGGACGAACGGCGGGAGTGGATTCGTGGATGTATTTGTGGGTTACTTCGTAGCGTCTTAGCGGGGCTATGTTGCCGCTGCTGAGGCGGGAGCTTAGTTCGATGGCTCTTATGACGCTGGAGGCGGTGGCTGGGACGCGTCCGGCTTGTTCGATGATGTGGTCGAGCGCGGCAAGGAGGTTCTTGCGGCGCTGGTTGAGTAGGTCGGCGGCTTTAGCGTGGCGGTAGAGGGAGGAGCGGGCGGGGAGTTTGAAGTCGGCGACGATGCGATCGGCGGGATCCCAGTTCAAGAAGGCAGCTTCAATTTCGGCGCGATCGGGATGATTGCAGATGGAGCATTTACCGGTGTGGTAGTTATTCTGGAGGCTGGAGACTGGAGGGTGGACGCTGGATTCGGACGGGCGCTCTTTGCGCGACTTCGGGGGCGGCGGTTGTTGCGGCGGGGCTTCGGCGGCTGGGAGTGGTGCTGGGGGCGCGGCCGATTGCTGAGGGTCGGCGGCCCTTCCTTCGTCAGGGTAAAGCGGCGGTGTCGGCGTCGGCGGGTTTGGGATTGACTCGGTGAATCTGGCTGGGCCGCTAGGGGCGGTGCCTGGGGGCCGGGAGTTGGGGTCGGGAAAGTCGCGACCGACGACCCAGGATGGGGTGGAGAAGGGTTTGCGTCTGATCATTTGATTTTCCTTTGGCAAGGCATGCGTTTGCGGCTGGCGATAATTCGCTCAGCTATATCGGACTGCGCTCCTTTGTGTGTTGTTGCTGCGCTATCGCGAGATTATTGTGGGGTATGTTGACGTATAGGCAATGGTACGGATGGGCTGGAAGTGAATGCGGAAATACGGAGGGCGTGCTCGAAAATGCTGAGGCAGAAAACAGGTCCGAAAGGCGGGGCCGAAACCCCGACCCTTCCCACAAACCGGGAAGGATCGGGTGCCCGCGGCAAAACCCACAGCAACACCGATACTTCTCCGTTAACTCTGGTGGTGCTATCATCCGTCAATGCGCAATGAATCGTCCGACTGGAAAATACGCAGAAGGACAAAGGATGCGCCACGCGCCGAACAGGGGATGTGATGAACCCTAAAATGGAGTCACGCTTCAACAACGCCGCAGTGTGGATCACAAGAATTCTAGCAGTTTGCAATCCGTTGGTGGGGCTGGCCGGAGCGTTCTTCACGATCGCGACAATCGTTTGGGTGTTCCGCCACGAAGAGAAAGTTTTTGGTGAGAACGTGCTTGCTGTACGGGCATTCTACTCAATGTCTGCGGTGAACGTCCTATTCTTGTTGCTCCTCATTGCGTCAGCAGTACCGCTATGGCGGCTGCGGCGTTCCGGATTGATACTCGCGAATTCAGTATACGTTCTTGAGTTACTTTACTGGTATCTGTTAATCGAGGGGACTGAGATGTCAAAGTTTCGAAACTTAGCTAATGCCATCGCTGCCGCTTCCGGAGCAGCAAACGTAGGCTTGGTCCCTCAACGCTTCGATCTCTATCCTCTCGTGTGTCTCGTTCTACTGAACGCACCAAGACTGAGATGGAAAACGGTTAGTGCGTCGGCAACTTAGTTGTCATGGGTTCCGCTTAGTGTGATTCAATCTGCCGGGCCAATCGGACAGAGATTTCCGCAGGGCCGGGCAAGACTCAATTTTTAATGACCTGCCCCCTGCTTCCGCACACATCATGCTACGACATCTGAGCGGCTGACAGCATTGCTGGTGGAAAAACCGCTCTCCAGCGCATCGTGCACGAAATCCAGTGCCCATTCCTGATTCGCTGCGGTGCACAGGCGCAAGAGCGGCCTCGCGCGCTGTCAGTATTTTGCCTGATCATCACTGAACAAAGGCGACAGCTGGAGCCGACAAACACCACGCTTCGCAGAAAGCGCGAAGGATGGCGCACCCGGCACCCGGCGCTACCGCCGAGGAAGGCCCACGCTTGAAGGCGGTGTTGGGCGCGGGTTGTTTCGCTGGACTGAAAGTCCAGCTCCCCCTGCTGAAGCAGGGGGCTCCCTCCGGCAGAACAGCCCCAAACTCGTCGGCTTGCGCAGGATGACGGTTCCTTGCCAGCGGGTGGATGTAAGCCATCGCGGCGGAAGAGGTTGCGGAAAAATGGCCAATCCTTCGATCAACCGGCAGGTTTCGACGTCTCTTGTTGGCGCAAGTAGTTGCAAACATTGGACGATTAGATCCTTAGCTTCGCTCAGGATGACAATGTTTCGACTTTTTCCGCAGCCTGTGAAGCCGCGGTGGATTTTTCTTTGACGGCCGTTATGGCACGACTAGAGTTCGTGCCCTGACAATTCCCAGATATCCCGGAATGGCTGCGCCACCCTCCTAGGACAGTTCGGGGAAGATTGCTCATGCACCTTTCAACGCCTGTTGTACGCTGTCTGGGCTGTGGGCAATCACTGTCAGATAGGCCTGTGCCGGCTGATCGGGTGTAGAACGGCCCTGTTCCCAATCACGCAACGTACCGAGGGGAATATGATAGCGGGCAGCGAATTCTTGCTGCGTCATGCCCAAAGCGCGGCGAATAATTTTTGCTTGCGGGGTGCGTTTCATACGCTTTACGTCAATGCTGCTCAAAGGCCGTGCATCAGGGTCCGCAAGCGCAGCGCGTTCGATGGCGCTTCGCGTCATAGGACGAAGTTCCTTATGGGTTTTCTTGGAGATAGGTTTCCTGCTCAAGTTTCGTCGCCCTCCGGGCTGATATAATTCTGATCACATCGTTCCGTTCGGTATAGGCTACGTAGAGAATGTGGCCGTCAGCCGTGCCTATGGTCACGAAGCGGTCTTCGCCATAATCTTGCCGGTCGTCAAGAAACTCAACCGCAAGTGGATCTTTAAATACGTTCTTAGCCAGTTCAAAACCGACTCCGTGTTTGGAGTACTTGTCCTTGGCTTTGGACTTGTTCCATTCGAATTTCAGACTCATATAGTACGGGAATCCAGTAGTTCGGTCAAGCGTCCAGAGTCTATCTTGTACTCAGTTTAAGCAATATGGTCATCCCTCAAACCGGGGATGGGGGCTGTTATGGCGCGACTAAAGGTCGTGCTCTGACAAGGCTCAATCAGCGGAGATTCAAGAACCCCACGCGCAACACCGACGCATGGGGCACCCACGGCTTCGGCACTATGCCGATTCTGGTTCGTCGGCGATGCCGATTTTGGAGAGGCGATAGCGTAGGGCGTTTCTGGAGAGGCCTAGCAGGCGGGCGGCTTGGCTTTTGTTGCCGTTGGCGCGGCGTAGGGCTTCGCGAATCATTTCGTCTTCCCATTGCTCGAGGGTCATGCCTTCGGGGAGTAACGCGTGCGAATCGCCGGGGGCTTTCGTGCGGGAGGCGTCGAGGTGGATGTCGCTCACCTGGAGTACGCCGCCATTCGAAAGAGCGACGCCGCGCTCGATGATGTTTTCGAGTTCGCGAACGTTGCCGGGCCAGTGAAAGGCGGTGAGTGCGGCTAGAGCGTCCGGCGAAATGCCGCCGATGGATTTGCCGGCGGCGCGCGCGAAACGTTCGATGAAAAGATTTACGAGGTCGGGGATGTCTTCTTTGTGATCGCGAAGCGGCGGGATGTCGATGGGCACGACGTTCAGGCGGTAGTAGAGATCTTCGCGGAAGGTGCCTTCTTCGAGGGCGGCGCGGAGATCGCGGTTTGTCGCGGCGATTAGACGCACGTCGACTTTCAGAGTGCGCGTGCCGCCGAGGCGCTCGAAGGAGCGCTCTTGCAGGACGCGCAGAAGTTTTACCTGCGTGCCGGGGGGCACGTCGCCGATTTCGTCGAGGAAGAGGGTGCCTTTGTCGGCCAGCTCGAATTTTCCGGGCTTGCTGGTGGTGGCGCCGGTGAAGGCGCCCTTTTCGTAGCCGAATAGCTCGCTCTCGAGAAGATTTTCGGGAATTGCGGTGCTGTTGATCTTGATGAACGGGCCGGAGGCGCGGCGGGAACGCTGGTGAATCAGATGCGCGATCAAATCTTTCCCGACGCCGCTTTCGCCGCCGACCAGCACCGTGGAATTCGTCGCGGCGACGCGCTCGACGGTTGCGAGGACTTCCTGCATTTTCGGGCTGCGGGCAACGATGTTCGGGTACTCGTATCGCTTGCCGAGTTCTTCGCGGAGAGAGCGGTTCTCTTCGCGGAGGCGGCGAACGTCGAGTTCTTTGTGCACCACCATGCGCATTTCGGCGAGCGAGAAGGGCTTGAGCACGTAGTCGCTCGCGCCGGCTTTCATCGCTTCGACCGCGGTTTCGACTGTGCCGAAGGCGGTCATCACAATTACGGGGAGCGCGGCGTTCATGCGCTTGACCGCGTGGAGAAATTCGAGGCCGCCCATGCCGGGCAGCTTGAGATCGGTGATTACGAGGTCTACGGGATCGCGCTGCAACATCTCCAAGCCGGCTTCGGCGTCGGCGGCCGAGCGCGTGTCGAAGCCGTCCTCGCCGAGGTTTAGCTCGAGGAGGCGGCGCATTTTGGCTTCGTCTTCGACGATGAGGATGGTGGGCATGGCGTTAGGGCGAATCGTTGCCGGTGCGATCATATTCGGAGCAAGCGGCGATTGATAGGTTATCAGAAGACAGAAACGAACGTTGCAGTCGATAGTCTACGCCGAGGATGGGATTTACATTGGCGGGCGGAGCAAGCCCCGCCCCTACGAAGAGATGCAGAGTTACGTTGCGGGCGATTGCGACGATTGCTCTAGCGGGAAAAATACGGTGAAACACGCGCCTGGGGCGCTGCTGGATTCGAGGCGCAGCACGCCGCCGTGATCGTCTACGATTTTCGAAACGATGGAAAGGCCGAGACCTACGCCGTGTTGTTTCGTGGTCACGAATGGATTGAAAATTTGCTCGCGCATGTCCGCGGGCACTCCGGGGCCCGTATCGGCGAACTTCACTTCGACTCCTTCGTGACGATCGCGGCGCGCCGTGGAAATCGCTACGCGCAGCGTGCCTCCTGCGGTCATCGCGTCATAGGCATTTTGCGCCAGATTGATGAACACTTGCTCGGCGAAATTTTCGTCGAGAGGAACGGCAGGCAAGCCGGGCTGAAAATCGTGCTCGACGCGGATTGCGGGCCCTTTCCATGCGGCCGCGACGGCTTTCAACGCGCGCTCGACGATTTCCTGGACGCGCTGCGGTGTGCGCTCGAGATGCAGAGGGCGCGCAAAATCGAGAAAGCGCGTTACGAGGGCGCTGAGGCGATTCACCTCGGTGGAGATATAACCCGCGAGTTCGCTGGCGAGCGGATTCGAGGATTCGAGCTTCTGGTTCAGCATCTCTGCAGAGCCTTTGATGACGCCGAGTGGATTGCGAATTTCGTGGGCGAGGCCCGCGGAGAGTTGCCCCAGAGCAGCGAGGCGTTCGGAGCGGCGCGCGTCGGCTTGAATCTGCTCGAGGCGCTGGTTGGTTTGCTCCAATTCTTCCGCGAGGAGCTGGTAGCGGCGCGTCTGGCGGCGATTTTCCATCACGAAATTGTTTACGAGAATCGCGGCGATGAAGAAAAATACGACGCGAATCGCCAGCTCCGCTTCGCCGCTGGGTGTCAGCTCGAAGTCGTTTATGCCCGGGTCGAGAAGAGGAGAGAGATAGGCGCAATAGGCGGCGGAGGCGAGTGCCGTCCAGATGAGCGTGCCAACCGGCCCGTAGTAGACCGCGGCCGTCACCACACACAGATAGTAAATCGGATAGTAGCCGCTATTGATGATGACGCCGCCGGTGTGACCGAGAAGAAGAGTGGAGAGCAGAATTTTCAGAAGCACCACGTAGGCGCGGCCGCGGTGCGGAATATAGGCGATGAGGCGGGCTTCACCGAGCTGGAGCGCAGCGATGGCGGCGAGGATCAGTTGCTTGTGAACTTCCTCGACGGGAGGAAGTACGGCGAGCCCGCCGAGAAACACGAGCCAGATGAGATCCATCCAGCGAAATTTTTCGTGTTCGCGAAGGGTCATGGGGAGGGAGGAGAGATTCTCGCGCGGCTTGAGGGCTCTCCGATGCGAATTGGCGGCGTTGAGTTTTTGCTTTGCGTGGGGCTCGATCGCGCGCGGGTTCGCATTGGTCAGTTCTAGCTTACACGGCTGGATTCGTCCACCACTTCTGAGGCGAGGCGGATTGTTGCTCGGTACTCGGTTGATTTGCGAAGCGACGCGGTTGCGCGAGTCAATTCCCAGCGCTAAAGCGCATTATGGGAGGCGCAGCTTTTTCGGAGCGCTGAAGCGCTCCTCCCCCGCATGAATGCGGGGGCTGCCACCAAAAATCTGGCGGCGTGTTCGTGGGGATTTCGCGGGACGGGCGCAGCAAGCCGCGCCCCTACGAAACCTAAAACAGAAGCGCGAGATTCCAGAGCTTGCTCGCGGGGGATTTGGAGATGTGGCGCACCGACCGATCGTCGGATGCCGGCGGGGACGCCGGCGCTACTTTAGTTTGTCGTGGAGGAAAGTGCGGACTACTGTGGCTACGTCGGCGTGCTCGGCGTCTACCGCGTAGTTCAACTTCTGCATTTCGGCGTCGGAGATTTTGCCGGCTAGCTCGATGAGCGCGGCGCGGACTTCGGGATGTTGTTCGAGGGTCTCGTGTCTCACGACGGGGACGGCTTCGTAGGGCGGGAAATAGTGCTTGTCATCTTGGAGAATGGTGAGATCGCGGGCGGCTAGAATTCCGTCGGTGGAATTTCCGGCGACTATGTCTACCTGCTTTTCGAGAAGCGAGCGGTACATCAGTCCCAAATCCATCACTCTCGGCGGGGCGGCGAAATGCAGGTTATATGTGGCTGCGAGGCCGGGGTAGCCGTCGGGGCGCGAGGTGAATTCGTAACCGAATCCGGCGCGCCATTGACCGGCGTGCGGGGCTGCTTCGGAGAGCGTGTGAATTCCAAGCGCGCGGGCGTCTTCGCCGCGAATCACCATTGCGAATGTGTTGTTGAAGCCGAGC
>Ga0208696_1000647_pt1 | contig 22198 bp, 24 predicted proteins | sample Sb_taG_9_FD_187711 | JGI IMG/M metagenome (GOLD analysis project Ga0208696, IMG submission 187711) | Peat soil microbial communities from Weissenstadt, Germany - Sb_50d_b_LC metaG (SPAdes) (version 2) | ecosystem: Environmental > Terrestrial > Soil > Wetlands > Peat | place: Germany... | reverse complement strand
CATCGCGGACCCCGGGTTTCATGCTGTCTGGGACAGTGCCCCGCTGCCGGGCCGCCCTGCCTCGGGCCGCCCTGCCTCGGGCCGCCCTGCCTCGGGCCGTAGTGGCCCGGGCTCCACCGACCCGGGCAGCGCAAAGCGGCCGTCGGGCAGGGGATCGACCAGGCCGTCGGCGATGAGGCCGTCCAGGGCCCGGGCCAACTGGGCCTGGCCGGGCCAGACCGCATCGAAGTCGGCCCGGCTTACCGGCTCACCGGAATGGCGCAGCACCGCGAGCAGCCGGCCGCGGCACTGCCGGTCCGTGCCGTCGTAACGCTGGCTCCGGCGTCTAGGCGCCCCGGCCGGATCCTGGGGGTCCTTAGACTCCTTCGGCCGACCCGCGGCCAGCCAGGCGCAATCGCGGGCCACCGGGCAGGTGCCGCAGCGCGGGCTGGCGGCCGTGCACACCAGCGCGCCGAGTTCCATCACCGCGACGGACCAGCGGGCCGCGACCGCGGGCTCGGCGGGCAGCAGCGACTCGGCCAGCCGCCGCTCCGCTACCGACGGCGCGGCGCCGGGCCCGGGCCGCCCGCCGACGAGCCTGGCCAGCACGCGCCGCACGTTGGTGTCGAGCACGGCGTGCCGCTGGCCGAAGGCGAAGCTGGCCACGGCCGCGGCGGTATAGCTGCCGATCCCCGGCAGCGCGAGCAGGGCGTCCCGGTCCGGCGGCACCATCCCGCCGTGCCGCGTGGTCACGATGGTGGCCGTCTCGTGCAGCCGGAGCGCGCGCCTGGGATAGCCGAGCCTGCCCCACTGCCTGATCGCCTCGCCCGCGGGCTCGGCCGCGAGTGCGGCCGGGGTGGGCCACCGAGCGAGCCAGGAGAGGTATTCGGGCAGCACCCGGGCCACCGGCGTCTGCTGCAGCATGATCTCACTGACCAGCACCGACCAGGACGTCGCGCCGGGAGCGCGCCAGGGCAGGTCCCGCGCGTTGCGCGCGTACCAGGCCAGCACCGGCTCCGTGTAGGGCGTCGACATGATGCTGCCTATCGTGGCACGCTCCCGGCGGTGCTGTACCGCCATGCCCGGCCGCACCGTCGCGGCGTGCTAGGCGTCCCGGCGGAGCAGCACGACCGCCGCCACGGCGAGCAGGCCGGCGGCGAGGAGGACGAAGATGCCGGTCTCGATCCCCTGGAACGCCCAGTAGCGGCCGCCCGGCTGGTAGGTGACGACGGAACGGAAGCTGGCCAGGGCAGCCCGGCAGGACGGCGCGATTCTGACAGCACCCCTGGCCGGGCTCGCGCAGGAGGCCGGGAGGTAGCCGAGGGGGATGTTATAAAGCGCGGCTCCGTTCGGGGCCGCGACCAGGTTGCCGTGCGGGCCGACGACATCCTGCCCGAGTTGCCACGCGGATCCGGGCGGCGTATATCCGTTCAGCACCGAGTGCGTGACGGTGACCGCGCTGATGTAGTGCGGGCGGAGCCAGAGGGTGACCGCCGCGCGGACGGCGATGAACCCAGCGAGGGTGACGGCCAGCGCCGGCAGGGTGCGGCGTAGCAGCGCGCCAGCGCAGATGCCGAGCGCCATGGCGAACAGCGCGTAGGCCACCGGGACGATGCCCATGATGTCGAACCGGCCCGGCTTGAACTGATCAAGCTGCAGGGCGTTGTCAGGTCCGGACCACCAGGTCACGAGGGCCGAGATGACGCCGCCCCAGACCGCCGCGGCAAGCAGCAGCCAGCCGGCCTTCACCGCGAGCCAGCGCTTACGGGTGACGCTCTGCATCCAGGCGAACTGATTAGTGCCGGTCTCGAGTTCGGCGGCCACCAGCGGGGCGCCCCAGAACAGCCCGGCGAGAACCGGGGCGCCCAGCGTCATGATGACCAGGAATCCGACCGCGTGGCTGCCGAGGAACACCGAGCTCGAAAGGTTCGCGCAGGTGTGGGTCGCGGTGCAGGCAGCGACGGCGGAGTGGTACTGCGAGGCCATCTGCAGGCCGGTGATCAGCAGCAGGACGGCGAGCGCGGCCAGCAGGGCGGCGCCCACGCAGAACTGGGCGCGGTGCTGGCGCCAGACGAGCCAGGTCATTGGTCTTCTCCAACCGTGGTGAGGTGCGAGATGGCGGACGCGCCGTCCTGGCCCGTGCTGGGCTGGCCCGTGCTGGGCTGGCCCGTGCTGGGCTGGCTCATGTAGGCGAGCACCATTTCTTCGAGCCCGACCTCGGCGCTCTCCCAGTCCGGGTCGACGACGGGGGCGTTCCCGCGGACGAGCAGGGTGGTCTGGCGGGCCGTGCGGACGGCCTGCACCACGGTGCGGGTCTTCTCGATCGCGGTGGTGGCCTTGCGCGGGCCGACCAGGATCTGGTGCTCGGCGAGCAGCGCGTCGATGTCGCCGCACAGTTGGACGCGGGCGGTGGCCAGCAAGATGAGGTGGTCGGCGACCCGTTCCAGGTCGGCGAGCAGGTGCGAGGACAGTATGACGGTCAGGCCGCCGCACGCGACCGCTTCGGCCAAGGTAGCCAGGAAATGCCGCCGGGCGAGCGGGTCCAGTGCGGCGACCGGCTCGTCGAGCAGCAGCAGCCTGGGCTTTTTGGCCAGGGTCAGCGCCAGGGCCAGCTGAGCTCGCTGGCCGCCGGACAGCGAACCCGCCGCCCGGTCCAGCGGGATGTTCAGCGACCGTAGCCGGTCCCGTACGTACGCGGCATCCCAGCGGGGGTTCAGGTGCGCGCCGATGCCGATGTGATCGTCGGCAGTGAACCGCCGGTACAGCGGGATCTCCTGGGCGAGGAAGCCGACCTCGGCCAGGAAGGCCGGGTCCTGGCGGGGTACGCCGCCCAGCACCGTCATTTCCCCGGCGGTCGGCTTGGCCAGGCCTGCCAGCAGGCGCAGCAGCGTGGTCTTGCCCGCGCCGTTCGGGCCGATCAGAGCCGATATCCGCCCCTCGGGGAGGGTGACAGCGCAGTCGCTCAGGGCGCTGACGCGGCGGTACTGCTTAGACAGCCCGCAGGTCTGGATTACCGTCGTCATGCGATTTCCTCCTCAGCGGCTGCGCGCAGCGTGACGCGCAGGAGTGACTCGATCGACTCATCGTCGAGTCCGGACTCGCGGGCTTGCCGCACCCACCGGGCCAGGCTGCGGCCCAGCCGCGAAATGGTGCCGGGCGGCGGCCCTGGCGGTCGGCTCAGCACGAACGTGCCATGGCCGGGCCGGGCTTCGATCAGCCCCTCGCGCTCCAGGTCACGGTAGGCCTTGAGCACCGTGTTGGGGTTGACCGCCGTCGCGGCGACCACCTCCCGTACCGCAGGCAGCCTGTCGCCCACGTCCAGCAACCCCATCCGCAGTGCCTGCCGGACCTGCTGGACGATCTGCAGATACGGCGGTGCCACCGACCGGCTGTCAATTCGGAAGCTGATCACAGTGCCGGCTCCTTAATGTCTTATGTGACTAAGACACTAGAACTATCGGCTCGGGCTGTCAACGCCGGACTCAGCCGCGGCGTCCCGGCGCAGGAGCCGGTCACCTGGAACCGCACCATCAGCCTCCGGGGATGAGTCACGCTCGCGTCGCCGGCGCGCCCGGGCAGCTATCAGGTGCAGGCCAGGGACGCCGCCGTGGCCAGCCCCGTCCGCACCTTCAGGCTCGTGCGCTGACGGGCCCGCGCGCCAGTCGGCCGCCGGCCGGGCTGGCCCGCCGTCGGCCGCCGTTAGACTTCGGTCCCCAGAACGGCGGAGAGCGCCTGGCGGATGTCCTCCACCTCCTGCACCTGCATGAGGTGGGTAAGCCCGTCGGCGCGCTCTAGGGGCGCTCCTGAAGCCACCGGGACGATGACCCGGCGGAAGCCCATCCGCTCGGCCTCGGCCAGCCGGCGCGGCAGGCCGGCCACCCGGCGGACCTCGCCGGCCAAGCCGACCTCGCCGATGGCCACGACGCCGTGCGGCACGCTCAGGTTCGCCGCCGAACTGGCCAGGGCGACCGCGACGGCCAGGTCCACCGATGGCTCGGTCAGCCGGACCCCGCCGACCGTCGCCGCGTACACGTCCTGCCTGCCGAGCTTGAGCCCGGCCCGGCGCTGCAGGACCGCCAGGACCATACCCACCCGGGAGCCGTCGAGCCCCGACGTGGTGCGGCGCGGTACCTCGAGCACGGAGGCACCGACCAGGGCCTGCACCTCCGCGGGCAGCGGCCTGCGTCCCTCGAGGGTGACCGTTACGCAGGTGCCGGGCACCGGCTCGCGGTGCTGGGACACGAAGAGCCCGCTCGGGTCGGGCAGGCCGATGAGGCCGTACTCGCCCAGATCGAAGCAGCCGACCTCGTCGGTCGGCCCGTACCTGTTCTTCACCGCCCGCACCATGCGCAACTGCGAATGCCGGTCGCCGTCGAAATGCAGCACCACGTCGACGATGTGCTCGAGCGCCCGCGGCCCGGCCACCGAGCCGTCCTTGGTCACGTGCCCGACGAGGATGGTCGTCAGCGACCGCTCCTTGGCCACCGCGGTCAGCGCCGCCGCTACCTCCCGGACCTGGGTCACCCCGCCCGGCACCCCCTCGACTCCGGCGGCGGCGATGGTCTGCACCGAGTCGATGATCAACAGGCGGGGCTGTACGTCATCGACGTGCCCGAGCACGACGTCGAGGTCGGTCTCCGCGGCCAGGAAAAGCTGGTCGCTGATCGCGCCGATCCGGTCCGCGCGGAGCCGCACCTGAGCCGCGGACTCTTCCCCGGTCACGTAGAGCACCGGCCCCGACTCCGCGACCAGCGCGCCCGTCTCGAGCAGCAGCGTCGACTTGCCCACACCGGGCTCGCCCGCCAGCAGCAGGACCGCGCCTGGCACCAGGCCGCCGCCCAGGACCCGGTCAAGCTCATCCATGCCGGTGGGCCGCGCGGCCGCGTCGGTCGCGTCGACCTTGCCGATCGGCACCGCGGCGGTGCTGACCGGTGCCGCGCTGCGGTGCGAGACCGCCCGGATCCCCGCTCTGGCCAGCCGGGGCGCCCCGGCCTCCTGGACCGTGCCCCAGGCCTGGCACTCTCCGCATCGCCCGCTCCACTTGGCGGACTGCCAGCCGCACTCGGTACAGCGGAAACCGGACGCCCCGGCCGATGACTTAGCCATGGCCCGCACCTTAGCGGCGACCTCTGACAATCTCAGTAAGCTGGAACCGAACCTACGGAGGGAGTCGGCGTGAGCGGCGAGGCGAAGGTACCCGGTCCGCCGGTCGCCCTGTCCACCTCGTCCGTCTACCCGGAACGCACGCCCGATGCCTTCGAGATGGCCGCGCGGCTCGGCTACGACGGGGTCGAGGTAATGGTCTACACCGATCCGGTGAGCCAGGACGCTGACGTGCTGCGCAGGCTCGGCGACTACCACCAGGTCCCGGTCTTGTCCGTACACGCGCCGAGCCTGCTGCTCACCCAGCGGGTGTGGGGCCGCGAGCCGTGGGAGAAGCTGCGGCGGGCCAGGGAACTCGCCGAGCGCGTCGGCGCCCGGGTGGTCGTCTTGCACCCGCCCTTCCGCTGGCAGCGCGAGTACGTTCGCGGGTTCGAGAAGGGCCTGGCCGCGATGGCCGAGGAAACCGACGTCATCTTCGCGGTCGAGAATATGTACCCGTTGCGGGCCGGCGCTAGCGAAGTGGTGCCGTACGCCCCGCACTGGGACCCGACGGCGCTCGACGTCCCGCACATCACTCTGGATCTCTCGCACACCGCGGCCTCGGGTTCTGACGCCCTGGTCATGGCGGCCGAGCTGGGCGGCAGGCTCGCCCACGTGCACCTGGCCGACGGCACAGGCAATCCCGTCGGGCCCGTGCCGGACGAGCACCTGGTGCCCGGCCGGGGGAGCCAGCCCTGCGCCGGCCTGCTCGGGCAGCTCACCTCGACCGGGTACCAGGGCGTGGTGGTGGTCGAGGTGAAGACCAACCGGGCGCCGACGAGGGAGGACCGGGAGGCGGACCTGGCCGAGTCGCTGGCCTTCGCCCGTAAGCACCTGGCCCTGGCGGCGGGCGAGGCCGCGCGGGGGTTCTAACGGTAGTGTCCCTGTCATGGCAGGCAGTTCCACGACGCTGATCACCGTGGCCCCGACGGGTGCCGAAGCCGACAAGTCCGCGGTGCCCGCCCTCCCGGTCACGCTGAACGAGCTGGTCATCACGGCCAAGGAGTGCGAGGCCGCCGGGGCGGCGGTCATCCACGTCCACATCAGGGACGCCGCTGCCCGGCCCACGCTGGACGGCAGCAGGCTCGCTGACACGGTGGCGGCGCTGCGGGAAGGCACCGGCCTCATCGTCCAGCTGTCCACCGGCGGCGCGGTGACCGACAGCTTCGAAAGCCGGCTGGCCGTCCTGGACGCAGCGCCGGACGCCTGCTCGCTGACCTGCGGTACGGTCAACTTCGGCGACGACGTGTTCGCCAACCCCTGGCCGTTCGTCAAGGACCTGTACCAGCTGACCCAGGAGCGCCAGGTGGTCCCGGAGTTCGAGCTGTTCGACCTCGGGCAGGTGGCGGCGCTGCACCGGCTGCTCGCCGAGTTCGGCCCGCCGGCTGGCGGGCATGTGCACTGCGACCTGGTGATGGGCGTGCCCGGCGGCATGCCGGGTGACGTGGCCACGCTGGCCGCCGCCCTGGCGGCGCTGCCGGCTGGCGCGACCTGGTCGGCCACCGGGATCGGCCGGACCGCGCTGCCGGTGATGTTCGGGGCACTCGGGGCCGGCGGCCACCTGCGGGTCGGCATGGAGGACACGCTGACCTTCGCCCGCGGCCGGCCCGTCGCCCGCAACGCCGAGCTGGTCGAGCGGGCCGCCGAGCTGGCCAGCATCGCGCAGCGGCCGCCGATGCGCCCCGCCGAGGCGCGCACCTTCCTCGGCATCCCCGCCCGCCGCGCCTGAGCCGCCCGCCGCGCCGGTCATGGATGCGGCAACGTACCCCGAAGAGTGACCAGGCTGCCACAACCATGCCAATCCCTGCGGTGGAGATATGGGCAAAATGCCGGGTTTGGAGCCGGGTGCGAGGCGCTGGCGAGGCAGGCGCGGGGTGCTTGCTGGGCGTTTGCAATTGCAAGCACGCGGTGGCAGACTGGAGGCATGCGTAACGTGAGTGTTAACTCGATCGGCGAATACATCCGCGAGCAGCGCGAGCAGGCGAAGATCTCGATGCGCCAGCTGGCTCAGTCGGCCGGGGTGTCCAACCCTTACCTGAGCCAGATCGAGCGCGGCCTGCGCAAGCCGAGCGCGGACATCTTGCAGCAGATCGCCAAGGGCCTGCGCATCTCCGCGGAAGCCCTCTACGTGCAGGCCGGGATCCTCGAGGACAGGCCGGCCGATTCGGGCGTCCGGTCCGCCCTGCTGGCCGACCCGCAGCTCTCCGAACGGCAGAAGCAAGTGCTGATGGAGATCTACGAGTCGTTCCGCCGCGAGAACGCGGCCGCCGCCGAGGACGCTGAGGACGCCGAGGCCAGCGCGGACACGGCGGCCGGCCCGGCCGAGCTCGTCTCAGGGGCGCCGGGCGCGGAAGCGGACACGCTGGAAGCCGCCGCCATGGAAGCAGAAGCGGCGATGGAAGCAGCGGCAGCCATGGAAGCGCAAGCGGCCATGGAGGCGGCGGCCGCCATCGAAGCAGAAGCGGAAGCTGCGCAGACGACGCGGCAGACGACAGGTCAGCAGACCGTAACCTCGTCCAGACCCGACAGTGCCTCCGATTAGGTAGCGTGATCCCCGTGTTTGGTTCCGCGTATACCCCATTGACCTACTTTTTCCTGGCTCTCGGCCTCGTGGCGTTCATCGTCGAGGCGTGGGCCTTCATCGACGCCATCACCAGGCCGGGCCAGGCCTTCGTGGCCACAGGTAAGCAGACGAAGCAGCTGTGGCTGATCATCCTCGGCGTCGCCGCCGTGGTCGGGCTGGCCGGGGCGGTGTACCGCGTGGGCCCGACCTCGATCCTGCCGGTCGCCGCGTTCGTCGCGGCCGCCATCTACCTGGCTGACGTCCGTCCCAAGGTGAAGAACTTCCCCAAAAACGGAGGAACCAGCTCGGGTCCGTACGGCCCCTGGTAAGAAGCCAAGCAGGGCCGCGCGATCACCAGCAGGGCCGCGCGATCAGACGACGAGCAGCGTGATCGGCACGGCGACCAGCACGGCGGACGCCAGGCAGATGGCCAGCACGATGGCGGTCGGCAGCGGCCGCACCGGCGGGAGCAGCCGGGTGACCCGGGCGGCTACCTCGCCTTCCCCGGCGGCCAGCGCGCCGGCCGGCGCCGGGCAGGTGTCGGCCGTGCCGAAACGCACCAGGGCGGACACGAGTTCGCGCGCCGGGCGGCCTCGCAGCGCGCGGTCGTCGGCGAGCATCTCGACCAGCAGCGCCACGCAGCGGTGGGCGTCGGTGCAGGTGGCGGACCTGGGGAAGGCGCGCCGCAGGGCGGTGAACGGCAGCAGCACGAGGTCATGACGCTCGCGCAGGTGGGCTCGCTCGTGCGCGAGCACGGCCGCCAGTTCGCCGCGGCCGAGCAACTCCAGGGTGCCGACGCTGACCACGATCTGCGACCGCAGTCCGGGCAGGCAGTACGCGGCCGCGCTCGGGTAGTCGACGACGAGCGCGCCTGGCACCTTCGGGTCGCCGTGGGCGAGCAGCGTGAGCAGGGCGCGCTGTCGCCGCCTGGCGTGCACCGCCGCGACTGAGACGGCGACGAGCACCCAGCACAGCAACGCGAGCAGGACCAGCCCGGCGGCCAGGCAGGTCAGCCGGACGGCGACGATGACCGTCGGCAGGCCGCCTTGCCCGCCGGACAGCCGGAACACCTCGCCCGAACGGAGCAGCGCGCCCACCTGCAGTACTGAGCGCGCCACGCCCGCGTTGCTGGCCGGCATGGCCAGGCCGATCAGCGTGCCGACGGCGGCCAGGCCCGAGGCCAGGCCGAGCGCCTGCCACAACAAGATGGCCGCGGCCGGCGACCGTCGCGGCCAGCTAGCTTGAGCCAGTGCCGAAGCGCCGAGCGCGCTCCCGATGGCAACTACGGCGAGAAGCGCCGCGTCCTCAAGTCCCGTCATCTCCCTCGCCGCTACCTTCGATCACTTCCAGGGCGTCGCGCAAGACCTCAGCCTCGACGCCAGATACGGACTGTGCGAACCGGGTCAATGCCGCCGTCCGGTCACCGGTCTGCGCCAGTGCGGTCAGCATGAGCTCGGTTACATAGGTCTCGCGGGTAGCGGCGGGGCAGTAACGCCAGGCGCGCCCATCGCGCTCCCGCCTGGCGAAGCCCTTTTTCGCGAGCCTGTCGAGCACCGTCATTACGGTGGTGTGAGCTAGATTACGCTCGGTCAGCCTAGCACTGACTTCGCGCACGGTGAGAGATGTATCTGTTTCCCAGAGCACGTCCATGATGGCCCGCTCAAGATCGCCCAACCGGTTCACGGTCGTCAATGTACCCGCAATACGGCTCATCCAATAGGAGAGACGGCGCGCGATTAGCCCTCGGGGTCGGCGAAGCGGGCAAACGCGCGCAGATTGGCCAGGCTCTCGCCGCGCTTGACCCGCCAGGCCCACTCGCGCCGGATCGCGGAGCCGAAGCCGAGCTCGAGCGCCGTGTCGAAGTTCTCGTCGGAGTAGCTGAGCACGCAGCCGAGCAGCCGGTCGATGTCCGCGGTGGAGACGGCGGACAGCGGCAGCCGCCCGGTCAGGTACACGTCGCCCACCGGGTCCAGGGTGAAGTGGACCCCGTACATGCGGCCGTTGCGCTCGAGCAGGAAGCGGTAGAACGCCTCGTGGTTCTCGTCCGGCTGACGGCAGAAGAACGCCTCCACGCCCAGGCTGTGCGCGCCGACGACCAGCCAGGCCATGGTGGCCAGCTTGTGCTGGCCCTCGAGCTTGACCAGGTAGGCGCCGGGCCGCGGGTTCTCGTACGGCAGGCCGAGCTCGGCCAGGGCCGCCTCGATGGCAGCGGCGGGAGGCACAGCAGCGGCGGGAGGCACAGCAGCGGCGGGAGGCACAGCAGCGGCGGGAGGCCCGGGAACTCCGGTCATGCGCGCACGGTCTCGGCCGCCTCGTCCATGGCACCGGTATACACGTCGATCAGCCGGTCGGCGGTGGCGGGCCAGCCGAAACCCGACGCGTGCGCCAGCGCGCCGCGGGACAGTTCCGCGAGCCGTCCGGGCGACGCGACCAGCCCGGAAAGCACCCGCGCCCACACGACCGGATCGTGCCCGTCCACCAGGATGCCGGAGAAGCCGTCCCTGACCGCGGTGCGCAGCCCGCCGACGGCGGCGGCGACCACCGGCGTCCCGCAGGCCTGAGCCTCCAGCGCCACCAGCCCGAACGATTCCGAGTGCGACGGCACGAGCACCACCGTGGCGGCCCGGTACCAGTCGGCCAGCTCACGCTGCGGGCACGGCGGCTCGAGCCGGACGCACCCCGAGAGGCCGAGCGCCTCGGCTAGGCCGTCCAGGCGGCCAGGCGCGCCGACCTCGGACCCGCTCGGGCCGCCGACGAAGACGACCACCAGCTTGTCCGCCAGCGCGGGGGAGGACCGCAGCAGCGCGGCCGCGGCGTGCAGCACGACGTCGGGGCCCTTCAGCGGCTGAATCCGGCCGGCGAAAACCAGAACCACCGCGTCGGCGGGCAGCCCCAGCCGACGCCGCGCCGCCACAGCGGGCCCGGCCCGGAACACCGACAGGTCCACGCCCGGGCTGACCGTCTCCACCCGCCAGGGGCTGGCGCCATACAGCTCGACCAGCTGGCGCGCCTCTTCCGTGGTGTTCGCGACCAGCCGGTCGGCGGCCGCCACGACCTCGCCCTCGCCGCGGATCCTGATCTCGGGCTCGGCGCAGTCGCCGCCGGCCAGGGCCAGGTTCTTGACCTTGCCCAGGGTGTGCATGGACTGGATGAGGGGTACCCCCCAGCGTTCGGCCGCCGCCGCGGCGACCTGGCCGGACAGCCAGTAGTGCGCGTGCACCAGGTCGTACCGGCCGGGCGCGTAGTCGGCCTCGGTGCGCAGCACCCCGAAGGTGAACGGGCAGATCTGGCCGGGCAGGTCGTTCTTGTCGAGCTCCTCGAACGGGCCGGCCACCACGTTGCGGACCAGCACGCCCGGCATCAGCTCCACCGCGGCGGGCGTGTCGCGACAGACCGCGCGGGTGAAGATCTCCACCTCGACGCCGCGGCTGGCCAGCTGCTTGGCCACCTCGACCACGTACACGTTGAGCCCGCCCGCGTCGCCGGTGCCCGGCTGGTCGAGCGGGGAGGTGTGCAGGCTAATCGTCGCGATCCGCCGGGGGGCCACCCGTCGGCGGGCGCGACTCAGCAGTTCCTGCACGCTCTAAGCAACCCCGTCAAGCCGCCGCCTGTTCCCTCCTCTAGGCTTTCTGGCTATGAGGACGCTGGTGCTGCTTCGCCACGGCGAGAGCGAATGGAACTCCAAGGGCCTGTTCACCGGGTGGGTGGACGTCGGGCTCTCCGAGGTCGGCGCGCAGGAGGCCGTGAACGGGGGCAAGCTGCTCGCCCAGTCCGGCCTGCGCCCGGAGGTGGTGCACACCTCGGTGCTGACCCGCGCCATCCAGACGGCCAATATCGCCCAGGAGGAAGCGGGCCTGCTCTGGCTGCCGGTGCGCCGGTCGTGGCGGCTGAACGAGCGGCACTACGGCGCGCTGCAGGGCAAGGACAAGGCCCAGACCAGGCGGGAGTTCGGCGACGAGCAGTTCATGCTGTGGCGCCGCTCCTACGACGTGCCGCCACCCCCGATCGCCGACGACGACCCCCTGTCCCAGGCCTCAGACCCCAGGTACGCTAACCTGCCGCCAGAGGCCAGGCCGCGCACCGAGTGCCTGAAGGACGTGCTGGAGCGCATGCTGCCGTACTGGTACGACGCCGTGGTTCCCGACCTCGGGCACGACGGGACGGTCCTGATCGTGGCGCACGGCAACTCGCTGCGTGCGCTGGTCAAGCATCTGGACGGGATCAGCGACGCCGCCATCTCGGAGCTGAACATCCCGACCGGGATCCCGCTCGTCTACCAGCTCGACGACGCGTTCCGGCCGGTCACGCGGGGCGGCAGCTACCTGGACCCGGCGGCCGCCGCGGAAGCGGCCGAGGCGGTCAAGAACCAGGGCCGCTAGCCGGCGAAGCTGGCATTAACGGATGTTTGCCGCCAGGTGAATAACCTTCGAATATCGCCCGGGTGAGTTCTGCCGCGCTGTCCTGCGCCTGGTGTTAGCGCATACCATTAGGCATGTGAGTCTTTACTGGTCACCGCCTTGGCCTGCGCCGACTACGGAGGTCGCGTGGCGATAAGAACCAGGGCCGCCGGGTCCGGCGGCACCGCGCGCCAGGCACGGAGCTCTCGGCTGCGGGCGCCACAGCCCGCCAGGCTGCCGCCGGGCATCGCCTCCGTCCTTTCCGTCCTCTCCTCCTCGGCCGTGGTCGTCGACAGCAACGACCGGGTGCTGCGGGCGAGCGCTGCGGCCCGCGCGTTCGGGCTGGTCAAGGGCGATCGCCTGATGGTCAGCGAGCTCGCCGCGCTGGCCCGTCAGGTGCGCAGGGACGGCGAGATCAGGGAAGGCGAGTTCGAGGTCCCGGTGCCCAGGTTCGGCGGCCGGTCCACGAGCTTCGCGGTCCGGGTCGCGCCGCTCGGCGCCGTCGGCGGCGGCGGGCTGGTCCTCGTGCTCGCCGAGGACCAGACAGAAAGCCGCCGGGTGGACGAGGTCAAGCGCGACTTCGTGGCCAACACCAGCCACGAGCTCAAGACGCCGGTGGGCGCGCTGGCGCTGCTGGCCGAGACGATCGAGGACGCCGCCGACGACGCCGAGGCGGTGCGCAGGTTCGCGAGCAAGATGCGCCAGGAGGCGCAGCGGCTGACCAACCTGGTCCAGGACCTCATCACGCTGTCCAGGATTCAGGCGGTCGAGCCCGTGCCCGACCCGCGCCCGGTCGAGCTCGATGTGGTGGTCGCCGAGGCCCTGGACCGCTGCCGGATGAAGGCGCAGGCCCGCGGCATCGCCCTCACGTCGGTCGGCAGCCGCGGCCTGTCCGTCCTGGGCGACGAGGACCTGCTGATCACCGCGCTGCGCAACCTGCTGGAGAACGCCGTCGCCTACAGCCCGGAGCGGACCCGGGTGGTCATCAGCACCAAGAAGACCGGCGACGGCAACGCCGAGCTGAGCGTGGCCGACCAGGGCATCGGCATCCCCGAGCGCGACCTGGAGCGGATCTTCGAACGCTTCTACCGGGTCGATCCGGCGCGCTCGCGCGCGACCGGCGGCACCGGCCTCGGGCTGGCCATCGTCAAGCACGTGATGGCGGCCCACAACGGCAAGGTCACGGTGCGCAGCGTCGAGGGCGCCGGGTCCACCTTCACTCTCTTCATACCGCTGCGGAGCGAGCATGTCAGCACAGGCGCTGCGTGAGCCCCGGAAGCCGCAGAGAACTCACGATCACCGGTAGCGCCCAGAAGGAGCAGAAGTGACACGCGTGCTGGTAGTTGAGGACGAAGACTCATTCAGCGACGCCATCTCCTACCTGCTCCGCAAGGAGGGGTTCGAGGTCGCGGTCTGCTCGACCGGCCCTGACGCGCTCGACACGTTCGACCGGACCGGAGCCGACCTGGTCCTGCTCGACCTGATGCTGCCGGGCCTGCCCGGCAGCGAGGTGTGCCGGTCGCTGCGGGAGAAGTCCAACGTGCCGGTGATCATGCTGACCGCCAAGGACAGCGAGATCGACAAGGTGGTCGGGCTGGAACTCGGCGCCGACGACTACGTGACCAAGCCGTTCTCCTCCCGCGAGCTCGTCGCCCGGATGCGCGCGGTGCTGCGCCGCCGCGGCGAGCCCGACGACGTGGCCGAATCGGCCCTGGAGTCCGGGCCGGTGCGGATGGACGTGGACCGGCATGTGGTCACCGTCCGGGGCGGCACGGTGCAGCTCCCGCTGAAGGAGTTCGAGCTGCTCCAGGTGCTGCTGCGCAACGCGGACCGGGTGCTGACCAGGATGCAGCTCATCGACCGGGTCTGGGGCGCCGACTACGTGGGCGACACCAAGACGCTGGACGTGCACATTAAGCGGCTGCGGGCCAAGATCGAGATGGACCCCGCCAGGCCACAGCACATCGTGACCGTGCGCGGCCTGGGTTACAAATTCGAATCAGCCGCCTAAGCAATCAGCACTGAGAGGCAGGAACGCCAGTCCGTTCGGGATAAAAGATTCTCGGCCGAACGGACCGGCGTGCGTGCGGACCTGTCCGCTTACAGCGTGGCCGACCGGCCGAACGGGTCGTGGTTCCTGCGGACCCGTCCGGCTACGGGGTGGCCGACGGGCTGGCGGATGCGCTGGCCGACGCCGAGCCTGACGCCGACGCGCTGGCCGAGGCCGAGGCCGAGCCGGACGCGTGCGCCCTGGGTTTGGCCGACAGCGTGGGCTTGGGGATGGGCGGCGGTGAGTAGGTCGCGTAGTCGTAGGCGTGCGGCTCGACCGGCACGCCGATCGTGATCGCCCCCGCCTCCGCGAAGAGGAGGGTCAGCTGGATCGTCTCCCCGCCGCTGAGCGGATTGGCCAGCCCGGTGAGCACCATCTCGGGCACCGGGCCGCCCAGGTCGACCAGCGTCTGGGGCGGCAGGTCGATCGAACCGCCGGCCAGCTTCACCGCGGATGCGGCGGCCGGGGCGCTGACCGAAAGCAGCCGGTCACCGTTCTGCGCCTCGATCGCGAGGAAGACTCCGGCCCGGCCGCCGGCCGGCAGCGCGGAGCCGACCGGGGCCCCGAGCACGAACACGTTGTCCAGTGTGATGCCGTTCTGCATGATGCTGACCCCGCTCGAGGCGGGGTGGAACTCTAGCGTGGGCGCGTTGAGGCCGGCCTCGCATCCGGCGAGCGCCGGCAACAGCACGGCTATGGCGCCAAGAAGCAGGCGGCGATTCCAGCGCGTCACCTTAGCGGCCTCCTCGATTTAACTCCCGTCGGACGGAAGAAAATCGTAGCGGTCATGCCGCCGCGGGTTAACGCGGGGCTCCTGGTGAGCCCTAACCAGAGGAGCGGACGGAGGGATTTGGCCCGGTCGGCGGGGCTGCAGGGCTCGCCGAGCGGCTCGCTCTGCTGGCCGCGGACGCGCTGGCCGCGGATGCGCTGGTCCCGGTGGGGCTGGTCGCGGACGGCCGGGCCTTGGTGCTTGGCCGCTGCGGCGCGGTCGAGGTCGCCGTCGGCGGCCGGGGCGTCTGCTCGGCGGGCGCCGTCGCCGGGCTGAACGTGGCCACCGACAGCATCGCGCCTGCCACCAGGCACACGGCCAGGATGCTGGCCAGCAGCGGCATGACGGTCGCGCGCCCGGCGAAGGGTCCCGCCAGCCGCCGCAGCCGGTCCCGGCGCCGTTTCGCGCGCAGCTCCCGGTGGTAGGCCAGCACCTCTCGGTCGAGCTCACGCGCGTCATCTGGGATCTGGATGTCGAGCGGAGGCTCGTCCCACCCTGATCCGCCGCCAGGATTCACCGTCACCTCCGGCGCGAATTTGGACCCTAGGTATCCAGTATGAGGCCCCGGGGCCAGCGTCGTCCCCCGGGCCAGCACGCCAACACCCCGTCAGTCGGTAAGATGCCCGGCGCGTTCCGCTGCCTCAGGTAGACTAGGTGAAACGCTGTAAGCCCTCGAGTGGCGGTGCCGACATTGACACGGCCAGCTGAACGGTGTCGGCACGGAGTGGCGACAACCGTACTGACCTGCATATTTACCACCAAGAGCATTTTATCGACACCGTGCGACGTGGTAAGATGGTCTTCAGCGGAAGGGGTACTTGCCACATGTCTTTCAAGGTCGGCGATACCGTCGTCTATCCCCATCACGGGGCTGCTCGCATCGAAGCGGTCGAGACTCGCACTATTAAGGGTGAGGATAAGACCTATCTGGTCCTCAAGGTCGACAAGGGCGACCTGACTGTACGCGTTCCCGCGGACAATGCCGAGCTGGTGGGCGTTCGTGATGTCGTAGGCGCCGAAGGGCTTGAGCGGGTGTTCGAGGTGCTCCGCGCGCCGCACACTGAAGAGCCGACCAACTGGTCTAGGCGGTACAAGGCCAACCTGGAGAAGCTCGCATCCGGTGACGTGAACAAGGTCGCCGAGGTCGTTCGGGACCTGTGGCGGCGAGACAAGGAACGCGGCCTGTCCGCAGGCGAGAAGCGGATGCTCGCCAAGGCGCGGCAGATCCTGGTGAGCGAACTGGCGTTGGCCGAGAAGACCAACGAGGACAAGGCTGAGGCGCTGCTCGACGAGGTCCTGGCGACCTGAGCATTCGCACCAGCGCTCAGATCCCGCGGGTCGGGATCGGAGTCGACGTACACCCGCTGACCGCCTCGCGTGAACTGTACCTGGCCGGCCTGCTGTGGCCGGGCGCGGCGGGTCTCGATGGCCATTCAGACGGAGACGTGGCGTGTCACGCCGTCTGCACCGCCTTGCTTTCGGCGGTCGGCCTCGGCGATCTCGGCGAGAACTTCGGCACGTCTCGGCCCGAATGGGCGGGCGCGTCCGGGACATCGCTACTGCGTGAGACGTTCCGGCTGGTCAGCGAGGCGGGGTTCGTCATCGGCAATGTCGCGGTGCAGGTGATCGGGAACCGGCCGCGGGTCGCCCCGCGGCGCGCCGAGGCGGAGAAGGTGATGAGCGAGGCGCTGTCCGGCGCTTCGGTCAGCGTGTCCGCCACGACCACCGACGGGCTCGGCCTGACCGGCCGGGGTGAGGGCATCGCCGCGATCGCCACCGCCCTCCTGATGCCAGCAGAGCTGATGCCTGCGGGCTGACCTGCGCCTGCTCTACGCCCGCCAGGCACTTCCCGTATCCCTTAGCCTTGACAGCGTGACGTTGCACCTTCATGACACTGCTGCCCGCGCGGTGCGCGAGTTCGCGCCGATCGCGCCGGGGCAGGCGTCGGTGTACCTGTGCGGCGCCACGGTGCAGGCGCCGCCGCACATCGGCCACCTGCGGTCGGGGGTGTGCTTCGACGTCCTGATCCGCTGGCTGGAGGCCAGCGGATACCAGGTGACCTTCTGCCGCAACGTCACGGACATCGAGGACAAGATCCTGCGCACCGCCCAGCGCGAGGGCGTCCCGCCCTGGATCGTGGCCGAACGGAACCAGCGCGCGTTCACCTGGGCCTACGACGCGGTCGGCTGCCGGCCGCCGGACATCGAGCCGCGCGCCACCGGGCACATCCCGGAGATGATCGTCTTGATCCGCCGCCTGATCGAGCGCGGCCACGCCTACCCGGGCGGCGGGGACGTGTACTTCGACGTGCACTCCTACCGGGACTACGGGGCCCTGTCCGGTCAGCGGCTTGACCAGATGCGGCCCGCCGAGGACTCCGACGACGCTGGCGCCAAGCGCGACCCGCGCGACTTCACCTTGTGGAAGGGCGCCAAACCGGGCGAGCCGGCCTGGGAGACCCCGTGGGGATCCGGCCGGCCGGGCTGGCACCTGGAATGTTCGGCCATGGCCACTAAGTACCTCGGGCCCTCCTTTGACATTCACGGCGGCGGGATGGACCTGATCTTCCCGCACCACGAGAACGAGCTCGCCCAGTCCCGCTCGGCCGGCGACGGCTTCGCCCGGTACTGGCTGCACAACGGGCTGCTCGGGCTGGCCGGGGAGAAGATGAGCAAGTCGGGCGGCAACTCGCTGCTCGTCACCGACGTGCTGTCCCGGGTGCGGCCCGCCGAGCTCCGCTACTACCTGGTCCAGGCGCACTACCGGTCGCTGCTCGAGTACTCCGAGGAGGCGCTGGAGGAGGCGGCCGCCGCCTACCAGCGGATCGAGCGCTTCGTGCTGCGGGCCAGCGAAGTGCTCAGTCGCCTAGGGATGATCGGCCGCCCCGGGATGGACTCCGCGGCGGGCCCGGGGGACGAGCCGCCAGGGCTGCCGGTGTCATTCCGTTCGGCCATGGACGAGGACCTGGGCGTCCCCGCGGCGCTCGCGGCGGTGCACGCCTGCGTCCGGGACGGCAACCAGGCGCTGGCCGCGTCCGACAAGGCAGGCGCCCGCGCCAGCCTGGTCCGGCTCCGTGCCATGCTGGACGTGCTCGGCCTCGACCCGCTCGCGCCGCACTGGTCCTCCTCGGCGGGTTTTGCGGGACGGCCCGGGGCCGGCGACCGGCTGCGGGACGTGGTCGGGTCGCTGGTGAAACTGACCTTGCAACAGCGGGACGCGGCCCGGGCCCGCCGGGACTACGCGACCGCGGACGCGATTAGAGATGGCCTGGAGGAGATCGGCGTCCTCGTCGAGGACACTCCCGAAGGCCCGCGATGGGAGCTGAAGCGTTGAGCGGAGCCGGGAGCTCGCGAGCTGGTCGTTCTGGTGCCGGTCGTTCTGGTGCGAGCCGTTCTGGTGCTGGTCGTTCTGGTGCTGGCCGCGCCAAGGTCGGCCGTCCCGGGTCGGGCCAGACGAAGTCGGGCAAGCCGCGGCCGGGTACGGGCGGCTACGGCAAGCGCGCCCTCGAGGGCAAGGGGCCTACCCCGCCCGCGGCGATGCGGCCGGGCCACCCGGCGCAGCGGCGCGCGGCGGCGGCCGCCCCGGGTGGTTCCCGTAGCCGGCGGCGGGACGACGGCCCCGCCCCGGGTGGTTCCCGTGGTCGGCGGCGGGACGACGGTCTCGCCCCGGGTGGTTCCCGTAGCCGTTATCAGGACGACGGTTCCGCCTCGTCCTTCACCTCGTCCGGCCCGCCCGCGCGGGCGTCGCGCGGCGCCGGGGACGCGGCCGAGTTCGTCGCCGGGCGCAACCCGGTGGTCGAGTCGCTGCGGGCCGGCGTGCCCTCGGCGGCCCTGTACGTCGGCGCTCGCGTGCAGCACGACGAGCGGATCAGCGAGGCCATCAAGCTCGCCGCCGACCGCGGCGTGGCGGTGCTCGAGGCCGGCGCCGCCGAACTCGACCGGCTCACCGGCGGTGCGCTGCACCAGGGCCTGGCGCTTCGCGTGCGCCCCTACGACTACGCGCATCCCGACGACCTGCTCGCCCGGGCCGCCGACGCCGGGCAGCTGCCGCTGATCGCCGCCCTGGACGGCGTCACCGACCCGCGCAACCTGGGTGCGGTGGTGCGTTCGGCGGCCGCGTTCGGCGCCCACGGGGTGGTGGTCCCATCCCGCCGCGGGGCCGGCGTCACGGCGGGCGCCTGGAAGGCGTCGGCGGGCGCGCTGGCCCGCGTGCCGGTGGCCCGCGCGGTCAACCTGGCCCGGGCCCTGCAGTCCTACCGGGACGACGGGGTCTTCGTAGCGGGCCTGGACGCGGCGGGGGACACCGAGATCCGCGACCTGGAGCTGGCCACCGCACCGCTGGTCCTGGTCATCGGCTCTGAGGGCCGGGGGCTGTCCAGGATCGTCGCTCAGACCTGCGACGTGCTGGTCCGGATCCCGATCGCGGCCCGTACCGAGTCGCTGAACGCGGGGGTGGCCGCCGGCATCGCGCTGTACGAAGTAGCCGCTATCCGGTCTCGTGCTGGGGCGGCCGTTACGCGTTAAGTGCGCGGCTCCCAGCTGAAGAAGCGCATGGCGAGGAGCAGGCCGCCCAGGCCCCAGGCGGCGACGAACAGCACATCGGTCCAGTGAAACGCGGTGCCCAGGAAGCCGGCCTGCATGCCCTCGGCGAAATGCCGCACCGGAAATATCCGGGCGACCCAGACGATCCAGGTGGGCGCGTCGCTGCCGAGCGGGATAAAGACCCCAGACAGGAACAGCAGCGGCAGGATCGACGCGTTGACGATCGCCGGCGCGGCATCGGCGTTGGGGATGACCGCCGTGATAGCGAAACCGAGCGCGCAGAAGCTGGCCGCCCCGACCAGCAGCATGATCAGGAACCGGAGCAGCGTGATGCCGGTGGGGATGTCGGCGCTGTAGAGCACGCGGCCGAAGACGGCGGTGATCGCTACCAGCAGGACGGCGACGAACAGCGCGTGCACCATCCGCGCGCCGAGGTAGACCGAGCTCGGCAGCGGCGTGCCGTTGACGCGCTTCAGGATGCCGTTATCGCGCTGGAAGGACACGCTGATCGCGATGTTGGTATAGCAGGCCGAGATCACTCCGAAGGAGGCCATCGCCGCCACGTAATACGTGGTGGTATTCACCACCTTGGTCGGCGAGACGCGGACCGTGCCGTGACCGAGCAGCGCGGTGAAGATCACCAGGAACATCAGCGGGAACGCGAATATGAAGAACGCCGAGGCCGGGTTCCGCCAGAACGCCTTGTTCGCGTACCGGACCTGGGAGACCGTCAGCGCCGCGCCGCTCATGACCTGCGCCATCCTTTCCTGCCGGTCGGCCCCGTGCGAGCTGGTGCGGTGCGAGCTGGTGCCGTGCCAGCCCGGGCTGTGCTGGCCCGGCCCGCGGGCTCAGCCGGGCCGTCGGTGAGTTCCAGGTAGACGTCCTCGAGTGAGGGCCGGATCACCTCCAGTCCGGTCAGTGCGACGTGCTGCTCCAGCGCCCATCCGGTGAGCCGGTGCAGCGCGATGGTCAGATCGTCGGGTACCAGTTCGGTCAGCCCGTCCGGTCCGGGCGGGCCGGTGAGGTCGGCGGGCGGCACGGCGCCGTCAGTCAGCTGGTACCGGATCCTGGCCCTGGCCCGGTCGCGATTCCCGATGGTGGCCGGCGGCCCTTCCGCGACGATCAGGCCGTTGCTGATCACCGCGACCTGGTCGGCCAGGTACTGCGCCTCGTCCATGTAGTGCGTGGTGAGCAGGACCGTCTTGCCGAGCTCCGCCAGGTTCTTAATGGCCTGCCACGCTTCGTGCCGGGCCGAGGGATCGAATCCGGTCGTGGGCTCGTCGAGAAACAGCAGGTCCGGATCGCCGGCCAGGGCGAGGGCGACGTCTAGCCGCCGCTGCTGGCCCCCGGACAGCTTCAGCACCCGGGTGTCACGCTTGGCCTCGAGGCCGACCAACTCGATCACCTCGTCGACCGGGCGCGGCCGCGGGTAGAACCCCGCGTACATCGCGATGATCTCCGACACGGTGAGGTACGGGTCCATCCCGCTCGACTGCAGCACGATCCCGATCTGGCTCTTCAGCCGTTTCCGCTGCCGGGCCGGGTCATAACCGAGGACCTTGACCGTGCCGCCGTCGCGTGACCGGTAGCCCTCGAGGATCTCGACCGTCGTGGTCTTCCCGGCACCGTTCGGGCCGAGGAGCGCGAAGATCTGCCCGTGCTCGACGGTGAGGTCGATCCCGCGGACGGCGGGCACGTCGCCGTAGGACTTCGTCAGGCCGCGCACCTCGATCACGGCGCTGCCTGCCTGAACCAGCTCGGCCATGGCACCTATGTTCGGGCCGAGAACTAACTCTTGTCTAGAGCCGAAGGTCCCCGCGCGCGCCGGGCGGCGCGGCAGCTGATTACCTTGAGGTGACGGGCAGGTGAGCGGATCGGCTACCATGCTCAGAGTCTCCCGCCGGTGTAGCTCAGCAGGCAGAGCAGCCGTCTTGTAAACGGCAGGTCAGCGGTTCGAATCCGCTCACCGGCTCCCAGGTCAGAGGGATATTTGCCCTCCTTGCGCCTCAGTGCGTGGAACGTTTCGTGGAACGAATGTCACCGGCCGGATCTATCCTGATGTCATGCCAAGGGTTGCAAAGGGTCACATAGAGCAACTGCCGAGCGGGTCGTTCCGGGTCTCCGTGTACGCCGGGATCGATCCGCTCACCCGGCGCGCGATCCGCCTCAAGTCCACGGTCAAGACCGAGCAGCAGGCGCGCATCGAGCTCGGCAGGCTGCTCAAGGACGCGTCCGAAGGCCGCACGCCCGAGTCGGGCGCGACCGTGGCGACGCTCATGGACGAGTACGCCGCGGTCGCGGAGTGGGACGTGTCCACGCGACAGACCAACGACGGGTTCATCCGCCGTACGATCAAGCCTGCCCTGGGGCACATGAAGGTGCGGAAGGTGCGCGGCCCCATCCTCGACAAGCTGTACGCGGAGCTCAAGCGCTGCGGCGACCTGTCCTGCACGGGCAGGCCATTCATCGAGCACCGCAACGTCCCGGTGCTGACAATCAACCCGCGCGACTCCCGCCCGGCCTGGCAGCAGGTCACCGCGACGCTGACCGCGGCCATCCGGTCCGGGATCCTCGTCCCGGGCGACGAGCTGCCGTCGATCACCGAGGTGAGCGCTCTGCAGGGCATCGGCACCGGCGTCATGCGGCACGCCCTGGAGGCGCTCGCCGCGGACGGCCTGATCATCGTGCGGCACGGCCGCGCCGCGGTCGTGGCTGGGGAGCCCAGCAATGATCCGCGCCTGAGCCGGAGGCGGCCCG
>Ga0208696_1000642_pt1 | contig 22223 bp, 19 predicted proteins | sample Sb_taG_9_FD_187711 | JGI IMG/M metagenome (GOLD analysis project Ga0208696, IMG submission 187711) | Peat soil microbial communities from Weissenstadt, Germany - Sb_50d_b_LC metaG (SPAdes) (version 2) | ecosystem: Environmental > Terrestrial > Soil > Wetlands > Peat | place: Germany... | reverse complement strand
ACGAGAGCAGTGGCGGCATCCCCGGCGCGTGCGTCGGGTTCCCGGGCAGCACGCCCTGCAGCCGCAGGATGGCGTACAGCAGCAGCGTGCCCACCAGCCCGAAGGCCAGCACGGCCAGCGCGTAGGACCGCCAGGTCCAGCTCGACTCCGGGTCGACACCGAGTACCCGGTAGACCAGCCGCTCGACCGGCAGGAACACCCGGTCCCCGGGCGCTCTATTTTCCCGCTCGCCTCCGGGCGCTCTGCTTGTCCCGCTCGCCTCCGGCCCCCACCCACCTCCCCTTCCCCCTTCACTGCGCCTCCTTCCCTCCTCGCTCGTTCCTCGCTCGTCAGTCCAGTCGGCGCCGGCGGCCTTTGGCTCGCGGGAGGTTGGCTCGCTTGCTGGGCCGCCCCGGAAGGTGGCGGCCAGGTACCGTCCGAGCAGCGGCGCGGCCACCGCGGTGACCGCGGCGATGAACAGCAGCTGCTCCCAGCCGGAGATCGTCATGACTGACCGTCCAGGGCCAGGTTGAGCTCGAGGACGTTGACCGTGGGCTCGCCGAGGAAGCCCCACTCGCGGCCCTGGGTGTAGTGGTGCACGAGCGCGATCACCGTCGCGGCCGGCAGGTGCCGGGCCCGGGCCACCCGCGGCGCCTGGCCGAGCGCGTTCTGCACCGAGATATCCGGGTCCAGCCCGGAGCCGGAGGCCGTCACCGCGTCGGCCGGCACCGTCGCGTTCGCCGGCAGCCCGTTGAACGCCCGGTAGGCGATGGCCCGCTCCGGGATGGTGTTCGGGTCGCACACGTAGGACCCGCCGGCCGCCCTCGCGTACTTCTGGCCCGGGGCCGGGCTGATCACCGGGGTCTTCGCGGTATCAAGGGGCACGCACGCCGGATCGGCCGCGGTCGCGAACGGGTTCGTCGCCGACGGCTGACCGTCCAGGCCCACCGTGTTGACTCCGGCCACGAACCCGATCAGCAGCGGGTTGGACGGCCCGAGATTGCTGGCCCCCGACGAGCTGCCGTCATACCCGGCCCCCGCGGCCGAGGGCCGCGGCTGGAAGTACTGCGGCAGCGGGTTGCCCCGGCGATCAAGGAACTCCTGCCCGAGCAGCTCCGAGCCGGCCAGCTTGCCGTTCCGGTAGATGAGCGAGCCATTCGCCTGCCGGTGGAAGAACGGCTGGGACAGGCCGGTGACGACCAGCGGATAGCCGAACCCCAGGGCCACCGTCACCACCACCAGCATGACCAGGCTGGCCACCAGGTGCCGTCCGAACAGAGCCGTGCGCATCTCAGTGCTCTTTCATCAGTGGAGGCCCAACGCGGTAAGGATGAGGTCGAAGAGCTTTATGAAGATGAACGGGGCGATGATCCCGCCCACGCCGTAGATCAGGCCGTTGCGCCGCAGGATGGCCGCGCCGTCCAGCGGGCGGAACTTCACCCCGCGCAGCGCGAGCGGGATGAGGGCCGGGATGATGAGGGCGTTGTAGATCACCGCGGCCACGATCGCCGTGTGCGGGTTGCTCAGGTGCGTGATGTTCAGCACCCGCAGCCTGGGATACACCACCACGAACATGGCCGGGATGATCGCGAAATACTTGGCCACGTCGTTGGCGATGGAGAAGGTGGTCAGCGAGCCGCGGGTGATCAGCAGCTGCTTGGCGACCTCCACGACCTCGATGAGCTTGGTCGGGTTCGAGTCGAGGTCGACCATGTTCCCGGCTTCCTTGGCGGCCTGCGTACCGGTGTTCATGGCCAGGCCGACGTCGGCCTGGGCGAGGGCCGGAGCGTCGTTGGTGCCGTCGCCGGTCATCGCCACCATGTGGCCGCCGCGCTGCTCGCGCCGGATCAGCGCCAGCTTCTCCTCGGGCGTGGCCTCGGCCAGGAAGTCGTCCACGCCGGCCTCGGCGGCGATGGCCTTGGCGGTGAGCGGGTTGTCCCCGGTGATCATCACCGTCCGGATGCCCATGTCGCGCAGCTGCCGGAACCGTTCGGTCATGCCCGGCTTGACCGTGTCCTTCAGCTGGATGACTCCCAGCACTGTTGGTCCATCCGCCACTACCAGGGGCGTCCCGCCGCCTTGAGCGATGCGTTCCACGATCGGAGCCAGGTCGTCCGGGATGCTGCCGCCCGCCTCGGTGACCCAGCGCCGGACCGAGTCGGCCGCGCCCTTGCGTATCTGCCGGCCGTCCAGGTCCACCCCGCTCATCCGCGTCTGGGCCGAGAACGGGACCAGCTCGGCGCCGGTCAGATCGGGCGGGGGCAGCGCGTAGCGGCTCTCGGCCAGCTCGACGATCGAGCGGCCCTCGGGCGTCTCGTCGGCCAGGCTGGAGCGCAGCGCGGCGGCGGCCAGCTCGGTCCCGGTGACCCCCGTCACGGGGATGAACTGCGACGCCATCCGGTTCCCGTAGGTGATCGTGCCGGTCTTGTCGAGCAGGAGGGTGGAGGCGTCCCCGGCGGCCTCGATGGCCCGTCCCGACATGGCCAGCACGTTCCGCTGCACCATCCGGTCCATGCCGGCGATGCCGATGGCCGACAGCAGCCCGCCGATCGTGGTCGGCGCGAGGCAGACGAACAGCGCGACCAGGACGGCCGTGGACTGGATGGCCTGGTCGTAGATCGCCATCGGCTGCAGCGTGACGACCGCGACCAGCAGGATCAGCGTCAGCCCGGCGATCAGGATGTCGAGCGCGACCTCGTTCGGCGTCTTCTGCCTGCTCGCCCCCTCGACCAGGGCGATCATGCGGTCCAGGAACGTCTCGCCGGGGTTAGAGGTGATCTGGACCACGATCCGGTCGGACAGGACCACGGTGCCGCCCGTCACCGCCGAGCGATCCCCGCCCGACTCCCGGATCACCGGGGCCGACTCGCCGGTGATGGCCGACTCGTCGACCACGGCCATCCCCTCCACCACGTCGCCGTCGCCGGGGATGACCAGGCCCGCGGTGACGACCACGAGGTTGCCCGCCCGCAGCCGGCTGGACGGGATCTCCTGCGTGGTGCCGTCGGGCTCGAGCAGGTGGGCGAAGCTTTCCCTGCGGCTGCGGCGCAGGGCGTCGGCCTGGGCCTTGCCCCGGCCCTCGGCCACCGCCTCGGCGAAGTTGGCGAACAGCACGGTGGCCCACAGCCACAGCGTGACCAGCCCGACGAACAGGTCCGGCCGGCCGAAGAACTCGGCCGTGGTGACCACGCTGCCGATCTCGACCGTGAACATGACCGGATTGCGGATCATCGTGCGGGGGTCGAGCTTGATGAACGCCTCGCCGAGGGCGCGGCGCATGATCGACGGCTCGAACAGCGAGCCGGCCGGCCGGGTCCGGACCTTGGGCGCTCTGTTTTCCCGCTCGCCTCCGGGCGCTCTTGACGCGCCTCCTCCCCTCCTCGCTCGTTCCTCGCTCGTCAGTCCAGTCAGCGCCGCGCCCTTTGGCTCGCGGGAGTTGGGCTCGCTCATTCCTCATCGCCCGGATCGGCGTCGGTGCCGGCGCGCGTGATCATGCGGTCCAGGAGCCGGACGACGCCGGCGCCCGCCACGAAGAACGCCACGATGACGGCGATGAGCAGGACGTCACTCATGCCGGACCCCTAGAACCGCTCCGGCATGAACATCGCGATGCCCAGGTAGATGAACACCAGGACCGAGACGGCGAGCAGGATGCCTTCTGCGACAGTCACGAACCGGACGCTACGCCGGGCGCGGCGCGATGCCTCCGGTCCTAACAATCCCCATGCGGTTATGCCCTGGCTCTAAGCAACTTCCTGCTGGCCGGGGCGGCCGCGGGCTGCCAGAATGGGACGCGTGAGCGAGGAGGCGGCGGCACGCGAGGTGCGGAACGTCGGCGCGGACGGCGTGGTCGAGGCGGCCGGCCATTTCCGGATCTACCTCGGCGCGGCCGCGGGCGTCGGGAAGACCTACGCCATGCTCAACGAGGGCCACCGGCGGCGGGACCGGGGTACCGACGTGGTTGTCGGGTTCGTCGAGTGCCACGGCCGCCAGCGGACCGAGGTGATGATCGGTGACCTGGAGGTCGTGCCCCGCAGGAAGGTGGAGTACCGGGGCAGCGTGCTCGAGGAGATGGACCGCGACGCGGTGCTGAGCCGGCACCCTCAGGTCGCGCTGATCGATGAGCTCGCCCACACCAACGTGCCCGGATCCGGGAAGAACGAGAAGCGCTGGCAGGACGTCCTGGACATCCTCGCCGCCGGGATCAACGTCATCACCACGGTCAACATCCAGCACCTGGAGAGCATCGCCGACGAGGTGGAGCACATGACCGGGGCGAAGGTCCGCGAGCGCGTCCCGGACTGGGTCGTCCGCAGGGCGGACCAGATCGAGCTGGTCGACTCCTCGCCCGAGCAGCTGCGCCGCCGCATGCTGCACGGCAACATCTACCCGAAGGAACGGGTCACGAAGGCCCTGTCCAACTTCTTCCGCACCGACAACCTGACCGCCCTGCGGGAGCTGGCGCTGCGGTTCCTGGCCGACGAGACCGACGAGGAACTGCTGGAGCACCTGCGCCGGCACGAGTCGGACGTCGTGTGGGAGACCTGTGAGCGGTCCATGGTCGCGGTCGACGCGGCTCCGGGGACCGACGCCCTGCTCCGGCGGGCGGCCCGGATGGCCCTTCGGCTCAAGGGCGAGCTCGACGTCCTGCACGTCGACGCCAGCGACGCCACCCGCCCCGGTGACCGCAAGGCCGTCGAGAAGCTACACCAGCTCGCGGACGATGTCGGCGCCCGCTGGTACGAGATCCAGGACGACGATCCCACGCGCGCCATCGTCAACTTCGCGCAGGAGCATCAGATCACCCAGATCGTGATCGGATCCAGCCAGCGGAGCCGGTGGCAGCAGCTCACCGGCGGCGGCTCGCGGGTGACCCGGATCCTCAGGGAGGCGGGCGCGCTCGGCATCGACGTCCACGTCATAGCCCTCCGCAAGCCGACCGCCGCTCAGCCGCCCGGCGAGCGGGACGCGCCCTGCCCGGAATGACCGGGCGGGCGCGGCTCCTTGCTGCCCCCCCGCGGCTCGCCTTCGGTGGTGACCCCCGGTTTCACCACGCTGGCTTGGCTCCGTAGCCGGCCAGGCCCTGCTCGAGCAGGCCCAGGGCCTGCCGGCCGCGGGTGACCACCTCGCGGGCCACGTCGGCGGCGTCGACCGGACCCTCGGCCAGGCGCTGGCGGACGAGCTGGATCAGGCTCTGGTGGGTACCGATCAGCGCGCGGGCCACCACCCAGGGGCGCAGGTCGCCGGGCTCGGCGGCCGTATCCCCGGCGATGAGCGCGGCCAGCGACTCCGTGTAGCGGTCCAGGATCTGCCGCTCCCGGGCCAGCAGCGCCGGGCTGGCCGGGATCATCTTGGCCACCGCGATGAGGTGGCGGACCGAGTCCTCATCCGGGGCGGCCAGGAAGCCGCGGGGCCGCAGCACGAACCGGCCGAACGCCGCCACGATCGGCTCCCCAGCCGGCCGGTCCCGGACCGCGGCCAGCAGTTCGGCCTCGAAGGCCTCCATCCCCCGGTAGACGAGGTCTTCCTTGGTCGGGAAGTAGTTGAACACGGTGGCCTCGGACACCTCGGCCGCCCGGGCTATCGCGGCGACCGGGACCGCATCGAACCCGCGCTCGGCGAACAGCCGCAGCGCGGTCTCCGCGATCAGCTGCCTGGTACGCAGCTTCTTGCGCTCCCGCAGCCCCAGCTCGGCCTCCATGGGCGGACCCTACCATAAATATCTTGACACACGAAAGTTGGAGAAGCTATAAAATTCTTGTGACTCTATCTCATACGATCCCATCTGATCAGGAGGGGCGGCGGGCGCCGACGGGTCAGGCACCAGCCGCGAACGGCTTGACCCGCGAGATCGCCCCACCGGGAGGCTTGACATGTCCACTCCGGCCCCGGCCGGCACCCGGGTTTCCCCCGCCACCTCGCGCCTGGATGTGCTACGTCAAGGACTGCGCTCGGGCCATCGCGCTGCTGCAGCTCGCGCCGCGGCTGAGCTACCGCACCTACAACGTCGCCTCCGGGACGGTGCTGGCCAATGCCGACGTCGCGGCCGCCGTCAAGCGCCTCGTCCCGGAGGCCAGGATCGAGCTGCCCGAGGGCCGCAGCCCCGGGTCCGGCCCGGAGGTATGCCTGGACATCGGCAGGCTTCGCCAGGACACCGGCTATCAGCCTGCCTACGACACCGACCGCGCGGTCGCCGACTACCTCGCCTGGCTGCGCGCTGGCCACGAGCGTTAGAGCTTGACCCCGTGGGTGCGCTCCAGCTCTTCGATCCAGTCGTCCTGGATGGTAATGCCGTACCTGTCTGCGAGCTGGTAATACTCCGGCGCGGTGCGGTGCTCGCTCAGGATCGGCGCCAGCTCCTCGAAGTAGGCTTCCAGCCCGGCCGGGGCGAGGAGCTCGACCACCCGGGCCGGGACGCTGGTCGCGTTCCACATGGCATGCGGCGTCCGGCGGGGCTTGACCAGGTAGCTGCCGGGGCCTGCCGTCAGCTCCTGCTTACCTACCCTGACTCCCACCGTCCCCTCGAGCACCAGGGAGAACTCATCTTCGCGCGTGTGGTTGTGCGGTTTGACCAGGGTGCGCGGCGGGATCTCGACCTCTATCACAGCGAGCGTCCCGCCGGAGTCGGCGGTTTCGACCTTGTACCTGAACCGGACGCCGAAGAGCATGACGGTCTTGCCCTCTCCGGGCGCGATCACCTTCGGGCTGAAAGGCGAGGCTGTATCCGCGGTCATGGAAGAAAACTTAGTGCAAGACTAAAGTTAGTGCCACGCTATTAGCGCCTTTGCGCCTCGACCTGTCATTTCCGGCGAGTGAAACGGGCCCGTGGACGGGGCCAGGGGTATGGTCGGTGCCCAGGTAATGGCGGACGGCTGGGTCGGCCAGGCTACGGGAGGCGTCGTGATCCGGGTTCTGGTGGCCGAGGACATGCGGATCTTGCGGGACACGCTGGTCGCCGTCCTCGGTCTCGAAACCGACATCGAGGTGGTCGCCCAGGTCGCCGACGGTAATGCCATCGTCCCCTCGGCGCTGGCGCAGCGGCCCGATGTCGCCGTGGTCGATATCGACCTGCCCGGCACCGACGGGCTGACCGCCGCGGCGCGGCTGCGCGAGCAGCAGCCGGACTGCCGGGTTCTGATCCTGACCGTGCTGGGCCAGCCGGGGAACCTGCGCCGGGCGCTGGCCGCCGGGGTGGCGGGTTTCCTGCCCAAGGAGACTCCGGCCGGTGAGCTGGTCGATGCGGTCCGGCGGGTGGCGGCGGGGGAGAAGGTGATCGACCCGCACCTGGCCGTGGCGGCCCTGGAGGTGGCGGACAACCCGCTGTCGCCGCGGGAGGTGGAGGTGCTGCGGCGTTTCGCCGGCGGCGCCGGACCGGCCGAGATCGCCGCCGTGATGTTCCTGTCGTACGGCACGGTCCGCAACTATCTGGCCTCGGCGGTCACCAAGCTCGGCGCGCGCAACCGGGTCGACGCGGTCCGCATCGCCGCCGAGGCCGGCTGGCTGTAGCCCGTACAGCCGCGAGCAGGCGCCACCCGGTGCGTGCAGACTGCACGGGCCTGCCGTGCGGCCTGCACGGATGGTTCGTGCGCGGTGGCGGTTACGTAGCCGCCCCGGGATGGCCGAGACTGGGCAGGATGGATGGCTTGCTGTGATCAAGGTGCTGGTGGCCGAGGACGCCCGCCAGGTACGGGAGACGCTCGTCGCGTTGCTCGGGCTGGAGGACGATATCGAGGTGGCCGCGGTGCTGGCCGCCGGGGACCAGGTCGTGCCCGCCGCGCTGGAGCACCGCCCCGACGTCGCGCTCCTGGACATCGGCCTGCCCGGCACCGACGGCATCACCGCCGCCGCCGAGCTGGCCAGACGGCTTCCCGGCTGCCGGGTGCTGATCCTGACCGGCATGGCGATGCCCGACGCTCTTTCCGCCGCGCTGCGCGCCGGGGTGTCCGGCTACCTGCTCAAGGAGGGCTCGGCCAACCACCTCATCGGCGCGGTCCGCGCGGTGGCCAGAGGAGACCGGGTCATCGACGGCCGGCTCGCCGGCCAGCCGCCGGACGGGGAACGGGGATCACCGCGGCCCGCCAGCCAGAAGCTGCCTCCGATGGGCTGGGTAGCCTGGCCGCTGGCCTAGGGCACTGTTAAGTCACGTCACGTTCTCCAGCATCACCGGCCTCCCAGCGCACGCCAGCCTGACGCCTGAGGACTCCGGTCATGCCCAGGGCCGGGCAGGGGCTGCTGGCCCCGCCACTTTTGCCCCGCCACCGAGCCGCCCGCGCGTGCCGTGGTCCCGATTAGTGCGCCAGCGCCCCGGGGCACGGTGACGCGGGTGCTGGCGAACCGGACCTGGCTGCGGGTCGATGGCCACTCGAGGAAACCGCGGTGGGGCTTAGCCGTCGTCCTGGGCGCCGGCGTACACGGCTGCCTGCTCGAGGACCGGGGGATGCCAGCCGGTCAGCCAGGGCGGCCGCAGGTCAGCCGATCCGGACCGTCCCAGCTCGTGGGTTTCCAGCGGGAGCTCGGCCGTCAGGCTGAACCGGCCCGCCGCCTGCCCGATGGTCACCCGCCCACCCGCGGCCCGCATCCTCGCCTCCAGGTTGACCAGGCCAAGTCCCCTGCCGCCCGCCCCGGCGGGCCCTTCCGCGGCCGGGCGGTGGATCCCGGGACGCGCGGGGTTCTTGGGGGCGACGCCATCGTTGCTGACGTGCAGCCGCAGCGTCCCGCCGTCGGCTGTCACCTCGACGAGACAGGCGGTGGCGGCGGCGTGGCGCAGGATATTGGTGACCGCTTCGCGCAGCACCGGGGCCAGCACCTCGTCCGCGGCGGCCGGCAGGGGGCCGCCGGGGATGCTGGCGTGGACTCCGAGGCCGGCGGAGGTCAGGATCTGCTTCGCGGCGGCGAGCTCGGCGACCAGGGATAGCCGTTGGCCGTCGCCGGTAACCAGGCGGGCATCGGCCCGCACCGCGGCGCAGATCCGGCTCATCTCGTCGATCTCGGCCATGGCGCGGGCATCGTCGCGGCCGATCAGCGCGCCGACCAGATCGGCCTTCAGCGCCACCGCGGACAACCCGAGCCCCAGCAGGTCGTGCACGTCCCGTGCCACCCGCAGCCGCTCCCGCACCGCCGCCATCCGGGCCAGCCGATCATGCAGCCCCTCCAGTTCGCGGGTCAGGCCGGCCAGCCGGGACAGCCCGTACACCGTCAGGCCGACTTCGGCGGTGACCGCCGCGACGAAGAGCGCGTTCGGAATTTGCTGCCCCCCCGGGATCAGGTTCCCCCGCAGCGGGAGCACGCTGTACAGCACCGCGTAGCTGGCCACCAGGGCCGCATAGCCGGCCCACCGCCACCGGCCCGGGACCAGCAGCAGCACTGACCCGGCCAGAAACGGGCCCAGCGCGCCGACATACGCCCAGACGAACGGGAACAGGAACGCGTATACCAGCAGTGCCTGCAGCGCGAGCGTCAGCGGCCAGACCCGGGGCCGCCGACCTTTGCGCGCCGCGCCGGAATGGTACAGCTGGAGCACGATGACCAGGGCGATGTCGCCGATCGCCAGGGCCGTGAGCCGCGTCCCGTAGTGGGAGTACACGATGTAGGCGCTGTTCTCCACCGAGAACATCAGCAGCAGCACGACCAGCACGACCCACGCCAGCCGCGCGCCGATGAGCGCGGGCCGGCGAGCGGCGAGCCCCCGGCGGGGCGGCTCATCCTGCGTGATCATCACCGAGCGCGCCTGCGCGACCGCGTCCCTGGCCGCGACACCCGCCGCGGCGATCTGCGCCCGGGCCTGGGCCGCGTCACGGGACAGGGCCCGGCGCGCCGCCGCGGCCCTCGCCGCCACGTCGGCCAGCCGCTCGCCGACCGCTGCCTGCAGCGACCCGGCGGCCCGCAGCCGCTCCCGCGCCACCGCGAGATCCGCCGCCTGGCCGCGTGCCTGTTCCACCTCGGCGACGATCTGCGCCAGCCGGACCATCCCGAAGAACACCAGCGCGTCATCGACGTAGTAGGTGACCGTCCACAGGATGCCCATCCACGCCTGCGGCAGCGGCAGGCCGGTCCCGAAGGCCCGCCCCGTCACCTCGGCCGCTAGCAGCCCGCCGGCCAGCAGCCAGGACACCCGGCCCGGCACCATCAGCAGCACCAGCCCGGCGAGCAGGCCGCCGATGCCTTCCTGCCACCCGGCCCCGAACACGGCGAACGGCACCCAGGTCAGGGCCGCCTGCACCGCCAGCACCGGCCAGCGGTAGCGATCGAGCAGCGGCCTGGTGCCGCGGAAGGCGTACAGCAGCGGCAGCACGAACAAGGCGACGGTGAACGGCACCTGGCCCAGCTCACCGGCTGTGACGACGGCAGAGAGCCGCGCGGCCATCAGCAGGCACAAGACGGCGACCGCGTACCCGGTGGCGCGCCGCGACGGGCCGGCCGCCGGGCCAGCCGCAGACCCCAAGGCCCTCTGCGGCCCGGCCATCACCCGGCCTCCCGCGAACGGGATCATGCCCACCACTATCGTGCGGCGGTGCGCGCATGGCAACCAGCCGGCCGCGAAGACGTGCAGAATGCACAGGCCGCCGGGTGCATCCATCACGTCGGCCGAACGCGAAAACGCAGTCAAGGTCGTGCCCGGCGCACTAGCCGCCCGAGCGCGCCGCGCTTGAGACTTTCAACGTGACCCGGACCAGGCTGGCCGACGGACCGGCGCCGATGCAGACGGTCGGCGCGGACCCGCCCGTGACGCGTGCTGAACGCTTCGAACGCGATTTTCTGCCCCACCTGGCCGGGGTGTATCGCGCGGCGCTCTGCCTGACCGGCGATCCCGCCGCGGCGGAGGATCTGGTGGTCGAGGCGTTCGCCCGGGCGTACCGGGCCGTCCCCTGGTGCCGGCCCGGGGCCAGGCGGCAAGTCTGGCTGTACCGCATCCTCGTCAGTATCCGCCGGGAGCACCGCCCTGGGGGACGGCCGGCCGCTCCCGGGCGGGCCGGGGATCAGCCGCCCGTGCGGCGGGCAGTGCGCGAGCTGCCCGAATACCTCCGCCTGGCCATCCATCTGGCCGACGTGGACGGCTTCTCCTACCAGGAGATCGCCGAGATCACCGGCACGTCGGCCGGAACCGTCGCGACCCGGGTCCGCAGCGCCCGCCGCACGCTGCGGCGCCGCCTGAGCACCAGCACCGAACCGTGGCCGTGACCGCCTCCAGGCGACGGCGGCGAGCGCGGGGGCCTCGCCGCCGGCCGCCGGACCTCACGCCCCGGCGACTGCGGTCACGCCGTCATCGGTGCCGAGGAAGGCGTGGCTGCCGCTCATCGACATCGACGCGAAGTGCGGCAGGTTCGTGCCCAGGCTCAGGGAGTACCGGACCGCACCGGTCGCGGGGTCCAGCTCGTACAGCGTCCCGGCGGAGTAATCGGTGACCCAGACCGCCCCGCCGCCGACCACCGGCGAGCCCCACGCGCTGCCCGGGCCGCGCCACAGCACCCGGATCCCGCCGTCGGCCACGCTGATGGCGGCCATCCCGCCGCCCTCGCACGGCTCGTACACGGTGCTGCCGTCGACCGAGGCCGCGCCGTACGCCGGGCACACGCGCGCCTGCGCGACCTGGCCCCCGACGCCGCCCAGGCGAGCCGGGTCGAGCAGGTAGGCGACGCCGCTCTTGCCCAGCGCCAGCAGCATCCCGTTCCCGGCCAGGGCCGGCTGCGTCGAGCCGAGATCGAGGTCGCCCTCGCTGTCGGCCCGCCACGTGACCGGCGCGAAGATGCCGGTTCGCCGCAGCGCCGGCGACAGCGCGGTGACCGAGTCGCTGCCGTCGAATTGGGTGCTGCTCACCGAGCCGTTGCCCACACTGACGTACAGCGTGCCACCCGGGCCGGTGACCGGGCCGGCCGTGCCCCAGACGGCGCCCTCCCGGGCGGTCGGCACGACGTAGGAGATGATCTGGCCGCTGCCGCTGAGCGGGACGCCTGCCACCGAGCCGCGGTAGGGCCCGCAGTCCCCGTACAGCCCGCCGAAGGCCACGTATACCCGGCCGTCCGACAGCGCCAAGGCCGGTCGTTGCTGGTCGTACCGCGGCTGTCCGTCCGGTGCCGGGATGTCGCGCTCGACCCGGACGGCGCCGCTGGCTACCGACACGCCGACCAGGACATGGCGGTAGCCGGAGGTTTCCGCGACCGCGTAGATGAGCCCGTTGTCCTGGTCGTAGACGGGCGTGCCGGTGATACCGAGCGGGTCGATGTCACCGCAGGGCAGGTCGGACAGCGGCACCGGGGTGCCGACGTGCGCCCGCCACTCGACCTGGCCGGTCGAGGCGTTCAGCGCGTAGACCGAATCGTTCTCAGTGGCCGCGATAACCAGGTGGCCGACCAGGAGCGGCTGGCCGTACACGGCGCCGTCCAGGTGCGCCTGCCAGGCGACGCTGAGCCGGCCCGCGGTGCCCACCCCGGTCGCGTCGCCGGTCCGTGCGGCGTCACGGCCGAAGGTCGGCCAGGCCGCGCCGGGATGCGCGTCCGGCCCGGGCCCGCCCGGGGCCAGCGTGCGCGGCGAGACGGCCGGGGCCGCGTCCGTCCCTCCGGGGCCCGAGCCGCTGCAGCTCGCCACGGCGAGCAGGATCCCGAGCACCGCCACGGCGAACACAACCCTTCTCCGCATCCCCCCAGTGTCCACCCGTAAGGAGCCGAGGGAGCCGAGGGGGCCGAGGGGGTTTGGGGGGAACGGTTTTTCCCCAAGAGCAGGGGGGGTCTGGGGGGATCGTTCCCCCCGAGATAACAGAGCAGGGGGGTCTGGGGGGATCGCCCCCCGAGATAACACAACTAGGTCGGCCAGGATCTCCTCGAGCCGGTCAAGCGCCGCGGCGATCCAGGGCAGTGCGCAGGGATCGGCCGCATTCAGCGCGGCGTCGCGCTCATCGTCGCCCTCGCCGTAGAGCATCGAGGTCGCCACCCGCAGCCGCAGCCGCCACCTCTCGTCGCCGAACGCGCTGCCCGGCAGCACGCCCATGCCGTACCGCCGCAGGAGCAGCGCCGCCAGGCCCTCGTCGCTGGTGATGCCGTGCCGACGGAGCAGCACGTCCGCGAGCGGGGTGAAGTCCGGGTAGACGTAGAACGCCGCCTGCGGCGGCGGCACGGAGGCGCCGGCCGAGGCGAACCGGAACGCCACCTCCCGGGCCACCCTGGCATGCAGGCGGCGGCTGAGCGCGATCCGCTCCACCAGCGGCGGCGGTTCGCCGAACGCGAACGCGCCGGCCTGCTGCACGGGCCCGGCCGGAGCCGACCAGATCTCGCTGCCGATCCCGAGCAGTCGGGTGCGCAGCTCGCGGCCGAGCCGGCCGCCGGGCAGCCGGGCCACGCCGAGGCGCCAGCCACCGAGGGCGAGGTTCTTGCTGAGGCCGGTGGTCACGACGGTCCGTTCGGCAGAAATTGCGGCAGGACTGGTGAAGTCGGTCTCGTTGTCATGGACGAGGTCCCGGTAGATCTCGTCCGAGATGATGATCAGGCCGTGCCGTTCGGCGGCCGAGCACAGGGCGCGGACGGCGTCGGCCGGGGCTTGGGTCCCGGTCGGATTATCGGGCAGCGTGACGATGACCGCGCGGACCGGGCGGCCGGCCGCCCGCGCTGCCGCTGCGGTGCGAGCCAGCTTCCCGGCGTCCGGCACGCCGCCCGAGCCAGGCACGAAATGCGCGACCCGGCCGGTCAGGCTGGCCTGGGCGGCGTAGCTGACCCAGCTCGGCCGGGTCACCGCGACGTCGCCGCCGATCGCCGCGATCAGGCCGAACAGCAGGGCCTTGCTGCCCGGGCCGGCCACCACTGTCTCCGCGTCGGTGGGCAGGCCGCGGCGATCCCAGTACGAGGCGGCGGCCTCCCGCAGCGCGGTATGGCCGGCCACCGGGCCGTAGGCCGTGCAGCCTGCGGCGTCGGCCAGCGCCTCGCGCAGCAGGGGGTGGGCGGGCAGCCCCGCCTCGCCGAACGCCATCGGCAGCACGGGCTCGCCGCGGCGGCGCTGGGCATCCATGGCCTCGTTGGCGGCCAGGGTCGCGGACACCGGCACGGTGGTCGCAAGGAAGGCAAGGGGGGAAAGGGGGGTCTGGGGGGATGGGTCCCCCCAGGATCGGGGGGCTTCGGGGGGTCGCCCCCCCGGATAAAACTGCTGTACAGCCACGAAAGGTGGCACTCCTAGCTGCGGGATAGGCGGACGGCGGCATGGACAGTCGTCACTCTCCCCGTGACGACCCTGCACGCATTGCTCAAGTTTCGGCGGCTTACACCATAAGCGCAAGCGCCGATGTCTATCGCAGAGAGTAAGTTTCTCTTATGCTCGATCTGCACCGGCTGCGTCTGCTGACCGAATTCGCTGCTCGCGGCAGCATCGCGAAAACCGCGGCCGTGCTCGGATATACGCCGTCCGCGGTGTCCCAGCAGCTCGCCGCACTCGAACGGGAGGCGGGCACCGCGCTGCTGGACCGCACGGCGCGGCGGGCCCAGCTGACCGACGACGGGCGGCGCCTGGCCGGCCACGCCGAGCGCATCCTGGCCATGGTGGAGGAGGCGGAGACCGACCTGTCCGCACGGGCCGCCGAGCCGACCGGCCGGGTGGTGGCGACCGCGTTCCCGTCGGCGGCGGTCGCCTTCGCTCCCGCGCTGGCCCGCAGCCTGCGCGCCCACCCGAGGCTGACCCTGGTCCTGCGGCAGACCCCGGCACGCGAGGGGCTACGCCAGGTCCGTTCGGGAGAGGTGGACGTGGCCATCGTGGACGACTGGACCGGCCGCCTGGCCGACGAGATCGAGACGGGCGGCTCGATCCTGTCCTGCTACCACCTGATCCGCGACCAGCTGGTCCTGGTCGTCCCGCGCTCGCACCCGGCGGCCGACCCCGCCAGGCCGGTCGACCTGCGGGCGCTGCGGCGCGAGCCCTGGCTGGCCGCGCCGGCCGGCGAGCCGTCCCGGCAGGCCGTCGACCGGCTGCTGGTGGCGGTGGGCGTGACCCCCCCGGCGTTGTCAGAGTTCGAGGGCGTGGCGACGATCGTGAGCCTGGTGGCGCGCGGCATCGGCATCGCCATCTTGCCCCGGCTGGCCGTGGCCGCGGGCGAGCGCCGGGTCGCGGTGCGGAACCTGCCGCACGGCCTGGACCTGGCCCGGGACGTACACGCCGTGGCCCGCACGGCCAGCGTGCGACGGCCCTCGGTGGCGGTGATCGTGACCGCGCTGCGCGCCGCGGCCAAGGCGCTGCCGGGCCAGGGAGCGCGGCCTGTTCAACCCCGTTGAACCCGTCAGTGCCGGCCTGAGCCGGGCCCCTATCCTGGCTGGATGGATCTCGACCTGGACCGCGATGGACCGGCGCTGACCGCGCAGCTCGTGGACGTTCCCTCGGTCAGTGGTGAGGAAGGGCCGCTCGCGGACGCCATCGAGGCCGCACTGCGGCCGCTCGCCCACCTGACCGTCAGCCGCGACGGCCAGACGATCGTGGCCCGTACCGAGCTCGGCCGGGCCGAACGTGTCATCCTGGCCGGGCATATCGACACGGTCCCGGTCGCGGGAAACCTGCCGTCCCGCGCCGAAGGATCCCGGCTGTACGGCTGCGGCACATCCGACATGAAGGCCGGGGTGGCGGTGCAGCTGCGGCTGGCCGCCCACCTGCCCGCGCCCAGCCGGGACGTGACTTACGTGTTCTACGAGTGCGAAGAGGTCGCGGCCGAGCGCAACGGGCTGCTGCGGCTGAGCCGCGCCGCCCCGGGCCTGCTCGCCGGTGATTTCGCCGTGCTGATGGAGCCGAGCGCGGGCCAGATCGAAGGCGGATGCCAGGGCACGCTCCGCGCCGAGGTGACCGCGGCCGGGAAACGCGCGCATACCGCGCGCGCCTGGATGGGCCGCAACGCCATCCACGAGGCGGGCGACATCCTGGCTGTGCTGCGCGCGTACGTGCCGCGGGAGCCGGAGGTCGACGGGCTTCGCTATCACGAGGGCCTGAACGCGGTGGCCATCCGCGGCGGCGTCGCCGGGAACGTCGTCCCCGACGAGTGCCTGGTGACGGTCAACTACCGGTTCGCGCCCGATCTCGACGGCCAGCAGGCGGAGGATGTCGTGCGCGCTCTGTTCCCGGCCTGGCCGGTCACGGTGATCGACGTCACCGAGGGCGCGCGGCCTGGCCTGGGCCACCCCGCCGCGGCCGCCTTCGTGGCCACGGTCGGCGCCGGCCTCGGGCCGCCGCGGGCCAAGCTCGGCTGGACCGACGTGGCCCGGTTCGCCGCGCACGGCATCCCGGCGGTGAACTATGGCCCGGGCCTCCCAGAGCTGGCCCACACCGCGGGGGAGTACGTCGAGACCGCGGCGATCGCCGACTGCGAAGCCCGGCTGCGCGCCTGGCTAGGTGCCTTACAGGGCTCTCACCAGGCCTTTACCGAGCCCTTTGCCAAGCGTCTTACCGGGCCGGGCCTTCGCCGAGCACGATCCGCGTCGTGTGCCGGGAGCCGTTGGCGGCCTCCCAGCCGACCGACACCACGTCGCCGGGGTGATACCCGGCCGTGATGGTGGTCAGCGAGTTCGGCGTGGTGACCGCCCGGCCGTCGACCGAGATGATCACGTCGCCGGGCGCCAGGCCCTTCGACTGCGCCGCGGTACCGCACAGGACGCCCAGGATGAGCGCGCCGGTGTCGATCGGGGCGATCCTGTCCGGCACCCTGGGCTCCTGGCCGTCAGCCACGCAAGCCGGCCCGCCGAGCGGCCCGCCCTGGTTGTTGTCGGACTGCCGCTCGGCTGCGGCCTGCTGCCGTGGGTTCATGCTGTTGCTCTGCGCGACCTCCACGCCCAGGAAGCCCGGAAGGCCGATGTAGACCCCGGAGCTGGGCCGGTGGTTGGCGATTTGCCCGGCGATGGCCAGGGCAGTGTTGATCGGGATGGCGAAGCCCATCGTTCCGCCCGGCTGGCCGCCCGATCCGGTGCTTGCCGCCGTGATCATCCCGATGACCTGGCCCGCGTTGTTGGCCAGCGCGCCGCCCGAGTCACCCTGCTGGATCTGGGCGTTGGTCTGCAGCATGTGGTTCAGGTTCTCGATGGTGTTCGAGCCTTCGTCGCTGGCCTGGATCGAGCGGTCGAGCCCGCTGATGTCGCCCTGGGCTGGCGTCACGTGGTCGCGGCCCTCGGCGTCGCCGAGCGCGAGGACCGGGGTGCCCACCCGGACCTGCGAAGAGTTACCGAAGCTGACCGTGGCCAGGTTCGAGGCCCTGGTGAGCTGGAGCAGCGCGATGTCATCGACGCTGTCGTCGCCCACGACCCGGGCCGTATAGGTCTGGCTCGTATCGTCGGCCAGTGACACCTTGACGTCGGTGGCCCCATCGATCACATGGTTGTTGGTCAGCACCAGGCCCGAAGGGGAAAGGATCATCCCGGTGCCTTCGGCGGTTTCGCTCGCGTACGTGAGCGTGGAGGTGATGTCTACCAGGCCCGGCACGACCTTCCGCTCGACCGCCGCCTGGTTCAGCGCCGGCCCGCTGCTCGCCGCGTTGTCGTGCGACGACGGGATGTCGCTGGAGGAGATGCCCGCCGACGGCCCCGTGCCCTGGCCGTCGAAGGCGACGGTCAGCCCGGCGCCAACGCTGGCCGCGAGCGCCGCGACGCTCAGGTAGACGAGCAGGTGCCCGCGGCGCCGGGCCCGTCGCGGCGGCGGACCGGGATCCCACCCCCCGCCTGCGGAGCCGTAGCCGCCTCCGGGACCGTGCCCGCCGTAGCCGCCTCCAGGACCGTGCCCGCCCGCAGAGCCGTAGCCGCCTCCGGGACCGTGCCCGCCCGTGGCGCCGTAGCCGCCTCCGGGGCCGGGACCTGCGTAACTCCCGTACTGGGACTCGTCCCGGTCGCCGCCGTACCACGGATCGAGGTTTCCGCGCTGCACGTAGGAACCCTGGCCGGGACCGCCCGCCTCGCCCGCCAGCCCGCCGAAGGCGATGGTGTCCTGGCCAGCCTCACCCCCGCGCGCCGCCCAGGGACCGATGTAGTCCTGCGGCGCTGGCCAGCCGTCCCCTCTGTCGCTCTCGTTCTCGCGCATCTTCCTCGCCCTCGACCAGACCAGGGTACGTCCCGATCGGTGGTGTCGGCTCTAGGTCTGCCCAGCGCGGGGCGTCTTCCGGTCAGCCGGCCGAGCTGTGTACTTGCTTAACATCTGCTGGGGATTAGCGGCTGCCCGGCTTAATTTGCGGTTCGGCTTTCATGATCGCAGGTCCAGGACGTGAGACGGGCCATCCCCCGCGCCGAACGCGGGCCCCGTTTGGGCTTGTGCCACACGGGCCCCGGTAGGGGAGCGCGCAACTGTGCCCGGCGGCTGACCGTGGAGGTCGTGGTTATCCTGTGACCGCCGTGGCCCGTGCTGCTGTCGTGGCCGCCGGCCTGCCGTGCCGAGGCCAGGGTCGGGGCGGGCGGCCCGAGTGAGCGGTCCCGGGCTGGCGCGGGTGAGCGGTCCCGGGCCGGGCGGGCCGGTCCCGCCGGCCTGCCCTGGCACCTCGCCCCTGGCCCTGGCACCTCACCTGCGGCGCTTGCACCTCACCCGTCCCGTAATTCACCAGTATATTCGAAGCATTGGAAGTTTATGCGGAGGATATGGCTTATACGGAGGATTTGGGCAACCCGGGCTGCCCGGATCTTCCGCGTGAGCCGGATCTTCCGCGCAAATGGGACGCTGGCGCACTCCTGGGGGCTGCGGGACGACGGCCGCGCACAGGCATCGCGGTGGCGGCAGCACATACGACCCTGCGGCACCCCGACCCCGCAGAGGGAACTGGGTACACACGTCGCGTTTCCAGACAGCGCGGGCACACCATGGTGCGCTCAGCTACCGCGAGCCACACAAATCACCGAGGCCTGGACCGGCGGGCTGTGGACGCCCAAAACATCAGGAACCACTCATCTACTCTTGGCACCTCGTTGATTGCGCCTGGCATGCTGAGTCTGGTGGACGATGAGGTGCGGTTCGCGCCGGATCTGTACCGGGGCAGCGCTGGGTATTACGACCGGTACCGGCCGCGCTACCCGGAAGCGATGATCGCCGATCTGGTCCGGCGGGCCGCGGTCTCCGGTCGTGGGCGCCTGCTGGATCTGGCCTGCGGGACCGGCCAGCTCGCCTTCCCGCTGCGCCGCTGGTTCACCGAGGTGTGGGCGGTGGACTCCGAACCGGACATGGTGCAAGCGGTCCGGGCCAAGGCGGCCGCCGCAGGTGCGGGAGAGGTCCGGCCGGTCGTGTCGAGTGCCGAGAACCTGCACGCCGAGCCGGGGTACTTCGAGCTGGCCGTCATCGGCAACGCGTTCCACCGGCTCGACCGCGATGTGGTCGCGGGCCGGGTCCTCGGCTGGCTGGAGGCGGGCGGGCACCTGGCGCTGTGCTGGTCGTCCGGGCCATGGGCCGGCGAGGAAGACTGGCAGCGGGCGCTCGCCGCCACGGTTTCGGAGTGGAGGACGGTGCTCGGCGCCGAGGGCCGGGTTCCCGCCGGCTGGGACCTGGCGCGGCAGCGCCGACCCGACGCCCGGGTCCTGTCCGGCGCCGGATTCGAGCCGGCTGGACGCCAGGAGTTCGCCGTCGAGCAGCGCTGGAGCCTGGCCGAGCTGGCCGGGTACATCCGGTCGACGTCGGTCCTCCCGGCCTCGGTGCTCGGCGACCAGGCGGCCGCGTTCGACGCCGACCTGGCGGCCAGGCTCGGCCCGCACAGCGACGGCGGGGCCTTCAGCCAGACCGTGAGTTTCGCCTGTGACCTGGCCCGCAAGCCCGCCTGAGGCTGGGGCCAGTTACCTGTCTGGGGCTCGCCGGGGATGAAATGGCTGGCTGAGTGCTCTGCCGAGCGGCCCAGGGACTAACTGTCGCGCGTTAGATGCTGCCCGCGCCGGTCACCCTGGCGCGGATGCGTTCGACGATCTGGTTTGCCTCGTCCTCGGTGATTTCGATGAACTGGTTTAGCAGGTCGCCACGCTCGGCAGACACCAGGGATGCACTGCGCTCCCATACGAGATCTGTTGTAAATGCTTCATCGCGCTTTCCGCCGGACTCAATATAGGTGCGCCGGAACACTCCGGCGGGTCTTCCTCTACTGCTCAATTCGTTTACGATAGCGTAGTATGTGACCTTATCTGGCATCTGCGCCCCTCTCCAGGTAGTCGGGAATATCGGTGGCTCCGGGCGGAACCGGTACGTCAGCGGTGACCTTCTTCTGGAATGCTTCCAGTACAAGCTCCTCAAACACATCGGCCTGCTTCGTTCGGAGCAGTTCGTAGGCGGGATGGGTGAGCTGCTTAGCCTCGAAGCTGATACGTGTGTGAAACTGCACTTCGAACCGCTGGCCAGTATCCGGCTCGATCCACTGGCTGTTGATGCCTTTGTACTGGTCGTGGGACCAGGAATTCTTCAGTGCATGCAACCTGAAGCCTTCGCCTTTCAGGCGCTCGATGTCGGTCCATACTCCTTGAGTATAGCGAGCCTCCCGATACGCAAAGGTGAATCGGATTGCGTCAGGCACATATGATACAGCATTCTCCGGGGAAAAACCTGACTCCTTGATCATTACGTAGATTTTCTGCGTTATTCGGTCGTGGCCTTTCAGGCGGCGTTCGAAGCCGACCAGGTGGCGGTCTGGATCTTGGCTTTCGACGGCGCGCATCGCGGGTGTGATCCGTTCCTTCTCCCGTTCGGCGATGCGGTCGCACTCTGCTTCAACCCGGCCGTTCTCGGCGGCCTCGAGGAGCTTGTCACCGTCCCCGTGCCGGGAGCCCGGCGGGCCGGTCGATCTGTCGGCCGACGGACGTTCCGCGGGTGGCCACTTGCGTTGGTACTCGCTCCACATCCAACGGGACTCCGCTTCCTTCTCCTGCCACTTCTCCCCCGCGGCCTGCTCCTCGGCCGTGACCTGGCGCGCCACAGCGGCTTCTTCTCTGGAAACCGTCACGCGCAGGTGGGAGTAATACTCTTGCCGGGTGCGCGTCTCCGCATTGCCGTTACCAGCGCGGGCCGCATGGTCGCCGGTGCCATCCTGGTCGTCCCGGCGATCTGGGTGGTCGTCTGGTGGCATGTCGGCGTCATCGGGCCGGTCGGCTCCCATGGGATCTCACCGCCGCCATGAAGCGCCGGGCGTTACTGAAAGAATGTCATCTATCGCAATGAGTCGCATACTGGTGGACCACGGACGAGTGAGGGCGACACCGGCGGCCACATGTCCGACCGCCAACTCCTGAAACGATGTCAACCCGGCGCTGGTTCAGCGGCGGGTAACGATGGGCTTGCCAGATGGTGCGTGTACCGAGCCTCAGTGCATCTGACGGATCGGCAACTCGGCCAGACGCCGCGGTGTCTGGTTAGGCCGGGCGCGTGGAGCTGTATGCGGTCCGGGAACGGCGGGGCGGCCCGTGGGACTGGGCGCTCGGTCTGCGGGAGCAGGCGGATTTCGATGACCACGCCCGGTTCATGGATGGGCTTGTGGAGGCGGGGTTTGTCCTGCTCGGCGGCCCGTTGGAGGGTGATCGCGAGGTGCTGCTGATCGTCAGCGCACCTAGCGAGGACGCCATCCGGCCGCGCCTCGCGGCGGATCCGTGGCTACAAGACGGAACGCTCTCGATCGTGAGCATCGAGCGCTGGACAATCCTGCTCGACGGGCTCCACCAGGCGGTAGGCACGCGATCCGCGGGCGAGGCAGGGCAGGCGTGACGGGGGCGTGAGCGAGCTGTACCCGCCGACGGTGCCGTATGACAGTGGCCTGCTCGACGTCGGCGACGGGAACCGCGTCTACTGGGAGACGTGCGGGAACCCGGACGGCAAGCCCGCGGTGATCGTGCATGGCGGGCCGGGGTCGGGCTGCCGTCCCGGGCAGGGCGCGACGTTCGACCCGGACCGGTACCGGCTGGTGCTGTTCGACCAGCGCGGCTGCGGCCGCAGCATCCCGCACGCCAGCGACCCGGCGGTCAGCCTGACGCACAACACCACCACTCACCTGGTCGCCGACATGGAGCGGCTGCGCGAGCACCTGGGCATCAGCAAGTGGCTGATCCGCGGCTACTCGTGGGGATCCACGCTCAGCCTCGCCTACGCCGAGCAGCATCCGGACCGGGTGGCGCAGATGGTCATCTCCGACGTGACGACGACCCGGCGCAGCGAGATCGACTGGCTGTACCGGGGGGCGGCCCGGTTCTTCCCGCGCGAGTGGGAACGGTTCGCGGACGCGTCCGGCGTGCCGCATGACGGGGACATCCTGTCCGCGTACGCCGCGCTGGCCAGTCACCCGGACCGGGCGGTGCGGGAGAAGG
>Ga0208696_1000641_pt1 | contig 22258 bp, 18 predicted proteins | sample Sb_taG_9_FD_187711 | JGI IMG/M metagenome (GOLD analysis project Ga0208696, IMG submission 187711) | Peat soil microbial communities from Weissenstadt, Germany - Sb_50d_b_LC metaG (SPAdes) (version 2) | ecosystem: Environmental > Terrestrial > Soil > Wetlands > Peat | place: Germany... | reverse complement strand
CGCTGTCAGCCTTCCTGAAATGCCGTCCCATGACAGCATTTTCCCAGGTCAGCACACATAAAACGCGCCGACACGCCGCCCCCGGCAAACTTGACAGAACACGGCAAGGAGTTATGCGACAGCCTCGATAGCTGCCCAAAATCTCCGTTAAAGACAAATACTCCGTGAAAATGGGGAAGGTGTTCGTACTGATGAGTGAGAGACTGGCGGACGGGCAGCGCCCGCCCGGCGGTCTCGGTCGAGGACCCGTGCCACGGGTACGTGCTGGATGACGACTGGAACGGCGGCGAGCAGGACCGCTGGCCTGACCGGGCCCGGTTACTCCGGGCGCAAGGTCCATACGGTGGTGCGCTTGACGTCGGCGTCTTCCAGCGCGCCCAGGCCCGGCACGTCGTAGCTGGCCAGCGGGGCCAGCCGGGCACGCGGCAGGTAGGCCCGGCCGAAGTCGCCGGCCAGGACGGCGGCCCCGCGGGCGTGGCCGCGTTCCAGGAACCGCAGTACCTGGCCGGCCAGGTCGCGTTCGTAGAAGGCGTCGGCCGCCAGCACCAGGTCGGTGCCGGGGGCCGGCAGGCGGTCCTCGCTCAGCACGTCGGCGCACACGGCCGGGACGGTGACGCCGTTGGCGGCGGCGTTGACCGTGATGGCCGCGGCCGCCAGCGGGTCGATGTCGTAGGCGGTCACGACCGCGGCCCCGGCCAGGGCCGCGGCGATGGCCACCAGACCGGACCCGGAGGCGACGTCGATCACGTGCCGGCCGGCGACCGTCTCGGGGCGGTCGAGCAGGTACCGGGCCAGCGCCTGGCCGCCCGCCCAGGCGAACGCCCAGAAGGGCGGGTCCAGGCCGGGCTGCCCGGTCGCCTGCTCGGCGTGCTGCCAGACGCCTATCGGCTCGCTGGCCTGGTAGAGCCGGATCTCGGGCACCAGCGGCACGGAACCGAGCCGGGTGCTCTCCCGGATGATCTCGTCCGCAGACAGCCCGGTCACGGCCGGGACCGCGGGCCCCGGGGGGCTGAAAGCCCCCCCAAGGGGGGCCTGGGGGGATGGGTCCCCCCAGGAGCAGGGGGGGTCTGGGGGGGATCGTCCCCCCGGGACAACGGAGCAGGGGGGGTCTGGGGGGGATCGTCCCCCCGGGACAACGGAGCAGGGGGGGTCTGGGGGGGATCGTCCCCCCGGGACAACGGAGCAGGGGGGGTCTGGGGGGGATCGTCCCCCCGGGACAACGCCACGGCGCGGATCGACGGGTCTGTGTGGTCTTCCCGGGACGGGCGGTAGATGTCCGGCTCCAGGTAGATCGTGCTGGCGATCGGGACGGCCCCGCGGACCCGCTGCTCCGCGGCGTCGATGCCGGCCGCGACCTGGGCCGCGGTGTCGGTGGCGCGGACCGCGATCTTCGCCGCGACCAGGATCGAGTCCGGGCTTATGTGCACGGTCCGCATGTGGATGACCCGGTCCACCTCGGGCCCGTCCTCCAGCGCGGCGACGATCTTCTGCTGCATCTCGGCGCTGGCCGCCTCGCCGATCAGCAGGCTCTTCATCTCCACGGCCAGGATCGCCGCGGCGGTCGCGAGCAGCCCGCCGATGGCCAGCGAGCCCGCGCCGTCCCAGCGGCCGTTGCCGGTGAGCGCGGACAGCGTCACCCCGGCGAACGCGAACGCCAGCCCGATCAGCGCGGCTAGGTCCTCCAGCAGGACCACCGGCAGTTCGGGCGCCTTGGTCCGCCGGATGAAGGTGCCCCAGTTCCGGTCGCCGCGCACCTTGTTGGCCTCGGAGATCCCGGTGCGCAGCGAGAAGCCTTCCAGCACGGCGGACAGGGCGAGGACGATAAGGGCCACCAGGGGCGAGCGGATCGGCTCCGGGTTCAGGATCTTGTGCAGGCCGTCATACACCGAGAAGGCGGCGCCGACGGTGAACAGCATCACCGAGACCACGAACCCGTAGAAGTACCGCTCGCGGCCGAAGCCGAACGGGTGCTCGTCCGACGGCGGCCGCAGGGACCGGCCCCGCCCGACGAGCAGCAGGACCTCGTTGCCGGTGTCCGCGACCGAGTGCACCGACTCGGCCAGCATCGACGCGGAATGGGTGAACAGGAACGCGATGAATTTCGCCAGCGCGATGCCCAGATTGGCGGCGAGGGCGGCGAGCACCGCCCTCATCTCACGCCACGAAACCCGCACTCGTGTTACTCGATCCGCGCCTGCAGGTCGGAGACGGCAGCAGCCTGGCTGGGGTCGATCCCGGAGGCGATGGCCAGGTACACGCTCGCGTAGTCGGCCAGCTGGACGACGCCGGCCAGCCGGACCAGCGGATGCTCGCCGTCCATGGCCAGCTCGGACAGGCCGATCCCGCGCAGTCCGGCGAGTTCGGTGACGGCGCGCTGCTGGGCCGCGACCCGCTGGTCCTGCCCCGGGTCGACGATCAGCACCAGCCGCAAGGGGGTGAACCCCGGGCGGGTGTCCTCGTAGTCCAGGTCCCAGGAGGACAGATCCGGCAGGCCGGACAGGTTCTCGGCCTCGGCCGGGCCGGGCGCGGGGCGCGCGGTGGGGGTGAACGGGCCGTCGAACGCCGCGATCTGGTTGTGCACCGCCTCCGGCAGCACGCCCACGATGGCCGGGTACTTGGCGTTGTCACTGAGCTGGGAGGCGAGCCGCCGCGCGGCGACCGCGCTCAGCGCGGAGGTCCCCCACACCAGCGGCAGCGTGCCCACCAGGTCGAGGGCCAGTGACTTGCCCGGGTTGACGAACGACTCGCTGGCCGGCCGGCACTGATGCGACACCTCCTCGAGCCGGCTGGCCGCCTGTTCGTAGACCTCCGCCCCGACCCGGGCCATGCCGAGCCGTTCCGCGATGACCAGCAACGGGATGGCCAGCCCCCACAGCCTCGACCGCGGCAGCGTCGAGTTGGGCGGGCCGGCCTCGACGACCGGGATGAACACGGCCCGGGCCTGTTCGGCGATGCGGTGCAGCGGGGAGTCCTGGGGCCCGACGCCGACCAGGCGGCAGCCGCGCCGCGCCGCCTCGGCCGTGACGGCGAGGGTCTCGGCCGTGGTACCCGAGCCGGACACGGTGATCACCGCGTCGGCAGCGCCCACCCAGCCCGGCAGGCGCTCGGCCTGCGCCGTCACGACCTGGACCGGGCTGCCCGGCCCGGTGACGGCGCCCAGTATCTCCCCCGCCAGGCCTGAGCCGCCCAGGCCCGCCACGATGATCGCGCGCGGCCTGGCGTCCGGGGTGAAGGCCGACAGATCCGTTTCCTGGCATGACCGCAGCGCGGTCCGGACCGCGGCCGCGGCCGACGCGATCTGCCGCAGCATGTCGCCGGGGTCGGCCGCCTCGATCACGTCCGGCGTGTCGAGCCGGTCGGCGGCCAGGACGAACTCCGCCCCGCCCCAGTCGTCCAGGCTGTCGCTCATGTATGGTCGCCGGGCCGCCGGGCCTCTTCCACCAGCAGCACCGGGATGTCGTCGCGAACCGGGTAGGCCAGGCCGCAGGTCTCACTGGTACACACCAGCTCGCTGGCCTCCTCGTCGGCCCGCAGCGGCGCGTGGCACTCCGGGCAGGCCAGAATGTCAAGGAGCCAGGCTTCGATCTGCATCAGACCTCCTTCTTGTTCCTAACGATGCCGAGCACCTCGTCCCGCAGGGCGGCCATGGCGATCTCGTCGCCGGCCTCCACATTCAGGCGCAGCAGCGGCTCGGTGTTGGACGGCCGCAGGTTGAACCACCAGCCGCCGGCCGTGACCGTGAGCCCGTCCAGCCCGTCGGTGCTCACCCCCGGCCGGCTCGCGAAGGCCCGCTTGACCCGTGCCGTCGCCTCGGCCTGGTCGCGCACCTCCGAGTTGATCTCCCCGCTGGCGCAGTACCTGGAGTACTCGGCCATCAGCTGCGAGGCCGGCTTACCCTGGCCGCCCAGGGCGGCCAGGGTGTGCAGCGCCGCGAGCATGCCCGAGTCCGCGAACCAGAAGTCCCTGAAGTAGAAGTGGCCCGAATGCTCACCGCCGAACACCGCGGCCCGCTCGGCCATCGTGGCCTTGATGAACGAATGGCCGACCCGGGTGCGCACCGGGGTCCCGCCGCGCTCGGCGATGATCTCCGGGACCGCGCGGGAGGTGATCAGGTTGTGGATGATGGTGGCGCCGGGTTCGCGCGCGAGCTCGCGGGCCGCGATCAGCGCGGTGAGCACCGAGGGCGAGACGACCTGGCCACGCTCGTCGACCACGAAGCAGCGGTCGGCGTCGCCGTCGAAGGCGAGCCCGATGTCGGCGTGGTGCTCGACCACCGCCCGCTGCAGGTCGCGCAGGTTCTCCGGCTCGATGGGGTTGGCCTCGTGGTTGGGGAACGTGCCGTCCAGCTCGAAATAGAGCGGCACCACGGTGATCGGCAGCCCCTCGAAGACCTTCGGCACCGTGTGCCCGGCCATCCCGTTACCGGCGTCGACCGCCACGGTCAGCGGCCTGATCGCAGAGATGTCGACCAGCTTCCTCAGGTAGTCGGCGTAGCCGGGCAGCAGGTCCACGGGGGTAATCGAGCCGGGGACGGGAGCTGGCGGCAGGATCCGTTCGGCCAGATCTTTGATGTCCTTCAAGCCGGTCTCGATGCCGACCGGCTTGGCCCCGGCCCGGCACAGTTTGATGCCGTTGTACTGCGACGGGTTATGGCTGGCCGTGACCATCGCGCCCGGGATGCCCCGATCGCCGCTCCCGTAGTACACCATGTCGGTCGAGCCGAGGCCCGCGGCCAGCACGTTGGCGCCCTGCGCGACCACCCCGCGCCCGAACGCGTCCGCGAGCGCACCCGACGAGGCCCGCATGTCGTGCACGGTCAGGATCGTCCTGGCCCCGGTCACCTTCGCGAACGCTGCGCCGACCGCTTCCGCCACGCCCTCGTCGAGCTCGTCCGGGACGACGCCCCTGATATCGTACGCCTTGACGATGCTCGCGAGATCACCCACCGCAGGACACGCCTCCTTCTCGCGAATGCGCTGCCTGCCCGGCCGGCTGAGCCGGGCCGGACTGTGTTTGCCTACCGGCGAGCCTATCCGTCCTGCGGAGGGCCCGAGCGCAGCACTCGCAGGTGGCCGCGCCGGCCGACCTCGACGCCCTGGCCCACGGGCTCCTTGTCCGGCTTCTCCGGCCGGGCCCTGGGCTGCGTTTCCATCACGGCGTTGGCCAGCGCCTCCAGGTCATCGGCGCGGTCGGCGGCCGGGTCCACGGGCAGCCGTACCACGTCCCAGCCCCGCGGCGCGGTCAGCCGGGCGGCATGCTTCTCGCACAGGTCGTAGGTGTGCGGCTCGACGTAGGCGGCCAGCGGTCCGAGTACCGCCGTCGAGTCGCGGTACACGTACGTCAGCGTGTACACCGGCGGATGCTTGCATGCGGTGCGCGAGCAGCAACGAGAACTCACCCAGCCCACCTCGCTCACATCACCGTGACGATCGAATGCCCGGAACCTCGGGACGCGTCGGATACAACCGTGACGCTATCCGCCCGCGGACGGTAACGCCATCACCCCGCGCCGGCGCCGTGATCGTGTCGTGCTCTGTCCGGAATCCGGAGATTCGGGTCGTTGCTGCGAGGGCTGTGCGTCCGTGGCGGGGCGATCCGATACGCTCGGTGGCTGTGCAGACCGGCGAAGGCGGCGGATCCCGGCCCCGGCGGCGTGATCGCCATGGCCGCGGGCTGCGCGGCAGGCTGGTTCCGCCGGGGGTTCCCCTGTACCGCAGCCGGGCCCAGCAGTTCGACGACATCGTGCTCGAGGCCGTGGCGCGGCTGGAGACGCGCTGGGAGGCCGAGCTTTCCGACGTGGAATTCGCGGTCCAGGAAGTACCCGACTTCGACACCGCCGGCGAGGAGGGCGTGCCGCTGGCCCGCATCGTCCGTGGCTCGCCCGGCAGCAGCGATCCGGCCAGCCCGGCCACCGGGCCCCGTATCGTGCTGTTCCGCCGCCCGCTGCTGGCCCGGGCGGAAGACGAGGACGAACTGAGCGAGCTCGTCTTCGACGTGGTGGTCGAAGAGTTCGCCGAGATCCTCGGAGTGGACCCGGAGATCATCGATCCCGGCTACGGCGATTTCGGCTGACGGCCGCGGCCAGGAGCGTTGACGATTTGGAGGCTCTTGTGGACCTGTTCGACCTCACCGGCAAGGTCGCCGTCGTCAGCGGCGGGAGCCGCGGGATCGGCCTGATGATAGCGCGGGGGCTGCTGCAAGCCGGGGCTTCGGTCTACATCAGCTCACGCAAGCCCGAGGCCGGGCAGGCCGCGGTGGCCGAGCTGTCCGCGTACGGCGTCGTGCTGTCGCTGCCCGCCGACCTGTCCCGCGAGGAGGAATGCGTGCGGCTGGCCGCCGAGGTAGGCCGGTCCGAGGAACGGGTCCACATCCTGGTCAACAACGCCGGCGCCAACTGGGGCGCGCCGCTGGCCGAGTTTCCCGCCTCGGCCTGGGACAAGGTGCTGGACCTGAACCTCAAGACGCCGTTCTTCCTCACCCGGGCGTTCCTGCCGCTGCTGGAGGCGGCCGGGACGGCCGACGACCCGGCCCGGGTCATCAACGTGGGCAGTATCGACGGGCTGCGCGTGCCGGAGCTGGGGACCTACTCCTACTCGGCCAGCAAGGCCGGGCTGCACCAGCTCACCCGGGTCCTCGCCCGTGAGCTCGGGCCGCGGCACATCACCGTCAACGCCGTGGCCCCGGGCCCGTTCGAGTCCAAGATGATGGCCGCGGTGCTGGCCGAGCGGGGCGAGCGGATCGTCGCCACCTCCCCGCTGGGGCGTATCGGCCGTCCCGACGACATGGCGGGCGTGGTCGTCTTCCTCAGCGGCCGGGGCAGCGCGTACGTGACCGGGGCCGTCATCCCGGTCGACGGCGGGATCTGGGCCGCGCGCTGACCGGGGTGCGGCGCGGGCAGGTCAGGGCGATATCGCGTCGTATGAACCGTGAGCGGGAGGCAGGGTGATCGTGGTCGGGGCACTCATGGCTGGGATGATCGACGCCACCGTGTTCTGGCCCTGCGTCTCCACCCGGGCGGCATACAGCGGGCCCGACCCGGCCAGGGGGGTGATCACGATCGCGAAGGCCGATCCGTGCTTGGCCCCGCGGGGCAGCGTGGCCGGCACGGTGAGCGTGTGCCCGGCCGGCACCGTGACGACCTGGCTGCTGGCCGCGCCGGCCGTCGCGGCCACCTCGGTCAGGCGGACCCGGGCCGGGCCGGCGGGCGCCGAGAGCACGACCGTGGCGCTCAGGCCCGAGCCGGTGGTGTTCCCGGCGACGACCGCCTGCTCGCTGATCGGCGCGGTGGCCGCGGTGAACGCGCCCAGGCCGCTGCCCGGCACCAGCACGCCGGCGGTCACGGGCACGTTCGCCGTCAGCTCGAGCGCGGCCGTGCCGCCGAGAGGCGTGAGCGGGACGTAGGAGGCGGAGTCGGCCGGCAGGTCAACCGCCTGCGTGCCGAACGGGCGGTACCGCCCTTGCGCGGTGAGGGCGAGGACGCTGACCTTTGCGTTGGCGCTGCCGGGGACCACGATGTACAGCCCGGCGGTACTGCCCGACGGCGGCACTCCGGGTATCACCAGCTGCGTCGACGGCATGGCCGCGCTCGGCAGCCAGCTGGGCGTCCCGCCGTGCGAGCTCTCGGAGATGTCCGCCGCCACCCGCCCGATGCTGGTGCGTACCTCGATCGCGGCCACGCTGGCGCCCGCGGCCATCGAGGACAGGGACTCGGTCACCGTCTCGTGCGGCGGAACCGTGATCCCGGTGTCACCGCCGGCCTGGACGGCCCCGGCATCGGTGACGATGCTGACGTCCACGCTCGCGGGCAAGGCGTCGACGTTCATGAGATCAAGCTGGACATGGGCCGCACCGCCCTGCTGGCCCGGGCCGACGAACCAGATGTCCGAACCGGGTTCGCCGCAGCGCACGCTGGCCAGGCCCGTGCTGGTCGCCTCCTCGGCCTCCATGGCCTGCGCCATGGTGCCGCTCGCGGTCACCGACCACCCCGACAGGACCGTGGCGGCCTGCTGGCCCGCGCTCTGCGTGGCCGGGGTGGCCAGCATCGACAGCGCGCCCGGCCCGGCCGCTCTGATCGGGCTCAGGGCCCGCACCGCGGCGCCCGCCGGCGGCAGCGGCGCGAGCTCGGCCTGCCCCGGCCCGGACGGCGGTGCCCCGGGTGACCCCGCGAGGAAGGCGACCGTGCCGGACCCGCCGCCCGGGACGGGCGGGCAGGCCCGGGCGGCGGAGGTCACCGCCACCTGCTGGGGCGCCAGGGCGGGATGGCCCTGGCCCGGCGCGGCGGGCGCGGTGAATTGCGCGACGCCGGCGATGGTGCCGAGCGCCAGCAGCACCACCCCGGCCGGGACCAGGTGGACCGGCTTCACGGCCGGTCACCGGATTCCCACGGCGCCCGCGGGCCCGCGGCCGTGGGGTCGGGAGTCACCCAGGACTCGTCGGCCGGGAAGGGACCGAGGTTCTCCACGCCGTCGGACGGGCCGGACGCGGGCTGTTCCGCGGGTCCGCGCCGTCGCCGGGGCTGCTTCCCGTGCCGCGCCGTATGCTGACCGCGCGGCTGCCGCAGCGCGGCGGCCGAGGTGCCGGCCCCGGATGGCGTGCGGGCGCCCGGGCCGGCGAGGGGTGCGGCGCGCGCCTGCGGACCGGTGCTCTCGACGAGGGACAACTGCCTGCGCCGGGCCGGTCCCGGCCTGCTGGCGCGGTCCTGCCGCCTGCCGGGTCCGGGGATGGCCGGGTCGGGACCGGTTTTCGCTTCGGCTACGGGGGCCGCGACCGCGGATCTGGTCCCCGGCAGGGCCAGCGCGAACACGACCAGGACGGCGGCGGCTTCGGCCGCGAGGCTGAGGTCCCGGGCCAGCTCGTTACGCGTGATGACGAGGTGCCCGCCGCCGGCGGGGAGCACGAAGCCCTGTGCCCACCCGTCCACCGGCTGGGCCAGCCTGGCCAGCGGCCGTCCGTTGAGGGTGGCGGTCCACCCGCCCACCGGTTCGGCCAGCACCAGCGTGCCGGAGGTTCCGGGTGGTACGACGGTGTTCACGCCGACCGGGCCCGCCGGAACCGGCGCCACGGCGCCGTCGGCGCCCACCACACGGGCGCGGGCCACCGTCCCGGCCACCTGCCACAGGTCGTATGCGGGCGCCGTGGTCAGCCGGACCAGCCCGGCCGAGCCGTCCAGCTGGTACGCGAGCGCCTGATCCACCGGCGCGGGCAGCAGCACGTAACCGATGCCGAACTGGCTGAGCGCCTCCCCGGGATTCCCGCCGTCGCCGCCCGCGGCCGCGCCCAGCGAGGCGACGACGCCGTCCAGTGCGTGCGTGGCGGACGAGGACTCGGGCAGTTCGGGCTCGCCGAGCACGGGGTCGCCCTCGCGCAGGACGGCGTAGGACAGGCCCGCGCCGTCCGGCCGCAGGACCAGCGTCCTGGGCTGGCCGGGCCCGGAGGACGAGGAGGCCACGAAGGGCGGCAGGATCTGCGGTCCGGCCGCGGCCACTGGTCCGCGGACACCCGCGGCCAGCCAGTACCCGGCCGCGAGGAGCGGCGCCGAGGCCGCCACCGCCAAGCCGGCCAGCGCGGCCAGCCTGCGGGCCGGGAACCGCCGGCCGGCACCGGCCTCTCCGTTCCGGGCGGCACCGGCCTCTCCGCTCCGGGCGGACGCGACGGCAGCCGCCTCGATCAGTGGCGCGGCGGCCAGTAGCAGGCCTGCGGCGGCGATGGCGGTCACGACGCCCGGCCAGACGGTGACCGCGGTCCCGCCGGGCGGCCTCACCTGCACCCGGCTCACGACCAGCGCCGCGGCCAGCCCGCCGAGTGCGATCGCCCAGCCGGCGTACACCAGCGGCAGCCGCCTGCGCGCCAGCAGCGCACCGAACGCGGGCAGGAGGAGGCCAGCGGTGACCCAGCCGGGCGGCAGCCCCGGGCCGCCCGGGCGCAGCAGCAGCACCGACCCGGGCCGCAGCACCGCCGCGGCCAGCCCCGGCCGCTCGACCCCGGCCTCGAGGAAGAACGCGGACGGGCTGGTGACCAGGTGGAAGGTCCACGGCAGGAGGAGGGCGGCCGGCACCACCGCGACGATCGTGGCGTTGATCGCGGTCGCGCGGCCGAGCCGGGGTTTGGGGGTCCAAGCCGCGGCCAGGGCGACCGCGGCGAGGATCGCGATCGGCCACACCAGCGGCACGAAGGCCGCGGCCACCGCGGTGAGCAGGCCTGCCGCCCACGCCGCGCGGCGGGCCCGCCGGGGCGGGCCGGTGAGCATACGCCCGGCGGCGATGCCGATGAGCGGAAGCAGGACGAAGGCCACGGCGGTGCCGATGCGCCCGGCCGCCACGGCGCCCATCGCCACCGGGAGCAGCGCGTAGGTCGCGGCCAGCCAGATCCTCGCGGCCAGTACGGACGTCACGCGGCGGGTGGCGAGGAACGCCGTCAGCCCGGCCGCGGGCACGGCGGCGAACAGCACGAAATCGACGGCCAGCCAGGGCTTGCCCGCCAGCAGGGTCGCGAGCACGGCCATCACGCCGACGTAGGGCGGTGTGCTGGCGGCCGAGCCGAGGCCCGCGGCGTGATAACCCGCCAGGTACTCGCGCCACAGATCGCTCGCGCCACCCCAGGCCGGCACGAGGGCCCCGCCGCTGAGCGTGCCCGAACCAGCCAGCACCGAGCCGGCCAGCGAGCGCTCCGCGACCAGCGCGACGAGGGTGAGACCGGCGCACAGCAGGACGCCCGGGCTGGTCAGCACCCGCCGGACCACCGAATCGGTGGCAGGCAGCGGCATGTCGTCGCCGGGCTCGTCGATGAGGGCGTGATGCAGCCCGCCGCCGTCGTGGGCCGGCCCGGCGGCCAGCAGGCCCGCGGCCGATTCGGCGAGCCGGGCCAGCGTCCGGCCCCGCGGCAGCTGACCGCGCAGGATCGACCACGAGTGCCCGCGGTTGGCGGCGCGGCGGCGGCGGGCTCGCCTGAGCAGGACCGGGTGACGCAGCAGCCAGGCGACCGCGCCGAGGTGGTCCCAGGCCTTGCGCTGCTGCTTGGTGAGGAGGAAATAGGCCGCCCGCAGCAGTGAGCCGGCCACGCAGCCGCCCACGATGGCGAGCATGGGGCCGAGGGGCACGTTGGCCGCGAATACGTAGAGGGCACCGCGCCGGTCCGCCCGGCGCGGATGACCGCCGGCGGCCGGGGCCTTCCGGATCTGCCGGGCCGACAGGTCGCGGTGGTACACCACCGCGTCGGTGATCACCCGGATGTCGTAGCCGGCCGCGTGAACCCGCCAGCAGAAGTCGAGGTCGTCGCGCATCAGGGGCAGGTTGGGGTCGAAGCCGCCGACCTGGTCCCAGACATCACGGCGGATCAGCATGCCAGCCGAACTCACGGCCAGCACCGGGCGGTTGCCGTCGTGCTGGCCCTGGTCGATCTCGCCCGGCTCGATCCCGGTGCAGCGCCGCCCCGCCCGGTCGACGGTGACGCCCGCCTCACGCAGCACCTGCCGGTCGGCCAGGTCCTTCAGCTTGGGTCCGAGCACCGCCGTGGACCGGTGGCGGCTGGCTGCCCTGAGCATCTGCTCCAGGGCGTCCGGAGCCGGCTCGCAGTCATCGTGCAGCAGCCAGATCCACTCCATCCCCCTGGCCCCCCTGGCCGCCCCGTCCCCCCCGGGGCAAAACCGCAGCGCGCGCGCGACGGCGTCGCCGTACCCGGTGTCGGCGTCCATGCCGAAGACCGCGTCCGGGCCGAGCAGTTCGGTCAGCACGGCCCCGCTCCGGTCCTGGCTGCCGGTATCGACGCCGACCGCGCGAGAGACCGGATGGGTCTGCTCCCGTACCGCGTTGAGCAGCCCAGGGATCAGCCGTGCGCCGTCGTGCGCAACTACCACGAGGGTCACGACGTGACGCAGAGGCGAGGCGTTCTCTGACAAGGGTCCTGTCCGGTGGCATGGACAACGGCGCTCTGAGCGGCTACTCCGCCCGGCAAGAGCGTGCGGACTACGTGAACGACGACCCCCCAGCGCCCACGACAGCACCAACCCTACACAGGGCCATATTCAAAAGTTCGGATAATCCAGATCTGCCGGGAACGTGCCCGGGGGGCGGCCGCCGGCCACGCGACGCTCCCTGGCCGGCTAACCGGCCTCGCGCTTCAGGCGGCGCCGCTCACGCTCTGACATGCCGCCCCAGATGCCGAACCGTTCGTCATGTTCGAGTGCGTACTCCAGGCAATCGGCCCGGACCTCGCAGCTCCGGCACACGCGCTTGGCCTCCCGGGTCGATCCTCCCTTCTCCGGGAAGAACGCCTCCGGATCCGTCTGCGCGCACAGTGCCCGGTCCTGCCAGCCCAGTTCGTCAACCTCTTCCGGGCTGATGAAGACCTGTGCCAGCGGGACGATGACCTCAGTCACGGCGCATCCTCCCTCCCTCCCCTTCGGAGCCCCCGTATTCCCACCGCTGCCTTCGGGGTGAGAATCACATCAATGAAATTACACTCGCGTGTCTTGCTTCAAGTCAAGCCGGGAAGGTGATAATGGTCGCCTCGTTGTCTGAGATGCGAGATAAATCACGGGGAGAATCCCAAGACGCGTTGCCACACCAACACCGTCAGAAACACTGACATCTACAGTCACACCGGTCTTGGCGGAGCGGGACCGCGGTGACCGGGGGGCGGGCCGGGACCTGACACACTCTGAGGTATGCGCATCACCGTGCTCGCGGGCGGCGTGGGGGCCGCGCGCTTCCTCCGCGGCCTGAAGCAGGCGGCCCCGGACGCCGGCGTCACGGTCATCGGCAACACCGGCGACGACATCACGCTGTTCGGCCTGCGGATCTGCCCGGACCTGGACACCGTCATGTACACCCTCGGCGGCGGCATCAACGAGCAGCAGGGCTGGGGACGGGACGGCGAGACCTTCAGCGTCCGGGCCGAGCTGGCCGCCTACGGCGCGAGCCCGGACTGGTTCACGCTCGGTGACCGGGATTTCGCCACCCACATCCTGCGCAGCCAGCTCCTGGCCTCCGGTCAGCCGCTGTCGGCCGTCACCCGGGTGCTGTGCGAGCGATGGCAGCCGGGCGTGCGGCTGCTCCCGATGTCCGACGATCGGGTCGAGACGCACGTCGTGCTGGACGGCCAGCGCACGGTCCACTTCCAGGAATGGTGGGTGCGCATGCACGCGCAGGTGCCTGCGGCGGACATCGTGGCGGTCGGCGCCGAGCAGGCCGCGCCCGCGCCCGGGGTACTCGATGCCATCGGCGAGGCGGACGTGATCCTGTTCCCGCCGTCGAACCCGGTGGTGAGCATCGGCACCATCCTGGCCGTACCCGGCATCCGGGCCGCCCTGGCCGCCAAGACGGTGGTGGGCACCTCGCCCATCATCGGCGGCGCGCCCGTGCGCGGCATGGCCGACGTATGCCTGGCCGCGATCGGGGTCGGCACCTCGGCCGCCGCCGTCGCCGCGCACTACGGGCCGGAGCTGATCAACGGGTGGCTGGTCGACGACCAGGACAAGGCCACGGCCGACATTCTCGGCGACGACCCGGCGCTGGCCGGGATCGCGGTCCGGGCCCTGCCGCTCTACATGCGCGACCTGCCCGCGACCACCGCGATCGCCCGCGCGGCGGTGGATCTGGCCCTGGAGCTGGCGTGACAAGGGGGGTCTGGGGGGATGGGTCCCCCCAGGAGCAGGGGGGGTCTGGGGGGGATCGTCCCCCCGAGGTAACGGTGGTCCCGGTGACTGGGCTCCCCGAGATCACGGCGGGCAGTGACCTGGCCGCGCTCATCGCCGAGACCGCGGCGGACGTACGCGACGGCGACATCCTGGTCGTCACCTCGAAGATCGTGAGCAAGGCCGAGGGCCGGGTGGTGGCCGGCCCCCGCGAGCAGGCCATCGAGGCGGAGACGGCGCGCGTGGTGGCCCGGCGCGGCGCCACCACCATCGCGCAGACGCGGCACGGCCTGGTCCTGGCCGCGGCCGGCGTGGACGAGTCCAATACGGCGCCGGGCAGCGTGGTGCTGCTCCCGGAGGACCCCGACGAGTCGGCCCGGCGGCTGCGCAAGGCGCTGCACGCCCGGACCGGCCGGACCGTCGGGGTGATCATCACCGACACGATGGGCCGCCCGTGGCGGGCCGGGCAGACCGACAACGCCATCGGGGCGGCCGGGGTGGCGCCCGTCCGCGACTACCGCGGCGAGACCGACACCTTCGGCAACATCCTGGAGGTCACCGTCGCGGCGGTGGCCGACGAGATCGCCGCGGCCGCGGACCTGGTGAAGGGCAAGTCACGAGGTGTCCCGGTGGCCGTGGCGCGTGGGCTGGCGGACCTGGTCACCGAGCAGGACGGCCCGGGAGCACGCGAACTCATCCGGCCTGCCGAGGAGGACATGTTCCGGTTCGGGTCGGCGGACGTACCGCTGGCCCGCCGGACGATCAGGGCGTTCACCGGCGAGCCGGTCGACGCCGCGGTGATCCGCCGGGCGGTCGCCACCGCGCTCACCGCGCCGGCGCCGCATCACAGCGAGCCGTGGCGGTTCGTGATCCTGGAGACCGCCGCCGCGCGCGCGGCCCTGCTCGACGCGATGCGCGAGGCCTGGACGGCCGACCTGCGCCGCGACGGGTTCACCGAGGAGCAGATCACCCGCAGGCTCCGCCGCGGGGACGTGCTGCGGCTCGCGCCGCTGATCGTAGTGCCGTGCCTGGTCACCGACGCGGCGCATGACTACCCCGACGAGCGGCGCAACCGGTCGGAGCAGGCCATGTTCGTGGTTTCCATGGGCGCGGCGGTGCAGAACCTGCTCATCGCGCTCGCGGTCGAGGGGCTCGGCTCGGCGTGGATCTCCAGCACCCTGTTCTGCCAGGACGTCGCGGCCCGGGCCATGGATCTGCCCGGCGGCTGGCGGCCCATGGGCGCCGTCGCCGTCGGCCACCCGGCCGAGCAGGCGCGCCCCCGCCCGCCGCGGGATCCCGCGGACTTCCTGCTGACCCGCTGAGGTCAGCGGGTCAGCAGCGGCAAGCCGGAACGGACGGAGGCGCACACGCCGTCGCTGGCGGCCGCGGCCGCCACGCGCGCGGGCGGGACGTCGCCGTAGGTGGTGGTGCGCTGGCGCATGGGACGGCCCAGCGGCTCGGCGATCGCCCGGAGCTGGCTGATCGTCTTGTAGGAGCCGTGGTCGGCGCCGGCCATCCGGCTGATGGTCTCCTCCATCAGCGTGCCGCCCAGGTCGTTGGCGCCGCCGCGCAGCACGTCACGGCACAGGTCGTCGCCGAGCTTGACCCAGGAGCACTGGATCGAGCCGATCGCCCCATGCAGCAGCAGCCGGGACACGGCGTGCACGGCGCGGTTCTCCCGCCTGGTCGGCCCGGGCCGGGCCAGGCCGGCCAGGTAGATGGGCGCGTTCTCGTGGATGAACGGCAGCAGCACGAACTCGGTGAAGCCGCCGGTCCGTTCCTGGACCGACCGGATCACCCGCAGGTGCCCGACCCAGTGCGCCGGGGTGTCGACGTGCCCGTACATCATCGTCGCGGAGGTCGGCAGGCCCAGTTCGTGCGCGGTCGTGACCACCTCGATCCAGACCGAGGCGGGCAGCTTGCCCTTGGTCAGCACCCAGCGCACGTCGTCGTCGAGGATCTCCGCCGCCGTCCCGGGCAGCGAGTCGACGCCCGCCTCTTTGGCCCGCACCAGCCACTCCCGGATCGGCAGGCCGGTGCGGGAGGCGCCGTTGACCACCTCCATCGGCGAGAACGCATGGACGTGAAGATCTGGGCGACGGCGCTTCACCTCGGAGGCGATTTCGAAATATGCCGTTCCCGGCAGATCGGGATGAATCCCTCCCTGCATGCACACCTCGGTCGCGCCAGCGTCCCACGCCTCGGCGGCCCGGTCGCCGATCTGCCGCAGCGAGAGGGTGTACGCGTCGGCGTCGGTGCGGCGCTGCGCGAACGCACAGAACCGGCAGCCGGTGTAGCAGACGTTGGTGAAGTTGATGTTGCGCGTGACGACGTAGGTGACGTCGTCACCGGCGACCTCGCGGCGCAGCGCGTCGGCGATCCCGGCGAGCGCCTCCAAGTCGGGGCCGTCCGCGGACAGCAGGGCGAGGGCCTGTGAGTCGGTGAGGGCGGCCGGGTCGCGTTCGGCCTGGCGGAGGGCGGCGGCGACCTCGCGGCCGGACTGGACCGCGGGGGCGCCGGCGGCGGGGCTGGAACCGGCGGCGGGGCTGGAGCCGGTGGCCGGGGCACGCGCCACGGCCCGTTCGGCTATCTCGTTCCAGTCGCCGTAGACCTCGGCGAAATCGTCGCGCCGGTCATGGGTGCGGCCGGCGGTGTCGATGGTCACGTACAGATCGGTGCGGCCGACCTGGGCCAGGCCGCCGTCGGGCTCCTGCCAGGGCAAGCCGCGCGGGACGGCGGCCTCGTCGGCCAGGCCGGTGGCCGGGTCGGCCAGCGCGGCCACGTGCGCGGCCAGCCGCGGGTCGAGCCACGGCTCGCCGAGGTACGGCGGGTAGATGGTGAGGCGCTCGCGCAGCGTGAAGCCGGCGGCCGCGGTGCGGGCGGCGAGTTCGTCGATGGCGGGCCAGGGGCGTTCGGGGTTGACGTGATCGGGGGTCAGCGGGGAGACGCCGCCCCAGTCGTCGATGCCGGCCCGCAGGATCAGGTCGTGCTGCTCGCCGACCAGGTTGGGCGGCGCCTGGATCCGTGCCTTGGCCCCGAGGACCAGCCGGGTCACGGCGATCGTGGCGGCCAGGTCGGCGAGTTCGGCATCGGGCACGTCGCGCATCTTGGTGTCCGGTTTGGCCCGGAAGTTCTGCACGATGACTTCCTGGATGCCCCGGTAGGTGCGGGCGACCTTGCGGATGGCGAAGATCGAGTCGGCCCGCTCGGCCAGCGTCTCGCCGATGCCGATGAGGATGCCGGTGGTGAAGGGGACGTTGCAGCGGCCGGCGTCCTCCAGCACGCGCAGCCGGACGGCCGGGTCCTTGTCCGGGCTGCCGAAGTGCGGCGCCCCCTGGTCGGTGTACAGCCGGGTGGCCGTGGTCTCGAGCATCATGCCCATGGACGGGGCCACCGGCTTGAGGCGCTGGAAGTCCTGCCAGCTCAGCACGCCCGGGTTGAGGTGGGGCAGCAGGCCGGTCTCCTCCAGCACGCGGATGGCCATGGCCCGCACGTAGGACAGGGTGTCGTCATAGCCGTGGGCGTCCAGCCAGTCCCGGGCCTGGCGCCAGCGGTCCTCCGGCTTGTCGCCGAGGGTGAACAGGGCTTCCTTGCAGCCCGCCGCCGCGCCCCGGCGGGCGATGTCCAGGACCTCGTCCGGCTCCAGGTACAGGCTGTGCAGCCGGTGCGGGACCGTGGCGAACGTGCAGTACCCGCAGCGATCCCGGCACAGCCGGGTCAGCGGGATGAAGACCTTCCGCGAGTAGGTGATGACCCCGGGCCTTCCCGCGCCCTCCAGGCCGGCGTCCCGGGTCCGGCCGGCGTAGGCCAGCAGGGTGTCCAGGTCGCCGCCGCGGGCGTGCAGCAGGACCGTGGCCTCGTCCGGGTCGAGCGCCTTGCCGTCCCTGGCCCGGGCCAGCGTCCGGCGCATGGCCGAAGCCGTGACCTCGCTGGTTCCGGTGTCCCCTGAGTCGCCGCCGAGATCGCTCATGCTGCACCAAACCTTCCCCGCGGCTTGGTTCTTCCCCGGCCCGGCCGCGCGGGCTCGAGATCGTAGGCCAGAGTCCTTGTCATAGCACGGGTGGCGACCCGCGATCTCGGGCGGCCCCAGGGCTCAGGCTGCTGGAGGCTAGAAGGCGCGGTAGTCGCGGACCGGCATCCGGGGCCCGCGGCGCGGGGGCAGGCGGCCGCCCAGCTCGATCAGCCGGGCCACCCGGTAGCGGTGCCCGGCGTACGGGGCGAGCAGCTCGAGCATGCCCGCGTCGTCGGTGATCCGCCCGGCCAGCGTCCAGCCGACCGCCCTGGGCAGGTGGTAGTCGCCCACGGAGACCGCGTCCGGGTCGCCCGCGGCGCGCTGCCTGATCTCGGCGGAGGTCCAGGGCCCGATGCCGGGCAGGGACCGCAGGCGCCGGTCGGCCTCGGCCGGGTCCAGCTCGCTGGCCTGCTCCAGCCGGTCCGCGACCTGGGCGGCGGCGATGATGGTGCGGGCCCGGACGCCCTCGACCCCCGCCCGGTGCCAGTCCCAGGACGGAATGCGCGCCCACACCGGCGGAGGCGGGAAGACCCGCATCCCGGCCGGGGCCGGGCCCGGGGCCGGGGAACCGTGCGCGCCGAGCAGGAACCGCCAGGCGCGGTGGGCTTCCCGCCCGACCACCTTCTGCTCCAGGGCCGCGGGCACCAGTGCCTCGAGGACCCGCGAGGTCCGGCCGATCCGCAGCCCCTGGTAACGCAGGGCCAGCTCGCCGACGACCGGGTGCCGGGCCGCGAAGCCCGACAGGTCGTCGTGCGCGCCGACCTGAGCGGGAAGGGTGTCCAGCAGCCAGGCGGCACCCGGGCCCCAGGCCTGGCCGGTCACCAGCCTGTGGCCGGAACCCGCAGCGGTCAGGCGCAGCGTGCCCGGGCCGTCGGGCGTCAGCGACGTGCGCCAGACGGCGCCGGCCGCGTCCGCGCGGTAGGCGGGATCCACGCCGCCGCGGCGGTGCACCGACAGCGTGAGCCGGACGTCCACGCCGAACGGCGCCGCCCACTCGCGCCGCAGCCCCGTATCCGGGGGCGCCGCCTGCTGGCTCACCTCACACGTCGGAGGAGAAACGGACCGAGGTCGGCTCGAGCCGCACGCCGGGCCAGATCCGGATGCCCCGGGCCAGTTCGTTGCCGGCCCCGACGAACGCGCCGTCGCCGACCAGGGCGTCGTCGAGCACCACGCCCGGCGCCACCACGGCGCCGCGGCCGACGATCGAGTCCCGGACCACGGCACCCTCGCCGACCGCCGCGGAGTCGAACAGCACGCTGCCGAAGACGGTGGCCCCGGCGCCCACCGACGCGCCCGCGCCGACCACTGTCCCGCCGGACACCGACGCGCCCGGCGCCACCGAAGCGCCCTGGAGCAGCAGCGCAGGCCCGTGCGGGCCGGGCACCGCGGGCGCGGGCAGCCGCCCGAGCACCAGGTCGCACGAGCCGCGCACGAACGTCTGCGGCGTGCCGACGTCGATCCAGTACGCCGATTCGGGGTAGCTCATGACGAGCTGCCCGGAGGAGATCAGGCCGGGGAACGTCTCCCGCTCGACCGAGACCCGGCGGCCGGCCGGGATCTGGTCGATGACCTCACGGCGGAACACGTAGCACCCGGCGTTGATCCGGTTGGTCACGGGGTTCGGCGTCTTCTCCAGGAACGCGGTCACGCGGCCGGAACCGTCGGTCGGCACCACGCCGAACCGCGACGGGTCATCCACCTCGACCAGGTGCAGCGTCGCCGCGGCGTCGGTCTTGCCGTGCAGGTCGACCTGCGCGGCCAGATCGTGGCCGGACAGCACGTCGGAGTTGAGCACCACGACCGGATCGCCGGGGCCGTGGCCGCGCAGCGAGGCGGCAGCGTTGCGGATCGCGCCGCCGGTGTCGAGCGGCACGTCCTCCTGGACGTAGTCGATGGACAGCCCGAACGCCGAGCCGTCGCCGAGGGCCGCGGCGAACATCTCCGACTTGTAGCAGGTCGCGAGGATCACGTGGGTGACGCCGCAGTCCGCCGACCGGGCCAGCATGTGGGCCAGGAACGGGACGCCCGCCGTCGGCAGCAGCGGTTTCGGCGCGGACAGGGTCAGCGGCCGCAGCCGCGTTCCCTGACCTCCGACGAGCAGGATGGCCTCAAGCGGTTCACGCGGCATGAAAGCAGAGGTTACACCGCACTGGCGTCAGCAGCGGGTTGTTCGACGGCGCGCCGGTAGCAGGCCAGGTGCGCCTCGGCCGAGGCCGCCCAGGTGAACTCCTGCGACCGCGCGTACCCGGCGTCGCCCAGCGTCTTGCGCCGGGCGGCGTCGTCGAGCAGCGCCCGCAGCGAGTAGTGGATGGCGTCGGCGTCGGGTTCGGTGTACGCGACCGCCTCGCCGCCCACCTCCGGCAGCGAGGTGCAGTGGGTGGTCAGCACGGGAGCGCCGCACGCCATGGCCTCGAGCACGGGGAGCCCGAAGCCCTCGCCGCGGCTCGGGAACGCCACCACGAGCGCCCCGCCGAGGAAGCCGGGAAGGTCGGAGAAGCGCAGATAGCCGGGGCGGATCAGGCGCAGGTGCGGCGGTACCGCCGCCACGGCGGTGTCCACCTCCTCGCTCCAGCCGCCGCCGCCGCCCAGGACCAGGGCGGGCGGGTCGTCGAGGTCGGCCACGGCGGCGGCCCAGCCGGTGATCAGCGCGGCCACGTTCTTGCGCGGCTCGAGCATGCCGAGGAACGCGATGTACGCCTTGCCGTGCAGGCCCAGCCGGTTGGCCACCTGCAAGACCTGCGGCGGGTCGGGCCGGTGGAACAGGCGGTGGTCCACGCCGTGGTAGGCGACGTCGATCTTGGTCGGATCCGCGGCCAGCACCCGCTCCAGTTCGTCGCGGGTCGCCTTGGACGGCACGATGAGCCGGGCCGCACGGCGGGCCGCGGTGCGGATCGCGGACTTGAAGAACATGGCGCTGACCGGGCTGTACAGCTCCGGCTCGGTGAAGAACGTGACGTCGTGCACGGTCACCACGGTGGGCCTGCCCGGGCGCAGCGGCATGGAGTAATACGGCACGTGGATGACGTCGGCGTTGACCTGCTGGGCCACGACCGGCAGTCCGCTCTGCTCCCAGGCCAGCCGGGCGGCGCGGTGCGAGAGCGCGGTGGGCCCGGTGACGACGCGGGCGCTGGGGGCGAGCCGCCCGTAGCGCTCCTCATCGGCGCGCTGGCAGACCACGGCCAGGTCCGCGCCGGCGACGTCGAGCGCGCCGATCAGCCCGTCAACGTACCGGCCGAGCGCGCCCCGGTCGGCTGGCACGTCGGTCGCATCAATAAGTACGCGAGGTGCCACGACCGCACTTGCTCCCTTCCTGGGCCACCCTGGGCAGCCACGCAGTGCAGAGCCGTGCCGACCGCACGGCTCCTGCACGCCAGCGTGATGTCCCGTTGCGAATAAAGCCTACGCCCTGCGCAAAACCGGGATGAGCACTTGCCTCATCCCGCCGGCTGCGCGTCGAGCACGCACGACCATTTCAGGCAGAACGGATCGTGGTGCGTGCGCTCCGGCAGCGTCAGCAGGAGGGGACGGGACGGCCTGCCTTGAGGGCTTCCAGGTCGGTGACGGCCTGGTTGAGGGTACCGACCTTGACCACCTCCAGCCCGGCCGGGATCGCGCCCCTGACGTCGGAGCAGTTGGAGGCCGGGGCCAGGAAGACCGTCGCGCCGGCGTTGCGGGCGCCCACCATCTTCTGCTGGATGCCGCCGATGGCCTCCACCTGGCCGCTGGCGGTGATCTCGCCGGTCCCGGCGATGAACCGGCCCCCGGTCAGGTTCATCGGGGTCAGCTTGTCGATGATGCCGAGCGCGAACATCATGCCCGCGCTGGGCCCGCCGATGTCGCCCACGCTGAACTTCACCGTGAACGGGAACTTGTACTGCTCGGTGATCTGCACGCCCATCACCGGGCGCCCCCCGGACTCCTTGGTCCCGACCTGGACCGTCTGGGTCCGGCCGTTGCGCACGATGGTCAGGGTCAGCGTGCTGCCCGTCGGGTGCGCGGAGATCAGCGAGGTCAGTTCCGACTCGCCTGCCACCGGGTGGCCGTCCACGGCGGTGATCACGTCTCCGGCCCGCAGCACACCGTGGGCCGGATAGCCCGGCTCGGCCGCCACCACGACCACCTGCGTCTGGTAGGGGATGTGCAGTTCGGTCAGCGCGGCCGCGGTCGCGTCCTGCTGCGAACCGGTCATCTGCTGGGTGTCCGCCTGCTGGCTCTGCTGCTGGGTCTGGCCGGGGGCGAACAGCTCGGATTCGGGGACGACGGCCTCGTGCGGGTTCAGCCAGGCGGCCAGCGCGGAGAAGATGTTGATGGTGACGCCGGGACCGCCCTGATAGCCGACCGTCACCATGTTCAGGTGCCCGGCAGTGGGATACGTCACGTGCCCGGTGATGGTGATGAGCGGCTGCCCGGAGGAGTCCCGGCCCAGGGTGTTCAGCGTCGGCCCGGGCCCGAGGATGACGTAGGGGACCGGGATCAGCACGGCGATCGCGAGCGCCGCGATCACGCCCACCGAGGCGATCAGCAGCGTCAGCGAGCGGCGGGACATGTCTTGCTTCTCACGCGGTGCCTACCCATTCGCTGGTGCCGTCGGTGAAGCGCTGGTGCTTCCAGATCGG
>Ga0208696_1000635_pt1 | contig 22353 bp, 21 predicted proteins | sample Sb_taG_9_FD_187711 | JGI IMG/M metagenome (GOLD analysis project Ga0208696, IMG submission 187711) | Peat soil microbial communities from Weissenstadt, Germany - Sb_50d_b_LC metaG (SPAdes) (version 2) | ecosystem: Environmental > Terrestrial > Soil > Wetlands > Peat | place: Germany... | reverse complement strand
GTAGGCGGCATCGGTGTCACTGGCCTATTTATCTGGGCACGGACCGATGATCAACGGCAACGCTCTTTCGTGACGGGCTACCCCACTGCCCTTAACTTCCGGGACTTACGTCTGTTTTCGGGAGATTTGACGGGACGATGGTGAGTGTGTAGTCGGCTGGCTCGCTGATCCATTTCCGTCGTTCGGCGGCGGTGCGGCCGGAGGTCCGCTGGCGCCCGGCGCGGCCGGGCGGAAGGGCGATGATGGCGGCGTCCAGCGCGGCGAGTGGCGCGTTTCCACGGGCAGGACGCTTGCCGCAGTGCGGGCAGCAGGCGTCTGCGGTGACGGCGGCGCGGGCGAGGGACAGCACGGCGGTGAAGGTGATATGCCCGGGGGACAGCCCGGCGGCGGAGGCGGCGCGGGCGGCGAGCGAGGCGATCATGTTGTGCGCGAGCAGCAGAGCCCAGGATTCCTGGCGGACGAGGGCACCCGAGCGCCCGCGCAGGACGCGGCCGGTGCCGCGGACGGTCTTCTTCAGGTGGAAGAACGCGACTTCTATCAGCCAGCGTTTCTGGTACAGGGCGGCCAGTTCCGCAGCTGGGCAGAGGTCCGGGTCCAGCAGGGTGGTGAGCAGCCTGATCTGCGCGGTCCTGGTCCGGCCGCTGCGGGTGCAGGTCAGCACGGTGAAGCAGACCAGCCGCGCGACGGTGTCCGGCAGCGACGGCAGGGCGGGATCGCCGGCGGCCTTGCGGCGGCGGCCGCGCATCCCGTCGCTTTCGCGCAGCAGCACCAGCTCAGAGTCGTCTTTCAGCACTTTCAGGGTCTTGAACGGGACGCACTTCGCGCCGTTCTTGACGCGCTATAGCAGGTCCGCGCTGGTGCCGGAGAACCGGATCCAGCGGTCCATGGAGAAGAAGCCGCGGTCGGCGAGGTTCAGCTGGCCGGGGCCGAACGCGTCCTGCAGCTGGTCTGCCAGGGCATTCTCGCCGTCCAGGTAGCGGCCGATGACGGCGGCCTTCCACCGGCGGGTCCCTGAGTGCAGCAGCCCGACGAGCCGCAGCAGCGGCTTGGCGCTGGGGGCGGGGACGCCGAACTCTTCCGCGAGCGCGGGGTCATTGAACAGTTCCAGGGTGGTGCCGTCGATCTGGGTGAGCTCCCGGCCGAACGCGGTCCCGTCAGGACCTGCGGGAACGTCCGTGCGTGCTGCGTCGTACCAGAACATGGCCCGGGCCGCGTCCTCCCCGAGCCGGGCCCGTCCCCTCGACAGGGCCGGGCCGGTCGGTACCGGCGTGCCCGGCCTGACAGGGACGCCCGGCAGGCCGAAGACCAGGGCGAGCACGCCGTCATAGCCCAGCAGCGGGAACAGCGCGCCCGCGACCAGGCACAGGGCCGTGACCTCGGCGTTCAGCGCCCGCTCCAGCCGGTGCGCATGATCTGCGGCAGCAGCAGCGGCGACTGCCCCGTCTGCCAGCAGCGACTCCAGCAGGCTCTCCCTGCGCAGCTCAGCGAGCCATTCCCCGTCGTCCCGCAGTCCCGGGCCGGCCGCGACCCGGGCGGCCAGGCCCGCTTCCGGCGGGTCCCCCGAATCATCGCCGGCGGTGGACGGGACAGCGATGGGCATGGCAAAATTCGCAGGCAACGAGGCTCCTGTGACTGGCTCCTGGATTCGACACCCAACGTCATAGCAGGGGTATCGCGTTCACGGCCTCATCAGAACGCCAGCCTCAATCGTGACCCGCCCGTAACGCATCGCCAAAAACAGGACACCCGGGCACAGAAGTCCTAGAAGTAAAGGGCAGTGCGGGCTACCCGGGCCAGCCGCCCGGCTTTCAGGATCACGAAGACATCCGAGGCCGTAGGCGTGCCGGAAGCCTTCAGCGAGTGGCCGTCGGCGGCCAGACTCCACTTCTATGGCGGCTATCACGGAGCGTGATTGACTCCGTCGGCCGGTGGGCGCCGAGTTTGCCCTTCCGAATTAGCGCGGCGCAGGGCTGACTGGGCTGCATGGATGGCCGCTTACAGAACGACCAGCTCTGCACCCGCTCTCGTCGCCGGCCCGAGCGACACCGGACCGTGGCGTCCGATTCCTGCCAGCTTTGCCGTGACCGGTTTGCCATGCTGGATTGCATGTTCACCGATTCGATCACCAGCACGCTCGACTTCGAGCCGATCCCGCCCGGCGAACTGCAGGAGATCAGGATGGCCGGACTGGATGAGGCGGGCAACCGGCTGACTCCACAGGCCGTCACCGAAGGCGGCGACCCGCTGCGCTGCTGCCTCCGCGAAACCCGTCCTGGCGACCGCGTCCTGCTGATCGCCTACACGCCGCCCGGCACGAGTGGCGCCTACGCCGAACGCGGGCCAGTCTTCATCCACGCTGATCCATGCGAGGGCTATCGCACCCCGCACCTCTATCCGCCTGAACTGAGCTACCGCCAGCAGGTGGTGCGTGCCTATGACCGGTCCGGCCGGATCGCTGACGGTGTGCTCGTCAGCAATGGCGATCACGCCCTGGAAGTCATCAGCGAGATGCTGGCACGGCCGGGCGTGGCACTCGTGCATCTGCGCAATGTCGGCTGGGGTTGCTACAACTTCGCGGTCCAGCGTCGCTGACCAGCACAGGCACGGCAGTCATGCCAGCCCCGCCATCGGGCTCGCAAGGAGTGAACCGAGCCACAGGAACGTTGCCAGTGACCATCACAGCCAGATCCGGCTCCCAGGCGCCACCGGCCAGATGATGGCAGTCGGCTGCGGGCACGCTCAGATCGGCCAGTTCTGCCCGGACTTAAGGCCGCTCTACCACGCACCAACTACCGTACATAGCGGCGGATATCGTACGTCGGTATCTTCCCGTCCGTCACAATGCGTGACCGTGACAGCCATCACTGGGCATTCCGTGATGCCGCGACTGCACAAGTTGTGGTGACCGCCGACCAGGACTCAGTCCGGATGGCGAAAGTAGCAGCAGTGCCCATCAAGCGTTGCCGAACAGTGTTCACGGAGCACTGCCGCTACATCACCAATAACGAGGTCGCTAACACTCTGGCCGTTTGCGCTAGCCAGTGAGGCCAATGTTAGACCCCGGGACGGCTAGGCGGTGGGGATACCTGTCCCGTCATGTTTTCGTATCGGGAAGCAGCGGTGCGTCTTCCGGGGGGTCGGTCGGCAGCGCCGCAACCCAGCGCTCGCCTTCAAGCGAGACGCTCGGGTGTCCCTCGTGATGCGACCGCTGGCGGGTAAGGCGGACGCTGACCGACTCACCCGACTCCGGTGTCGGCGCCGTGAGGCCCAGCTGTCGTGCAGCATGCCGGTGGCTCCGGTAGTCGCCAAAGATCACGATCCCCTCGCGCCGCAGACTACCGCGCGATCCGCCGTTGCCGCGCACCCGCCGCATATAGTCGTCCTGCTGCGCCACCGTGGCGACGACCGTCCGGCTGATGATGCGCCGCTGAGCTAGCCGGAACAGCATGTCCACCCGCCTGGCCCCGTGCTTGGAGCAGCCGAAGATCTGGTCTACGTCGCGGGGTGGGATGCGCAGCAGCGCATTCTCCGGCAGAGGCTTGTTGCGATACAGCCACGTAATCGCGGCTTTTCCAACAGGAGACAGCCACCGTTTCCGGTCCCGGTTGCCGGTGGCCGTGGTCAGCACCTGGTCGGCGGCGCGGATCAGGCCGAGCGACCACAGACCCTGATCATCGCTCGCCCACAAGCCGAGGATGACATGGTCCACCGCCTCTGGCGGGATCATCCAGTCGCCGGGATCCTGGGAGAACTTGCAGTCCACGTCGATGCCGCGGATCGCGAAGTCCATCGCCTTGCCGTCGGCGAACGCGAAGGCCCGCTGCATGTTGATCTCGGCGAGCGTGCCGAAGTGGGTCTTCTCGGTCTTGCTGAGCTGCTCCCAGCGGTACCGACCGGTGTGCTGTCCGTCGAGCAGCATGTCGTATGTCCGACGCAGCACACGCCCAATCTTGCGGCCATCCGGGTCAGCTGCTACCAGTTCCTCGGCGACGGCCTCGAGCTCGGCATCGTCGGTCGCGATCTGCGGACCGAACAGGTTGAGCTGAGCCGCCATGAAGGCAGGTTATAGCGGCATCAGGCACCAGGGCAGCTTCAGCGTGCTTCAACCGATACCGTCTCCTTGTAGCGGTCCCATAGGTGCCTCTCGACTATCGCCACGTTCACCTGCCCGTGGAAACGCCGGTCATCGACCCGGTGTGGGCCGATGCATTCCGCTAGGGCCTCAGCGCATTCGGGGTGCCCGCAGCTCGGGCTCTGGCCGCACCAGGGCACCACCTCGGCGGTTGAGCAAAAGTTGCAGACGAATATCCGCAGCCTCGCCTCGCTTGTTCCCTTGCCCAGCGGTTCTACAGGACCTTGGCTGCGGCGTGTTATGTGATCGCTTGCGGGCTTGCCGTTCATCGCCGGGGTGGTGCGATGAGCGCGGCGTGCGGGACTGGCCGTCTTACCTTCCCCTCCTTCCTGATGCTCGTGGCGGATGGTTCAGCGAGAGCCTGATGGCCGGTAAGGGCGCAGTGGGTGAACCGGCCACGACTGATCAGCCGCCGTAGCAGCGCCAGCGGGTTCAGCCCCTTGACAGAGGGCGCGGCAGCGGAGGTCCCGGCTTATCCCATGAGCCGGGTCCGCCGCACAGCGGGTGTACCGATCTGAAGACGGCTGGCTGGTTGCCCGGCAGCAGTGCCCCGGCCGGGCCGGTCGCAGCCGTCACGACCAATAGCCAAGCTCCTCCTCTCCGGTCGGGGTGCCTGGCAGGGCAAGCTCGTCGTCCTCGTCGGCGCAGTGCAGCGCCTGCTCGCGCTCGACGGCCTCGCGGCGCTCGCGTGCTCGCTGTTTGCGGTAGTCCTGCCATGGGTCGGGCAGCGCCAGGTCCAGGTCGATCAGCCGCATCTGGCCGCTGGTGTGGCCAGGCAGCTGCAGCTAGATCGGGCCGGCCGGGCTGTTGGCGCGCGGGTCGAGCGCGGTGGTGGCGATCCGCAGCGCGGCGGCGTCGCGGGAGGCGGCCAGTGCGCGGCGGGCGGCCTGCTCTCGGCGCGGGGAGCCAAAGCAGAACAGCAGGACCGGGCAGACCTGCTCGTGCCAGGCCAGTCCCGCGGCCAGGACGTGGTAGCCGTCGAGCTTGCCGGCCAGCACGGCCAGGTGCTCGGTGCCGGTGTCGTATTCCAGCAGGAACGAGATCACGCGGCCGTCCTAGGCCCAGGTGCCCGCCGCGTCCGGCCGGGGCAGCCGTGCCCGGTCGTCGCGGCTGATCGCCGTGTGCTCGTAGCGGGCGGCCGCGTCGGCCTCGTTGAGCCACTCGCGCAGTTCGCCGCCGTGCTGGCGGGCGTGCCGGGCCAGGGCGGCGAAGAACCAGTTCCGGCCGGTCATGTGGGCCAGCCGCCCGGAGCGTTCCAGGGCGAGCTGCCGGTCGGCCCGGACGTGCGGTGCCCATCGCTTCTCGTCGCGGTCCTCGACGCCGAGCATGGCGGCGCCAGTCGGGCCGAGCACGTAATGCCACGGCGCGGACCCGATCGGCGGGTGTGGCCGGAACCGGCGCAGTAGGCCCAGCCGGACTAGCGCCGAGAGCCGGTGCCGGGCGGTGGTGAGGTTGCCGAAGCCGAGCGCGGTGAGCTGGCCGGTGGTCAGCACCCGGTGCACGGCCACCAGGCGGACCAGGTCGCGGTCCCGGTCGGTCAGGTGCGCGGATGCGGCCAGCACCGCGGCCTCGTCCTTGGTGGCTGCCCCCGTCCCGGCCCCGCGCGGGTGAGAATGTGATGACGTTGTCATCAGTCCCGGATCACCTCCAGAGGTATATTCCGCCGCTGACCTGCGCACCTGGCCCGGTCAAGGTCGGCAGGTGCCCCTGGCAGGTCTGGACTGCCGGGGCACCTGCCGGGCATCCGTCCGGCTGATCTACCGGGGCAGACGCCGGCCGGCGCGGCCGGGCGCAGCCCTGTCTGCCGGGCGAGCGGCCGTGACAGCCTCCCGCAGTGGACTGCCAGCAGGAGATGGTGGCAACGCAACGGTGTCATCAAGCTCGGTAGCTCCTTCCTGGCCGGGTGTCCGACCCTTGCGCCCGCGAGCGGGTGAGCCTTGCCTTGGCATCTGCCGGGAGCGCTCGCCCGGGACCCTGGATGTGGGGCGTCATCGCGCGGTCCAGGCGTGCGAGCGTGCGCCCCCTCATCTACAGAAATCCGGCAAACCGGCCGTATTTTCACGCGCAGCGCTCCGATCGTTACCTGACAATGCCGTCTCCGGCGCCTGATCCGTCCCCACCTACGTGAGCCCCGGGGCCAGGTCATCAGCACCCGGACGTGGCCGTCCTCATCTACCTAAATCCTGAGAAACTGGTCTGGATTGGCACCCATCGGCTCCTCTATCGCAGAGCGCTATGGCTAGTCGCCGTATGTAGCCTGCTGGTACTACCGGTCTGGCTGCGTGGCTGACATGGAGGCTGGCAAGCAGGCGGGCAAGGGCGCGAGGCAGCGCGATGGTGCCCCTGTGGCAGGTGACGGGTGGCCCGGTGGCGCGGCGGGCAGGCCGGCGGGAGTTCTCGTGATGAAGGCGCGCGGATACATCGGCACACCAGCGCAATGCCACCTCGGCGAGCACGTCGTCGCCTTCGAGGTCAGCGGGACACTGCATGACCGGGGACGGCATCAACGACGGCGACTTCGTCATCGTGGACCCAGACCAGCCAGTCGCACACGGGGACATCGCGGTCTTCTCGTCAGGACGGAAAAAGGGACCGCGATGATGATCAAGCGGCTGGACCGCAGCCAGGGCATCCGGCTGGTCCCGTCCAACCCCGCCTACCAGGCCATCACCATCAACCACGAGGACAACCTGCTCACCCTGGGCAAGGTAATCCTGACCTACCGGCCGCACGAATAACGCGTGGACTCCGCAGGCCCGGATGACGCCAGGCGTGATACCCGCAGGGAGGCTGGGTGATGCATGACATTATCGGCGAAATCAACGCCCCAATGCAGGCTAATCGGCCTGGACGACATCGTGCCCGACCCGGCGGGGCTGCTAGGTGGCATGTATCCCGGACCCTAAAATACCCGGCATGACGGTAATGAGCCTGCTGGCAGAACTTGATCAGACCCAGGCTGAGCTTCAAAACGAGTTCCCCGGCTGGCGCATCTGGTACGTGTACCATCCTGGCGGGATCACCTGGGCGGCTCAGCGTGAGCCCGTGCTTAACACGCGGTCGGTCGACGATCTCCGAGCGGCCATCCGGAAAATCCAGGAAGCTTGAGCGTGCAATTGTATTACGGCTTCGGCTCCCCACGGCGGGACCAGGCCGCCCTGAGTGCCGTCAGGCTTCCAGGTGCCGGGCAAGCCCAGCCCGCGTCGGCGCCTTCTCGCAACGTGTCTGCTTGTCGTTGGTGCGCGCTGCGCGCCATGGTGTGTCCCATCCCCGAAGGCCCGTGCCCTGCCTGCAGGTTCACGGTTGTGAACCAGATTCTCGGTCTTGTGCAGCTGGTCCCAGCGGTAGCGCCCGGTGTGCTGGCCGTCGAGCAGCATGTCCAGCGCGCCCCGGATGGCGGCGGCCATCCGTGACCCGTCGCCGTCGAGCGCGCGCAGCTCGGCGGCCACCGCGGCCAGGTGCCCGTCCTCGGCGGCCAGTCCGGCGGGCGCGGGGAGGTCCAGGCCGGGTAGCGTGGCCTGCCCGCCGGCGGCCTCGGCGGGCGACGGCATGCCCGGCAGGGTGAGCTGACCGGGGATGGGCTCGACCTCACCGCGAACCTGCGGGCGGTCGGCCTCGGCGGACGGCGGCTGGCCCGGGTTCACGCAGGCGACTGTAGCTGAACGGTGCTGTCGGCGGCGGGCGGCAACGGCACGGCGGCCGTGCGGAGCACATCCAGGAGCAGGCTCACCGCGGGCGGGTCGGGCGGGTCGCCGTACCGCACCGCGAACACGTACCTGCGGGTGCCCGGGAGCGGCACGGTCCTGATCCCGGGATGCCGCGCGGCGCGCAGGGCGAGCGCAGGCAGGATCGAAACCCCCAGGTCGGCAGCCACTAGTGCCTGGACGGCGACGTAATCGTCGGTGGTAAACGCGATCTTGGGGGTGAACCCGGCGAGCGCGCACTGCCTGACGAGGTTGGCCCGGCAGCGGTCGCAGCCCGCGATCCAGCGGCAGCGGGCGTATCCGGTCAGGTCGGCCGATGGTTCCTCGATGGCCTGGGCGGAGGTCACGAGGTGCACCTGCTCGTCGAGGAGCAGCCGTTCGCGCAGCCCTTCGGTGATGTCGATGCCGCCGTCCTCGTCGGGCAGGCTCACGCCATGTCCGGCCGCGGGATTCTCCGCCGCTACCGAGGCCTCCTGCCCCGGGGCGTCCTGGCCGTCCGTGCCGGGCGCGTCCGGGGAGTACCGGAACACCAGCGCCACATCGACGTACCCGGCACGCAGCATGCGCAGCGCCTCGGGGGGTTCGGCCTCGGTCAGCCGCAGGTCAACGCCGGGCTGGTACTCGCGCAGCATCGCCGCCGCGGCCGGGACGATGGTGCCGAGCGCGGACGGGAACGCCGCCAGCCGGAGCCGCCCGGCGCGCAGCCCGGTGTAGGCGGCCAGTTCGTTCTCGGCGGCGTCCAGCCTGCCGATCACCTCGGCGGCGCGTTCGGCGAGGAGCCGGCCGGCGTCGGTGAGCCTGATGCCCCGGCCCGCCCGCTGGATCAGCTTGGTCCCGGTCTCGGCTTCCAGCCGGGCCAGGTGGTGGCTCACCGAGGGCTGCGCGTAGTTGAGCGCCCGCGCCGCGGCCGTGACCGAACCGCATCGGGCCACGGCGACCAGCACGCGCAGCCTGGTTACGTCGAGCATGCACCGACTATAGATCCTGCCGATCGGTTCGCCCATAGTGCTAGGCCAGGACTATTACGTCGAATAGGCCCAGGCCAGGGCCATGGGAGCGGTCGCCGCTGCGCCGCGGCGGGCTAACGGCCTTCGAGCAGCGGCGCGTCCGGCTTCCGGGGCCGCTCGCCCGCCAGCTCCCGGCGCCGCCAGGCGATGCCGGACAGCGCCTCGAGCACCACCCGGTTGCCGACGAACGCGGTCACCTCGGCGTGGTCGTACGGCGGCGAGACCTCTACCACGTCGATCCCGGCCAGCGGCACCGACATGGCGATCCGCCGCACCGCGTCGAGCAGCTGCCTGGTGGTGAGCCCGCCGGGTTCCGGCGTGCCGGTGCCCGGGGCCATGCCCGGGTCGACCACGTCGACGTCCACGGACAAGAAGACGCCGTCGCACTCGTCGACGGCGATGGTGAGCGCCTCGGCCAGGCATTCGTCGAGCCCGCGGGTGACGATCTCGCTCATCTCGAACGAGCGCATCCGCTGCTCGGCCATCCAGGCCAGCACCGGCGGCTCCGGCCAGTACCCGCGCAGCCCGATCTGCAGGAACCTGTCGCCGCGCACCGCGCCCGACTCGATCAGCCGCCGCATCGGCGTGCCGTGCCCGTACAGCGAGCCGAACTGGCTGTCCCCGGTGTCCGCGTGCGCGTCGAAGTGGATCAGCGACACCCGGCCCCAGCCCACGTGCCTGGCCACTCCGGTGGCGTCGGGCAGGGTGACGGTGTGGTCGCCGCCCAGGATCACCGGTATCGCGCCGGCCGACGCCACGGCGCGCACGGCGTCTTCCAGCCGCTGCAGCGATTTCTCCGTCTCGCCCGGCGGCATGAGCACGTCGCCGGCGTCGGCGATGCGCAGCTCGGCCAGCGGGTCCACGCCGAGCGCGAGATGCGGCCTGGACGCGTCGTGCGGCAGGTAGTCGGTGGCCCGGATCGCCTGCGGGCCGAACCTGGCCCCGGACCGGTACGACGTGCCGCTGTCGAAGGGTGCCCCGAGGAAGACGACGTCGAGGCCGTCGAGCGCGTCGAGTTCGGCCCGCGGTACCCCGAGGAAGGTGACATCCGGCCCGTACATCCCGCGGATCATGGTCTGGTCGTCCTCAGCATCGCCCGCCATTGCCGTTCCCTCCTGTTCAGACCGCGAACCGGCCGCTGCCTCGCACCATACCGGGCTAGGAAGCGGCCGGTTCTTCCGTCAGCGGACTTCGGCCGGATAAGCCGCGGGCTCGGTCTCGCTGACGGAGCCCGCCCGCCCGGCCGGCAGCAGCCGCGCCAGCCAGGACGGGAGCCACCAGTTGGCCCGCCCGAGCAGTTCCATCACCGCCGGGACCAGCACCAGCCGGACGACGGTCGCGTCCACCAGGACGGCGGCGGCGAGCCCGAGGCCGATCTGCTTGACCGAGACATCCGGGGTGAGCACGAAGGACAGGAACACCACCACCATGATCGCGGCGGCGGCCGAGATCACCCGCGCGGTGGCGGCCAGCCCGCGCCCGACGGCGAGCCCGTTGTCGCCGAGCCGGTCGTACTCCTCGCGGATCTTCGACAGCAGGAACACCTCGTAGTCCATCGACAGGCCGAACAGGATCACGAACAAGAAGATCGGCACCCAGGTGGTGACGGGCATCTTCTCCGGGAAGCCGAGCGCGTGCCCGAGCCATCCCCACTGCGTCACCGCGGTCAGCACGCCGTAGGCGGCGCAGACGGACAGCAGGTTCATCAGCGCGGCCTTGACCGCGATGACCACCGAACGGAACACCACGAGCAGCAGCACCATCGACAGCGCGACGACCACGCCGATGAGCCACGGCAGCCGGTTGCCGACCAGGTTGGTGAAGCTGACGTTGGCGGCGTTCGGCCCGGTCACGTAGGCGGTCCGCCCGGACCCTGCCTGCTCAAACCGGGGCAGTACTGTCTCGTTCAGCCGGTTGACCAGCGCGTTGGTCGCGGCGTCCTGCTCGCCGGTGGTGGGGTAGGCGATCAGCATGGCCGCCTGCCCGTCGCGGCTGACGACCGGCGCCGTCACGTCCGCGATCCCCGGCGTAGCCGCGATCGCTTTCTGCAGCGAGGTCAGCGCGGTGCGGGCCCGGGGGGACACAGTGCCCCCTGGGGCTCCGCTGACCTGGGGGATACCCCCGGACCCCCGTGGCCCAGACCCCGATGGCCCCAGACCCTCCCGCGAGGACACGTCAGAGGGCGTCACCCTGGCCGCCACGATGAGCGGCGCGTCGAATCCCGGCCCGAATCCCCTCGCCATCGTCGCGTAGCTGGCGTACCCCATGGTGCCCCGCGCCTGCGCGGACTCATCGGGCATGGACAGCTTCATGACCAGCGCGGGCGCGGCCAGGATCAGGATGAACGCCGCGGCCGCGATGGTCGCGAGCACCGGGTGCTTCTGGACCACGCCCGCCCACCGCTCGGCCGCGTGCTTCTCTTCTCCCGAACGGACCGGGTTCCCCGCCCCGGCGCCCGCTGTCAGCCTCCCGGCGTGGCGTGCGCGGCCGAACACCTTGCCCCCGAGGAAGGTGTTCAGCCGCGACGGCCGGGCCAGGCGGTTGCCGGTGAACCCGAGCAGCGCGGGCAGCAGCGTGAGCGAGGTGATCACGGTCATGGCCACGGTGGCCGCCGCCGCGATCGCGACCCCGTTCATCAGCGCCTGGCGCAGCACGAGCAGCCCCAGCATGCCGATGACCACGGTGGTGCCGGCGGTGAGCACGGCACGGCCCGCCGTGCGCATCGCGATGACCACCGCGTCCTGGGCCCTTTGCCCCTCGCTCAGCTCGGCCCGCTGTGCTGGCCCGGGGGGACACTCTGCTCCCCCGGGACCCTGCTGACCCGGGGGACACCCCCGGACCCCCATGGCCCGGACCCTATGGCCCGGAACCCCCCGCAGTTCCTCACGGAACCTGGTCACGATGAACAGCGCGTAGTCCACCCCGACGCCCAGGCCGATCATGGCGGCGACGATGGGGGAGAACGAGGGTGCCGGGAAGACGTGGCCGAGCAGCGCGATCAGCGAGAGCCCGGACCCGATGCCCATCAGCGCGGTGGCGATCGGCAGCCCCATCGCCAGCAGCGACCCGAACGCGATCAGCAGCACGATCGCGGCCGCGCCGACGCCGATCCCGTTGGACGCGCCGCCGTACGGCGTCTCGGCCAGGTCCACCACATCGCCGCCCAGGCTGAACGTCACGCCGTGCCCGCTCGCCGCGGTGGCGTCGTGCATCAGCGCGGTGGCCTCGCTGTTCGCGATGCTGGCGCCCTGGACGTTGAACTGGATGGTGGCGTAGGCGATGTGCCCGTCCGCGGAGACGTGCCCCGGCGTGGTGTACGGGTCGGTCACGCCGGTGACGTGCGGCGCCTGCCGGAACGGCGCCAGCGCCCCGGTGACCCTGGCCTGCACCGCCGGGGAGGTGACCGTCGCGTCCGAACGGATCGCCAGCGTGAGCGTGTCGCCCGACTGCCGGGCGAAATGCTGGTTGAGCAGCGTCTGGCCGGGGTCGCTGCCGGTGAAGTCGTTCTGCGCCGCGGCGCCGAACCGCGTCCACAGCGTGATCAGCGACGCTACCCCGGCGATCCACACCAGCACCGTGATCCAGCGATGCCGATAGCATGCGCTGCCCACCCGGCCAAGCAGCCCAGGATTCGTTGACATAGCGATCTCTCCTACGAGCCAGCGGAGTTTTACTAGCACCCCCAGGCTCTCCGGATGCGCCCCCGAGCGCGTCGTACGAGCGAAGACACTTGCCCGGCTCACGTACTCCCGCCGAGTACTCCCCCCGTAGTACGCGCCCCATAATCCCAGCGCGGACTCCCCCCGACGGCGGGTGCCCGGCACTCCCGGGAACGAATTGCGGTGTTTAGGCCGATCGCGTCAACCAGGACGATAGGCTCCGCGTCTCATTCAATGAGGCTCGACGAAAGCGGGACGTCGAGCCTCGTTTTACTGCCCGGCTCCTGCCGCCGGTCCCTCAGCCGACCAGGTGGGTGTACACGACGATGTTGTCGAGGTACTGGCGGGCCGCGGTATCGAACGGGCCGCCGCAGGTGATCAGCCGGAGCCCGGGATAACGCGTGTCGCCGTAGATCATCCCCGACGGGAACGTCGCCTTGGCGACTTCCTGCACCCCGTCCACCGAGAAGGTGGCGGTCCGGCCGTCCGCGCGAACCACCTCGACTAGCTCGCCGCGGGTCAGGTCCTTGATGTTGTAGAACACCGACGGCCCGGTGAACGAATCGACATGGCCCAGGATGATCGACGTGCCGTCCTGGCCTGGAGTGACGCTCCGGTCATACCAGCCCGCCAGGTTGTGGTTGGCCAGCGGCGGCACCTGGATCGAGCCGTCGGCGGCGCGGCCGAGCCGCATGACGGCCGCGTCCACGCGCAGTGACGGGATGATGATCCGTACCGGTGCCGACGCCCTCAGCGCCGCCGCGGTGTCAGCCGCCGTCCGGGGCGGCGTCGTCTGTACCGTGGCCGGGACCGTGGTGGCGCCTCCCGTCAGGGTGTGGGCGGATCCGGATAGCGCCCGGAAGACGGCGTACGTCCCGCCGATAACCAGCACCAGGCCGGCCAGTGCCGTCGCCGCGCGAGCGCCCGGCCGCCTCGGGCGGCGGACCGGGCGCCCGCGCGGACCCGGGTGCCCGCGCAGGTCGCGAGGCGGCCCGCGCAGGTCGCGAGGCGGCCCGCGCAGGTCCGTGACCTGGCGCGGGCCCGGGGCCTGGCGCGGGCCCGGGGCCTGGCGCGGCTCCGGGGCCTGGCGATCTGGAGGCCAGCCGTCGTGGCGTGGCCCTCCGAGGAGGAGGCTCTCGCCGTGCTGGGTGCGCTTCCCGCGTCGCGGGGCTGCCATATCCGGTTCCTCAGCTGGTCAAGCCGCGCCTGCGCCTGAGCGTATAGAGGGTGATGGCCAGGCCGGCCAGCACCGCGCCGGCGCCGGCTGCGGCGAGCGGCAGGTCGCTGCCTGGATGCAGGCTGCCGCCACCGCCGGTGTTCGGTGCTCCGGGAGCGGCCGCTGGCGCGGAGGCGGTCGCGGTGCCGGCGGTACTCGCGGCCGCCTGCACCATGACCTGCGTGGTGGTCGTGGTGGTCGTGGCCGCCGTACAGGTGACGGCCACCGTGACGGCCGTCTGCTCACGCAATCGCGCCGCGAACGTGTGCGGCGCGAAGATGCTGGCCAGCCCCGCCTTCGTCGGCATCCACGGCCCGGTCAGCCGGAACATCCCGTTCCCTGTGTCGGTCAGCCCGGTCATCGGGACGCTGCCCGCATACGTGCCGCCCAGGCTAGCCACGCCCGACACGGACATCGGCGAGGCGGTGACGGGAAACGCGGAGCCGAGCGTGCTCGCGGGCGCGGAGAGCGTCACCATGTCCTGCATGCCGACGGTGGCCGGTCCCGTCGCGGTCAAGCTCATCGGAACCTGGCTGGCGGTCGTGGTGGACGAGCCGACCGTTACCTTGCACGCGTACGTCTGTCCTGGTGCGCCGGTCGCGGTACCCGCCGCCGCGGTGACCTGGACCGTGGTCGCTGACGAGGTGGTGCAGGTGAGCGGGGCCTGCTGGGCAGGCGAGGCCGAGCCTGCCGAAGCCGAGCCCGCCGGGGTCAGCGTGAGGGTCGGCGGGACCTCCACGGCGGCCGGGCCCGGGCCCGTCTGGGTGGCGGAACCGCTCGCGGTCATCGCGGGCAACTGTGTCATGCCGCCTGCGGTCGTGCCCAGGTAACCGCTTTGGCCGGACAGGTTCACCGCGGTGCCGGACATCCCGTTGGCGCTGGCGGCGCCGGCGATGTCGAGGTAACTGAGCTGGGGCAGCGCCGACGCCGTGGCGGCCGGTACCTGGACCGGCTGAGTGACGAGTTTCACCGTCACGGTGGTACCGGTGCTTTCGGCGGACAGCGCCGCGGGGATGTTCAGCGGCGCCAGGCTCTGGCCGTAGGCGGCCAGGCTGCATGAGTAGCCGACGGGCACGCCGCCGGTCGTTGGGCCGGCTGCGCCGGCCGTCGCGGCGAGGCCGAACAGTCCTGCTCCCGCGAGCGCAAGCAAGCTTGCCGCGCGCACTGCCGAACCTCGCACGGTCCCTTGGTGGTACACGTTTCCGATCCTCCTGGTGTGCGATGACCCGCTCTAAGGACCCGCTCCAGGTGCCTTTACGTGTGACTGCAGTTGCCGTGACCAATCCGGTCAGGATCGGCCGAAGGTTGTGCGTGTGCCGCTGGGGGCACGAGACACGAGCCTACGGACGGGCCGGCGGTTACGGGCCGCTGTTCGCGAACCGTCATAACTGCGCGGTCGCCCGTGGTGCCATGATGGGGTTCCGTGGATGTCGTTACGGTGAAGCGCAGGCGTCGTGCCGTCGGCGTCGCTCTGGCGCTCGCCGTGGCGCTGCCGGCCGCGGCGTGCAGCGGAGGGTCCGCGGCGCCCCCGCACCGTTCGGTCACATTGTCGCCTTCTGCGGTCGCGGCGGCGCAGCCGTTCCCGGTAGCGGAGAACAAGCGGCCGGGCACGTCGGCCTGGCGGATCACTGACCTCGGGCCGGCCGACGCGATCGACGGGTACGCCGATCAGCAGAGCGTGCTGCCCGGCCAGAGCTTCCGCCTGTACGTGTCGACCACGGCGAAGTCGTTCCGGGTGGACGCGTTCCGCTTCGGCTGGTACTCCGGCCACCAGGCGCGCCTGGTGTGGACGTCGCCAACCACGCGCGGGCAGCTCCAGACCGCGGTGGACATCGCACCGGGCACGCACATGGTGACCGCCCCGTGGCGGCCGTCGATGACGATCACCACCACGAACTGGCCGGCAGGCTCCTACCTGCTGCGCCTGGACGCGTCCAGCGGGGCCGAGCGGTACGTGCCGATCACGGTCCGGTCGGCGAGCACGGCCGGGGCGGTGGTGATCCTGGACGACAACACCACCTGGCAGGCGTACAACACCTGGGGTGGCTACAGCCTGTACCAGGGCCCGGACGGGCTGCCGTCCGACCGTGGTTACGCGGTGAGCTTCGACCGCCCCTACGACGGCGACGGCGCGGTGCGGTTCCTGGCCTTCGACGAGGCCGCCACCGCGCTGGCCGAACACACCGGGGTCCCGCTGGCCTACGAGACCGACGTCGACATCGACCAGCACCCGGGGATCCTGGCCGGCGCCCGCGCGGTCATCTCCCTCGGCCACGACGAGTACTACTCCCAGGCGATGCGGAACGCCCTGCTGACCGCCAGGAACGCCGGCACGAACCTGGCCTTCCTCGGCGCGAACGCCATCTACCGGCACATCAGGCTCGCTGACGGGGACCGGGTCGTCATCTGCTACAAGGTCGCCACCCTCGACCCGCTGTACGGCAAGGACGACGCGGAGACGACGCAGCAGTGGCGGGACCCGCCCGACCCGCGGCCGGAAAGCGTCATCACCGGGGTGTTCTACGAGTGCAACCCGGTGAGCGCCCCCTGGGTCGTCTACGATCCGTCGAACTGGATCTTCGCCGGCACCGGCGCGTATGCGGGAGAGAGCTTCCCCGGCATGGTGGGACCCGAGTATGACCGGCTTGACCCGGCCGTCCCGTTCCCCCGGCCGATGCAGGTGCTGGCGCACTCGCCGCTGACCTGCGACGGCTACTCCACTTACTCCGATTCGGTGTACTACACGGTCGCCAGCGGGGCCGGGGTGTTCGCCTCGGGCACGATGCGCTGGGTGTGCGCGATGCGCGGGCCGTCCTGCGGGCACGGCCTGAACCGGGCCGCCGAGCGGTTCGTCGACCGGGCCACGCAGAACCTGCTCCGGGCCTTCGCGGCGGGTCCCGCCGGGAAGGCGCACCCGGCGCAGGATAATGTCGCCCAGGTGAAACCGCCGAACATCCCGGCCTTGTACGACGGCGTCGACTGACTCTGAGGGGGCGGCGGGGATCGTGGACGATATCGACGCGCGCATCGTGGCCGCCCTGATCAAGGACGCCCGCGCCAGCTACGCCGTGATCGGCAGCGAGGTGGGGCTGTCCGCCCCCGCGGTCAAGCGGCGGGTGGACCGGCTCCGGGCCGCGGGCGCGATCACCGGCTTCTCGGCCCGGGTGGACCCGGCGGCCATGGGCTGGACGACCGAGGCGTACGTGGAGCTGTTCTGCGGCGGGCGTACCTCGCCCGAGGAGATCGCCACGGCGGTCCGGCGGTACCCCGAGGTGGTGGACGCGTGCACGGTCACCGGGGAGGCGGATGCCCTGGTCCACATCAGGGCGGCCGACGTCAGGCACTTCGAGGGCGTGATGGAGCGTATCCGGGCCGAGTCGTTCGTGGTCCGGACCAAGAGCGTGATCGTGCTTTCCCGGCTGGTCGACCGGGCCGATGCGCTGGCGCCGTTGCGCTGAATCGGATATATAGGTGGCGGTTGACCAGCTAAAGTCGTGCCCATGTCGGAGTTTGAGCAAGATCCGAGTGCTAATACCGGGCGGTTCCGGGCTTTTGTCGAACGCGGCGACGACGACACGTCGCGGTCGCGGCGCTCGCCGGCCTCGCCCGCCGTGCTGATTGTCGCGGGCGTGGTGATCCTGGCGATCATCATCGTCATCGTCGCCCTAGCCTAGTGAAATGACCGTCACGTCGACGTCGCGCGTCGCGACGGAGCGCGGCGAGCGCTACCGCAAGCAGCTCGCCAGCCATTTCGGGAACAAGGTCGAGGTCGTCGAGGAGCCGTCCGGCACGGTGCTCAGGTGGGGGTTCGGCGGCACCACGACGCTCACCGTCGAGGCCGATGCCCTGGTCATGCGGGCCGATGCCGACGACGCCGAGACGCTTGACCGGGTGAAGGACGTGACCGGCAGGCACCTGGAGCGTTTCGGCGAAAAGGACGGCCTGGTCGTCACCTGGCAGTAGCCTGGCGTCTCACGTCTGGTCAGGCGCCCGTGACATCCTGTGGGTATGGCGACTGTGCCCGCCAAGAGCGGCGTCGAGGAAAATGACGAGCACCATCGGCTGACCGCCCTCCAGGGGCTAGCCGCGCTCTCCCTCGACGCGCTGTCCTCTGTCGCCTACGGCCCAGAGGCCATCCTGGTCGTGCTGGTCGCGGCCGGCGCCACCGCCCTGCACTACTCGGTGCCGATCACCGGCGCGATCGTCGTCCTGCTCGCCGTGCTCGTGGTGTCCTACCGCCAGGTGATCGCGGCGTTTCCCAACGGCGGCGGCGCGTACGCCGTGTCCAAGGCGCACCTGGGCACCCAGGCCAGCCTGGTCGCCGCGGCGTCGCTGATCGTCGACTACGTGCTGAACGCGGCCGTCGGCGTGTCGGCCGGCATCGAGGCCCTCTACTCCACGTTCCCGGTGCTCTATGGCGCCAGGGTCTGGCTGTGCCTGGCCGTGCTCGCCCTCATCACCGGGCTGAACCTGTGGGGCGTTTCTGAGTCTGCGAAGGTCTTCACGGTCCCGACGCTGCTGTTCATCCTGTCGATGGCGGCGGTGATCGTCGGCGGCCTGATCCGTACCAACCCCGCGGTGGCGCTCAACCATCAAATCGGCCCGTCCACCGAGGCGATCGGCATCCTGCTGCTGCTGAAGGCGTTTGCCTCCGGCTGCTCGGCATTGACCGGGGTGGAGGCGATCGCGAACGCCGTGCCGGAGTTCCGCAAGCCGCGGGCGCGCCGCGCGCAGCACACGGAGATGTGGCTCGGCATCCTGCTGGGCACCATGCTGATCGGCCTGGGGATCCTGATCCGCAAGTTCCACGTGGTGCCGCACTCCAACATCACCGTGCTCGCCCAGCTCACCGAGGCGTCGCTCGGTCACAACTTCGTCTACACCGCGATCGGGCTCATCACCACGGTGCTGCTGGCGCTGGCCGCCAACACCTCGTTCGGCGGCCTTCCGGTGCTGACGGCCCTGCTGGCCAAGGACAATTTCCTGCCCCACATGTTCGGGCTGCGCGCGGACCGGCAGGTGCACCGCTACGGCGTCGTGGTGCTGGCCGTCCTGGCCGCCGCCCTGCTGGTGGCGTCCAAAGGCGATACGCAGGCGCTGATTCCGCTGTTCGCCATCGGGGTGTTCGTCGGGTTCACTCTGTCCCAGTTCGGCATGGTCAAGCACTGGAGGATCGAACGGTCCCGCGGCTGGATGACCCGGGCGGCCATCAACGGCTTCGGAGCCGTCCTGACCACGGTGACCACGATTATCGAGCTGGGCACCAAGTTCACCGAGGGCGCGTGGCTGATCGTGGTCGTCATCCCGAGTCTGGTGCTGCTGTTCAGCCGGGTGCACCGCACCTACGACAAGATCGGCCGGGCGCTCGGGCTGGGCGAGCAGCCCGTGCGCCCGGCCAAGAAGAAGTCGCTTGTTGTCGTCCCTGTGGGGGGCTTGTCCCGGCTGACCGCCGAGGGCGTCTCCGCCGCGCTGTCGCTCGGCGACGACGTGGTCGCGGTGAAAGTCTGCTTCGCCGATCCCGAGGAGACCGCCGCCGACGTGTCGTTCCGCGAGCACTGGGAGGCCTGGCAGCCGAACGTCCCGCTGATCACGCTCCCCAGCTCCCGTCGCTCGCTCGCCCGCCCGATCGTGAAATACCTGTGCCAGATCGAGGAAGAAGACCACTACCACCGGCTGGTCGTGCTGATCCCCGAGGTGCAGCCGCCAAGGTCCTGGGATTACCTGCTGTTCAACCAGCGCGGCGTGCTCCTTGACCGGGCGATAAGGCGGGGCACGGTCAACGTGGTGGTCTGCCGGCTCCGGTACCGCCTGGAGCAGTTCGCGCCCCGCGACAGCGCCTCTGCGGCTGACGCTGCCGCGACCCCGCGCAGCGACGCTTCTGGTTAGCCTTGGTCGACCGGGTGGCTCGTGGCCAGCGCGGCGCCGACCTGGTCGGCGAACGCGACCGCCAGCAGCCGCTGTTCCAGCGAGGGCCGGGTGCCGGGGACCGGGGTCATCAGGAACCGGCCCTGGAACAGGCCGCCGCTTTCCACCAGCAGTTCTATGTCGCTGCCGGGCAAACCCTCGGCGTCGATGTCCCACACCCCTTCGCCCCGGGTGACCGAACCGTCGTGCAGCATCCGCGCGGGCCGGCCGAGCCCGGCGACACCGTACTGGAAGCTGCACGACCGCAGCGAAAGCAACTGGGTGAGCTGGCTGGTGACCTGTTCGATCAGCGCCGACGCGGAGCCGCCGACCGCCACGGCCTGCGCGGCACTGTTGATTCCTTCGAGATAACCGGCACGCCTGCTCGCGGCCACGTGCTGGCGCCGCCCCCAGACGGCGATCTCGGTGACCGCGACCCCGATCACCAGCAGCAGCACGGTGGTCTCGATGTCGGTCCGGTGGGTGATGCTAAACCGTTCGTAGGGCTGGGTGAGGAAGAAGTCGAACCACACCGCCGTCGACACGGCCGCGAGGACCCCGGCCAGCCGGTACCCGTTCGCGGCCACCGCCACCACCACCAGCAGCAGGGCCAGCGCGGCGTCGGTGTTCGGGAAGCTGGTCCGGAATGGCACCAGGATCGCGGCAAGTGCCAGGGGCGCCGCGAGCGCGGCCAGCACCGCCAGCCGGTCCCGAGTCAGGTATTCAGGCATCGGTGCGCCTCCTGATGAACCAGTTCAACGGTCACGAACGTGCCGACCAGGCTTCCCGGCTCACCTGACTATGAGAATAGACCCGCTCCCCCCGACCTCCAAGGGCCATTGGTCCTCAGGTGCCAGGCGTCCTCCCCCTGCCCTAGCCGTTACATGACGATTTGGCTTATTGGGGGTCAGGACGGTGATCGGCGGATGGCAAGATGACAGCCATGAGAAACGTCGCGGTCGTGGCTAGCGCTGGTGATGCGCGTGTACGCTGACCTGCCGGTGGCTGTGGTGACTGGCGGCAACCGCGGCGTGGGCCGTGAAGTGTGCCGGCAGCTGGCCCTGCTCGGCTTCGCGGTGGTGCTCGGCTCCCGTGACCTGCGGAAGGGGGAGCTGGCCGCGAAGGAGCTCGATCCGGAGGGAAGCCGGATCGTCGCCTGCCAGCTCGAGGTGGACAACTCCGTCAGCGTCGCCTCGATGGCGGAGTGGGTGAAGGGGCGGTTTGGCCGCGCCGACGTGCTCGTGAACAACGCGTCGACCATGTATGACCGGTGGGCGACAGCGAGCAATGCCGATCTGGGCACGGTAGCCGAGGCGATCGACGTGAACATGTTCGGCCCCTGGCGGGTGATTCATGCGCTGCTGCCGATGTTGCGCTCGAGCATGCGGCCGAGGATCGTCAACGTGAGCAGCGAGGGCGGCTCGATCGCCGTCATGACCGGCGGCTCGCCCGCGTACGGCGTGTCCAAGGCCGGGCTCAACGCCCTCACCCGGCTGCTCGCCGCGGAGCTGGCCAGGGACGGCATCCTCGTCAACGCGGTCTGCCCGGGCTGGCCCGCCAGCGAGCGTAACCCGGAGGGTCGTTCGCTCGCCCAGGCCGCGGCCAGCGTCATCTGGGCGGTCACCATCCCCAACGGCGGCCCCACCGGCACCCTGACCCGGGACGGCCAGCCCTTTCCCTGGTGAGCCAGTCCCAGGTGAGCCAGCATTACCCGGCCGCCGGGTCCGGTTCCGGGCTCGGCTGGTAGCGATAGCCCATGCCCGGTTCGGTGATCAGCCAGCGGGGCCGGGCGGGATCCGGCTCGAGCTTGCGGCGCAGCTGGGCCATGTACAGCCGTAGGTTGCCGGTGGCGTCGGCGTACCCGGGTCCCCACACCTCGGTCAGCAGCTGGTTGCGGCTGAGCAGCTTGCCGGGGTTCCGCAGCAGCACCTCGAGCAGGTGCCATTCGGTCGGGGTGAGCCTGATGTCATCCGCCTGGGCCGGGGCGCCGCCGCCCGCCTGGCCGCCTGCGCCGCCCGCCTGGTCGGCTCCGGCCTCGCCGCCGCCCGCGGGCACCGTCGCCTGCCGGGTGACGCGTTTGGCGGCCAGGTCGACGACCAGGTGGCCGAGCTGGATCTTGGGCAGGTCCTCGACGGCTCCGGTGCGCCGGACGGCCGCACGCATGCGGGCGAGCAGTTCCTCTACCCCGAACGGCTTGGTGATGTAGTCATCGGCGCCCGCGTCGAGCGCCTCCACCTTGTCCACGCTGTCGGCCCGGCCGGATAGCACGATGATCGGCGCCTTCGTCCAGCCGCGCAGGCCCTGGATCACCTCTACGCCATCCAGGTCGGGCAGGCCCAGGTCGAGGATCACCAGGTCGGGCGGATACCGGCCGGCCACTTCGAGCGCCTCGGCTCCGGTCGCCGCGACGTGCACGTCGTAGTCGCGCACCCTCAGGTTGATCCGCAGCGCCCGCAGGATCTGCGGCTCGTCGTCGACGACTAGTACCCTCGTCACTGGCTCGTTCCCCCGGTGGCTTCACGTTCCCGGTGGCCCGGCTCGCACTCGTACCCTGGCTCCGTGACGGCCGGAAGCGACACCGTCATGGTCAGGCCGCCGCCCGGTGTGTCCTCGGCGGTGAGGGTCCCGCCCATCGCCTCGGTCAGCCCTCGCGACAACGCCAGGCCGAGCCCTACTCCGGTCGTGTTGTCGGTGTCGCCGAGCCGCTGGAACGGCACGAACATCCGGTCCC